>ERZ772967.15-NODE-15-length-178554-cov-29.394669_pt1 | contig 178554 bp, 164 predicted proteins | sample MGYA00511677_ERZ772967 | MGnify/ENA primary metagenome ERZ772967 (study PRJEB29015, sample SAMEA2737931) | human oral metagenome | biome: human oral; feature: human-associated habitat; material: dental | place: China | collected 2146 ...
TTCGGCGAACCGACCCGCCCGGTCTCACCGGTGGAGTACGGCGGGAAGTTGTAGTTGTGCATGTAGCGCTTGCTGGTCTCCGGCGCCAAGGTGTCCAGCTTCTGCTCCATGTCGAGCATGTTCAGCGTGGAGACTCCCAGGATCTGGGTCTCGCCGCGCATGAACAGCGCCGAACCGTGCACCCGGGGCAGCACTCCGACCTCGCAGGACAAGGTCCGGATGTCACGCACCCCACGCCCGTCGATACGGACCTTCTCGGTCAGGGTCCGATGCCGGACCACTTTCTTGGTCAAGGCCCGGTAGGCGCCGGTGATTTCTTTCTCCCGGCCCTCGAACTGCTCAGCCAATTCGGACTGGAGCGCAACCAGCAGTTCCTCGGTCGCCACCTCCCGATCCTGTTTGCCGGGAATCGAATTGACCTGCCCGACCCGCTGGGTACCGGCAGCGGCCACAGCCTCATACACGTCAGGCTCGTAGTCGAGGAAGACCGGGAACTGCCGGCTGGCCTTGGGCAGCAGCGTCGCCAATTCGGCCTGCGCGTCGCAGAGCGCCTTGATATGCGGCTTAGCAGCCTCCAGGCCCTGCGCCACGACCTCCTCGGTCGGCGCGGTCCGCCCGGAGCGGACCAGGTTCCAGGTGTGCTCGGTGGACTCCGCCTCGACCATCATGATCGCGACATCCCCATCTGGCAGCACCCGACCGGCCACCACCATGTCGAAGGCGGCGCCCTCCAACTGGTCCACGGTCGGGAAGACGACCCAGTCTGAGCCGATCAGCGCGACTCGAACCCCGCCCACCGGGCCGGAGAAAGGCAGCCCGGCCAGGGTCGTCGCCGCCGAAGCGGCATTGATCGCGACCACGTCGTAGAGCACCTGCGGATTCAACGCCATTACCGTGGCCACCACCTGGACCTCGTTGCGCAGGCCCTTGGTGAAGCACGGCCGCAGCGGCCGGTCGATCAGTCGGGCGGCCAGGATGGCGCCCTCGGAGGGACGGCCCTCACGCCGGAAGAACGAGCCGGGAATCCGGCCAGCGGCGTACATCCGTTCCTCGACGTCCACCGTCAGCGGGAAGAAATCAATCCCGTCACGGGGATTGGCGGAGGCGGTCGTCGCCGCCAGAACCATGGTGTCGTTGTCGAGGTAGACCGAGACACAGCCGTCGGCCTGCCGGGCCAACAGGCCGGACTCAAACCGCACCACATGTCGGCCATGGGCGCCGTTGTCGATAACGGCCTCAGTAAAACGCAGATCGGGACCCTCCACGGGTCCTCCTTTCGGTTACGCGAGCATCACGGTCGATAGATGACCCGACGGCCCGGGAACCGGTCTTCGATCGAGGGCCGCGGGGCGGCCAGGCCTACCCGTTGCCCACTACCGAGGACCGCCGTTCCGCCGGTGACGGGACACTCGCTAGGTGTGATGTTGCACGTGTGCAGTTGTACGAACGGCCCGCCCAGGTTCGGGCGGGCCGAGCAGGATCACCGACGCAGACCCAGGCGTTCGATCAGCCTGCGGTAGTGCTCGATGTCATTCTTGGCGACGTAGTTCAGCAGCCGGCGGCGCTGACCGACCATCAGCATCAGACCGCGCCGGCTATGGTGATCGCCCTTGTGCACCTTGAGGTGCTCGGTCAGGTGCGCGATCCGCTTGGTGAGCAACGCGATCTGGACATCGGGAGAGCCGGTGTCGCCCGGGGCCGTCGCGTACTCGTCGATGATCTTCTTCTTGGTCGCAGCGTCCATGGCGTGCTCTCCCCTCCAGGTTCCCGTTGCGCGATGCCTCGGTTGCACGGTGCAGGTGAGGCGTTTGGGCGTTCGCGGCCGATCGACGGCGTCTATCAGGCTATCAGCCCCCGCCTGACTTGGTGAAATCGTGTCTGCGCTGCGAAGTCGGCACCCCGCCCGCTGCCAAGTGCGCCGGGATGGGCATCATGGACCGCAAGGCTCGTCGGTCAGCATCCGTGGCTGCAGGGCTGATGCCTGTGATCAGGCATCGTCAGGATTCACCACCGTTCGTCACTGATGGCAAGGAGTTACGTATGGCTGATCCGATCGTGGTCCGTTTGGTGACCCCCGAAGACCTGCCGGCATTGCGGGCGCTTGAAGATCGCAGCGACGGCTACGTCTGTGACCGTCGCTTCGTCGAAGCCCAGGACGGCTCCTCGTACTACATCATCGCAATCCGCGGCACAGATCCCCATGGCACCGTGGTCCTGGATGTCAGCGAAGGCGACCTATGCCCGGAACTGCGCAACATGTACGTGTACCAGCACGCCCGTCGGCAGGGGGTGGGCACGACCTTGGACGAGTTTGTGCAGCGGTTTGCCCGAGACCTGGGCTTCGAGGAGGTGTTCCTCGGCGTCGACCCGGACAACTACCGGGCTATCCCGCTCTACATCAGCCTCGGATACGAGCCAACCGGCAACCACCGCAGAGTCGAGACCGGCATCGTCGAAGGCGTCGACACCCCCGACGACAAAGCCGTCTACCACGACGCGATCTACCGCAAGAGCCTGCGCTACCTCGACTGACCGAGTTCAGGCTCGGCTGAGCAGGTCGCGCGCCTGTTCAACATCGTGCACCATCTGGCCCACGAGGGCCTCGACCCCGTCGAAACGGACCTGCCCGCGCAGCCGGTCGATGAAGTCGATCCCGATCGGGACCCCGTACAGTTCGAGGTCGTCGCGGTCCAAGACGTGGGTCTCGACGCGGCGCTCGACGCCGTCGAAGGTGGGGTTGGAACCGACCGAAATCGCCGCCGGATATCGTTGATCGGTGTCTAGGCGGGTCAACCAGCCCGCGTAGACCCCGTCGCTCGGGCAGGCCCGATCCATCGGCACCGTCAAGTTGGCGGTCGGATAGCCGATGGTCCGGCCGCGCTGATCGCCCAGGACCACGATCCCGCTGAACCGGAATGGCCGTCCCAGCATGTGGGCCGCCTGGCGGACATCCCCGGCGGCGAGTGCTGCCCGGACCCGGCTTGATGACAAGGTGGCCTGGTCGCCGAGCAGCGGCAGCGAGACCACTGTGAAGGCGCCAGCTGCGACTTCCCGCAGGACCTCCACGGTACCCGCCGCCCGGTGTCCGAAACGGAAGTTTTCCCCCACCACGACCACCTGGGGCCGCAGCGGGAGAATGGTGAAGTCGACGAAATGTTTGGGTGACCAGGTGGCGGTCCGGGGCGTGAACTCGACGACCCGGACATCGTGGGCGCCGGCCTGCCGTAGCAGCCGGATCCGCTCCGGCAGGTCACACAGCAGTTGTGGGGCCTCGTCGGGGTGCAGCACCGACATCGGATGTGGCCAGAAGGTGACCACGATCAGCGGCAGGTCAGGCGCCACGGCCTGGGCCTGGGCCAATAATGCGCGGTGACCGGCGTGGACGCCGTCGAAATTACCGATCACGACCACCGATCGTTGCCCCGTCATCGCTTCTCTCCTGGGCTCTGCAGCACGGCGACCGGCCGGCCACCGTCAGGACCGTACAAACCGGCCAAGGTCTCGTGAGGTCCGATCGCGGCGGTGAGCGTATCGACCGGAGCCGACAGCGGCCGCCCGTACGCCAGGTCTCGGAGCTGATCGGCATCAACCTCCACGACCGGGAAACAGAGCCTGGCGGCCGCCGCCAGCGACAGCCAAGCTTCGTCCGGTAGCCGTTCCAGGTCAGAAGCCAGATGTGGTTGGTCCAGCGTGAATGGTCCGACCCGGGTACGGCGCAGCGCGCTCAGATGTCCGGCGCTGCCTAGCAGCCGGCCCAGGTCCCGAGCCAGGGCTCGAACATACGTTCCCGACGAACATTCGACATCCACATCTAGATCGAGCACCGCGGCGCCGTCGGTGGCGGTCGTGGCGCGGGCGGCGTCGATCGTGAGACGGGTCACGTTCACCTGCCGGGCGGGTAGCTCCACCTGCTCACCGGCCCGGACCCGGGCGTACGAGCGGCGCCCGTCGACCTTGATCGCCGAGACCGCGGACGGCACCTGCCAGATCTCGCCAGTGAGCCGGGTCGCGGCGAACCGAACCTGCTCCAGGCCAATCCCAGCGGCGCCCGGTGCCGCCACTACCTCACCCTCGGCGTCATCGGTGACGGTTGCCTGGCCGATCCGGATCGTGGCCTGGTAGCGCTTGTCGTGCAGGGCGAGGTGACCCAGCAGCCGGGTGGCCCGGTTCACCCCGACCACCAGGACCCCGGTGGCCATCGGATCCAGAGTGCCGGCATGACCGACCCGTCGGGTGCCGGCCAGACGCCGGATCCGGCCCACCACCTGATGCGAGGTCCAGCCGCCCGGCTTGTCGACGACCAGCAGGCCTGACCTGTCGCTCACTCCTGATCGTCGCCGGCCGGCTCGTCGGCGGGCTTGCGGTAGGGGTCGGGCTCCCCCGCATACCGCGCCCCCTGCGCCTGGGCTGCGACTTTGGCGTCTCCGGCCCGGGCCTGGGCCAGTAATTCCTCGATCTGCGAGCTGGTCTCGGGCATCGCGTCCGGCACGAAAGTGATCGTCGGGGCGAACTTCAGTCCCAGCTGCCGCGAGACTGCGGTCCGCACCTGGCCCTTGGCGGTGTCCAGCGCAGCCGCGGTATCGGCCACCTCCTGCGGGGTGCCGAGGACGGTGTAGAACAGGATGCACTCCCGTCCGTCCTTGCTGAGCCGGACGTCGGTGACGGTGACGAAGCCGAGCCGTGGATCCTTGATCCGCTTCTCCAGCATCTCGGCTGCGATGTGCTTGATCTGCTCGGCCCGTTTCAGGGCGTGTGGGCTGGTCATGCTTTTCCTCCTGGTGGTAGGGCCGCCGGCCGACGCCGACGGCCCAGCGTCGTACCTGCTAGCTGCGCGGCTTCTCCACCATCTCGAAGGTCTCGATAACATCACCGATGCGGATGTCGGAATAGTTCGTGAGCGTGATACCGCATTCGTATCCCTCACGGACCTCGACCACGTCGTCCTTCTCCCGGCGCAGCGTGTTGATGCTGGTCTCGGCGACGACGATTCCGTCCCGCAGCAGCCGGGCCTGCGCATGGCGCCGGATGATGCCGTCGATGATCATGCAGCCTGCGATGACGCCGACTTTGGAGGAACGGAAAATCTCACGGATCTCCGCCTGGCCACGGGTCTGCTCCTCGAATTCCGGTTTCAGCATGCCCTTCAGAGCCGCCTCGACATCGTCGACTGCCTGGTAAATCACCGAGTAGTAGCGGATGTCGACGCCCTCACTATCGGCCAGACGGGTGGCCTTGCCCTGCGGACGGACGTTGTAGCCGATGATCACCGCATCCGAAGCCGAAGCCAAGGTCACATTGGTCTCGGTGATCGCGCCGACGCCACGATCGATGATCCGCAGGGAGACCTCGTCGCCGACCTCGATCTTGAGCAGTTCGTCTTCCAGCGCCTCCACCGAACCAGCGGTGTCGCCCTTGAGGATCAACTTCAGCTCTTGAGTCTCCCCCTTGGCCAGCTGCTCGAACAGCTGATCCAATGTCTTGCGGCGTGTCGAGCGAGCCAGCTGCGCCGCCCGCATCCGGGACTCACGCCGCTCAGCGATCTGGCGGGCCTTGCGGTCGTCCTCCACGACCAGGAAATTGTCGCCTGCCCCGGAAACCGAAGTCAGGCCCAGCACCTGAACCGGCATCGACGGCGGGGCCTCGGCGACGGTGTTGCCGTCATCGTCGATCATCGCCCGGACCCGGCCGTGCGCTGAACCAGCTACGACCGAGTCACCGACGTGCAGTGTCCCGCGGTGCACCAGCACCGTCGCCACCGGGCCGCGGCCCTTGTCCAGATGGGCCTCAATGGCCACGCCCTGGGCCGGCATGTCCGGGTTGGCGCGCAGATCCAGTTCCGCGTCGGCGGTCAGCACGATCGCCTCCAGCAACTGATCCAGGCCGGTTTTGGCGATGGCCGAGACATCGACAAACATGGTCTCGCCGCCGTACTCCTCCGGCACTAGGCCGAACTCGGTGAGCTGGCCGCGGACCTTGGTCGGGTCGGCCGACGGCTTGTCGATCTTGTTCACCGCCACCACGATCGGCACCTCGGCCGCCTTGGCATGGTTCATCGCCTCGATTGTCTGCGGCATCACCCCGTCGTCCGCGGCCACGACCAACACCGCGATATCGGTCGACTTCGCGCCGCGGGCTCGCATCGCGGTGAACGCCTCGTGGCCAGGGGTGTCGATGAAGGTGACCCGGCGTTCGACGCCGTCGACCTCGGTCTCGACCTGGTACGCGCCGATGGCCTGGGTGATCCCACCGGCCTCGCCGGCCACCACATTGCTGTGGCGCAGCGCGTCCAGCAGTTTGGTCTTGCCATGGTCGACGTGGCCCATCACGGTGACGATCGGCGGTCGCGGTGCCAGATCCTCCTCGCCCCCGGTGTTCTCCCCGAAGTCGATGTCGAAACTCTCCAGCAGCTCCCGGTCCTCATCCTCCGGCGAGACCACCTCAATGTCGTAATTGAGTTCGGCGCCCAGCACCTGCAAGGTGTCGTCGGCCACAGACTGGGTGGCGGTGACCATTTCACCGAGGTTGAACAACACCTGTACCAGGGTTGCCGGCTCGACGCCGATCTTCTCGGCCAGGTCGGTCAGCGAGGCCCCCCGGGCCAGCCGGATCTTGGAACCGTCGCCAGGCCGGATCCGGACACCACCGATCGTCGGGGCCTCCATCTGGTCGAATTCTTGCCGACGCTGCTTCTTCGACTTGCGGCCTCGTCGGCCGGCGGCACCCTGCCGCCCGAAGGCGCCCTGGGTTCCGGAACCGCCGCGGCCGCCGCGGCCACCGCGGCCACCGCCGACCGGCCCGGTGCCACCGCCGAGACCGGGACGGCTGACACCGCCCCCACCGGGACGGCCCCGGCCGGGGCCACCGGCCCCAGCGGCCCGAGCCCGGACCGAAGGACCTCCCAGCGAGGTGGTCTTGGGCATCATGCCGGGGTTAGGTCGAGGCATCCCGGGCCGCGGTCCGGTGCCACCGGGTCGAGGCATCCGGGAGTCAGTCTCGCCGGGACGGCGTACACCCATCCCCTGCGATGAGGCGTACGGATTGTTACCGGGCCGTGGGGTGCCGGACGGGCGCCGACCGGCACCTGCCGTGGCGGGCCCGGGCCGCGGGCCCGGACGGGGGCCTGGGGTGGGGGCGGTTGGGCGAGGAGCCGCCGCCGGGCGGCCGTCGCCGGGACGAGGAGCCGAGGGACGACCGTCGCCGGGACTGGCCTCGGGCTGGCGAGCCGGTGGCTGCTCGGCCGGGCGAGACTCCGCCGGCTCGGCCGGGCGAGACTCCGCCGGACGTGGATCTGTCGGGCGCGGACCAGGACGAGCTCCCGGGCGAGGTCCGGGTGTCGCCGAGGTGGTCTCTGCCACGCGGCTGGCGCCCGGTTCGGGAGCACCGGAGGCAGCCCGAGGATGCGCTGGGGTAGACGCCGGGGCGGCTGGCTTGGCCACCGGACCCGGCCGGGGCGGGCTGGCGGGCTTGGCGGGGGGCGGTGCCGCCGGGGTCACGGCGGCCGGGGCCGCTGCAGCATGGGCGGCATTCTCCCGTAGTCTGCGCACCACCGGAGGCTCGATCGTCGACGAGGCGGAGCGCACGAACTCACCCATGTCGTTGAGCCTTGTCAGAAGTTCCTTACTTTCGAGTCCGAGCTCTTTTGCGAGCTCCCAGACACGGACCTTGGCCACTACTCTCCTTCAAGTCCGCACCGGAACGTCGCGGACCGCTAGCTGGTTGTCATTGCGGCGTACTCATCGAGTGGTCATGAGCGCTAGCCCACCTTCTGGTCGTCACCTGCCCGAACTGGGCCACCAGCTACCCAGTCTAGGCCCTCACGCGCCCTAGTCGGCAATCGCGTCGTCGATGTGGAGTGCGGTGGGGTCCACCGGGATCCCCGACAGTCGCAGCGCACGGGTGAAGGCCCGCCGGCGGCCGGCCTGGCGCAGGCACTCCGGTGTCGGGTGCAACCAGGCACCTCGCCCCGGTAGCCGACACTGCGGGTCCCACCGGAGCCGGGCGGCGGCAACGTCCCAGACCACCCGTACTAGCCGCGAGGCGGACTCTCGTCGCCGGCAGCCGATGCAGGTACGGACCGGTTCGGACATGACGAGACGCCGACTAGCCGGGCGAGTCGGTGGGGGTGTCGGGACGGATGTCGATCCGCCAGCCGGTGAGCCGGGCCGCCAATCGGGCATTCTGCCCCTCCCTGCCGATCGCCAAGCTGAGCTGGTAGTCCGGGACGACGACCCGCGCCGAACGGGCAGCCGGGTCGACCACGGTTACGCTGCTCACCCGGGCCGGAGAGAGCGCCGACGCGACGAAGGTCGCCGGGTCGTCGGACCAGTCGACGATGTCGATCTTCTCCCCGCCGAGCTCATTCATCACGGCCCGGACCCGCTGCCCCACCGGGCCAATACAGGCGCCCTTAGCCGAAACGTCGGGATTGACCGAGTGGACCGCGAGCTTGGTCCGGTGCCCGGCCTCACGAGCCAGGGCCTTGATCTGCACCACTCCCTGCTCGATCTCCGGCACCTCGAGCACGAACAACTTCTCAACCAGGCCGGGATGAGTCCTCGAGACCACCACCTGGGGGCCGCGGAAGTCACGCCGGACCGCCACCACGTAGACCCGCAGCCGGGTGCCGTGGCGGTAGTCCTCGCCCGGCACCTGCTCGGCCTGGGGCAAGATCGCCTCGACTTTGCCGAGATCCACCCGAACCGTGGAACTATGCCGATCCTGCTGCACCACCCCAGCCAGGATGTCTCCCTCGCTGGCGGCAAAGTGCCCGAACTTCTGCTCGTCCTCGGCCTCACGGATCCGTTGGAAGATGATCTGGCGGGCGGTCGCAGCCGCCACCCGGCCGAAACCGGACGGGGTGTCGTCGTATTCGCCCACCTGCTGGCCGTCCGCGTCCATCTCGGGCGCTAAGACCTGGACCTTGCCGCTCTTGCGGTCAATCACGACCCGGGCCCCCTTAGCGTGGCCCGTGGTCTTCTCGTACGCGTTGAGCAGCGCATCGGTCAGCGCCTCGATCACGACTGCGGTCGGGATCTCCTTGTCGCGCTCCAGCTGGCGTAGCGCGGCCATGTCGATGTCCATGTCACTCCTGCTCGTCGGGTTCGTCGAGATCGGGATCGGCCGGGCGGTTGAATTCGACCTGGATGGTGGCGCGCTGCACCTCGGCATACCGGACCGGGCCACTGTCCAGCAATGCCTGTTCCTCGTCGGCACCACGAATCCGCTCGGTCCGGCGAGAACCGTCAACCAGCCTCACCTCAACCAGGCGCCCACGATTTCGGCGCCAGTGCTGCGGCTTGGTCAGCGGGGCGCTGACCCCGCGCGAGGTGACCTCCAGCAGGTACGGCGCGGAGCCGGTGAGGTCGCAACTATCCAAGGCCTGCGAGATGCTCTGGGAAGCCGCGGCCACGTCATCCAACAACGGTCCACGACCCTTCGGGCCATCGCCGTCGACGGTCACCCGCAGCACCCGCCGACCACCGCCAGGCACGACCTCGAGACTGTCCAATTCCAGGCGATGGGCAGCCAAGACCGGCTCCACGAGTACCCTGAGTACCCTCAGGGCAGTCAGCTCCATGCGGTCCTCCGGTTGGGCGCAGCGGTTGTGGCCGCCAGCATAACCTCAGACACGACGGAAAAGACGCACAAAGTCGATGATGCCTCGATCAGTGAACCGGGCTACGCGGTGGGCGGAATCGGTCCTGGACCGGATCAACCGGCGGCTCTGGTGGGACCACAACGAACGGTTCCACCCCTGGCTATTGGCCCGAGTCCCGCAAGAAGCCATTAGCGCGCTCGACGTGGGCTGCGGCAGCGGGTTGCTGGTGTCGCGGCTAGCGACTCGGGTGGATCGGGTGCTGGGAGTGGACCCAGACCAGACGATGGTCGCCGCTGCCCTGGCCCGGGCCGGGTCCCTGCCCGGGGTCTCGATTCGGCCCCTGTCGGCGGCCGAGCTGACGACCATGACCTCGTACGATGTGGTGACTGCGGTGGCGGTACTGCACCACCTCGATCTGGAGGCTGGGTTGGCGGGCCTTGGCCGCCTCGTCACTCCTGGAGGACGACTGCTGGTGGTCGGCCTGGCCAGATCATCTTCCCCCGCCGACCGGGCGCTGGACTTCGTGGCGGTGTTGGCGAATCCGCTGCTGGGATTCAGCCGCCGGATCTGCGGCCGTACCAGCCCAGGTCCGGACCCCACGATGCCGGTACGGGAACCGAAACAGACCTACGCCGAGGTCCGAGCCGCTGCCCGGCGACAGCTGCCGGGAGCCAGGTACCGCCGGCGGCTGTTCTTCCGCTACACCCTGGAGTGGACCGCCCCGGTAGGTTGACCCCATGCGACGGCGGGCGTTCGTGGGGATCACAGTGGCAGCACTGGCAGGGTGCTCTGGGACCTGGCTGACCGACCCTCGAATCAAGGGAACCCCGCAGCCTCAGCTCGCCGCTGTCCCCTCCCGCCCGGCCGGTTCCGATCAAGCCCTCGGCCTGGAGTTAGCAGCCGCAGCGGTCCTGAACGGCTCAGCCGCAGCTTCCTGGGCCGGTTCCGATGCCGCCCGTTGGAGGTCACTGGCCGAGATCCGCCGGCGTCATGCCCAGGTCCTAGCCACCGACCAGCCCCTACGCCGGGAGCCCGGCCTGGCGCCCTCAGCCGCCGCCAGGGCCACGGGCAGCCGCGAGGCCGGCTTGGCGGCGATGACCTCGGCGCTTACTGCGGCTCGAGATGCCGAGCTGGTGTTGGCAGCCGAGTCCAGCGGTGTCTTGGCGGCATTCTGGGCGGCGCTGGCAGCGTCGGCGCAGCAGGCACGCACAGCGCTCACGCTGCCAGTCTCCGCGGCCCGGGCTGGAGTGGCGATGCGACTGGTACAGGCTGCCGGCTCTTGGGACGCGGCCGCGAACCAGGTACTGGCCCGGCTACACGAAGCGGTCTACGGCGTACAGTCGGCTCTTGGTCTGCTGCCCACTCGGCATTCGTGGCGCCCGACTGTGGAGACCCTGCTGACCACGCTCAAGACCGACCGGGACGCTCTGATGGCCTATCTACGGACCCGGTCAGTGAGTCCCGATCCGGGGCTGGGCGCGTACTCGCTACCACCGACCTCGGGCGAGGCGAAAGTGTCGGCCCTGCTCGGAGGGCTCATCGACGCGCTCACCCAGGCCAGCGCGGTCTGGGTGGCCTCGGCCGGGCCCGAGGACCGTCGCCGGGCCGCTGACTTCCTAGTAGCCGCGAGCGGGTACGGGTTACCGTTTGGGTTGGGTCTGGCTGAATACCCTGGCTGGCCGGACTGACCCGGGTCAGGCGTACGACTCGGCGGCAGCCAGGGCGACCCGCAGGGCGTTGTCAACCGCCTGGGCCTTCGCCTCCAGCACCGGCCGCTCTGCGCGAGTCCGCTGGGCAACGACGCCGAGGACACACCCAGCCCGGAATCCGTAGACGAGTCCCATCGTGAACAGGGTGCCGGCCTCCATCTCGTAGGCGAGGACGCCCAGGTCGCGGTATTCGTCGGTCTGCCCCTGGATCCGGCGCAGCAGGCTCGGGTTCGCTGAGGAGGCCGAGCGTTCCTGTCCCTCGAAGAAGGTGTCGGTCGAGGCGACAACCCCGACCCGGTGCTCGATCCCGAGGTCCTCGGCTGCACGGGCCAGGTCGACGCTGAGAAATGGGTCCGCGGCAGCCGGGAATCCGACCGGTGCGATGTCGCCGGTAGCGCCCTGGTTCGACAAACTCGCCGCGGCGACAACGACAGCACCGGGCGCCAGGTCGTCCTGGATCGAGCCGCAGGTACCGATCCGGATAATCGTCGTAATCCCAACCTGGACCAATTCGTTGACCACGATCGACATCGACGGGGCACCCATGCCGCTAGTGGCGCAGACCACCGGGCGACGCGACGGCAGCTCCGCCACGAACGAGTCCAGGCCGCGGTGGCGGGAAAGCTCCCGGGCCTGGCTGAGGTGGGTGGTAGCCACCAGCTCGGAGCGGCCCGGGTCTCCGGACAACAGGGCGACCCGGGTCCCGGCGGGAAGATCATCACGGCTAAAACCGATGTGGTAGTGCTGCTCGCTGGTCACGACCGCATCGTAGGTGCGGTCTCGGGAAGACCACGGATACCACCCGGTCGAGGATCTCATCAGAATGGGGCAGCGTGAACCGTGACCCTCTGCCGCAGCCCGCCCTGCGGCTCACCGCCGAAGCCGTCCGCAATGCTCCGCCACCGCTGTCGATACGTACTCTCCCCATCGATGCGCAGGCCCTCGGGCTGTACGGCCCCCACTCGCTCATCGACCTGCTGACCGGCCACCGCGATGTCGTGTCATGGGTGCGCCATGGTCGCGGTCTGGTCGGGTTCGGACGTTGCCTAGAAATGTCTGCGCTGGGGGCTGACCGCTGTGAGGTTCTCCGCGCGGCCTGGCGCGCCGTCATCTACGCCTCTTGGTGGTCTGATCCCCTCGTACGACCGGGAACCGGACCTGTCGCAGCCGGAACAATCACATTCGCCGAGAGCTCCACAGCCAGATCGGTGCTGATTGTCCCGCGAATCCTGATCGGGCTGGACGAGGCTGGCGCCTGGCTGACGACGGCTGTGCCGCACGGTGAAGCCCACCCAGAGACTGCCACGGTTCTTGCTGAGCTGCACGCGGGTCGCCGGGAGCCAGGAACACCAGACGGTGACGTACAGGTGGAGACCGGCTCTCGCACCGAGGCCGAGTACCTGGCCATCGTGGACGAGCTTCGCCGCCGGATGCGCGCCGGCGAGGCTGACAAGGTGGTCCTCGCCCGCGACGCCCTGGTACGTCCCGGCCGCGACGTGGCCGCCGGGACCCTGCTAGCCCGGCTCGCCCGCGCCTACCCCACCTGCTGGACCTTCGGCGTCGACTCCATGATCGGAGCGAGCCCCGAGCCCCTGCTGCGGCTGGAGGGCCGGCGCCTGCGCAGCCGGGTCCTGGCGGGTACGGCCAGACGGCGCGGTGAGGATGCGGCGCAGGTCATTCGTCTTGGAGCCTGGTTGGAGGCCTCGGATAAGAACGTCCGCGAGCACGACTTCGCCCGCGCTTCCGCGCTGGCAGCGCTGACTCCCCTGTGTTCGGTGGTCGAGGCCGGCGAACGTTTCGTACTGACCCTGCCCAATGTCTTGCACCTGGCCAGTGACATCTCGGGGGTTGTCGCCGGGGACACCGGTGCGCTGTCGTTGGTGAGAGCGCTGCATCCCACGGCAGCCGTCGGCGGAACCCCAACCGGGGCGGCCCTCGCACTGATCGCCGAGCTCGAAGGCCTGGACCGAGAACGTTACGCCGGGCCTGTCGGGTGGGTGGACTGGCATGGTGAGGGAGAATGGTGCATCGCCCTGCGCAGCGCCGCCCTCGCGGCGGGGGTCGCCGGGCCGCGATCGCCGGCTCGGGTCTTCGGTGGCGGGGGGATCCTGCCTGAATCTCAGCCTGAGGACGAATTGGCCGAGACCTGGGCGAAGATGCGGCCCATGCTGGCCGCCTTTGGAGCTGTGCCCGACCGGCTCAATCCTTGATCTGTTAACGCTCAGGGATGAACCCGTACGTGGACCACGCTCAGACCCCGCGGCGGCCTGGACAAGATGGCGTGCAGGTCGCTGCGAGAACGCGGCTCGTGAACGTGGGCGCCCAATGCCCGTGCCAGCCGGGGGATGTCCGTCGCCTGGGGGGCGGTGAAATAGCGGTCGAAAACTTCGGCTGCCATGAGCTGTGGGTATTCGAGGGTCGAGAAGATGGCGCCGCCCCGGTCGTCGACGACGACGGCCTGCAGATCAGGTTCGGTCTCTAAGCTGCCGCGGGCAAGACTCATGGCGTCATGCAGGAAGGCTAGATCACCCAGGACCACCCGGGTCGGCTCCCCTGAGGCCAGGCTCAGCCCGACGGCGGTGGCGAGTGTCCCGTCGATACCCGCGAGCCCGCGGTTCGCTACCACCCCCGGGCCGGGCCCCACGGCCGGTAGCGCGAAGCGGTCGAGGTAGCGGATCGTCATGGAGGAGGCCACCACGAGCCGGGGCCCGGGCCCCTCAGGCTCGACGCTGGACCGGTAGGCAGCGAGCACCACCTCGGCGGCCGTCAGCTTCTCACCCGGTACGGGCAGGGGCGCCAGCGCCGCGACCGCCCGGCGCCACCCGCCGACCCAATCGCTGCCGACGGAGTCCAGCCCAAGGATGCCCACCAGTTCCGGAACCTGGCCGGGGTCACGCGGTAGCGGCAGGACCCGGGCCGCATTCCCGGCGACGTCAGTCCAGCGGGCAGTCGTGGCGAGGACCTCAACCGGTATGTCGGTACGCGACAGGAGAGCGGTCACGGGACGCGACAGGCTCGGGTGACCGACGACCAGGATGTGCTCGGCCTGGCCCGCCAATTCCTGACCAGCTGGAGTGGCCAGGAGCTCGGCGTAGCGGGCCAGGGCCATCGGCCCGCCCCTAGCCCCGGACGTCGGTTCGGCCAGCAGCGGCCAGCGAAGGTGCTCAGCGAGGGCCCGGGTGACCGGCCCGGCCTCGTCCGGTCCGTCACCGGCGACGATCAGCCCGCGCCGGGCCACGGCCTGAACGGGCCGGGCGGTCGTCGGCAGCTGCGGTCCGGGCAGGGGCGCCAGTGCCTCGAGCCGGCCCGGGCTGGGGCCGACGGGGACGCCCTCGGCCGCGGTCAGGGGCGGGCGGAACCGGATATTGAGCTGGGCCGGGCCGGGATCGTCGCTGAAGGTTCCGCGGGCGGCGGCGACCAGTCTCCGGACCTGGCCGGCGATGGCCGCGGCCCCGGCCGTCGAACCTAGGTCGGCGAGCAGATCAGCGGGCAGGTCCACGACCAGGCGCGCAGCAGCTCCAAAAAGCCGCGTCTGTTCGGTGGTCTGACTCGCCCCGGTGCCGACAAACTCATGGGGCCGGTCAGCGCTGACGACCAGGAGGGGCACACCCGCGGCATCGGCCTCGGCAACCGCCGGGTGGAGGTTGGCCACCGCCGTCCCCGAGGTCGTGATGACGACGGCGGGGCGGCGGGTACCGCCGTAGGCGCGGGCCATCCCCAGGGCCATGAAAGCGGCGCTGCGCTCATCCAGGACCACCCGGACTCGCAATGCTCCGCCCGCCTCGGCTGCGGCCAGTACCGGAACGAAGGGCGCCGAACGCGAGCCCGGGGCGATGACGACATCACGTACCCCCTGCGCCAGCAAGGTCCCGACGACAACCCGGGCTGCCTCGACCGAGGGCGGATGGGTCAGCCCTGCGGATTTCACAGGGGGACCCCCGCCACCGGAACTGACCAGCCACGCAACTCGCGTTCCCGGCGGTCGGCCAGAGCCGCCAGGATGCCTACCAGGCGGGTACGCCACCGGGAGACGAGCTCCTCGCCGGCCCCGGCGGCGGCGAGGAGCGGCTCCGAAACCTCGACCGGTCGCAGCGGCAACAAGCCGCCACGCGGCACGACCGACGGCAACGCCACATCCGCTGCCAAGAGGCTGCTGGTCCCCAAACCGCAGGCGTATCCCAGATCGGGTAGAGCGGCGGCGAGCACAGCGCCCGCCCCTAGCCCGACACTCGTGTCCAGGGCAGACGAGACAACCGCGGGCAGCCCCAGTCTCTCGGCCAGGGCCAGGGCTCGTCGGATCCCGCCCAGCGGCCCGACCTTGAGTACCGCGATGTCGGCGGCCCCCAGTCGGCAGACTGCCACGGGGTCCGCAGACAGCCGGATGGCCTCGTCCGCGGCGATCGGGATGTCCAGGGCGCGCCGCAGGGCGGCGAGCTCGGTCACCTCCCGGCAGGGCTGTTCGACGTATTCCAGGCCACCGGCCTCCCGGTCCAGGCGCGGCAGAAGAGTCTTGGCGGTCGCCAGGTCCCAGGCCCCGTTGACGTCGATGCGTACCCGTCCCTGCGGTCCGAGCGCAGCGCGTACGGCGGCGAGCCGTTCCAGGTCGGCGGCGAGACTGTCGTCGGACCCGGCGACCTTGACCTTGGCGGTGGTCGCGCCAGCGGCGGCGACCAGGTCCCGAGCCGTGTCGCCATCGACTTCAGGGATGGTGACGTTGACGGGGATCTGCGCGCGATGTACGGGCAGGCTCGTAAGGTCGCTCGTCGCCTGTTCTAGGCCGGCGGCGAGCCAAGGGGCGCTGGCCGGCGCGTCATAGTCCCAGAAAGGGGCGACCTCGCCCCAGCCTAGGGGGCCGTGCAGGAGCAGGCCATTGCGGCGGGTCAGGCCTCGAAAGCGGGTCCGCAGCGGCAGATCCCAGACGATGATCCGGTCGATCTGCGCGAGCAGGCCGGTGGGGTCCGCGTCGCGTAGCCCGGCTAGGGCGAGTTCACCTTGTACGCCCGGCCAGGTTTTGCTCACGCGGTCAGGATAATCAGCGCAGCTCAGGCCTGCTCGTCGGCGGCGACACGGGTGGATCGCAGTAGCCCGACGCTGGCGGCAGCCGCCGCGAACGCAGCGGCGCCCAGCAGGACCGGGATGTGGCTGGCCACGCCCAGCTCCGGGTCGCCGGGGCGCTGGAAAGCGATACCGGGAAAGCCGATCGCGACTCCGATCGAATCCCCGGCCAGCATCCAGACCAGCCCGAGTAACAGCCCGACCAGCACCCCGTGGACCCCCCAGCGGGCGGTGACGGCAAGCACCACCGTCCCCAGCACCAGGCAGGTCATGATCTCGTACGTCGTCAGCTGGCCGGGCCGAGAAACCCAACCCGGGCCCAGCACAAGCCCCAGCCCACCCCAGTAGAGCAGCAGGGTGCAGCGGCGCAGCAGCGGCTCCCGCAGCAAGGTGGCCGAGAGCCCCGGCAGCCGGTCGGGTAGGGCCGGGCCCATCCCGGCCGGCAGGAAGGCCACCAGGTACTGCCGCAGGTAGCGGGGCCCGTCGGCGAGCGGCAGGTTGGCTTGTACCCGGCCAGCTACCCAGGCCGCCACAGCACTGGCCAGCAGCACCCCGGCGAAGATCAGCAGGCCCCGGGCCCGGGCCACCACCCAGATCATGCCGGTGATGCCGGGATCGGCTGGTAGGCATCACCCCAGCCCCACCCCATCACGACGAGCAGTGCCGCCAGGAGCGCCGCCGCGATTACCAGCCAGCGTCGGGGCCGGGCCCCGCTCGGGTGGCCGAAGCGGTGCAGCAGCGCACAGGCCGCCAGCGCCAGCAGCAGGTTCACCGCTACCGTGGCGGCCAGGTGCGTAGGCGCCGGGCGGAATCCAGCATTCGCCATCGACCCGGTCGCCATCGTGAGGGTCACCAGCTCAGGCAGCGACGTCCAGTACAGCGGACGGTGGCCGAGAAACAGCCCGACGGTCACCGCCGGAACCGCCCAGGGCGAACGCACCAGCAGTCCCACCAGCAATCCCAGCGCCACCGCAGCCGCCAAGGCCGCCGGGGCGGTCAGCAACTGCCAGGGCAGAACCAGCCCGCGCTGGTCTGCCTCGTACTGTTGGCACCAGTAGGCGCCTACCCCCAGGCAGAGCGCATAGCTGAGCATCGCCTGCAGCCACAACGCCGCCCCGGCCTGGAACGGGATCAAGCCGCCGCGGGGCGTGACGCTCGTCAGGTCCAGCAGCCCCCGCGGGTAGGAGCGCAGCATCACTACCACCGCCGCCGTGGCCAGCAGCGGCGATGCCAGCAGGGTGGAGCCGGTGACCAGGGAGAACATCCACGACCAGTCCCACCGCCACGCACTGCCCCGCAGCAGTCCCGAGCCGAAAGCCAGCAGCATCATCGGGCTCAGCCACCAGCTGCTGCGCAGCCACAGCCCCAGCGGTCTCACGGCTCACCTCCAGCCCCGGTCTGGCGCTGGAACCAGGCGGCGTCCAGACAGGCCGGGCGGTCACCGTCGTAGACGATCCGGCCCTGGTCCAGGACCAGAACCCGGTCCGCCAGCTCGGCCACGTCCTCCAGGATGTGGCTCGACAGCAGCACCACGCGGTCGGTGATCTGCCCGAGCAGCCGGACCATAGTGGCCCGCTGCCGAGGATCCAGCCCGGTGCTGGGTTCGTCTAGCAGCAGCACCTGCGACTGGGCAGCCAGAGCCTGCGCCAGCCAAACCCGTCTCACCATCCCGCCCGAGAGCCGACCGGTACGTGAGCTGGCGCGGGCGCTGAGCTCGACCGCGTCGAGGGCTTGCGTGGCCCGTCGGCGGGCCTCGGTCCACGAACAGCCCCGCATCCAGGTGGTGTAGGTAACGAGCTCGTGAGCGGTCAGTCCCGGCACTGACAGCGCGGTCTGCGGCATCCAGGCGATCCGAGACAGGCCCCGGCGGCGCTGGTCCCGGTACAGATCAGCGTCGCCGCAGGACACTGTTCCCCGCCACGGGGCCAGCGCCCCGGCCGCCATCCGGATCAGGGTGGTCTTCCCGGCGCCGTTGACGCCGACAAGACCCGTGACCCCGACCTGGAGCACGAACGAGAGAGTGTCGATGACCGGTCTCCCCCGCCGCCCATATCGGTGGCTGACTGCCTCAAACCGCAGCCCCGGCTCGCTGCCGACAGCCCTACGCGGGACCGACATCTGCCTCACTGCAGCTGTCGAACCAGAACGGGATGTCCACACATGCTTGGCCCTTGGCAATCCCGGATCCCGCGCCATAATAGGCAGACTTTCTCGTGTACACGTATGACGTGATAGTCGTGTGAGGGTTCTCTATCGTTGCGCTTCGCCCATACGACTGGGCACGTCCCAACGAGTAGCCAGCATGCCCACGAGGCTTGGTTACGCGCACGTGAGCCTCGTTCACAGCGTAGACGAAACTCAGGTACACGGCACCGTAGGCATGGACCCCTTGATCGCCGTTGAGATGCTCCCGGTACCAGCCCGCATCCGCGGGAGTGGCCGGGAACGTCAGACACAGGCATAGCGCCAGTCTTGATAGCCGATCGTGAAACAGACATGGTCACCTCCACGACAATCCAACCCGGGCTTGCCAGGACTCTGGTATCAGCTTCTGCCGCCGGCCGGCCTCCTGTCAAGAGGGAGAAACGTCTGGAAGGCCGGCTCGCCTGGCGCCAGCCAGCTCGCGGCTCGTGAGTTAGGGTGACGTCATGGGCAAGGCATTGCTGTTTTCGCTGGTGGCCGCCGCCCTGACGGCCGGGACTGCCGGCTGCGCCGCCCCGGCCCGGGCGTACGTCTGGAATGACTCTCCAACTCAGGTTCAGGTGACCTGGGTCACCGGGAATACATTCTGGAGATACCGGCTGCTCCCGGGAGAAGCGGTCAGTGCAGTCACCGACGCCTCCTGCGAGCTACGCGATCTGTCCTGGGCCGGCTCGCCTGGCGGTGGCGGGCTGGAGCGGCTGTGCCCGGGCCAGGTCTGGACGATCCGGTCCGACCGGGAAGACGTCGGGCCGGTCCCGGATTCCTGGGCAGCCAGCCCACCGCCGCGGGTCAACACCGCACCCCCGCGATAAGCCACGGGGCCCGGGCCGCTCAGCGGTGGGATCCGTCCTGAACGGCGGCCACCACGTATCTGACCGCGTCCTCGAGCGCGACATCGCACTGATCACCTGAGGCTCGGTCCCGGACCTCGACCAGGCCTTGGGCCAGCCCCCGGCCGACGATGACCGCGGTCGGTATCCCGAGCACCTCGGCGTCGGTGAACTTCACCCCGGGCGACGCCTTCCGGTCGTCGATCAGCACCTCCAGCCCGGCTCCGGACAGCTCCGACGCGATCCGCTCGGCCTCCGCCACCTGTCGCTCGCCGTTGCCAGCGACCAACACCACCACGTCGTACGGGGCGAGCGCCCGCGGCCAGGCCAGACCCCGTTCGTCGCAGGTGGTCTCAGCGACCATCGCCACCGCCCGCGAGATCCCGATCCCGTACGAACCCATGGTCACGGTCCGGAGCTTGCCGTTCTGGTCCAGCACCTGCAGCCCGAGCGCCTCGGCGTATTTGGTGCCGAGCTGGAAAATGTGGCCCATCTCCACCCCTCGGGCGAGTTCCAGCGGCCCCGAGCCGTCGGGGGCCGGATCCCCAGCGCGGACCTCGGCGACGTCGATGTTGCCGTCGGCGGTGAAGTCACGGCCCATCACCAGGTTCACCAGGTGGGTGTCGACGACGTTAGCGCCGCTCACCCAAGCGCTGCCCTCGACCACCCGCGGGTCGACCAGGTACCGGATCCGGGCCGGGGCCTTCTCCCCCAACAGCTGGGCGCCGCCGGCGGCTGGGCCAATGTAGCCTTTCACCAGCAGCGGATGCTGCTCAAAGTCGGCGTCGGTGAACGGCACTGCCTCGGCCGGGGCAACCGCCGCCTCTAGCCGTTTCGGGTCGACTTCCCGGTCGCCGGGCAGCCCGATCACCAGGGGCTCGGTGCGACCGCCAGGGTGACGCAGCATCAGCACCACGTTCTTCAACGTGTCGCCTGCTTCCCAGGGCCGGTCCGGGCGGGGTGCCATCTCGTTCAGCGCAGTCACCAGGGCCTCGATGGTCCCCGCCTCCGGGGTGGTGACACGGGTCGGGGCCGGGACCTGGCTGGCGTCGACCGGCTCGGGCGGGTTCACCACCACCGCCTCCACGTTTGCCGCGTATCCGCCGGGTGAGCGGGCGAAGGTGTCCTCTCCGTTCGCGGCGACCGCCAGGAACTCCTCCGAGGCCGAGCCGCCCATCGCGCCGGAGGTGGCCTTGACGATCACATACTCCAAGCCGAGACGGTCCATCACCTTGATGTACGCCTCGCGGTGGCGCTGGTAGCTGGCCGCCAGCCCGTCCGGGTCCAGATCGAAACTGTACGAATCCTTCATCACGAATTCGCGTCCGCGTAACAACCCGGCCCGAGGGCGGGCCTCGTCGCGGTATTTGGTCTGGATCTGGTACAGGATCAACGGCAGATCCCGGTACGAGGAATACAGGTCTTTCACGAGCAGCGTGAACAATTCCTCGTGGGTCGGTCCGAGCAGCAGGTCAGCGCCCTTGCGGTCTTGCAGCCGGAACAGGGTCGGGCCGTACTCGTCCCAGCGGCCGGTAGCCTGATACGGGTCCTTCGGCAGCAGCGCTGGGAAACGGACCTCCTGGGCCCCGATCGCCTCGATCTCCTCCCGTACGATCTGCTCCACCTTCGCTAGCACTTTGAGCCCCAACGGCAGCCAGGAATAGATCCCCGGCGCCGCCCGGCGGATGTAGCCAGCCCGGACCAGCCACTGGTGGCTCGGCAGCTCAGCATCGGCCGGGGCCTCCCGCAAGGTACGGACAAAGAGGTGCGACATCCTGGTAACGGCCACGCGAGACTCCTTCATCGGCCGGGTTCTGATCGCGCAGGAGCCTACTGCCGCCAACCCGCTCGGCGCATCACACCCGGCGAAACCCCGCCGCTGGGGACGGGGCCCCGCCGGGCCAGGCAGGCCTATCGAGTACGTTCCGTGATGGTGTTCAGGTCGGCACTCACCTGATAGCCGACCCGCTTACCGTCCTTGGTGCCCCGGGCCAGGAACGACCCGTCGGTGGTCTTGGACACCTTGTCGATGGTCACGCCCGGATACTTTGCGGTGATCGCGGCGGTGACCTTGGCGGTCTCGTCCGCGTTCGCCGGCTGGCCCCGGCCGGGGCCCCGATCAGCGGCCTCGGTGACCGTGGCCAGATCAGCGCTTACTTGGTAGTGAACCCGGGAGCCGTTCTTGGTGCCCAGCGCATGGTAGGAGCCGTCCTCGTCTTTCATGACCTTCTCGACCGTGACCGCCGAGTCCTTCGCAGTGACCGCCGCCGCCACCTTGGTCACCTCCTCACCGGTTACCTCGCTATGGCGGGGACGACCTTCCTTGCCGTCGACCTGACCAGAACCATCCGGGTTCGGGGCGTGGGCCCGGCCGGCGACAGCGCTGGGGGGCGCGGCCCCCGGGCCGGCTTGATCAGCGGTGGCCATGGACGCCACCCCGAGCGCGATCCCACCCCCGGCTAGCAGCGCTGCGGCGCCGACAACGAGTTTCTTCTTGATGATCACCGGCATGTCTCCTCTTCGGTGTGAGCGATGGGCCGCGGCCCGATTTCCCTACCAACGATCCAGTTCCTACCTGTGAAGAACCTGTCGTTGGCCTCAGGACTAGCTGAGGATCACCGCCCTCTATGATGAGCCCCCGTGACTTACCAGCCGCAGCCGTACGAACAGCCTCAGCCGAATCCCACACCAACCCCGCAGTACGGGCAGCCCCAGCCGGGCCCCGCCCCTCAGCCGCAGCCGGGATTTCCGCAGGGGAACGCGAATGTGGCGAGCCAGCCGGCGGTGATCCAGCTCACAGTGCAGGGCAACATGCTGAGCAGCAGCATCGTCCCGCCCTCGGCCACCCTCAACGGTTTCCCCCGGACCCTGAACTACGGCCTGAACACCATCCCGGTGCCGGCCGGTCCTCTGCACCTGGGCATCAGCATGCAGTGGCTGGTCACCTTCGGTAAGGCAGAGATTAACCTCAATCCGGAACCGGGGCAGCAGATCCGCCTCTGGTATGCCCCGCCGTTTCACCAGTTCGCCGCGGGCGCCCTCGGTTTCGAGCCGCAGAAACGCCGGGGGCTGGGCATCACGCTCGGGATCTTGGGAGTCATCCTCGGGCTCCCAACTCTGATCATCTTGCTGGCCATGATCTTCGGGTAGACGACGGTCGATGCTCAGTACATGATCGTGGCAAGTTCCCCAGCCTGCTCGAAGCCTACCCGCTGGTACAGTTTGCGGGCCACAATGTTGAAGTCGTTCACGTACAGGGTCACGTGGGTCCATTCCTGACGGCACAGTTCCACGACAGCTGCCATCGCGGCCACGGCCCGGCCTTGCCCCCGCAGCTGCGGCCGTAGCCATACCCCGGCGACCTGGCAGACGTCGGTGGTCGCCGAGCCGACATCGGACTTGAAGATCACCCGGCCGTGGTCCACGATTCCCATCGCCCGGCCCTGTTTTATCAGCTGCTCCACGTACCAGCGGTAACTGTTCGAGCCGTCCAGCGGTGAGACCCCGACCTCCTCGGTGTACATCGCAACCGCCGCCTCGAAGTAGCTGTCGGCGTGGTCCAGACCAACCCGCATCACTTGCGGATCGGGGGCGACGCGGGGCGGGCCAGACAACGCCAGCAGCGGCTGGTGGCGCCGGATCTCACGGGGCTGGGCCCAGGGTTTACCCCAGCGGTCCACCAGCCGATCCCACAGGCCGAGTACCTCGCCGGAGACTCCTACCATCGAGGCACAGCAGCGGACCGGGCCGAGCGCGGCACAGTACGCGTCCAGCGCGGCCGGCGTGGCGTTGATCGGGACCAGGTTGGTGCCGTGGTGCAGTAGCGACACCAATCGGCCGTCTTCCTCGTAGCCCCACATCTCGCAACCCAGCGTGAACGCTTCGAGCCCGCCGACACGCACCCGGGAGGCGACGAAGGCATTCTCGAACGGGCGCTGGATCAACACCCTGACCGCATCGGTCAGGTCAGCGTTGGTGAGGGTACGGATGGTGCCGGGCATCAGACGACGCTGACTACCGGGGCGCTGCCCTCAATTTCGCCCACTTCCTCGGCCAGCCGGTTCGCTTCGGCTAGCAGGGTCTCGACGATCTGGTCCTCGGGCACTGTTTTGATCACCTCACCGCGGACGAAGATCTTGCCCTTCCCATTGCCGGAGGCCACTCCCAGATCAGCCTCGCGGGCCTCGCCGGGGCCGTTCACGACGCAGCCCATCACCGCCACCCGCAACGGCACCTCCATCCCCTGCAGGCCTTCGGTGACCTGTTCGGCGAGGGTGTACACGTCGACCTGGGCCCGACCGCAAGAAGGACAGGAGACGATCTCGAGGTGCCGGGGGCGCAGATTCAGTGCCTCCAGGATCTTGACCCCGACCTTCACCTCCTCGACCGGCGGCGCCGACAACGAGACCCGGATCGTGTCGCCGATCCCGCGGGCCAGCAGGGTCCCGAAGGCGACCGCCGATTTGATGGTGCCTTGGAAGGCCGGCCCGGCCTCGGTGACACCCAGGTGCAGCGGATAGTCGCACCGTTCGCTGAGTTGTTCGTAGGCCCGGACCATCACCACCGGGTCGTGATGTTTGACCGAGATCTTGAAGTCCCGGAAGCCGTGTTCCTCGAACAACGAGGCCTCCCACAGGGCAGATTCCACCAGCGCCTCCGGGGTAGGGCCCCCGTACTTGTCCAGCAGCCGCTTGTCGAGCGAACCGGCGTTCACCCCGATCCGCAGGCTCACCCCAGCCTCGCTGGCGGCCTGGGCGATCTCGCCGATCCGGTCGTCGAAGGCTTTGATGTTGCCGGGATTGACCCGGACCGCGGCGCAGCCGGCCTCGATCGCGGTGAAGACGTAGCGGGGCTGGAAGTGGATGTCGGCGATTACCGGGATCTGTGACTTCCTCGCGATAATCGGCAGCGCATCGGCGTCGTCTTGGCTGGGGACGGCGACCCGGACGATGTCGCAGCCGCTGGCGGTCAACTCGGCGATTTGTTGCAGGGTGCCGTTGATGTCGGTGGTCTTGGTGGTGGTCATCGACTGTACCGAGACCGGCGCGTCGCCTCCCACGAGCACCTTACCGATCTTCAATTGTCGGGTCTTGCGGCGAGGGGCGAGGACGGGGGGGGCCACCTTCGGCATCCCCAGATTGACGGCAGCCACGAGACTCCTGATGCGTTAGAAGATGCGGACGGGACTGATGATGTCGGCCACGATCAGCACCGCGCCGGCGAACAGCAGAAAACCCCCTACAACATACGCCACCGGCAGCAAGCGGGCGGTGTCGACGTAGCCGGGGTCGCGGCGGCGCAACAGCCGAGACACCGCGCGACGCAGCCCCTCCCACAGCGCCCCCGCGATATGCCCGCCGTCGAAGGGCAGCAGCGGCACCAGATTGAGCAGCGCCACAAACAGGTTCACCCCGGCCAGCAGCGAAAAGTACGACGCGATCCGGGACTGAGTGGTCAAGCGCTCGGTGGTGGCGATCTCCCCCGCCGCCCGAGACGCCCCGACCACGCTAATCGGGCCGTTCACGTCCCGCGGTTTTCCGGTGACCAGGTCGTAGGCGGTGGTGATGACCTTAGCTGGGAAGCCGATCAGGGCCACCACGCTCTGGCGGGTCAGGTCCCACATGTCGATCGCGGTCTGGACCGGGCCGACCCGAACTAGGGCGGAGTTCGGCTGCACCCCGACGAAACCTGCCTCCACCGTTTTGGTCGGGTCGTCGAGCGCGGCCATCGTGCGTACCGCGCCGGGAACCGGTGTGAGGTCGATCCGCTGCCCGCCCCGGTCCACAGTGAGCCGGACGGTGCCGGAGCCATTGGCCCGGACCAGGGTCACCAGGTCGCTCCACCGCGACACGGGCTGCCCGTTGAAGGCGACGATCGTGTCGCCGGGCTGAGCCCCGGCGGCCTTGGCCGGCGACTCGACGCAGGCGGCAGGAGCTTCGGTGACGCAGGCAACGACCGACTTGATCTGCAGCGTCGACTGCAGTTGCCCGTGGAACTGGTTGATGCCGAGAAAGATCCCGTAGGCGAGCAGGATGTTCATAAACGGCCCGCCGAACATCACGATGAGTTTCTGCCAGGTCTTTTTCTGGTAGAAGAGCCGTTGATCGCGGACGTCGTCGGGGGTGATCGTCTCCCACTCGGTTGCCCTGGCCTCGTTGGCGATCTGGGCGAGCCGACCGGTACGACGTTTCGACTCGGGCGGGAACATCCCCACCAGCCGGACATAGCCGCCAAGCGGGATCAGTTTCAGCCCGTACTCGGTCTCCCCGACCTGTTTCGACCAGATGGTCTTGCCGAAGCCTACGAAGTACTGCGAGACCCGGACCCCGAATCTCTTGGCAGGCACCATATGCCCCACTTCGTGAAGCGCGATCGAGACCAGGATCAGGACGAAAAACCCGATCGCGGCCACGATCATCAGCAGGATGTTCACGCTACTCCTCTCCAACCGGCCGGCTGGTCAGCCGGACGGCCCGGTCGCGGGCCCAGGCATCGGCGGCGAGGACCGCCTCGACGCTCAGGGAGTCTATGTCGGGCCTGGCCAGGTGCTCGTCGACAACCGCGGCTACGGTGTCGACGATCCCCAGGAAGGACAGCCGCTGCTCGCAGAAGGCGTCCACGCAGACCTCATTGGCGGCGTTGAAAACCGCTGGCGCAGTGCCACCGGCGATCCCGCAGCGCCGGGCCAGTTCAACGGCGGGAAAGGCCTCGGCGTCGAGCGGCTCGAAGGTCCACGAACCGGCCTGGGTCCAGTCACAGGCCGCGGCGGCGTCCGGCAGACGCTGCGGCCAGGTCAACCCGAGCGCGATCGGCAGCCGCATGTCCGGCGGTGAGCACTGGGCGATGGTGGAGCCGTCGCAGAATTCCACCATCGAGTGGACGACCGACTGGGGGTGTACCACCACCGTGATCTGGTCGAGTGGGGTCTGGTACAGCAGCCCTGCCTCGAGCAGTTCCAGTCCCTTGTTGACCAGGGTCGCCGAGTTGATCGTGATCACCCGGCCCATCGCCCAGGTGGGGTGAGCCATCGCCTGGTCGTAGGTGACCTCGGCTAGGTCGGCCCGGCTACGTCCCCGGAACGGTCCGCCAGAGGCAGTCAGGATCAGACGGCGCACTTCGTCGGCCCGTCCGGCTCGCAGGGCCTGGGCGAAGGCGGAGTGTTCTGAGTCGACGGCCACGATCTGCCCGGGCGCAGCCGCCTCGGTGACCAGCCGACCGCCAATCACCAACGACTCTTTGTTGGCCAGGGCCACGGTGGTGCCTGCGGCCAGGGCAGCCAGGGTGGGCAGCAACCCGGCCGATCCGGTGATGGCGTTCAGCACCACATCGCACTGGGAGCCGGCGAGCCGGGTTGCGGCGTCAGGACCAGCCCAGATCGTGGTCTGTGGTCCGATCAGGGCCCGCAGCTGGGCCGCCGCCCGGTCGCTACCAACAGCGACCACGGGTGGCGCGAAGCGGCGTACCTGGTCGGCCAGGAGCTCGACCTGGCTACCTGCGGCGGCCAGCCCCGCGATCCGGAAGCGGCCCCGGTGACGGCCGACGACATCGAGGGTCTGGGTGCCGATCGACCCGGTCGAGCCGAGCAGGATGACGTCACGCACGGCTGGGTTCAACGCCGGGCAGCGTCAATATTGGCCAGGGCCCGTGGGATCGCGACGCCGAGCAGTACCCCGAGTGTGGTCTTGGTGTTGTCGATCAGCAAAGTGGCCAACAGGTCGTCGCCGGATCGGACCACGACCAGGGAATGGTCGCTGTGCAGATCGAGCAGGAAGAACCGGTTCAGCTCGGGGTAGGCGATCCCCTCCAGCATCTTGTTGATCTGGTCGGCCATCAGCGGGAACATCGCCGTCGCAGCTGGGTTCGCGTTGAACCCAGCCAGGCTGATGCCGCTGGTCAGGTCCAGGATGTCGGCGGCGACCAGGCCGTCGCGCAGCTGCGCCTGCAGTTCACTGACCGCGCTGTCGAGCTGGGACAGTTCCACGTCCAACATGCGTCGTGCTCCTTAGGGCCGGGTGTCGTGCTGAGGGTACCGCCTCTGGGGCGCTGCCAGCGTCAGTCATGGCATTCCTCTCACGGCGGCTCGAGCAGCCTATCCGCGTGACTGCTCCTCCCCGCTGTCGAGGATCGTCGAAACTGAGATCCTGGAAGAGGTCGACCAGCACCTGGCGGGACGCAACCACTGGACCAGCGTCCTGGCGGCCTGGCTGCTGCAGGCGCTCAGATCTGGGCGTCCGACGGGCGCCCAGATCCACCTGATCGGCTCGGCCGATCAGAACCCAGCCGGCGGCAGCGCCAGCGGCTGCCGGCCCAGGGCACCCACCAGTTGTGCCCGGTACTCGGCCGAACGGCGCCACCGCAATTCGTCACGGGAACGCGCCAGCCGCTGCTCCAGACCGATCCGGCTGGCCGCCTCCTCATTGCCTTCCCGCTGCAGGAAGTGCTCCATGGTGGCGATCCCCCGCTCGATGTGGCGCACATCGGCGTCCTGCTGCGAGTCGAGCCGGGCCGCGTACCAGTCGCTGGCCAGGATGGTGTCCCTCTCGAAGAGCCGGCGGAAGTCAGCCGTGGTGAGGTCCCAGCCTTCCCGCGACTGGCCCTGGGCCATGATCTCCAGCAGGGCCCGCAGCGGCGGGCAGGCCTGCTCGATCGAGCCGTCGCGCAGGTAGGCCTGGGCAACCCGCTCGTGAGTGGTGACGATGGTGTCGACCGATTCGCAGTAGGCCTCCAGGTCTTGCAGCTCGGGGGCCAGCATTTCGGGGGTGAACACCACATGCGGATGCATGAAGATTCGACCGAAGTACCAGCGGGCGAACCGAGCGGTCATCCGGTAGCCGAGCCGGCTGGCCCGGACCAGGCGACCCTGGTAGGTGATGTCGCTGATCCGTTCCAGACAGCCGTTCTCGATCAGGGCCTGAGCCGAGCGCTCCTGCGCTGTCATCCGAGCGAAGACTTCCGGCACCAGCAGGCTGACGTCATGATCGACGCGAACCTTGGGCCCGACATAGCCGGCTGCCGACAGCCAGCCGTCGTAGCCGGTCAGCGCGTACGACAGCAGCGCCGCGTTCAAGTCGTACACCGTGGGCATGGCGTTGAACGGGCCTTTGGTCATGGCCCCTTCGGAGCCGGCGCCGGTGGTCGAGGGCGACTTTCCCGTCATCGAACTGATGAACTCCATGAACAGCTCCGGCAGTTCCATGTAGTGCAGCGGGTTGTACGCGCACAACGGGGCCACTCCCGGTTCGGCCGGGTTGTTGCGCCGCCCGGCGGCAACCAGGTCCACCGGCAGCGCGATCTGCTCCGACAGCGGCACCCGCCACAGCAGGTGCACCGCGACGTCCGCGATCTCGGTTGACACCGGATGGGAAAGGTCCGGGCGCTGCTGCAGGTAGCGGGGGTTCTTCGAAGGTTTGCCGCCGACGAGCCGGGGATTGGCTGAGGAGACGAAATAGGTTTCGCTGACCTGTCCGTCGGCCACCTGTCCGATCAGGCGACGCATCGGCTCGGTGAAGGCGTGGTAGCCGATCGCGTCGTCACGCATCGCGATCGCGTCGTCGCGGTCCAGCGGCTGGAAGTTGGACAGGAAGGTGCCTGGCTGGGAGATGTCCAGCTCGGCTTGGGTGTCGTAGCCGCGGTGGATGGCGTCATCGGGACGCTGGAAGAGCAGCTGTTCGCAGTTCGCGACGAATTTGCGGGAGACCGTCGGCCAGGTCCGGGCCGCACCGGGCGGGGCCACGATCGAGGCGGTGATGTCGTCCTCGGTCTGCACCTTGATCGCCGGGTTGAAGTCGTGCCGCAGCCCGAAGATCCGCCAAGAGCCGTCCTCGTCGAAGCCGACCCGCAGCGTGTTGACCTGGATCCGTTCCCCATCCAGGCGAAGGGCGTTGCCCTTGCGGCCGTTCATGATCCCCACGGTGAAATGGCTGCGCCAGTCGGCTCCCCATTCGGGCCGGTAGAAGCGCTTGATGACAAAGACCAGTTCCTTGATGTGCTGCGGGATCGAGGCCAGCCAGTCGTTGTACTCGTCGGTGTACTCCACCGAACTTGGGGTGAGCAGCTTGATCACGCTGCCGACCGAGCGCTGGTCAGACAGGATCGGCCGGGTGTCGGTACGCCGATCCGGGTCCTTAAACCGACCGGACAGGTCCGCGTCCAGGATCGCCGCCACCTGCTCCATGTCGGCGTCGTAGTCGGCGGTGTAAGCGTTGCCGTGGATGATGGCATCCGAGATCGCTTTGCTGATCTCGGACTTGCCACCGCCCGACACCGTGGCCGGCTTGTGGCAGGTGGTCGGCATCGGCTGGGTCGAGATCAGGCTCCACTGGTTACCGTCAGCCGCGATCTGACGCATCTCGGTACGGAAACCGACTGGGGATAGGTAGCTGCGGTCGGCTCGCAGCTGGATCGTGGCCACCCCGTCAGCCGCTGGCCAGCTGATGGTCTGGGTCCGCAGCGAGAAGGTGGCGTTGGCGGGGACCAGCACGATCCGCGGCTGCATCAGGTCGAGGGCGTGACCTTCGGGCTGGCAGGCGAAACGTTCCGGGTCGCGGGCCACGACATCATCCAGGTGATAGCCGTCCGGGGTGTGCTCGGTAAACTCCTGCCCGTTGTTATACGAGGCAAAGACCACCGCGCCACCGGAGTGTTCCTCCTCGACACCTCCGATCAAGTTAGCCGAGTACGACAGCTGGGTCTTGACCTCTTTCTTGCAGTAGCCGAAGTAGTTGTCGGCGATCACGGTGACGATCACGCCCCGCTCGTCACGGGCGCAGCATTTGAAGGCCTGGCCGTTGTTGTACAGCTCGTCCTCGTCAGACCAGCACATCTGGTCGCGCCGCTGCCGCTCGGTGGCCTGGTCGATATGCGGCAGGCCCAGTTCCTTCTTGGTGAGCCGGGTCAGATGCGGGGCCAGGATCACGCAACCGGTGGTGCCGGTAAAGGTGGCCTGGTCTAGGGTGGCGTCATTCTCGGGCAGGTACGGGTCGCCGGCGTTACCGAAGACCGACTCGACGAAGTCGAGGTTGGCGACCAGTCCGCCGGGGACGATGAACCTGGTCTCCATGGTCTTGGCCTGCGAATAGCCCGGCACCTGCGGCACCACCAGGGGACGCAGCAGAAGCGACACAAAACAGCGGGCCGGCTCGGCCATCCCCGCCGTGTACGGCAGTTCCATCGCCGACTCCGGGGGCTGGAAGGCCCTCACCAGCATCCGGGCGAAGACCTCACGCGGCACCGCCAGCTTGTCGTCAGGGATCGGGCTGCCGCCCTCGCTGATGTGGAAGACCCCGGCCGTGGTCCGCCGATCGTTGGCCGGGTTGTGGAGCACGCCGTTGGCGAGCCGGTAGCTCGACAACAGCGGTGAGGTGAAAGCGTCTGCGTTGGCCGGCAGCGAGAGGGTCCGGGCCAGCCCGGGACAGTCCAGCACCAGGCTTCGCCGGGGCAGCTGCGGGCGTTCGTCGATCCCCTCGAAGTAGGAATCCAAGAAACGCTGGATCCGGGCGTCGGCCGGGCACAGCCGGTCGGCCAGGCGCCGGTTCAGTTCTCGCTGCCGAGCGATGATCGGGTCGATCAGGTGCGCCGTCTCGGCGGCGTTCTCGGGGACCGGCAGGCCGGTCAGCGCAAGTCGCAGGTACACTTCGGCGGGCTGGAGTGTCATGGACCCATTCAACCGCGCTGAACTGACGCTCGCGAGGGCGGCCCATCCCTTGCCACGGTTAGCAGCTAGCAGCCCCTAGCCCGGGTTCGTCGGTACGCGATCCCCGGCGCCCTGACCGCGCTGACGGGCGGCGAGCTGGCCGCAGGCGCCGTCGATCTCACGGCCTCGGGTATCGCGGACGGTGACCGGGATCCGATGCGCCTCGAGGCGTCGGACGAAATCGTCCTGGGCCTGGGGCCGCGATGCGGTCCACTTCGAACCAGGGGTCGGATTCAGCGGGATCAGGTTGACGTGCGCCCAACCCCAATCGCCTCGCGCGGCCAGTACCTCGGCGAGCCGGTCGGCTCGCCAGGCCTGGTCGTTGATGTCGCGGATCAGGGCATACTCGATCGAAACCCGCCGTCTGCTGGTCCGGGCATATTCCCAGGCCGCATCCACCACCTGGGCCACCGGCCACCGGGTGTTGATCGGTACCAGACTGTCGCGCAGTTCGTCGTCGGGGGCATGCAATGACACCGCCAGGGTCACCGGCAACCCCTCTGTGCCCAGCTGCCGGATCCTGGGCACCAGCCCTACCGTGGACACGGTGAGGCCTCGCGCGGAAATCCCCAGCCCCTGCGGCACCGCTGTCGTGATCGCTCGTACGGCGGTGATCAGGGCTCGATAATTCGCCAGCGGCTCCCCCATCCCCATGAAAACCACGTTGGTGAGCCGGCCCGCTCCCCCGGGCAGGTCACCGGTGGCCAGGATCGCCGCCGCGGCCCGAACCTGGTCCACGATCTCAGCGGCCGACAGGTTGCGCTGCAGCCCGCCCTGCCCGGTGGCGCAGAACGGGCAGGCCATGCCACAACCAGCCTGGGAGGAAACGCATAGGGTGCTGCGGATCCCGTTCGAGCCCGGGCTGCCGTCGCGGCGTAGCCCGTACCGCATCAGGACCGACTCGACCAAGCTACCGTCGTGAAGCCGCCACAGGGTTTTGACGGTGGCTCCCCGGTCGCAGGAGACCTGCCGGACGTGGCTGAGCAGGGGCGGGAAGAAGACCTCGCGGACCGTCTGGCGCTGGTCCTTCGGCAGGTCGGTCCAGGTCTGCGGGTCCACCGACAGGTGCTCGTAGTAGTGGGTTGCCAGCTGCTGGGCGCGAAACCTCGGCAGCCCGGCCGCGACGACCGCCGGAGCGCGTTCGGCCACGGTCAGGTCAGCCCAGTGGCGAGGTGGTTTGCCTCGGGCCGGCGCTGCCAGCCGCAGCCGTACCGGCTCAGCCACCGGGCACCATCAGGTGCAGCAGGCCCCAGGCCACCGGGGCGGCGAACAGCAGCGAGTCCACCCGATCCAGCACCCCGCCATGACCAGGCAGGAAGTGACTCATGTCCTTGATTCCCAGATCCCGCTTCAGCTGGGACTCGACCAGGTCCCCCAGGGTGCCAAAAACCACCATGGCGGCCCCGAAGACCAGACCTAGCCCGACCGGAATCCGCAGCACCTGGTGGGCCATCACCGCCCCGACCGCCAGCGACAACAGCAACGAACCGATCGACCCCTCCCAGGTCTTCTTGGGGCTGATCCTGGGCGCCAACGGGTGTCTACCGAAGAGCACCCCGGCCAACCAGCCGCCGGTGTCACTGGCGGCGACACAGAGGATGGTGGTAGTGATCCGCGAGCCGCCGTTTGGGGTGCCCACCATCAGCGCCAGAAATGAACCGAGCAGCGGAATATAAGCGATCGTCAGCATGCTCGCCGCCACGTCCCGGACGAAACCGGTCGAGCCGCCCGGCAGACGCCAGGCCAGCGCCGCCAACACCGTCACCCCCAGCGCAATGATCAGCACCGTAGTCGGGGTGAAGAGGGTCTCGCCCTCGTGGGCCAGGTACGAGCCGGCCACCATCGCCACGGTACCGATGCAAATCGGTAGCACCGCCGAGGTCATCTGCGCCTGGGCTCTGAGGACCCGGTGCAATTCGATCGACCCCAGCACCATCCCGACGGCCAGAAACAGCATGAAGCCGGCCTTGAAGAACAGCAGGGTGACGATCACGTAGCCGATCAGACCGACCGCCACTCCCACCGCTGCCGGCAGATTCCGCCCGGCCCGCTCGTTGACCCGGTCCACCCGTTCCCGGGCCAAGTCCCGGTGGGAACGATGCCCGGTGGTGTCATCACTCACGCCGAATTTCAGAGCTCGAGGAGCTCTGCCTCTTTGTGCCTCAGCAATTCGTCGACGGCATCGGTGTGCTTCTTGGTGATCGTATCCAGCTGCTTCTCAGCGCGGGCGGCGTCATCTTCGGACACCTCCTTGTCCTTCACCAGCTTGTGGATCGCGTCATTGGCATGGCGGCGGGTGTTACGGATCGCGACCCGCCCCTCCTCGGCCTTGTGCTTAGCAAGCTTGGTGTACTCCTTGCGCCGGTCCTCGGTCAATACCGGCAGCGTCACCCGGATCGTGGTGCCGTCATTGGACGGGTTCACCCCCAGGTCAGAATCCCGGATCGCTCGCTCGATAGCGGCCATCGCGCTGCGATCGTACGGGGTGATCAGCACGGTACGAGCCTCGGGCACCTGGAACGAAGCGAGCTGCTGCAGCGGGGTCGGGGTGCCGTAGTACTCGGCATTGAGTTTGTGGAACATGGCGGGGTGGGCCCGCCCGGTACGGATCGCTGCGAGTTCCTCGCGGGCGAAGTCGACCGCCGTGTCCATCTTGGTATCGGCACTGGAGACGATCTCGGCTGTCACGGGTGGTCCCTTCATGTGTGGTGGGCGATGGGTAGACCGTATAGCAACCCAGCAGAGGTGGTAGCTCAGGCGTGAACAGTGGTACCGATTGCAGCCCCCGAGACCACCCGGGCGATGTTGCCGGGGACATCTAGGTTGAAGAAAACCATCGGCAGTCCGAAATCGCGAGCCAGGCTGATCGCCGTGGCATCGGCGACCTTGAGGTTGCGCGCCAAGTATTCATCGTAGCTGAGGTCGCCGAATCTGGTGGCGGACGGGTCGATGGCCGGGTCCGCGTCGTACACCCCGTCGACGCCCTGCTTCGCCATCAGCAGCACCTCACAACCCGCCTCCAGGGCCCGCTGAGCCGCGACCGTGTCAGTAGAGAAGAACGGCATTCCGGAGCCGGCGCCGAAGATCACGACCCGGCCCTTCTCCAGGTGCCGTACGGCGCGGCGCGGGACATATGCCTCGGCGACCTGCCCCATGGTGATCGCAGTCTGGACCCGGGTGTCGATCCCGGCCTTCTCGCAGAAGTCCTGCAGGGCCAGGCAGTTCATGACGGTGCCCAGCATCCCGATGTAGTCGGCCCGGGCCCGCTCCATGCCACGCTGTTGCAGTTCGGCGCCGCGGAAGAAATTACCGCCGCCGACGACGATCGCGACCTGGACCCCGCTGCGGGCGACCGCAGCCACCTCACCGGCGATCCGGGACACCACATCGGGGTCAACCCCCAGGCCGCCGCCGCCGAAGGCCTCCCCCGACAGCTTCAGCAGCACCCGTCGGTAGTGCGGGCGTTCCCCCTGGTCCACAGTGCCTCCTTACATGGCGGTACGCCGCAACCCGTGGGTCGCGGCGCACCGCACTCTAGATGTTTCAGGCTCCTGCAGCGAACCGTACGAAGCGGGTGACGGTGATCCCGGCCTTCTTTAGCAGCGTCCCGACGCTCTGCTTGTCGTCCGAGATCGCCGGCTGGTCCACCAAACAGACATCCTTGAAGAAGGCACCCACTCGGCCCTCGACGATCCGAGCGATCGCCTGCTCCGGCTTGCCCTCCTCACGGGCAGCAGCCTCGGCGATCCGCCGCTCGTTGGCGACGGTCTCCTGTGGCACCTCATCGCGCGAGACGAACTGCGGCGACATGGAGGCGATCTGCATGGTCACCATACGGATCAGGTCAGCATCGTCACCCTGATACTCGACCAGCACCCCGACCTGAGGCGGAAGATCCTGGCTGCGGTGGTGCAGGTAGGTCTGGGTCTGCCCGGCGAAGCGGGCGACCTTGACCAGCTCGATCTTCTCCCCGATCTTGGCGACCAGGGCCGCGATCCGGTCGGCGACGGTCTCGCCCGTGGCCAGGTTCAGCGTCAAGGCGGCCTCGACGCTGTCAGCCCCGGCCTGGTCGACGGCCTCGACGATCTGCTGGGCGGCGGTGACGAATTCCTCGTTCTTGGCGACGAAGTCGGTCTCAGCGCCTAGCTGCACCAGGGCGTGCCCGCTGGCAGCCACGATGCCGTTACTGGCTTCGCGGTCGGAACGCTTGGCGGCCTTGGAGGCTCCGGTGATCCGGAGCAGTTCGACAGCCTTTTCGAAGTCTCCGTCGCTGTCGGTGAGCGCCTTCTTGGCGTCCATCATCCCGGCTCCGGTCATGTCCCGGAGCTTCTTGACGTCAGTGGCAGTAATGGCCATTCGTTGGTGTTCCTCGCTGGTACGGGTCGGTCAGTTAGTGGTCTGGGTGGTCGCCGGCTGGTCGGCGTTGGTCTCGGCCGGCTGTCCGGTAGGGGCCTGCTCGGGGGCTGCGGCCTCCTGGCCGGCGAGCAGCTCACGCTCCCACTCCGGCATCGGCTCGGCCTCGGTCTTCTCACCGGTCGCACCGTGCCCGGAGCGGGACACCAGCCCGTCGGCGACGGCGTCGGCGATCACCCGGGTCAGCAGCCCGACCGAGCGGATTGCGTCGTCGTTGCCGGGGATCGGCCAGTCGACCTCGTCCGGGTCGCAGTTGGTGTCCAGGATCGCGATCACGGGGATCCGCAGCTTGCGGGCCTCGTCGACGGCCAGGTGCTCCTTCTTGGTGTCGATCACCCAGACCGCCTGCGGCGGACGGCTCATGTCGCGGATCCCGCCCAGGGTCTTGGAGAGCTTGTCTTTCTCGCGACGCAGCCCCAGCAGCTCCTTCTTGGTCAGCCCCGAGGCGGCGACGTCGTCGAAGTTCATCGCCTCCAGCTCCTTGAGCCGCTGGATCCGCTTCACCATGGTATGGAAATTGGTGAGCATGCCACCCAGCCAGCGCTGGTTCACGTACGGCATCCCGACTCGGGTGGCTTGTTCGGCGATCGCCTCCTGGGCCTGCTTCTTGGTGCCCACGAAGAGGATCTGCCCGCCCTTGGCGACTGTGTCCTTGACGTAGGCATAGGCCTGGTCAATGTAGGTCAGCGACTGGTGCAGGTCGATGATGTAGATGCCGTTGCGCTCGGTGAAGATAAAGCGCTTCATCTTGGGGTTCCAGCGACGGGTCTGGTGCCCAAAGTGAACGCCGCTGTCGAGCAGCTGGCGGGCGGTGACGACGGCCATGGCCGTTCCTTTCTGTACGGCCGGCGTCGGCCGCGAGGTTCTCCCGGCACCGAACGGTTCGATGCCGCCTGACGCCGACGCCGTCCCCGCCCGGAGACCGGGACCTCTGGGTGACGACCCGTGCGACCACGGTGTGTCGGCATGCGAAGTCGACCGGGGTTGCCCGGTCGCTGCCGATAGCGTACAAGCGCTGCCCGGTCCCGGCAAAGCCGTCAGAGGTGTGACCTGTCCACAGCCGCCGAACGACCCCGAGCGTTATCCACAGCTGCCCAGTGGAAATGTCCGATTCCGATGGCGCTGCCCATAGTCGAAGGCATGAGACGAATTGTGGTTGTCCTGGCGACCCTGGTGTTCCTGAGCCTGGCAACCCCGGCGCGAGGCGATGTCGGCCTGCCCCGGGGCCGGTTGCCGGTGGCCGGGCCGGTGGTGACACCGTACGACCCACCCGAGGTCCGGTGGGGCTCGGGACACCGCGGTGTCGACATCGCCGCCGAGCCCGGTGCCACCGTGGTCGCTGCCGCGTCAGGGCGGATCTCGTTCTCCGGGATGGTCGCGGGACGCGGCGTGCTGGTGATCGATCACGGGACGGTCCGTACCACGTACGAGCCGGTGACGGCGACAGTGGCAGTCGGGACCCAGGTGGCGGCCGGAGACCCGGTCGCCCGGCTGGAGGCGGGACATCCGTGTCCGGCTCCGGCCTGCTTGCACTGGGGGCTGAGATCCGGCGAGGAGTATTTGGACCCGATGTTGCTGATCGGACCGTCCCAGGTTCGGCTGCTGCCACGGGGCGTCACCCCGCGTCCGGTCACGGCCGCCCCGGTCGCCGGCTCGGGCAGCTCTCGCCCAGCTGATGGCCCGATCACCTCGCCGTTCGGTATGCGGCGCCATCCCGTAACCGGGGTCTGGAAGCTGCATGACGGGGCTGATATCGGCGCTGCTTGTGGGACCCCGATCCGAGCCTGGGCCGATGGCGTGGTGGTCTCGGCCGGCTGGGACGGGGCCTACGGCAACCGGATCCTGGTCGATCACGGTACGGGCTCGCGAGGCCATGTCGTAACTGGATACGCCCACGCCCAGTCATTCGCGGTCCGGGCCGGGGCCCGGGTGGCTCGGGGCCAGGTGATCGCAGCGGTCGGCACCACCGGGATGTCCACCGGCTGCCACCTGCACGCCCAGGCCTGGGTGAATCAGCAGCTGATCGACCCCACTGGTCTGTGGTGATGCGTCGATGGGTGTCTGCCGAGATCGTCGGCCACGGCCTAAGCGCGGGGGTGGGCCTGGGCGTAGGCGGCCCGCAGCCGGTCAGTGGTGACGTGCGTGTAGAGCTGGGTGGTCGCCAAGCTGGAATGTCCGAGCAGTTCCTGGATCGTCCGCAGATCAGCCCCACCTTCCAGAAGATGGGTCGCCATCGCGTGCCGCAGACCATGCGGGCCCAGGTCAGGGGCACCGTCGACCAACCCCAGGGCCCGGTGCACGATCCGGCGCACCACCCGCGGGTCGATTCGGGCACCGGCTCGTTGCCCGATGAAGACGGCCCGTCCGGATCTGGGCCGGGCCAGTTCCCGGCGGCGGGCCAGCCAGGCATCCAAGGCCCGCTGGGCAGGGTTCCCGATCGGAACAGTGCGTTCCTTGTTGCCCTTGCCGAGGACCCGGATCGCCTGCCGGGCCAGGTCGAGGTCTCCCAGGTCGAGCCCGCACAGTTCGCTGACCCGGATCCCAGCTGCGTACAACAGCTCCAGGATCGCGACATCGCGGGCACCGACCGCAGAATCATCCTCGGCGGCCACGGCGATCGCCGAGCGCAGCATCTCGGCCGCCTCGGCCTGGGTGATGGTGGCCGGCAGTCGTTTCGGGGTCTTCGGAGACCGCAGGCCCGCGGCCGCATCGCTGGGCACCAGCCGGGCGCGGACAGCCCAGGCGTAGAAAGCTCGGACCCCGCAAGCCCGCCGCTGGACGGTGGCGCGGCTGGCCCCGGTCTGGGCAGCCAGCCAGGCCCGCAGGGTCCGCAGGTCGACCTGGTCTGGGCTGGTACACCCCTGCTGGCGCAAAAAAGTTTCCAGCGTGGCCAGGTCCTGGGCATAGCCGCGTCGGGTGTGCTCGGAGTAGCCGCGGTCACGCAGATGGTCCAGGTAGCGCTGGACCAGGTCCCCCAACACTTGTGGCTCGCTCACCCGGTCAGTCTGCCGCTCGCACACCAGCTACCGCCGCAGCCGGCGGCCTACCGGATTCGTGTCGACAGATGCCGGGCACGGGTCCAGGTTCTGGCCGCTGCCAATATTCGGAGGGCACATCATGATCTGATGGCTTCGCAACGGCGCTGTGGCCGATAGCCTGGTTCGGGAAACGGGACGAGGGAGGACGATGGACATCCGAGATCTGACGACGGGTGGCTCGGTCCTGCCGATCACCCGCTGGGGCGAATCGGTGATGCACACCAGGACCCGCCCGGTGACAACGTTCGACGCTGGGCTGCGGGATATGGCGCGGGACATGTTCGCGACCCAGGCCGCGGCTCAGGGAGTCGGGCTGGCCGCCACCCAGATCGGGCGAGACATCGCGATGTTCGTTTTCGCATGCGCTGACGGCGACGACGTCATCCGGGTCGGGGCAGTCTGTAACCCGGTCGTCACCCTTCCTGAGGGCCGGGCTCGCAACCTGGAGGAGGGCGAGGAGGGATGCCTGTCTTTCCCCGGCGCTTATGAGACCCTGGCGCGACCCGACTATGCGGTCTGTCATGGTCAAGACCTTGAGGGAAAGCCGATCGAGGTCATCGGGACCGGCATGCTGGCCCGTTGCCTACAGCACGAGACAGATCATCTGAACGGGATCGTCTTCGGTGATCGGCTCTCGCTGCGACGACGCAAATCCCTGGACCGCAAACAGGAACGCCTGGCCTACCGCTACCCGCCAGACTGGCCGGTGTCGCCCAAGCTCCCGTTCGACCCGGCGCGAGAGGGTCGTTGAGCCATGGCCAGACCCCGCCGAGCCATTGAGGACATGGAGGACATCGACGTGTCTCAGAGCCAAGCAAAACCGGAACCCACGCCACGGGCCAGTGCCGATCACGAGCCACCACCCCAGGTTCGAGCCACTATCGCCGGCCGGGCAGCGTGCCTGGTGACGACCCACGGTGCGGTCTGGTTGGAGTCGGTTGTCGGGATCGGACGTACCGACAGCGGGTCCCTGGCCGCGCTGACCTCCGACGGATCACGACATCCGTTGGTCAGCCACCCGGTCCCCCATGAGGTGGTTCCCCGGCTGCTGCACCTGCTGGCCGAGATCAACCGCAACGCCACCCGAGACGAGATCCCGGGCCGGCTGTACGTCGTCAGCCTCGACACGGATCTGGTCGTTCGGGTCACGATCCGCCATATCGACACGTGGCAGCTACTGAGCGAGCAGCGTTACCACGGGATCGCCGCGGCTGTCGGCCAGTGATTTAACGCAGAACGTAGGCCGCGACCGCCGCGGCGGCCGCCACGTTTAGCGAATCCACCCCGGCCGCCATCGGGATCCGGGCCACCACATCGGCGGCCGCGACCCAATCTGGGCTCAGACCGTGTCCCTCAGTGCCGAGCAAGATCGCCCGACGCCCAAGATCCTGGCGAGCCACCTCGGCCAGGTCGGTGGCGTCGGGGCTCAGGGCCAGCGCCACCGTGGTGAAACCGGCTGTTCGTAGCTCACGCAGCACCTGGCTGTTGTCATGGGCTCGGGCCCAGGCCAGCCCGAGCACCACTCCCATGCTGGCCTTGATCGCCCGCCGGTACAGCGGATCAGCCGAACCCGGGCTCAACAGCAACCCGTCCCAGCCCAGGGCCGCGGTGGTCCGGGCGATCGCCCCCAGATTGGCGTGGTCGACCACATCCTGGGCCACGACCAGCCGTGAGCAGTGAGCCAGCAGGCCGGGAACTGTCCAACGCTGTTCACGCCGGAACGAGGCCAAGGCCCCGCGATGGACGTGGAACCCGGTGAGAGCCTCGATCGTAGCGGCCGGAGCAGTCAGTACCGGGACCGAGAAGCCCTGCCAGACCTCGCGCAGCGGCTCCACCCAGCGCGGAGCCAGCAGGAACGAACGCGGCTGGTAACCCGCAGCCACGGCCCGGCGGATTACCAGCTCACCCTCAGCGATGAAGGCCGCGTCAGCGCCCGAGCGGCGCAACGTTGCCTCCCGCAGAGCCACATAGTCCGCGGCGCGCGGATCGTCAACACTGCTCAGCTGAACGACGCTCACCCGCTGACGATAGCGGGGCCTCTACCCTGGTGCGGGTCGAGAGGAGCTCCCGGTGGGGTGGGTGAGGCAGCTCAAGCCGGACGGTTTTCTGATCGCCATCGTGGTGGCGGCGGTGGTCGCCTCTTTCCTGCCGGCCACCGGCAGCGCCCAGACCGCGCTGAGCTGGGCGATCACGGTGGCGATCTTCGCGTTGTTCTTCCTGTACGGGGCCCGGCTGAAACCATCCGAGGCGCTGGTGGGTCTCACACACTGGCGGCTTCACCTGACCATCTTGGCTTTCACCTACCTGGTGTTTCCCGTGGTCGGGCTGGCGCTCGGGGTGCTCTCGCCGCGTCTCCTGTCCGCCGAGTTGTACACCGGTCTGCTGTACCTGATGACCGTGCCGGCCACGGTCCAGTCCGCGGTCGCCTTCACATCGATCGCCCGGGGTAATGTCGCGGGCGCGATCGTCAGCTCGTCAACCTCGAACCTGCTCGGGGTGGTGCTCACCCCGACCCTGGTGATGGTGCTGTTGGCGACCTCCGGCCGGGTTCGGGTGGGGGCCTCGGCGATCGTCGATATCGCCCTCCAGCTGCTACTGCCCTTCTGCCTGGGGCAGCTGTCGCGCCGCTGGACAGCTGATGTCGTGGCTACTTACAAAGCGCCGCTGCGGCTGGTCGACCAGGCATCGATCGTGATGGTGGTCTATCTGGCCTTCTCGCGGGGGGTTGAGGAGCAGATGTGGTCGCGGACGACCCCGTTCCAGCTGGTGGTGCTGGTCGTGGTCTGTCTGCTGGTGGTGTTGCTGATGCTGACACTGACCTGGTTCACCGCCCGCCGACTGGGTTTCAACCGGGAGGATGCGATCGCGATCCAGTTCTGCGGGACCAAGAAGTCGATGGCCACCGGGCTGCCGATGGCGCAGGTGCTGTTCGCAGGAATGCCGATCGGACTGCTGGTGCTACCGCTGATGGTCTTCCACCAGATCCAGCTGATGGCCTGCTCGGTGCTGGCCGGGCGCTACGCCCGCCAGGCTGAGACAGCGGCCCAGCCCTCATCGGGCCTCCCCTAGGAGTCTGGTGCGCCACGACGCAGCCGGGGCCGCAGCACGAGCAGACCCACCACGAACAACACCACCAGGATCGGCACCTGAGCCCACCACAGCCGCCCCAATGCCAAAGCCAGCAGCGCGGTAATCCCGGCGGCGGCTGCCAAGGTGGCGTACCAGCGATCTCGACGCAACAACTCCAGCGCCACGCACAGAGCAGCCAGGAACAACCACAGCAGCCACAGGTGACGGCCCAGCCAGTCGTTGAGATTGAGGTCCATGACTCAGCCCTGGTGACGTTCGGCTCGTGCGACCCAGCGGCCGTCGCGTTCGTCGACCAGAAGTCGCAGATCGAAGGTCCGCGACAGGTTGGCTGCGGTCAGGGTCTCGCGGATCGGCCCCGCCGCGACCACCCGACCCGCTTTGAGTAGCAGGCAGTGGGTGATCCCGGCCGGGATCTCCTCGACATGGTGGGTGACCATCACCGAGGTCGGGGCCTGCGGGTCCTCGGCCAACGCGGTCAGGGTCTCGACCAGGGCTTCTCGCCCGGCCAAGTCCAGCCCGGCTCCCGGTTCGTCGAGCAGCAGCAGTTCCGGGTCGGTCATCAGGGCTCGGGCAATCTGGACTCGTTTGCGTTCGCCCTCGCTCAGGGTACCGAAGGTCCGCTCTCCCAGGCCGTCCACCCGCAGCAGCCCCATCAGGGCCCGGGCCCGGGTGAAGTCCTGGTCCTCGTAGTCTTCCTTCCAGCGGCCAACCACCCCGTGGGCAGCGGAGACCACCACGTCATCGACCCGTTCCTGATACGGGATCTGCTCGGCCAGGGCCGAGGAGGCGAGCCCGATCCGGGGCCGCAGGTCAAAGACGTCGACCGCGCCCAGGACCTCACCCAGGATCCCTGCCACACCGCAGGTGGGGTGGATCTGGGTGGCGAGGACCCGCAGCAGGGTCGTCTTCCCGGCGCCGTTGGGTCCGATCACTACCCACCGGTCCCCCTCGCAGACCGTCAGATCGATCCGGTCCAGCAGCAGTGACTGGCCACGGCGGACCGTGACCTCGGCGATCTCGACGACAGCGGTCATGCCGATGAACCTACCCCGGCCCTAGGCGCCGGTGGAGTGAACCCCGCCGTCGACGTGGATGATCTCGCCGGTGGTCTTGCTGAACCAGTCCGACAGCAGGGCCACGACGGCCTTCGCGGTGGGAACGGCATCGGTCGGATCCCAGCCCAGGGCGGCCCGCTGACCCCAGGTAGCGTCGAGGTCGGCGACCCCCGGGATGGCCTTCTTGGCCAGGGTGTCGAGCGGCCCGGCCGAGACGATATTGGATCGGATCTGCTCCGGTCCCAGGTAGCGGGCGAGGTAGCGCGAGGTGGACTCCAGGGCCGCCTTGGCGACCCCCATCCAGTCGTACATCGGCCAGCTCAGGCTCGCGTCGAAGGTCAGGCCGACCACCGAGGCTCCCGCACTCAGAACCGGTTTCGCGGCCCTCACCAGGGAGGCCATGGAGTACGCCGACACCTGCAGCGCCTGCCCGACGTCGACCCATCCGGTCTCCAGGAAGTGTCCCCCGAGCGCGGTCTCCGGGTTGGCGTACGCGATCGAATGCACCAGCCCGTCCAACCCGTCCAGATGTTCACGGATCTGGTCTGCCAGACCAGCCAGGTGTTCGTCATTGCTGACGTCGAGTTCCAGCACCGGTGGCACCGGGTCCAGCCGCTGCACCACCCGACGGGTCAGGCTCAGCGCCCGGCCGAAATTCGACACCAGTACCGTCGCGCCTTCAGCCTGGGCGACCTGCGCCACGGCGTACCCGATCGAGGTGGTGTGAGTGACCCCCGCGACCAGGACCCGTTTGCCTTCCAGAATGCCCACCGTTCTCCTCCTCAGTGACCCATGCCCAGGCCGCCGTCGACCGGCAGCACCGCGCCCGAGATATAGCCTGCCTGGTCGGACACCAAGAACTCGACCGCAGCCGCCACGTCGGCGGCGGAGCCGAGCCGGCCCGCCGGGATCCGCGCCTGGTATCCCTTGACCACCTCCGGGTCTAGGACCGCGGTCATGTCGGTCTTGATGAAACCGGGGGTCACCACGTTGAAGGTGATCCCGCGTCCCCCCAGTTCACGGGTCAGGGACCGGGCCATGCCGATCAGTCCAGCCTTCGACGCGGCGTAGTTGACCTGGCCGGCGGAACCCATCAGCGCCACCACCGAGGACACGAAAATCACCCGGCCGTACCGGGCCCGCATCATCGGCCGGACGGCACGCCGGGCCAGTCGGAAAGATGCGGTGAGATTGGTGGCGATCACCTGGTCCCACTGCTCGTCAGACATCCGGATAGTCAGCGTATCGGCGGTGATTCCGGCGTTACAGACCAGCACCTCGACCGGGCCGTGCTCCTCAGCTGCCGTGAAAGCGGCCTCGATCTGGACCGGGTCGGTGATGTCAGCCTGGACCCCTACCACACGGTCCGGGACGCCACCGCAGCGGTAGGTTCCGATCACCCGGTGGCCAGCGACGGCCAGGTGAGAGGCGATGGCGGCGCCGATGCCTTTGCTGGCGCCAGTCACGAGCACGGTACGCGGTGTCTGGTTCACGTCGGCCAACCTAGCGGGTGACAGCCACATCGGGTCGCGCCGGCACTCCGCGGGAAAGCCGTGCCGCGCTGGGAGCCGGTGATCTGGCCAATCACCAGCGAGGCTTGCCAGGTGCCCCGAGCACGTGCTTGGCTCGGGGCACGCATCAGCCCAACGACCAGATTCGGCCGTCCACCACCAGGAGCAGTCGATGAAGCGCTTCATCATTGCTGTCGCTACGGGGATCACGCTGACCTGCGCCGGCGTCGCTACCGTTTCCGCCCAGGCCGTCATCGCACGGACACCGGGCGCGAACGGCACGGCGCCGGTCTCGGCCTCTCCCGCCGCACAGTCCACCACCCAACCGATTCTGTCCCTCGACACCCCCGAGGATCTCAAGCGGGCAACCGCATTGCCGGGTCTGGTGTGGACCAGGGGGTCCGCGACCTGGAACGACGGTTTCCCCCAGCTTTTCCAGATCCTGGACTCGCCGCCCGCCGAGACATCGTTACAGCGGATCGGGATCCCGCTCCAGAACGGCCGCTTCGCCGTACCGGCTCAGTTGCGGCGTGACGTGCCGGCGGCGGCCGCCCCAGACCAGACCACCCACGACGTCGTTGCCCGGGCACAGACTTTCGTGGCCGCGGGCAGGAATCTGATCTGGGATGCGAAGCGCAAGGCTCCGTTGATGACCGCGGAACCGGTGCACAAGCTGTACAAAGAACAGCCCCCGTATCCGATCACCTGCAGCAACTTCGCGGCGATGCTGCTGTACGGATACAGCTACTCGTCGACGACGTACGTGGCAGACCAGAATACCGTCGTCGGGGCGGCGATTGACTTCGGCAAGGAGCAAGGCACCTCCCGGATGGTGGGCGCAAACCGATTGGCGCTGTGGTTCCAGAACAACCAGCGGTTGTGGCTGCCCTCATCGCAGGATCCGAATGAGGTGGTTAAGCAGCTGGCCGTCGGGGACATTCTGTTCTTCTCTCGCCAACGGCCCGAGGGTAAAGATGAGAACACCGGAGCTTTCTTCGGCAACGTGTACCACACCGCGGTCTATGTCGGGAACAAACAGGTAATCCACTCCTACGGCCCCAAGACCCCAGGCGGGGTGGTACAAGAGCCGATCACGAAGATCCCCATGGGGGAACTCAGTTTTGTCGCTCGTCCCGACTGGAAGCTGCCTGGTGTCGACGGATGGTCGTCTCACCCGAATCCTGCGATCACGGGAAAGGTGGCTCTCGGCTCTACTCTTCAGGTCCACCACCGGGCCTTCGTCCCGGCTCCCGCGACGATCAGTTACCAGTGGCGACGCGACGGGCAGCCGATTCCCGGCGTCACCAAGACCGATTATCAGATCAGCCAGGCGGATGTCTTCCATCACCTGTCGGTGAGCGTGACCGCGTCCCGGGCCGGGGCCGCCCCCGCGGTCCGCACCAGCGCCCAGATCCTGGTTCCCGCCCTGGAGGGGCAGCCGGAGGTCAAGTTCAACGGTCCGGCCACGGTCGGCTCGAAGGCGCAGGCCTTCTCCAACAGCTGGTACCCATACGTGAAGGACATGCGCCAACAGTGGAAGATCGACGGCAAGCCGGTGCCAGGAGCAACCCAACGCTGGTATGTCCCAACCGCCGCTGACCGGGGCAAGAAGCTGTCGGTAACGGTCTGGATCGTCCGCGACGGCCTGCCTGACGTCGAGCGCAGCAGCGACCCAGAAAAGGCGATAGTCATCACCTAGCCACTCTCCGCCCTGGTACGCATGGAGCACGAGGCTCGTTGGACGGGCCGACCTGATCACCAAGGCCGGCCGAGGAGGTCGAGGAGGCCAGATGGATCTTGAGCTACGAGGCCGCTGCTACGTGGTCACTGCGGCCAGCGCCGGGCTGGGCCGGGCGACCGGCGAGGCACTACTCGCCGAGGGCGCCCAGGTGGTGGCGGTGGCCCGCCGTCAGCAGGTGCTGGACGATTGGGCCGCCGACCATGATGGCACCCTGGTCCCGCTGGCCGCTGACCTTGCAGACCCGACCACACCACAGCGGGCCTGCGATCTAGCCGTGGAACGGTTTGGGCGTCTGGACGGGGCCCTGGTCAGCGTTGGCGGTCCGCCGCGCGGACAGGTTCTCGGCAACACCGACCAGGAATGGCTCGACGGTTTCGGCTCGGTCTTCCTGCCGGCGCTGCGGCTGGCCCGGGCCGCTACCACGACCGCTGCGGCGGCAGTGCTGGGTTTTGTGCTGTCGACCTCGGTAAAAAGCCCGTTGGCCACGATGGCGATCTCGAACGGGCTGCGGCCCGGTCTGGCGATGTTGGTCAAGCAGCTGGGCGACGAGATCGCGCCACAAGGTGGGCGGACCTTCGCCATGTTGCCCGGCCTGATCGACACCGAACGGCTCCAGGTGCTCCGCCGCGCCAGCCCGGACCCGGAGCAGGCCCGACGTGAGCAGGAGGCGTCGATCCCAATGGGGCGGTTGGGTCGTCCCGAGGAATTCGGCGCCGTGGCAGCCTTCCTGCTCTCGCCCAAGGCCTCGTACATCAATGGCTCGGTGATCGCCGTGGACGGCGGCTCGATGCGGGCCCTGTGAACCTCGTAGCCGCGGCCGGTCTGCTGATCTGCCCTGCTTGCGGCGGGGACCTGGACCTAACCGCTAGGCCGGTCCGGTGCCCAGCCGGGCACTGCCACGACGTGGCCCGCCAGGGCTACCTGAACCTGCTCGGCGGGCCACAGCCCGCCAATGCCGATACGGCGCCGATGCTGGCCGCCCGGGACCGGTTTCTGGGCAGCGGCGCGTACGACCCGCTGGTCAACCTGGTGGCCAGACTGGTCGCCGATGCCGCCCCACGAGTGGTGGTGGAGCCGGGAGCCGGCACCGGTTTCTACCTGGCCCGGGCCTTGGACGCGTTGCCCGAGACGGTGGGCGTGGCCAGCGACGTCTCAGTGGCAGCGGCTCGGCGCGCGGCGCGTGCCCATCCACAGCTGGCCGCGGTGGTCGCTGATACCTGGCGTGGGTTGCCGGTGCGCACTGGTTCGGTCGATGCGATCTGCTCGGTTTTCGCGCCCCGGAACCCGGCGGAGTTTCACCGGCTGCTGCGCCCCGGTGGGCTGCTGGTAGTGGTATTGCCCCTGCCCGACCATCTAGCCGGGCTGCGCGCTCGCCTGGGCCTGCTCAATATCGAACCGGACAAGCAAGAACGCTGGTCAGACGCGGCGGCCGACTATTTCCGGCCCGGTCACGTCGAGGTTCTGCGCCATGATCTAAATCTCGACACCGGCCAGGTCGCTGACCTAGTCGCTATGGGTCCGAACGCCTTCCACGGCGCCGTCGCCGGGACCGGGCCGGTCCACGATCAGGTGGCGGTCCAGGTGACGCAGCTACGGTCGATCTGAACCCGGGCGGGTGTCAGGGCACCTGTTCCCACAGCCGGCCGGCGAACTGCGCCATCTGGTCGACCTTCTGGAAGCCGGAGCCGGAGATCAAGATCACCCCATGGTCGAGAGGCAGCACGCAGCTCGCGCCGACCGTGCCCTCGGCGTCGATTGAGCCGCACAGCGCTGGCCCGTACACCTTGGCATTCGTGTAGGCCGGTCCCAACGTCGGTGAGCCTGCCCCTGGTATCACCGTCACGATGACCAGGTCCGCGGGCGCCTCGGTTACGGCGTAGGTCACGGACTGTTGCCCGGTCTGTCCGGTCTGCTGCTGGGCTCGGTAGTCGCCGACCGAGGCTGGCAGTTTCACGGTGGCGAGTCGTTTTGGTGTCACCGTCGACCCTAGTCCGCTCGACGCGGACGTTGCCGCGGTCGAGGTCGTCGACTCCTCTGACGAAGAACTTTCGTCCGGCGAGGGGCTTTGGTCCGATCCTAGGGTGAATCGTCGGGTGGCGGAGACCGATGACGTCGGCCCGGTCGGAGTCACGGTGGGGGTCGCTGGTGTGGTGAGAGCACATCCCGTGGTGACCATCACCATGCCCGCCCCCAGCATCAGCCTTCGCATCCGTACCTAAACCTCCTTCGTGAGACATCATCTTGCCGGAGTACGCCTGGGTCAGGCCAAACCGACCAGGTCGGCGTAGTCGGCCGACCACAGGTCCTCCACTCCGTCTGGCAGCAGCAGTACCCGGTCCGGTTCCAGGGCGTGTACCGCTCCCTCGTCGTGCGTGACCAGGACGATAGCCCCCGGATACGTATGGATCGCGGCCAGCACCTCCTCGCGGGAAGCCGGGTCGAGATTGTTGGTGGGTTCGTCCAGCAGCAAGACGTTGGCCGAACTGACGACCAGCATCGCCAACGCCAGGCGGGTCTTCTCACCGCCAGACAGCACCCGGGCTGGCTTGTCGACGTCGTCACCGGTGAACAGGAACGAACCGAGGACGTTGCGGACCTGGGTATCGTCGAGATGCGGCGAGGCCGAAGTCATGTTCTGCAGGACTGTTCGGGCAGGATCCAGGGTCTCGTGTTCCTGGGCGTAGTACCCCAGTCTCAGCCCGTGTCCGGCCACTATTTCCCCGGTGTCGGGCGGTTCGATCCCAGACAGCAGCCGCAGCAGGGTGGTCTTCCCGGCGCCGTTAAGCCCGAGCACCACCACCTTGGCGCCGCGATCGATGGTCAGGTCGACGTCGGTGAAGACTTCCAACGAACCGTACGACTTTGACAGTTCCCGGGCCGATAGCGGGGTCTTGCCACACGGCAGCGGTTCCGGTAGCCGGATCTGGGCCACCTTGTCGGCGCGACGTTCGGCCGCCATCCCAGCCAACAGCCGCTCGGCTCGGCGGGCCATGTTCTGCGCCGCAGTCGCTTTGGTCGCGGTGGCGCGCATCTTGTCGGCTTGGGCCAGAAGCTGCTCGGCCTTGCGTTGGGCGTTGGCGCGTTCCCGCTTGCGGCGCTTCTCGTCGGTCTCGCGTTGCACCAGGTACGCCTGCCAGCCCATCGCGTACTGGTCCAGCACGGCCCGGTTGGCGTCCAGATGGAAGACCTTGGTGACCACCATGTCCAACAGCGCAGTGTCGTGGGAGATGATCACCAGGCCACCGGGATAATCCTTGAGATAGCCGCGCAGCCAAACCACCGAGTCTGCGTCCAGGTGGTTGGTGGGCTCATCCAGCAGCAGCGTGTCGGCGCCAGAGAACAGGATCCGCGCCAGTTCCACCCGGCGCCGCTGCCCCCCGGATAAGGTTCCTAACGGCTGGCTCAGGACCCGTTCCGGCAATCCCAGGTTGGCTGCGATCCGGGCCGCCTCCGCTTCGGCGCCGTACCCGCCGGCGGCGAGCAGCTCAGCCTCGGCCCGGGCGTACGAGGTCATCGCCCGCTCCTGGCCGGACGGGTTCTTGGCGTCAGCCATCTCGACCGAGTAGCGCTCCAGCCGTTCCAGCACCGTGTCCAGGCCGCGGGCCGACAAGATCCGGTTTCTGGTCAGGACCTCCAGGTCCCCGGCCCGCGGATCCTGCGGCAGGTAGCCGACAGCCCCGGTACGGGTGACCGTGCCCGCAGCCGGGATCCCTTCTCCTGCCAGGATCCGAGTCAGGGTGGTCTTGCCGGCGCCATTGCGCCCAACCAGCCCGATCTTGTCGCCGGGGTTGACCGGGAACGATACCGGCTCCAGCAGCAGCCGGGCACCCGCCCTGACCTCCAGATTGTTGACCGTGAGCACGAGCACCGATTGTTCCAGAACCCACCAGCCTGATCTCCTCAGGAATGACGGCGGCGATGGGGAACCCGGTCTAAAACACCCCAACCGGCCACCATCGCTCGGGATCTTCTCGTCGTGAGGGGGACGGGGACTCAACGCCGCAGCCGGCCCTTGCGAAAACGAGGGCGATCAAACCCGTATCCTGACGATCGGCGTCTGTGATCGCATCGAACGCCGTATTCGGAAGGAGGGTTTGCGTCGTGCCGCTGCGCCTCGCCGTCTACGGCAGTGGTATCAGCCTTGATGTCATGAACGGTTTCTCGCTGCCAGCCGAGACCGATTTCACGGTCACAGGCCAGTCCCTGGCCAGCCTGACCGGCCCGGTGGACCCAAACCGGCTCGATCTGCTCTCCCCGGCCGATTCAAGCATCGTCACGGACGACGCCCGTGGCTCGGTGCTCGACCTCGTGGACGAACGCGGCGATGATCTGGACCTGCTGGTGATCGATCTCGGCAACGAGCGGGCTGGCGTAGCCCGCCTGGCCGGCGGCGGGCTGCTCACGTTGTCGTCCGAACTGCACTTGTCAGGCGCGTTGGACGGCGTGGATGTGATCAGGCGGGTCCCGTTCGGCAGTGAAGAGCATTTTCAGCTGTTCCGTTCGGGGCTGGATCTGTTGGTGGCCCGACTGCAGGCCCACCACCTGGTGGAACGAACCTTCGCCCTGAACCTGGACCTGGCGGTCCTAGCAGACCGGGCCCTACGCGCCGATGTGGTCGCTCTGGCTGACTGTCGCCGGATGGCGCTAACCGCCAACCCGGTCTTCGAGCGCTATTTCGCCGCGTTGGCCGAGCGCGGGATCAACGGTCTTCGGCTGACCTCAGAGCAGACCCGGATGGATCCCGACCATCCTCGCGGGTTGGCTGCCGACCATTTCACCCCCGCAGTGTACGAGACGGCTCGTCGGGCGGTGGCCAGTTTCGCCACTGCCCTGCCGCTGCGGCCACCTGCCGCTGCTGCCCCGATTGACCGGCTCGGCTCGGCCCGTGTCGGACGGCTTGGCCGGTTCCGCGACGATCAGGGACACGTCATGCAGGTGCTGCGGCGAGATCCGGCCAGCAGCCTGGTGTTGGTTCTGCACGGTCCGGATTCGGAACCCAGTGTGGATCTGGCCGGTTTGCCGACCAGTTGCCATGCGCTGGCGCTCGACGTGCAGGGGCCGACACCGGTCGATGCAGCCCGGTCCGCTGCCGAGACCCTAGTGCTCGCCCTGACGGCGCTCAAGGTGGGCCCTTGCGATGCTGTGGTGTTGGCCCCTGATCATCTGGCGGCGAAGGCGGTGCTGATCGCGGCACAAGTCCCGGGGTCACGGGTGGTCATCGTGCCGCACCAGGGCGAGGAGCCGACACTGTCGCGTGGGCTGGGCGAGGTTGAACAGGTCCTGGCTCGGATGCCATGGCTGCCGACGGTGTCGCTGACCTCGACCCGCGGCTCGGATGCTCTGAGCATGGTGTGGTGGCTGGTTGACCGTCTCGGCGACTTGGCTGATGGCGCCGAACGAGCCGGGACCATGAGCGTCGTGATCCATCCGCTGCCGCAACCGTCTCGTACAGCCGAGAGCATTGCCTGGGTGCTGACGGATCAGACGGCCTCGCTGACCGACGCCCAGCGCCCGCACATCACCCTGCGAGGGGACCACCTGGTGGCCCCTGGCAGCAGCCTGACGTTGGAAACCGAGCCACGATGGGTACTCACGGCGCCCGGGCGGCATGCGGTCCGGGTGACCGCAACAGTGTCGGTGCCTGCCGCCGAGGGCAGTGCCCGAGGGGTGCTGCTCGCGGTGGCGGCGGCCGGGCTGAACCATCAGCAGGCCACCTCGGCGCACCTGGCCGAGTCCGAGGATCCGCAGATCGGCTGGTTCCGGTTCCTTCCGGTCGGCTCAGGTGAGACCCGGATCAACGAGATCGTCGCTCTTCCTGCCGGGACCCTGGTCCGTGCGGTCGCCTTGGTCCGCGGCGACCTTCCCGAGGCGCGGGTCAATGACCTCACCGTGACCGCCCTATAGGCACAGGCTGGTGTCGGCGTCGGCTCAGGTCAGCGGTTCCACGTCGACCCGGTCCACCGCGAGCGGCTGCGCCGCGTCCGTCCGGCTCAGCCCCACCGCGCGCAGCAGCACCGCCCCGGAACTACTGATCGTGGTCTGACACGAGCCGCCGCCTTCGGGTACGTCGACCTCATGCGCCAACGCGTTCCTGCCGAGGGTGTCTGCCCCTGACTGGGCCTGGGCCGTGGCCGCCACCACTCGGACCGTGGCTGCCGGGCTGGCTTCGGAGGTAACGACCGTGACCCGGACGTGCCGGATGTCGGGCGGTAGCAGCACCCACTGGGTCTGACGGTCCAGCACGTCCAGCTGCTCGGGTCGTCGCAGGCTGGCGCCGTCCAGCATCTCGTCCGGCGGGGGCGCCTGGCCCAGCAGCCGCGTAACCGCCGCCAGGGCCCGCTGCCGGTCGGGCTCTCGTTCCTGGTCGACGACCTCGATCGACACCGTTCCCAGTTGAGCCTGGGCTGATAGGTCCTCATACAAGCTGATCAGCCACCACAGGATCTGCAGGAACGGGCTACGCCGCCTGGTGAAGATGAGCAGGGACGGGAGTTGGGGGCGAACCTGGAGGGCTGCTACCACGTGCCCGAGCCGGTGCCCCATGGCATGGTGATCCTCCGCTTCTGGCAGCACCACGACCGAGGTCTGGGGCACCCCGGAGGCGGTCACCACTGCGGTCACTGCCATCGCCTCGGACGCGACCACCACGGCCTGGTGAGGCGCCAGCCGCGACTCGGTCAGCAATTCACGTAGCCGGCTGGCAGGCTCCGGGGTGGTCTCCGGATCCTGCTCGGCCACCTCGCAGGATTCGATCCGAACCCATGCTGGCAGATCCTCTGGTCCGATCGACGGCACCGATCCTGAGCGGTGCAGCAGCAAGACCAGTGCTCTGGGCTGCTCGGTCTCTGCCGGCCGGTCTGATCTGGGGCCGGTACGCGCCTCAAGCTCGGGTTCTTCTGGCCCGGGTTCCAGCGGTTGCGGCAGCCCCAGCCGGTGTGGGTCGTCTCCCGGCTGGTCGTCCGTGGTGTCGAGGTCCGATCGGGGCGGCTCGTCCCCGACCACAAACGGCTCCTCCTCGGCCGGGTCCAGGAAGACGTCCTGAGCTGTGTTCACCAGGGCAGTCTGTCGCAGCAGGGGCCCGTCGACGAAGGCCGAAGCCTTATTCCGGATTGCCTCCAGCAGGGCCTGATAGGTCGCATCCTGGTAGTGGAGGATGCTCAGTCCACCCGGATGCCCCGGGTCCATTCGCACGGTGTCGATGCCGAGCCGTAGCACGCTGATCCCCCGGTATTCAACTTCGGCCAAGTAGTCCGGGTAGAGACGGTTGAACTCTTGCGCCTCCCGACGCAATCGGTGCACATCGGCCGGGTCCACCTCGGCCCCTGGCAGCAGGTCCTCGGCGAAGGCTGGGGCCAACAACAGGGTCCGGTCTCGCAGCCCAGTCTGGGTCAGGGTCTTCACAAGCAGGTCCAAGCCCTGCCGGAAGAGGTCCAGGTGTTCCGGCGACCCGAGTCGCAGGGCCTGCGCCACTCCGACCTCTTCCAGCAGCCCGCAACGGCGAAGCTCGTCTGAACTGGTCAGTAGTGCCTGGTCACGGGTCCGGACCAGCCCATACCGTTCGTCGAACAGGTCGATCAGCAGCAGGTCCAGTTCGGATGCGTGCCGCTCGATGGTGCTGATCAACGACCCTGCCAGGTCTGCCAGCACCATCGCCCGCTGGCACGGCGACGCCAACGCCGGTGGCGGTACCTGGTCTGGATCGAGTGAGGCCAAGGGGCTCGCCAACGACTGCCGCGCCACCCAGAAGATTTTCTCCGCTGCTGCGTCCGGCAGATGAGCGAAGGTGTCGTGGGCGACGCCACCCACGATCCCGACCCGCAGCGGGCCGCTCACCGCTGGTCCCCTACCTTGCCGGGCCGGGCAAGGGCGAACAGGCTAGCTGGCACGGTCATCGACGGTCGGCTCCTCACGTTCGTGGTAGCGGGCACAGCCGGCTGCGGACATCCTGCCCGCCACTGTCCCCACCGTGATCGTAGGCGCCCAGGGCCGGCCCGCGCTTCCTGCTGGGTGCTCCCTCATTCCCTGTCCGGGATGTTTCTGGCTGTGAGTACCGAGATGCCGAGCCCCACACGCACCTTCGATCCCGGATGTCAGATGATGAAGCGGCGGCAAGACGCCAGTGTCTGGCCGCCCACTACCCACAGTAGCGACCACCTTGTTGCCCATTGCGGCCACCCCCCATGAACGTGGCCCTACCGATCAGGAACGACCGATTCACTGGCGGTCTCATCCACTCGAGCACGCCGGACGATGCCGTGAGCGGCATCGGATGGCCGTGCCGGTGGCGCCCGCTTGTTTGGAATCGACCCCGTCTCAGACGTTGTACCCGATCGCTCGCAGCTGTTCGATCCCGTCCTCGGTGATCCTTTCGAGGCTCCACGGCGGCATCCAGACCCAGTTGATGGTGACGCTGTTCACCAGCCCGTGCAATGCCATCTGGGTGTCGTACTCGATCCGGTCAGTGAGCGGGCAGGTCGGCGAGGTCAGGGTCATGTCGATGGTGGCGTTGTACTCCTCGTCAAGGTGGATCCCGTACACCAGGCCCAGGTCGACGACATTCACCATCAGCTCCGGGTCGACGACATCTTTCATTGCCTCTTCGAGATCCTCGACCGTAGTAGTGAAGGCCAGACCGGCCTGCTGGGTGCCGGGCAGCGGTTCTCTCACCAGGTCCGAGGGTCGTCCCTGCGGATCGCGGGGCTCTGGTGACGAATCGGTCATCGGTCCTCCTTACGTGGTAGACGCGCGCAACAGCGCATCCTTGAGCGCGGCCCAGGCGAGCATCGCGCATTTCACCCGGGCCGGAAACCTCGCCACGCCTTCGAAGGCGACAGCGTCACCGTACCGGTCCTCGTCCAGGCTCACCTCGCCCTTGCCCTGGATCATCTGCTGAAAACCGTCGTACAGCTCCAACGCCTGGCTCACTGGGCCCCCGACCACGAGTTCACTCATTACCGAGGTCGAAGCCTGGGAGATCGAGCAGCCCACCCCGTCGTACGAGATGTCGCTGATCTGGTCCTGGTCCAACCTCACCCGCAGCGTCAATTCGTCACCGCAGGACGGGTTCACGTGGTGGACTTCGACGTCGTACGGCTCCCGCAGCCCGCTGTGATGCCTGGCGCGGTAATGCTCCAGGATGATCTCCTGGTACAACTGCTCGACGCTCACAGCTGCGCCTGCCTGGTGCTCGGGGTCGATAGGCGCCCGGTGAAGAAGGCCACGGTATGCTCCAAAGCCGCCACCAACCGATCGATCTCCTCGGTGGTGGTGTACAGGTACGGTGAAACCCGCACGCTCGACTGCACCCGGAGCCGGTCGTGCAGCGGCCGGGCGCAATGGTGCCCGCCGCGGACCGCGATCCCCCGAGAATCCAGCACTTGCATCACGTCATGCGGGTGCACCTCAGCCAGGCTGAAACAGATCGCCCCGCCCCGATCGACCACCTCGTCCGGGCCGAGCAGCCGCAGCCCCGGGACGGTCGCCAAGCCGTCCAGGGCGTACCGGGTGATCTCGGACTCGTGGGCGGCGATCCGGTCGATCCCGAGCCGGGTCAGGTAGCCGACCGCGGCCTGCAATCCGACCGCCTGGGCGATCGGCGGGGTCCCAGCCTCGAAGCGATGCGGCGGTGGCGCGTACGTCGAGCCGGTCATCGTGACCACCTCGATCATCTCCCCGCCCCCCAGGAACGGCGGCAGATCAGCCAGCAGGTCATGGCGGCCCCAGAGCACCCCGATCCCGGTCGGTCCGCACAACTTGTGGCCGGTGAACGCCAGCAGGTCCGCACCCAGCTCCGTGACCGAGGTCGGCAGTTGTGGCACCCCTTGGGAAGCGTCGACCACCATCACTGCGCCCACCGCGTGTGCCCAGTCCGCCACCCGACGGACCGGGTTCACCGTACCGAGGACGTTCGACACCCAGGTCAGAGCCACGACCCGGGTCCGGTCGTTGATCAGTCCTTCTCGTTCGGCGGTCTCCAGATCAAGACGTCCCTCATCGGTGATGTCGAACCAGCGCAAGGTGGCCCCGGTTCGCTGGCAGGCCAGCTGCCAGGGCACGATGTTGGAGTGGTGCTCCATTACCGAGATCACCACCTCGTCGCCCGGCCTTAGGCTGGAGCCAAGGGTGTGGGCGCACAAGTTCAACGCCTCCGAGGCGTTTTTGGTGAAGATGATCTCCTCTGGCCGGGCAGCACCGACGAAGGCGGCCACCGCGGCCCGGGCACCCTCGTAGGCCTCGCTCGCCTCCATCCCCAGCGCATGCATGGCCCGGGCGACGTTGGCGTTATGGTCGCGGTAGTGCTCGGCCACCGCGTCGATCACCGACTGCGGCTTCTGGGAGGTGTTGGCGCTGTCGAGGTAGGTGAGTGGATTCGACCCGACCCGGCGCGCCAGGATCGGGAAATCCTGACGTACCGCATTGACGTCGTAGGTCGGCCGGTTCACGCGCCCTGCGCCGCCTTCAGGTATCTCTCGTAGCCGGCGATCTCCAAGCCGTCAGCGAGTTCCTTGCCGCCCTCCTCGACGATCCGGCCGTCTACGAAGACGTGCACCACATCAGGTTGGATATAGCGCAGGATCCGGGTGTAGTGGGTGATCAGCAACACTCCCCGATCGCCCTGCTGGGCGTACCGGTTGACGCCCTCACTGACGACGCGCAGGGCGTCGATGTCGAGGCCTGAGTCGGTCTCGTCGAGCACCGCCACCTTGGGGTTGAGCAGTTCCAACTGGACGATCTCGTGTCGTTTCTTCTCTCCGCCGGAGAAGCCCTCGTTGACCGACCGGGAGGAGAACGACGAGTCGAGCTGGAGCCGATCCAGCGCGGCATTGACCTCTTTCACCCAGGTACGGACCTTGGGCGCCTCGCCGCTGAGCGCGGTCTTGGCGCTGCGCAGGAAGTTCGCCACCGAGACCCCCGGAACCTCCACCGGGTACTGCATGGCCAAAAACATGCCGGCCCGGGCCCGCTCGTCAACGCTGAGCTCGGTCAGTTCGACCCCGTCCAGGCGGACAGATCCAGAGGTTACGTGATACTTCGGGTGACCGGCGACGGCATAAGCCAGGGTTGACTTTCCGGAGCCGTTCGGGCCCATGATGGCGTGAATCTGGCCCGGCCGTACGGTCAGGTCGACTCCCTTGAGGATCTGTTTGGGGCCCTGCTCGGTCTCCACTGATGCGTGCAGATCAGTGATCACCAGGCCGCTGTGGTCAGTCATGCGTTGTTCTCCAACGTGGTTCGGTTCGGTCGGTCGACGTCGACGAAGAGGTCGTCACCGGCGACCAGGACGGGGTAGGTGGTGATGGGTTCGGTAGCCGGCAGTTGGTCGGGGATGCCCGTCATCAGATCGAAACGGGAACCGTGCAGATAGCATTCCAGGTGGCAGCCGTCCACCTCTCCTTCCGACAGCGGAACAGCGCCGTGGCTGCACTCGTCGTGGACCGCGAAAAAGCCCTCCTCGCAGTGGACCACAGCGACGTCGACACCGTTCACCTGGGCAGCGACGACGCTGCCGACAGGCAAGTCAGCTGCCGCGCAGACTCGCTCGGGGCTCATACACTCACCGACTTCGCCAGCTCGGCCTCGACGACCTCCAGTAGCCGCTGTTCAAGCTCGGGAGCTCCGATCTTGGCGATAATCGTGGCGAAGAAACCGCGGACTACCAGTCGCCGGGCCTCCTCGGTGGGGATTCCCCTGCTGGTCAGGTAAAACAGTTGCTCGTCGTCGAAACGCCCCGTGGTGGAAGCATGGCCAGCGCCGTGGATCTCACCGGTCTCGATCTCCAGATTGGGTACCGAGTCGGCGCGGCAGCCGTCGGTAAGCAGCAGGTTCTTATTCGACTCGTACGTCGTGATCTGTTCGGCGACTTTCCGGATCAGCACGTCCCCCACCCACACCGAGTGGGCCCCCTCGCCCTGCAGGGCGCCGCGATAGTCGACCTCGGACTCGGTACGGGGCTGGTTGTGGTCGACGAAGAGCCGGTGCTCGACGTGCTGGCCGGCGTCCACGAAGTACAGCCCGAGCTGTTCCAGCCGCCCCCCCGGGCCCTGGTAGCGGGCGGTTTCGGCGATCCGGACCAGTTTCCCGCCCAGGGTGATGCTCACGGTGCGGACCGCGGCGTCGACCCCGACCAGTACCGAGCTTTGTGCGCCGTGCAGGCTGTCGTCAGCCCAGTCCTGCACTGAGACGAAGGTGACCTGGGCACCGTCGCCGACCAACAGGTCAGTCTTGGCGGCGTACCGGGCACTGCCCTGGTGGGTGAGGATGATCGTGGCCTTGGCGTGATGCCCAACCTGGACCACCAGATGGCCCCAGGCCTGCCGCCCCTGGCCGGTCAGGTCGATGGTGACGGGTTCAGCGAGCTCGGCCTCGGCCGGGATCTCCACCAGCCGGGCGCTACCGGCGTGGTGGGCCGCGAGCGCGGCGACCCGGTCGACCGGTGCTTCGGCGGCCAATTGCTGGGCCTCGACGCTGCCAATCACCCGGCTAGAGACCGCGCCAGGGCAGTGGATCTGCCAGTCCAGGGGGTCACCGGACCGGTCGTCGAGCAGGGGACGGATCTGCCGGATCGGGGTGAACCGCCAGATCTCCTCCCGACCGGTCGGCACCGGGTGGTCGGCGAGTGACCAGGAAGGGGTCGGATGCAGGTGTGATTCGACGGTCTCCACCGCCTGGCGGACCGCGTCTGTGCTGTTGGTGGCCGTCACGTCAGCCCACCGCCCCTTCCATCTGCAGTTCGATCAGCCGGTTCAATTCCAGCGCGTACTCCATCGGCAATTCCCGGGCGATCGGCTCGACGAAACCTCGCACGATCATGGCCATCGCCTCGTCCTCGCCCATCCCCCGACTCATCAGGTAGAACAGCTGATCCTCGGAGACCTTGGAAACGGTGGCCTCATGGGCCATGGAGACATCGTCCTCGCGGACATCAACGTAGGGATAGGTATCAGAACGGCTGATGGTGTCGACCAACAATGCATCGCATTTCACCGAGCTGGCCGCGTGATGGGCTCCCGGGTTGACATGCACCAGGCCTCGGTATGAGGTCCGACCGCCGCCCCGGGAGACAGACTTCGACACGATCGAACTTGAGGTATGTGGGGCGGCGTGCACCATCTTGGACCCGGTGTCCTGGTGCTGGCCCTCGCCAGCGAAGGCGATCGAAAGGGTTTCACCGCGAGCATGCTCACCCAGCAACCAGACCGCCGGGTACTTCATGGTGGCCTTGGAACCGATGTTGCCATCAATCCATTCCATGGTGGCGCCCTCCGCGCAGGTGGCGCGTTTGGTGACCAGATTGTACACGTTACTCGACCAATTCTGGATGGTCGTGTACCGGCAGCGGGCACCCTTCTTGATGATGATTTCGACCACCGCCGAATGCAGCGAATCAGATTTGTAGATCGGCGCGGTGCAGCCTTCGACGTAGTGGACGTAGGCGTCCTCGTCGACAATGATCAGGGTCCGTTCGAACTGGCCCATGTTCTCGGTGTTGATACGGAAGTATGCCTGCAGCGGGATCGACACCTGGGCACCCTTGGGCACGTAGACGAAAGAGCCCCCCGACCAGACGGCCGTGTTCAGGGAGGCGAATTTGTTATCGCCGGCCGGGATTACCGACCCGAAGTATTCCTCGAAGATCTCGGGATGCTCCCGCAGACCGGTGTCGGTGTCGAGAAAGATCACGCCCTGCCGCTCAAGTTCCTGGTTGATCTTGTGGTAGACGACCTCCGACTCGTACTGGGCAGCGACCCCAGCTACCAGACGTTTCTTCTCGGCGTCGGGGATCCCCAGCCGGTCGTACGTGTTCTTAATGTCCGCCGGCAGCTCTTCCCAGCTGGAGGCCTGCCTCTCGGTGGAGCGGACAAAGTACTTAATGGAGTCGAAGTCGATCTCCGACAGGTCAGCGGCCCAGGTCGGCATCGGTTTACGGTCGAACATCCGCAGCGCCTTGAGCCGACGTTCCAGCATCCATTGTGGCTCGTTCTTCTTGGCCGAGATGTCGCGGACCACCGCCTCATTGAGACCACGTCGCGCCGAAGCTCCGGCGGCGTCGCTGTCGTGCCAGCCGAAGCGGTACGTGCCGAGGGCCTCCAAATGTTCATCTTGGGTCCCGCCGAGGCCAGGGACGGTCGGCTGGGTCTGGGTCATGGTGTCTCCTTGCTGATCGGACGAGGGATGTGCGTAGTGCAGACCCCGTCGCCGTGGGCGATGGTCGCCAGCCGCTGGACGTGTGACCCCAGCAGTCGGGAGAAGGCCTCGGTCTCAGCCGCACAAAGTTCCGGGAACCGGGCCGCCACATGGGCCACCGGGCAGTGGTGCTGGCACAGTTGCTCACCCGAGCCCACGGGTTGGACCTGAGCCATGAAGCCCTCATCGGTCAACAGTTCGGCCAAGGCCTCAGCCAGGCTCGCATGATCAACCGCCACATCGGGCAGCGCTCCGGCCAGCCGCTGTTCCAACTGGGCAATCCGCTGCCGGGCGAATTGGGCGATCGACTCGGGCCCGTTCTGCGCGGCGAGGTACGACAGCACCTCGATGGCGAGAGTGTCGTAGGCGGCGCCAAATTCGGCCCGGCCTTTGTCTGTGGCGACATAGGTCTTGGCCGGCCGCCCCCTACCCCGAGCCTGGTTCGACCGGCGTTCCCGGGTGGTGATCAGTCCCTGCTCCTGCAGCGAGGCCAGGTGGCGTCGTACGGCGGCAGGCGTCAGCTGCAGCACCTGGGCCAAGCCAGCAGCCGTCGCGGAGCCTCGTTCCATGATCAATGCCAGCACCCGCTCACGGGTCCCGAGGTCCGCGTCCTGGGAATGCGCCCGGTCAGCGGTCTGGGTTTTCACAACGCCAGTCTTTCCGAAACGGGCGACAAGTCAAGTAAGGGCACCCTCACCCGAGACACCCTCGGACTATCGCTGTCGTCGCCACCCGGCGCTACCACCGGACCACGGCACAGCCTCTCGACAACCAGATCTGCCGTGCTGGCAGAACTTTCCATACGCCGGTAGCTCTGCTGAGCGATACCGCGATTCTCATCCTGCCAGACTGCGACCCATTTCACCGAACCACGGTCCGGGTGGCAGGCTGAGCCCGTGACAGCTGCGATCCTGATCCTCGCGCTGGTGACCATCACCGCGATCGCGTTCGACTTCACTAACGGCTTTCACGACACCGGCAATGCCATGGCGACATCGATCGCTACCGGTGCCCTGCGACCCAAGACTGCGGTGATCCTGTCCGCCATCCTCAACCTGATCGGCGCCTTCCTCTCGGTCGAGGTGGCCCTCACCGTCACCAACTCGGTGATCCGGATCCAGACCCCGACCGGCGCCCCCGATCCCACGCTCTTGGCCGGTGGCGGAGAGACCCTGCTGCTGATCATCCTGGCCGGCCTGGTCGGCGGAATCGTCTGGAATCTGCTGACCTGGTTGCTGGGGCTGCCCTCCAGCTCCTCCCATGCCCTCTTTGGCGGCTTGATTGGCGCCACCATGGCCGGTCTCGGCCCGTCCATGGTCAAGTGGGCCGGGGACGGGACCAAGCTCGACGGGGTGGTGGGCAAGGTGATCCTCCCCGCGCTGGCTTCGCCGATCGTCGCCGGGATCGTGTCGACCGTCGGTACCTGGCTGATCTTCCGGATCACCTCTGGCGTTGCCCACAGCTATCGGGAGGCCGGCTTTCGGTGGGGACAGATCGGTTCTGCCTCGCTAGTGTCGCTGGCACATGGCACCAACGACGCCCAGAAGACCATGGGGGTCATCACCCTGGCCCTGATCGCCTCGGGACAGTGGAGCAACACCACCTCGGTCCCGTTATGGGTCAAGGTGGCCTGTGCGTTGGCGATCGCGCTGGGCACATACACCGGCGGCTGGCGGGTCATCCGAACCCTCGGCAAAGGGCTCGTTGAGATCAGCTCACCCCAGGGGCTGGCGGCCGAATCGGCTTCTGCGGCGACCATCCTGGCCTCTAGCCACCTCGGCTTTGCCCTGTCCACCACTCATGTCGCCACCGGATCGATTCTCGGCTCGGGGGTCGGGGCGCCGGGCGCCCAGGTGCGCTGGGGAGTGGCGTTGCGGATGGTCGTGGCCTGGTTGATCACGCTTCCCGCGGCCGGCTTGGTCGGCGCCCTGATGTGGCTGGTCGGGCATCTGATCGGTGGAGCGGCTGGGGCGACAACGATCTTCCTGCTACTCGCGGCTTCGGCCGGGTATCTGTGGCACCGTTCCCAACGAGCCCCCATCGACCACAACAACGTCAACGCGGACTGGGACAAATCCACGACGGGAGCAGCCTCATGAATAATGTCTACCTCGCCCTTGAGGGCGCCTGGCGAGTGCTCCTGGCCTCGCTCCTACTGGGAGCCGGCCTGCCCAGCGTATTCGCCATGGGGGTCCGCGCCCTCGCCTACGGCAAGGGCGGCGACGCTGAGATCAGCCAGGAACGCCCCCATCTGGTCGGAACAGTCTTGGCAGGGGTCTGTTTCCTGATCGTCATCGTCGCGATCGGCCTGGGCATTACGTACATCGTCGCCTTCGGGTTCGGCTACGACGTCTCGTTTGAGCACACCACCCCGACGTTGACTAGGAAAGGCTGACCATGGCAGATCCCACCGCCACTGCTCGCGTTCTCGGCTGGATCCGGGCCGGCTACCCAGACGGAGTACCGCAGGCGGATTATCCGGCCCTGCTCCACCAGTTGCGCCGCCGCCTCACCGAGGACGAGGTACGGGCCATCGCCCCTGACCTAGGTCGGTTATCCCACGGGAACACGGTCCCCGGCAACCAGATCAACAGCCTGCTCGCCGCCCGGTCCTACCAGTCTGTCGGCGGCGACGACCTGCGCCGGGTTTCGGCCCGGTTAGCGCTCGGCGGGTGGCCACTGGCCGAGGCCGATGACAGCGATGAGGAACCCAGCGAGGGCACCTTCCTGTCCCGGGTAATCGGCTGGCTGCGGGCCGGATACCCCGAGGGCGTGCCCACCCACGACTACCTGCCGTTGCTGGCCTTGTTGCAGCGTCGGTTGACTCGCAATGAGGTCAAGCAGGTCGCGAAGGCGCTGCGCCGCTCCAAGGTCTCCCCCGCCACTCCGGCCGACGTCAGCGCGGCGATTGAAGACTACATCCACCAGAAGCCGGCTGATGCCGACCTGGAACGGGTCCGCCGACGGCTGGAGAAGAAGGAGTGGCCGCTGGACTGGAACAACGCCTGACAGGTGATGACCGCCCTCCCCATGCCCAGCCACGGCAACTGGGGACCCCCGTAACCCCAGACCACGGTCCCAGCCGTAGGGTGTGCCCGATCATGACGGCATGGATGCCGAAATCCCGACAAGGTGAGGAACTTACTGTGTCCAGATCGACAAGGTCTGTTCGCAGGAGCACGGTCGGCGTCACCACTGGCCTTGCGCTCCTGCTCGCCGGATGCTCTGCTGCCCCCTCTCAGGGCGGTCACCGCGGTGGTGGCGAGGCCAACCTCAAACTTCCCGACCTCGACCTGGTGTCGTTCGGCGGGATCTCCGGTCGGCTGCTGCTGATGCTGGGGCTGCTGATCTGTCTCGGCGGTATCGTCTTCGGTGTCATCTCCCTGCTGTCGCTGCGCAGGCTGCCGGTGCATGCCTCGATGCGAGAGATCAGCGAATTGATCTACGAGACCTGCAAGGCCTACCTGATCCAGCAGGGCCGGTTCCTGCTGATGCTGTGGTTGTTCATCGGGGCCGTGATCTTCATCTACTTCCAGTTCCTGGCAGGGTTAGGGATCAGTCGGACCCTGATCGTGCTGCTGTTCTCGGTGATCGGGATGGCCGGCTCGTACGCCATCGCCTGGTACGGCATCCGCGTCAACACGTACGCCAACAGCCGTACCGCCTTCGCCTCACTCAAGGGCCGACCCTACGACGTGTACGCGATCCCGCTGCGGTCGGGGATGAGCGTCGGCATGATGCTGATCTCGGTGGAACTGTTCATGATGCTGTTCATCATGCTGTTCCTGCCGGGGCCCATCGCCGGCTCCTGCTTCATCGGATTCGCGGTCGGCGAGTCGCTCGGAGCATCAGCGCTGCGGATCGCGGGCGGCATCTTCACCAAGATCGCCGACATCGGCTCTGACCTGATGAAAATCGTCTTCAAGATCAAGGAGGACGATGCGCGCAACCCGGGCGTGATCGCCGACTGCACCGGCGACAACGCCGGCGACTCGGTGGGGCCTTCGGCTGATGGCTTCGAGACCTACGGGGTCACCGGCGTCGCCCTGGTGACCTTCATCCTGCTCGCAGTGAGCGATCCGAGCAACCAGGTCACCTTGCTGGTGTGGATCTTCGTAATCCGTGCGGTGATGGTGGTCGCCTCCTACCTCAGCTACCTCATCAACGCCGCAATCGCCCGGGCACGCTATGGCAACTCCCCGACGATGGACTTCGAGGCTCCGCTGACTTCCCTGGTCTGGCTGACCTCGATCGTCTCGATCGCGCTCACCTACGTCACCTCGTACCTGATGATCGCCTCCCTCGGCGACGGCAGTCTGTGGTGGAAGCTGGCCACGATCATCTCCTGCGGCACCCTCGCCGGAGCCCTGATCCCCGAACTGGTCAAGGTCTTCACCTCGGTCTCCAGCAAGCACACCCAGGAGGTCGTGAAATCCGCAGGCCAGGGGGGCGCTTCCTTGGACATCCTCTCCGGCCTGGTAGCGGGCAACTTCTCCGGCTACTGGCTGGGCGCGGCGATCATCGTCTTGATGGGCGGCGCTTTCCTGATCTCGACGCTCGGGTTGTCCGCGCTGATGGTCGCCCCGGCGGTCTTTGCCTTCGGCCTGGTCGCCTTCGGCTTCCTGGGCATGGGCCCGGTGACGATCGCGGTCGACTCGTACGGACCGGTCACCGACAACGCCCAGTCGGTGTACGAATTGTCGGTGATCGAGACTCTGCCCGACATCACCGCCGAAATCGAACGCGATCACGGCTACACCCCGCAGTGGGATGTCGCCAAGACCATGCTGGAGGAGAACGACGGCGCCGGAAACACCTTCAAGGCGACCGCCAAGCCAGTCCTGATCGGCACCGCCGTGGTCGGCGCCACGACCATGATCTTCTCGATCATGATGGGCCTTACTGGCGGCATGAGGCATGACCTGGAGAACCTGTCGTTGCTGCATGCGCCCTTCTTGCTCGGGTTGATCACCGGCGGTGCGGTCATCTACTGGTTCACCGGGGCCTCGATCCAGGCAGTCACCACCGGCTCATTCCGAGCGGTCGAGTTCATCAAGGAGAACATCAAGCTCGACTCCTCGGTCACCAAGGCCAGTGTGGAGGACTCCCGCAAGGTCGTCGAGATCTGCACCCAGTACGCCCAGAAGGGTATGTTCAACATCTTCCTGGGGGTCTTCTTCGCCACCTTGGCGTTTGCCTTCGTGGAGCCGTACTTCTTCATCGGCTACCTGATCTCGATCGCCCTCTTCGGGCTGTACCAGGCGATCTTCATGGCTAATGCCGGCGGCGCTTGGGATAACGCCAAGAAGATCGTCGAAGTGGACCTGCGCGCCAAGGGCACCGACCTGCACGACGCCTCGATCGTGGGCGATACGGTCGGCGACCCGTTCAAGGACACCTCCTCGGTGGCGTTGAACCCAGTCATCAAGTTCACCACGCTGTTCGGACTGCTGGCGGTCGAACTGGCGGTCAGCCTGTCCGCCCAGGGCAATCGGGCACTGGTCTGGGGGCTGGCCGCAGTGATGTTCATCGCCTCGGCGTTCTTCGTCTGGCGCTCCTTCTACGGGATGCGGATCCCCGGTGACCTGGCTTCGGCGGTGTCTACCGAGACCGACGATGACAATTCCCGGACCCCGGCCCCGCCCGAGACCAGGGTCGCGAACTGATCCGCGCCATCTGAACACCCCGACGGGGTCGGCCCGAGTACCGGGCCGACCCCGTTCTTGACGGCCCCTCCCCGACGCGCGGAGCAGGGAGCTAGCGGCCGCAGAGTACCGAATTGGTAACTTTTTGTCAGCCAGGCCAGTCAGATCGTGGTGTGTGCGCCGAAACCGGGATTGGATAAGGGATGAGCCGACGTCCCCCGTCGGTGAGCATCCCCATGAAAGGCACCACTCAACGATGAAGCTTCTCGGTGTGGCCGCGCTCGTCGCCTCGGCGGCCTTGGCCCTTACCGGTTGTGGGTCCACCTCCTCCACGGCCGGCGCCTCGTCCTCTAAGCCCGCCCTAACGGGCCAGCTGACAATCTGGATCGACGCCAACCGGCAGCCGGTGTTGCAGGAGGTGGCCGCCCAGTTCACCAAGGAGACCGGCGTCAAGGTCGACCTGGTCATCAAGGATTTCACCACGATCCGGGATGAAGCGATCACCCAGATCCCGACTGGCAAGGGCCCCGACATCCTGATAGGCGCCCACGACTGGACCGGCAAGCTGGTGCAGAACGGGGTCGTCGCCCCGGTCGAACTGGGCAACAAAGCCTCCACGTTCCAGCCGGTGACGGTCAAGGCGATGACCTACCAGGGCAAGGTGTACGGCGTCCCGTACTCGATCGAGAACATCGCCCTGCTGCGTAACACCGCCCTGGCCCCGACTGCGCCCGCCACCTGGAATGACCTCGTCGCCACCGGCAAGACCGCCGTCAGCGAGGGCAAGGCCAAGTACCCGGTGCTGGTGGGGCTCGACCCCAAGACGGCGGATCCCTACCACCTTTATCCGCTCCAGGCCTCGTACGGGGCACCCGTCTTCTCCCTCAAGGAGGACGGCTCCTACGACGGAAGCACCGTGGCCATGGGCAATGCCGGCGGTCAGCAGTTCGCCGCCGCGCTGGCGCAGTGGGGCAAAGACAAGGTCCTCAATCTGAGTGTCTCCGCCGACATCGCCAAGGACCAGTTCGTGCAGGGGACATCCCCCTACTTCCTGACCGGCCCATGGAACCTGGCCGCCATCAAGCAGGCCGGCATCGCGTACGCGATCGACCCGATCCCGGCCGCCGGGTCGCATCCGGCGACCCCCTTTGTCGGATCCCATGGTTTCTTCGTTTCCAGTAAGAGCCCGAACCAGATCGCCGCGAACACCTTCCTGCTCAACTACATCGCCTCTGAGAAGGTCCAGACCGAGCTGTACAAGGTCGGCAATCGGGCCCCGGCCCTGACTGCCGCATTCGAGGCGGCCCAGGCCGACAAGGATGTGGCCGCCTTCGGCAAGATCGGCCTCACCGGCGTTCCGATGCCGAATGTGCCGGCCATGGACCAGGTCTGGGCTGACTGGGGTACCACCGAAGCCACTCTGATTAGCGGTAAGGCAGCTGACCCGGCCACGGCCTGGACTCAGATGGCCAATACCGTCCAGGGCAAGATCTCGTAGTCCCGCACCGTGGGTCCGTCTGTACGGGACGGACCCACGGTTCCCCCTTCAACCCGTCAGCCCGGTAAAGGAACCCATGGACACCAAGCCAGCGAGCGCTGGTACGCGCTTCGTCTCCCTTCCCACCCTGCTGGTCCGCATCGTCCTGCTCGGCCTGGTGGACGCCTTCGCCGTTGCCATCGCCATGGCACTCGCTTCCGCCGCCGAATGGGCGGCCCTAGCCGTCGTAGTGGTGGCCACCGTGGTGGTAAATGTGATCTACCTGGTCCCGAATCGGTTCTTGCCCGGCAAATACCTGGCTCCCGGGCTGATCTTCCTGCTCGTCTTCCAGATCTTCGTCGTGATCTACTCGGCCTACGTGGCCTTCACCAACTACAGCGACGGACACAACTCGACCAAGGCCGACGCGATCGCTGCGATCCAGGCCAACAACCAGGAGCGGGTCGAGAACTCACCCGAATACCCCACCGCCATCGCGGAGAAGAATGGCGGCTTGTGGATGCTGGTGGTCCAGGACCAGAAGGTTCTGGCCGGAGACGCCAACCATCCGCTGAGCGAAGTCACCGGGGCCGAGGTGGGGATCACCGGGGCCCCGATCCGGGCCGATGGCTTCACGATCCTGCAACTAGGCGACATCCTGGCCCGTTCGCAGCAGGTGACCGAGCTGAAGGTCCCACTCAGCAGCGACCCGGCCAAGGGCTACCTGCGTACCCAGACTGGCCAGGTCTCCTACCTCTATCAACCGTCCGTGGTCTACGACCGGGCAGCCGACACCATGACCGCGAAGGACGGGACGGTGTACCGCGACACCGGCACCGGTGCGTACGTGTCCAACGACGGCCGGCGGATCGAGCCGGGTTGGAAGATCAACGTGGGCTTCGCCAACTTCGCCAAGGCTTTCGGGGAACAGTCGATCCGGGGCCCGCTGCTCAAGGTGACCGTCTGGACCTTCGTCTTTGCCTTTTTGTCGGTCCTTGCTACCTTCGCGCTCGGGCTGTTCCTGGCGATCGTGTTCAACGACCCTCGGATGAGGGGCCGCAAGGTCTACCGGACGATCATGATCCTGCCGTACGCCTTCCCCGCATTCCTGACCGGACTGATCTGGAGCGGCCTGTTCAACCCTGAATTCGGCTTCATCAACGAGATCCTGCTCGGGGGCGCCCACGTGGACTGGGTTAACAACGCTTGGCTGGCCCGATCCACGGTGCTGATCGTCAACTTGTGGCTTGGTTTCCCGTACATGTTCCTGGTCTGCACCGGTGCCCTACAGTCGATCCCGGAGGAGTTGACCGAGGCGGCCCGGATGGACGGAGCATCTGCGTTGCAGACTTTCTGGAACATCAAACTGCCCCTGCTGATGATCCCGCTAGCGCCGCTGCTGATTTCGTCGTTCGCCTTCAACTTCAACAACTTCACCCTGATCTTCATGCTGACCCGGGGCGGACCGCGGTTCACCGAGGCGAGTATCGACGCGGGCGCCACCGACCTGCTGATCTCGCTCGTCTACAAGGTGGCTTTCGGCGCCGGCACCGGGCGCGACTACGGCCTGGCCAGCGCATTCGCGATCATCATCTTTGTCGTCATCGGCGTGGTCTCCTACCTGGGCTTCCGCCAGACCAAGACCCTGGAGGAGTTGTCCTGATGTCGACCACCGCAGCTAGCCCACGTCGCCGGTCCGTCGGACACTGGTTCGTCACCACTGGGTGGCGTCACCTGGTGGGGATCGTGGCCACCGTCTTCGCTGTCTTCCCGCTGCTGTTCGTGCTCTCGTCCTCGTTCAATCCGTCGGGGACCCTCACCGGCTCCAACCGTCTGTTCCGGGTCATCTCGCTGGAGAACTACCGGCTCCTGCTTGCCAACGACTCGCAACCGTACGCGCTGTGGTACCTCAACACCATGGTGATCGCCACCTGCTCCGCCCTCGGCACCGTCTTCATGGGGGCGCTGGCCGCGTACGCCTTCTCTCGGATGCGTTTCACCGGACGCCGGCTCGGCCTGCTCAGCCTATTGCTGGTCCAGATGTTCCCGCAGATCTTGGGAATGGTTGCGATCTTCCTGCTGCTGAATTGGCTGGGCGATGTGATGCCGATCCTGGGCCTGGGCTCCGGGGTGGCCCTGGTGATGGTCTACCTCGGCGGCGCGCTGGGCGTGAACACGTACCTCATGTACGGCTTCTTCAACACCATCCCGGTCTCGCTGGACGAGGCGGCCCGGGTGGACGGCGCCGGGCATGCCCGGATCTTTTTCACCATCATCCTGCGTCTGGTGGCCCCAATCCTGGCCGTGGTCGGCCTGCTGTCGTTCATCAGCTCGGTGAACGAGTTCGTGATCGCCTCGGTGGTGCTGGGCGGCAACCCGCGTACCCAGACCCTGGCTGTCGGGCTGTACCAGTTCGTCTCCCAGCTGTTCAACACCAATTTCCCTGTGTTCACAGCGGGTGCGGTCCTGGCCGCGATTCCGGTGATGGCACTGTTCCTCTATCTGCAGAGGCACATCGTCTCCGGTCTCACCGCCGGCGCCGTGAAGTGACCGTTCCCGAGGCTGGACCGTGTGGCGCGAAGGCGCCCGCATAGCCGATACTTGAAGGGTCATCAAGGAGGCCCCTGTGAACTCGGCTACTCGTCAACGCATTGCCCTCGTCCCGTTTGTCGTGCTCCTGGTCGCCTTGGTGGCTGCCTGCAGCGGCACCGGCACCGTGTCTCAGACGCCGGCGGCCACCTCCACCGCGACCACAGACACTTCACCGTCACCGGTCTCGTCGCCGACCCCGAGCCAGGGCCCGTTCAGCCTGACCACAAGCGTGGGCGACGGGGGCCAGGTCCCGGTGGACCACCGCTTCATGGCGGTCGCCAGCGGCGGCACAGTGACCTCGGTCAGCTTGACCTCGACCGACCCACGCCCGGAGAAGAAGACCGTTGCGGGCGAGGTCTCCGCCGACCAGACCACCTGGACCGCCGCCAGCTTGCTCGAGCCCGGGGTCTCGTACACGGCCGTGGTGCAGGCCAGCGCCAACTCCGGCGAACCGGTCAGCAGGACGGTCAGTTTCTCCACAGCGCCGCTGAGCCTGAAGCAGCAGGTCTTCGTCTACAACATCATCGGCGCTGGGCAGACCGTGGGGGTCGCCATGCCGGTGGTAGTGAGTTTCGACACGCCGATTGCGGACAAGGCCAGTTTCCAGCGCCACATGCACGTCACCAGCACACCGGCCCAGAACGGCACCTGGAGTTGGATCTCAGACACGCAGGCCCACTGGCGGCCGGAGGTCTACTGGCAGCCCGGCACCCAGGTGGACATCAATATCGACGTGAACGGGGTTAACGCTGGTGATGGCCGGTACGGGCAGGAGTCGAAGCGAGCCGGTTTCACCATCGGCCGGGCCGCCCAAATCAACGTCGACCTGGCGGCTCACACCGCCACCCACCTCGTGAACGGGCAACCGACCAGAGTCATCCCGATCACCGCCGGCAAGTCGGGCTTCGAGACCCGCTCGGGAACCAAGGTAATCATGGAGCGCCTGGACGCAGTGGACATGAACGCCGGCACCACCGGAACCAACCGGAACTCCCCCGAGTTCTACGATCTCAAGGGCGTCAAGTACGCGATGCGGGTCACCCAGTCCGGCGAGTTCATCCATGCTGCCCCGTGGTCGGTCGGCTCCCAGGGCAAGCGCAACGTCAGTCACGGCTGTGTCGGGATGAGTACCGACAACGCTGACTGGTTGATGGCCAACACTCAGGTCGGCGACCCGGTGGTCTACACCGGCAGTTCCCGGGCTTTGGAGAATGGCAATGGATGGACCGACTGGAACATCACCTACGAGCAGTTCAAGAAGGGGTCCGCTCTGTGAGACACTTCTCGGCCGGTCCTAGGCGATACTGGACCGGCTCGGCACCCAATCCTAGGAGGTCACGATGACGCTCTCCCGCCGTACGGTGGTGGCGCTGTTGGGCGCCGGCACCGCCGCCACGGTCAGTGGCTGTGCCCAGAAGACCCCCGGCGGTTCGAAGCCGGAGGCTGACGGTCCAGCCTCGGCCGCTTCGACTGCCGCGCCGCCGGAGGTAGTGATGACCCCCAATGTCGCCGAGGGAGCTCAGGTCCCGGTCGATACCAAGGTTTCAGTCACCGCCACCCAGGGGACCCTGGTCGCCGTCACTATGACCTACACCGACCCGAAGGCTGGCCCGCAGACCGTGCAGGGCACCCTGGCCCCAGACGCCGCCACCTGGACCGCGAACAGCCTGCTGGAGCCGGGGATGACCTATCAGCTCGCCATGCAGGGCCAGAGCACCGCTGGGGTCTCGACCAGTCGGACCGCCACGTTCACCACCCAGGCCCTGTCACTCAAGCAGCAAGTCTTCGCCACGATCGCCTCCGGCGGCACGGTCGGGGTCGCGATGCCGGTGGTGGTACGTTTCGATGTCCCGGTCACCGACCGGGCCTCGTTCCAGAAGCACATGAGAGTCACCGCCACCCCGGCAACCGAGGGTTCCTGGAACTGGCTGTCCTCCACCGAGGCCCACTGGCGGCCGCGGGAACTATGGAAGCCGGGGACCAAGGTCAGCATCGAGATCGACATCAACTCGATCCCGGCCGGTAACGGCCGGTACGGGCAAAAGTCGGTGTCCGGGTCCATGACCATCGCCCGTTCGGTGATCCTCAAAGCCGACCTCGCCAGCCACCAGATGACGGTGGTCATCGACGGCGCCCCGGCTCGGACCATCCCGATCACCGGAGGCAAGCCCGGTTTCGAGACCCGCAGCGGCAAGAAGGTCGTGATGGAGAAATTCTCCACCCTCAAGATGGACGCCAACTCGGTCGGCATCGAACCGGGCAGCCCGGAGTACTACAACATCCCCGATGTCCGGTACGCGATGCGGGAGACTGATTCCGGGGAGTTCATCCATGCCGCCCCGTGGTCGGTCGGCAGTCAGGGCAAGGCCAACGTCAGCCACGGCTGTATCGGGGTCTCCACTGAGCACGGCGCCTGGCTGTTCCAGAACTGCCGCGTCGGTGACCTGATCGAGGTGACCGGCACCAAACGTGGCCTGGAGACCGGCAACGGGTGGACCGACTGGAACGTCTCCTACGATCAGTACCGCAAAGGGTCGGCTCTGTAACCAGCCCGCCCACTGACACCATCCTCCCCGCGGGGAGGGCGGTAGGTTGTGCAAAGACAGCCAAGGAGAGGGGCGCCGTGCCGGACGAGAAGCTCACCAATCCCCTGCGGGACCCGAGGGACCGGCGACTGCCTCAGATCGCGCCGCCCTGCGTCCTGGTGATCTTCGGGGTTACCGGTGATCTGGCCCGTAAGAAAGTCATGCCCGCGGTCTATGACCTTGCCAGCCGAGGCCTGCTGCCGCCAGGTTTCGGCCTGGTGGGGTTCGCCCGACGAGACTGGGCCGACCAAGATTTCGCCCAGCTGGTCCACGACTCGGTCCGCGACCATGCCCGGACCCCGTTTCGCGAAGAGGTCTGGCGGCAGTTGTTAGACGGGATTCGTTTCGTCCCCGGTGACCTGGACGACGACACCGCCTGGGATCGGCTCCATGCCACAGTCACCGAGCTCGACCAGCTGCACGGCACCGGCGGCAATCACGCCTTCTACCTGTCGATCCCGCCGGGGCTGTTCGAGCTGGTGATCAACCAGTTACGCAAGCACCAGTTCGCCGATTCCCGCGGCGGACGCTGGAGCCGGGTGGTGATCGAGAAGCCGTTCGGCCACAACCTGGACAGCGCCAGGGAGCTGAACCGGGTATTGTCGGGTGTTTTCGCGCCCGAGGCGGTGTTCCGGATCGACCACTATCTGGGCAAGGAGACGGTTCAGAACCTGCTGGCGCTGCGGTTCGCGAACCAGATGTTCGAACCGATCTGGAATAACCACTATGTCGACCATGTCCAGATCACCATGGCTGAGGAGATCGGCGTCGGTGGCCGGGCCAGCTACTACGACGGGATCGGCGCCGCCCGGGACGTGATTCAAAACCACCTGCTCCAGTTGTTGGCCCTGACCGCCATGGAGGAGCCGGTCTCATTCGATGCCACCAACCTGCGCCGCGAGAAACAGAAGGTGCTGTCAGCGGTCACCCTGCCCGATCGGATCGACCTGCACACAGCCCGCGGCCGCTACGCCCCCGGCTGGCTTGGGGGCCGACCGGTCGTCGGCTATGTCGAAGAGGAAGGTTTCCGGGCCACCTCGAATACCGAGACCTACGCCGCGATCCGGGTCGACATCGACAGCCGCCGCTGGGCCGGGGTCCCCTTCTACCTGCGGACCGGCAAGCGGCTGCCGCGGCGGGTGACCGAGATCGCGCTCGGTTTCAAGAAGGTCCCGCACAGCCCGTTCACCGCGCTAGATGCCGAGGATCTGAGCCGTAATGCGCTCGTGATGCGGATCCAACCCGACGAGGGAGTGATCGTCCGTTTTGGCTCCAAGGTGCCCGGCACCCAGATGGAGATCCGCGACGTCAGCATGGACTTCTCGTACGGCGGAGCTTTCACTGAGGCCTCACCGGAGGCGTACGAACGGCTGATCCTCGACGTACTGCTCGGCGATCCGCCCCTGTTCCCGCAGCAGGAGGAGGTGGAACTGGGCTGGCAGATCTTGGATCCGGTCCTCGACTATTGGGCCAGTCTCCCCGACAGCCCCGAGCCCTACCCGGCGGGTACCTGGGGTCCCCCATCGGGGCTGGACATGATCCGCCGGGATGGCCGGATGTGGCGCAGGCCGTGAAGGACAGCAGATGATCATCAACCTCACCGACACACAATCCTCCGAGATCGCCGCCGCGCTGCTGCGGGCCCGCCGTAACTTAGGCAACGCCTCCGGGATGGTGCTGACCCTGCTGGTGGCCGCCGAACAGCGGACCTACACGAAGGTGTACGAGGCGGCCCGGGTCGCCGCCCGGGAGCACCCCAGCCGGTTGATCCTGGTGGTCAACACCGGGTCTCGGACCACCAAGATGGACGCCGAGATTCACCTTGCCGAGGATGTCCCCGGCGAGGTGATCGTGTTGTCGATGTCGGGAGATCTGCGCGAGCACGCCGACTCGGCGGTGCTGCCGCTGCTGCTGCCGGATTCCCCCGTAGTGATCTGGTGGCCCGCGGCCTGCCCGGCCCAGCCGGCGCTGGACACCCTCGGTAGGCTCGCCAGCCGCCGGATCACGGACGCTGCCGGTGACCCGTCCCCGTTGAAGGCGCTCCAGCTGCGGGCGGCCAACCACGCCCCCGGCGACACCGATCTGGCTTGGACCCGGCTCACCCTGTGGCGGGCGCTGCTCGCGGCCGCCCTGGACCAGCACCCCACCCGAGTGCTGTCGGCCTCGGTGAGTGCCGCTCGGCAGAACGCACCGGCCGATCTGATGGCCGCCTGGTTGCAGGCCCGGCTCGGGGTCGAGGTGACCCGGAAGAACTCCAGCGGCCCGGGGATCACATCAGTGAGCCTGGAGACTTTGGGCGGGCCGATCGTCGTAGCCCGGCAGGACGGCTCTGCCGCCTCATACTCGATCCCCGGCCAGCCACGGCGAGTGGTCGCGCTGCAACGCCGCGACGTGAACGAGTTACTGACCGAGGAGATCCGTCGGATGGATCCCGACGAGATCTACGAGGAGGCGCTACAGACCCTGCTGCAGCGCTCCAAGGCTGGTCAGGCCCCGCAGATCCCGGCGACGCAGCCTGACGGCCCGCCCCGGCGACGCAGCCGGACCACCAGACCAACCAGCCGTTCGGACCGAAGCGCACCCGCACCGGCAGGATCCCAGCCTGCCGACTCTGAGAGCGGTGAGCCCTGATGCTGGGCCTGCTGCGTCGACATTCGTCGGCTGAGGCGATCGCCTGTGATGTCGCTGGCAGTCTGCTCACCCGGTTGGTTGAATTGCAACACGAATTCGGCAAGGCCGAGCTCTGCCTGACCGGGGGGCAGGTCGCCAACCTTGCGTACGAGCGTTTGGCTCAGCAGGTGCCGGGCTCCGAACTGGACACGGGCCTGCTGGAGTTGTGGTGGACCCATGACGCGTTGGTCGCCACCGATGACCCGCAGCGGCAGTCGCTGCAGGCGCTAAGCCGGCTCGCGGGCAGTTTCCCGCTAGACCCGGCCCGGACCCATCCGATGCCGTCTCGGGAACTCACCCCCGACCCAGCCGAAGCCGCGGTTAGCTACGCCCGAGAGATTGAGGGCCGTACGATCGACATTTGCCTGCTGACTCTGGGGGCGCAGGGCCAGGTCGCGGCCCTCTACCCAGGGCATCCGTCGGCAGAACCAACCCCGAATCTGGCAGTCGGGGTGGTGGACGCCCCAGTCTCGCCCGCTGAACAGGTTTCGCTGTCGCTGACCACCATCAACCGGTGCCGGGAGGTGTGGCTGATCGCGTCCGGGGCTGACCGAGCAGACGCCCTGGGGCGAACCTTCGGCGGGGATCCGGCTTCACTGGCCTCCCACGTACGGGGGGTCGAGCGGACGCTGTGGTTTGTCGACGCGGATGCCGCGTGCCAGCTCCCCTTCCATCACTGCCGGCTATAGTCGCAGCCGGGCCGGCGGACCTGAACTTGTCCACCCAGGCCGCGAACAGGTCCCCGGTCGGGGCGGTGATGCTGCGTACTTGACCGGTCTCGTAGCCGGTGGGAAAATCCAGCACCGCCTTGGTGGTGCTGCTGGTCGAGGCCGCGGCCCGCAGTTCGGGTAGTCGTGCGGCGAGCATCAACGCCTGTGGTCTCGGCTACCTGTCGCTGGTCAACAGGCCGAATGTGTACTCCAGGCCCGCTCCAGGTTGTGGCTGCACCACCAGGTGATGGCCTTCCAATCCGGGCATGTCCAGTACGGCATCCACGACATCGCTGAGGTACTGGGCCGGATCGGGCACGTGGCTGCGTGGGACACCGATCTCCTGCAACCACAGTCTCCAGTCCGGGTCCGGGGGCCAATTCCAGCAGATACGGTGGGAAACCGGCCAAGGCCGGGTGCCCGGAACCGAAGCGTGGCCTCACCTGCATGAACGCCCAGGCGTGGACGGTGGTGGCGGCGCCCCAGATAACGGCGTGGCGCGGCGTGAAGGGATGGCCGCCGACGAACCACAGGTCGTCGGCGAAACTGTGGTGGTGCTGCCCGTCCGGTCAGGCCGCTGGCAACGGCCCTAGCAGCTGCTCGAACCCGTAGTCGAGCTCGGTCGCGGTCACATCCGACCGGTCCGGGTGTCGATGTGGATCCACCGCCGCCGCGAACTGGGGGCTCGTTGCCGAGCGTGATCCCGGTCACCGCCGGGTGCTGGCGCAGGGCCATCACCAGCGCGGCCTCACCGCAGACGGCGTCCGGGCTGGTGGGCAGATTCTGCCGGTGCCAGGTGCTCACCCAGCTGGGGAGGAAATCGAAGCTGGACCGGCCGCAGCGTCACAGACCCGGACCAGATCGGTGATGGCGCTGACACGGATCAGGCCCCGACTGGATTGGCAGCAGTGGCCCCAGCGGGAACAGCCGAACATGATCCAGGCCTACATCGGCGATCTGGTCGAAGTCGGCCCGGACCGCGTCCAGGTCCAGCCAGGGATGAAACCAGCCCTGCCGTGAAGCGTCATGGACGCCGATCTGCATCAGAGCCGGCTGTTTCTGGGACCGGTCTTCACCGGGCCTCAGTAGATCACCTCGCCCCGGGCCCGGCGGGCCCGTAACCCCTGCAGAGCCTCCTCCAGGATGGTACGGGCCTCGGCGCTGCTACGACGCTCCTTCACATAGGCCAGGTGGGTTTTGTACGGCAGGATCCTCGGCGGCGGGGGCGGGTTCTGAGAGTCGAGGTTCGCTGGCAGGCCGCAGCGGGGGCAGTCCCATTCCAGCGGTACCTGCGCGTCGGCAGCGAAAGCCGGGCGGGTCTCGTGCATGTTGGCGCAGAAGTACGAGACGTACAATCGGGGTGCGGCGTCGCCCCGTTCGGCTTCACCCATCGGCCCGGCGCCGACACGGCTACCGCGGATGGCACTGCCTCCGACCACAGTCGAACTCCTTGTTATTGCGTGTAGAACGTGAAACTGCGGTCAGATGCCGTAGCGGTAGAAGATCAGCAGCGTGATCACGCTGGCCAACCAGATGATAGCGATGATGATCGTGATCCGGTCCAGGTTGCGCTCAGCCACGCTGGTCCCGCCCATCGACGAGGAGACGCCACCACCGAACAGGTCAGACATGCCGCCGCCTCGGCCCTTATGGAGCAGCACGAACAGGGACAGGATCACGCTCGTCACCAGCAGCACGATGGAGACCCCGAAAACAGGCCAGGTGATCAACGGCACAGGCAAGTTCACCGGACAATGGTAACGGACGTGATTGGTCCTTCCGAATCTGAAACGGACCAGCCCGACCTCTCGGGGCCGGGCTGGTCCTTCGATCTTCCTGCCGGCTAGGCCTGATACAGCACGATCCGGGCGAACTCCTCCGGATCCAGGCTGGCGCCACCGACCAGAGCGCCGTCAACATCCGGCTGGGCCATGATGTCGGCCGTGTTGCTCGACTTCACCGAACCGCCGTACTGGATCCGGATCCCGTCGGCAGCAGCCTGCCCCAGTTCCTGAGCAACGAAGCCGCGGATCGCCCCACAGACCTCCTGCGCATCAGCCGGGGTGGCGACCTCGCCGGTGCCGATCGCCCAGACCGGCTCGTACGCGATTACCAGGTCAGCGACCTGCTCGGCGGTCAGGCCGGCCAGGCAGCCTCGGACCTGACCCAACACGTACGGGACCTGGTCGCCGGCTTTGCGGGTCTCCAGCCGCTCCCCCACGCAGATAATCGGGGTGAGGGCGGCGTCGAGGAGCTGCTTGGCTTTCTGGTTGACCAGTTCGTCGGTCTCGCCATGGTATTCACGACGCTCCGAATGCCCGACCACCACATACCGGCAGCCGAGTTTGGCCAGCATGCCCACCGACACCTCACCGGTGTAGGCCCCCGAGGCATGCACCGAGACATCTTGAGCCCCCCAGGCGATCGGGTACTTCTCGGCCTCGATCAGGGTCTGTACGGTCCGGATGTCGGTAAAGGGCACGATCACTGCAGCCTCGACCGTGGCCGGGTCGTATTTCCTGTCCGCCAAGGTCCATGCCAGCTTCTGAACCAGGCCGGTGGCCTCAACATGGTTGAGGTTCATCTTCCAGTTCCCCGCAATCAGCGGGGTCCGCTTCGTCATCGCTCAGCCCTCCAGAACTGCCAGCCCGGGGAGAGTCTTGCCCTCCAGATACTCCAGGGAGGCGCCGCCCCCGGTGGAGATGTGGCCGAAGGCGTCGTCAGCGAAACCGAGCTGACGTACTGCGGCCGCCGAATCGCCGCCGCCGACCACGGTAAAGGCGTCCGACTCGGCCAGCGCTGTCGCCAATGCCTTGGTGCCCTGGGCCAGGGCTTCGATCTCGAAGACCCCCATCGGGCCGTTCCAGAAAACGGTCTTGACCCCGCGCACCGCGTCGCCGAACAGTTTCTCGGTGGCCGGGCCAATGTCCAAGCCCATCTTGTCGGCCGGGATCGCGTCTGCGGCCACCACCTCGACCTCGCCGGTCACGGTCCGGGCCTCGAAGTCCATCCCGTGGGCGACCCGGACATCGACCGGCAGCAGCAGCTGTTTGCCCGCGGCCTTGGCCCGCTCCAAGTAACCCCGGCAGGTCTCGACGTTGGCCTCGTCCAGGATCGAGGCACCCACCTCGTAACCCTTGGCCTTCAGGAAGGTGTACGCCATGCCCCCGCCGACCACGAGGGTGTCGGCGACCTTGAGCAGGTTGTCGATCACGGCCAGCTTGTCAGCCACCTTGGCCCCACCCAAGACCACCACGTACGGCCGGGCCGGCCGAGTGGTGAGCTGCTCGAGGACATCGACTTCCTTGGCCACCAGATTCCCAGCGGCGTTCGGCAGCAGCCTCGCCACGTCGTACACCGAGGCCTGCTTACGGTGCACCACGCCGAAACCGTCCGAGACAAAGACCTCACCCAAGGCTGCGTACCTCGCCGCCAGCGCCTGCCGCTCGGTCTCGTCCTTGCTTTCCTCGCCCGGCTCGTAGCGGACGTTCTCGCACATCGCGATCTCACCCGGGCCCAGGCTGGCGGCCACTTCCTGGGCCGCGGGGCCGGCCACATCGGTGGCCAAGATCACCTTGGTCCCCAGCAGCTCACCGAGCCGGCGAGCCGCTGGGGCCAGGGAGTACTTCGGGTTGACCTGCCCCTTGGGACGGCCCAGGTGGGCAAGCACCACGATCCGGGCGCCTGCATCCCGCAGCGCGGTCAAGGTCGGCAGAGCCGCCCGGATCCGCCCGTCGTCGGTGATCGTGTCGCCGTCCAGCGGCACGTTGAAATCGCAGCGGATCAGAACACGCCTGCCGGCGAGGTCGCCGAGATCGGGTACTGACTTCACCTGTCCAGCCCTCCTTGGGTCAGAGCTTCGAACCGACCAGCGCGGTCAGGTCGACCAGCCGGTTGGAGTAGCCCCACTCGTTGTCGTACCAGCCGACGACCTTCACCTGGTTGCCGATTACCTTCGTCAGCTTGGAGTCGAAGACGCACGATGCCGGGTCGGTCTCAATGTCCTTGGAGACGATGTCATCCTCGGTGTAGACCAAGATCCTGCCGTCAGCGGCCTTCTTCACGATCTCGTTGATCTCCTCGACCGTGGTCTCGCGGGAAGCCTCGAAGGAGAGGTCGGTGGCCGATCCGGTCGGGGTCGGAACCCGCATCGCGTAGCCGTCGAGCCGGCCCTTGAGCTCCGGCAGCACCAGGGAGACCGCCTTCGCAGCGCCGGTGGTGGTGGGCACCATCGACAAGGCTGCGGCCCGGGCCCGACGCAGGTCCTTGTGCGGGCCGTCCTGCAGGTTCTGGTCCTGGGTGTAGGCGTGGATGGTGGTCATCAGGCCCTTCACGATGCCGATGCCGTCGTTGAGTGCCTTCGCCATCGGAGCCAGACAGTTCGTGGTGCAGGAGGCGTTGGAGATGATGTTGTGGACGGCCGGGTCGTACTTATCGTCGTTCACACCCATCACGATCGTGATGTCCTCGTTCTTCGCCGGGGCGGAGATCAGGACCTTCTTGGCGCCTGCGTCGAGGTGGGCCTTGGCCTTCGTGGCGTCGGTGAAGAAGCCTGTGGACTCGATGACGATGTCGACGCCCAGCTCCTTCCAGGGCAGAGCGGCCGGGTCCTTCTCGGCGAAGGCCTTGATCTTCTTGCCGTCGACGTAGAGAGCCTCATCGTCGAAAGTCACTTTGCCCGGGAACCGGCCCAGGATCGAATCGTATCTGAGCAGGTGGGCGAGGGTCTTGTTGTCGGTGAGGTCATTGACGGCCACCACGTCGAGGTCGGCTCCAGAGGCGATCAGAGCGCGGAAGTAGTTGCGGCCGATGCGGCCGAAGCCGTTGATACCAACCTTGACCATAGGGAGGGTCTCCTTGTCTACCGAAGCCATCACGCCCCGGTGAGTGATCTGGATACCCTCAGCCTAACGAATCTGGGCTGGCGATGCTCGTCCTCGTCTCAGTCGAGTTCGTTGAAGTCTGGCGGCAGGACGGCCGAGGTGTCTGGGATGCCCAGTTCCTGGGCTCGACGGTCAGCGGTTGCCAGCAGCCGCCGGATCCGACCCGCGATTGCGTCCTTGGTCAGCACCGGATCGTGCAGCGAACCCAACTCCTCCAACGAGGCCTGCTTGTGCTCCAACCTAACCCGGCCGGCGCTGAGCAGGTGATCAGGAACCTCTCCGCCGAGGATCTCCAACGCCCGCTCTACCCGGGCCCCGGCCGCGACCGCGGCCTTGGCCGAGCGACGCAGGTTCGCATCGTCGAAATTAGCTAGCCGGTTCGCTGAGGCCCGCACCTCACGCCGGACCCTTCGCTCCTCCCACATCAGCACGGTCTGGTGGGCGCCGAGCCGGGTCAGCATCGCGGCTATCGCGTCACCGTCACGGATCACGACCCGGTCGATGCCCCGGACATCGCGGGCCTTGGCCACGATCCCCATCCGGCGAGCCGCGCCGACTAGCGCCAAGGCTGCCTCCGAGCCGGGGCACGTGACCTCGAGTGCGCTCGAACGACCCGGCTCGGTCAGCGAGCCATGAGCCAGGAAGACCCCGCGCCAGGCGGCGACCGCGTCGCACACCCCGCCGCCGACGATCGCCGGCGGAAGTCCACGCACCGGACGGCCGCGGTGGTCGACCAGGCCGGTCTGGCGAGCCAACGCCTCCCCATCCTTGAGTACCCGGACCAGGTAGCGGCGCCCACGCCGCAAGCCGGACGAGGTCACCATCACCAGGTCGCAGCTCAGGCCGTACAGATCGGCGATGGTGGCCCGCAGCCGGCGCGCAGCCGCCCCAGTGTCGAATTCGGCCTCGACCATGAGCCGGCCGCCGTTGATGTGGAGACCCCCGGCGAAACGCAACATGGCGACAGCCTCGGCCCGCCGGTCGCACGGCTTGCTCGTCACGACCGTGGCCAACTCCGCCTTCACCTGCTGGGTCAATGCCATTGGCATATCTTGGCACAGCCGGCGAGGGATTCATCGCCGGGGCTGGCCCGCAGCACTCAGACCCCGAAGACCTCGGCCAGGGAGGAGGCCAACAGCAGCGGGTCATGTCGCGCCGAGCCATCACGGACCCCCAGTCGGGCCACGTGGAGCTCTCCGCCGAAGCTTTCGGCGAACGAACGCAGGTGCCGATCCTGGGCCACAAACCGCTCGTCGGCGATCACATGGTCGAGCCGCAGCCGGGGGGCGTGCTCAGCCAGGACATCCAGATGGCCGCTCGGGGTGAAGCCCGCGGTCTCCTCCGCGGGCACCAGGTTCAGGATCAACACCCGCCGCCCGGGCGCGGTGACGATCGCCTCCTCGAGTTCCGGGACAAGCAGGTGCGGGATCACCGAGGTAAACCAGGAACCGGGCCCCAGGACCACGAAGTCGGCGGCCTGGACGGCCGCGATCGAGGCGGGATGGGCCGGCGGCTGAGACGGATCGAGGCGGACGTGAAGCACCTGCCCGGGAGTCTTGGCCACGGTCGCCTGGCCCCGTACCACGGACTGCTCGTCGGGAGCCTCCGGCAGCAGTCCGACTACATCGGCCTCAATGATCAGCGGGACCGCAGACATCGGCAGTACCCGGCCCCGGGTCCGTAGCAACTGGGCCACCATGTCGAGCCCCTCGACCGGGTCACCCAGACGCTGCCAGAGCCCTGCGATCAGCAGATTGCCGATGGCGTGGCCGGCCAGCGGGCCAGACCCCCCAAAACGAGACTGGAGCACGTCAGCCCACAATCGTCCTTCCCGGTCGTCGGAGCACAGCGCCGCCAGCGCCATTCGCAGGTCGCCGGGCGGCAGACAGTCCAGCTCGCGGCGCAACCGACCCGACGATCCGCCGTCGTCAGCGACCGTCACCACCGCGGTGACCCGATCGGTCAGGCGCCGCAGCGCGGCCAGGGTCGCCGACAGGCCGTGCCCCCCGCCCAGGGCCACCACCGACGGCAGCGCAGCCAGATGCCCGTTCATTCCCGTCCCAGATCGCGGTGAATCACCGCCACTGTCAGCCCGCTGTCCCGCAGCCTGCGGGCCAATTCCTCCGCCACCGCTGTGGAACGGTGTTTGCCGCCGGTGCAGCCGATCCCGATCTGGAATTGCCGCTTGCCTTCGCGGATATACCCCGGGCGTACCGTCTCGATCAGGCCCAGAGCCTGGTCCAGGAAGAGCCCAGCCGACGGCTGCCCCACCACATACTCGGCGACCGCGGTACTCAGCCCCGTCTGCGGGCGAAGCTGCGGCACCCAGTGTGGGTTGGGCAGAAAACGGACGTCAAGCACCATGTCGGAGTCAATCGGGACCCCGTTTTTGAAGCCGAACGACACCAGCGTCACCCGCAATTCGTCGCGGGCGCTGCCGCCGTACGCGTGCGCCACCCGTTGCGCCAGCTGGTGCACATTCAGCGAGGAGGTGTCGATCACCAGGTCGGCTGTGGCACGCAGAGCGGACAGCAGCCGCCGCTCGCGCTGGATCCCATCCAGCATCCGCCCGTCCTCCTGCAGTGGGACCGGACGACGAGAGGATTCCTGACGGCGGACGATGGTCTCGTCGCTGGCTTCCACAAAGCAGATCTCCGGCTGTACCCCGGCCTCGCGGAGCTGCTCGAAGACCACCGGCAGTTCGTCGAAACTGCCCCGGCTACGGACGTCAAGTACCACGGCGAGCTGGGTCACTGCATCATCCAGGAGCTGGCGGCATAACTGCGGCAGCATTGCCGGTGGCAGGTTGTCCACCACATACCAGCCATGATCTTCCATGGCATGGGCGGCGGTCCGGCGCCCAGCGCCGGAGATCCCGGTGATCACCACCACTCTCGACTGCGGCTTGGTCGACACCGGCTCATTATCGCCCGCCGATGTCAATCCTGCAGAACTTCGCCGGTGGCGAGGTTCACCGCCTCGCCTGGCGGCTGGGCCGCGACCGCTGCCACCACCGCTGCCGCCAGCCGCGGACCGAAGCCGGGTACTGCCGCGATCTGTTCCTCGGTCGCAGCCCGGATCTGCTTCAATGAGCCGAATTTGCGCCGCAACGCCGTGCGCCGGACCTCGCCCAGGCCCGGGACCTGGTCCAGCAGCGACTCCAACAGCGAGGCTGACCGCCGCCGCCGATGATGGCTGATCGCGAACCGGTGCGCCTCGTCACGGATCCGCTGCAGCAGGTATAGCCCCTCGCTGGTCCGGGGCAGGATCACCGGGTATTCCTCGCCCGGCAGCCAGACCTCCTCCAGACGTTTCGCCAGGCCGCACAGCGCAACCTCACCGATCCCGACCTCGGCTAAGGCCTCGGCGGCCGCCGCCACCTGCGGGGCGCCCCCGTCCACGACCACCAGTGCCGGCGGGTAGGCGAAGCCGCGCGGAGTGCGGGTTTCGGCATCGACCAGCGCCTGCGGATCGGCTCCCAGCTGCCGCTCGTCGAGCAGACGCCGGAAACGACGTCCCAACACCTCCCGCATCGCACCGGTGTCGTCGGAGGCCACGGTCCGGATCACAAACCGGCGATATTCGGATTTGCGCGCCAGTCCATCCTCGAAGACCACCATCGAAGCAACGGTCTCGCTGCCCTGCAGGTGAGAGATGTCGTAGCACTCGATCCGCAGGGGAGCCTGCGCCAGGCCGAGCGCTGTCTGGATCTCTTCCAAAGCCCGGTTCCGGGTGGTGAGATCCGAGGCTCGTTTGGTCTTGTGCCGGGCCAGTGACTCGGCCGCGTTGCGGGCGACGGTCTCCAGCAGCGCCTTCTTGTCGCCGCGGCGCGGAACCCGAATCGTGACCTGGGCACCCCGCTCACCGGACAGCAGGGTCTCCAGCATCTGGGCGCTGGCCGGCAGCTGGGGCACCAGGATCGTGCCCGGGACCGCGCGGCGGCGTTCCTCGGCCGGCAGCCGGGACGAGACCAGGCCGGCGTAGAGCTGCAGCAGGAAGGATTCCACCAGTTGGGGCAAGTCGCTGTCGTCGGCCCGGTCCGCAACCCAGCCCCGCTCCCCCACTACCCGACCGTCGCGGACGTGGAAGACCTGGACGGCGACCTCGAGCGGGTCGACCGCCATCGCGACTACATCGGCGTCGGTGCCGTCCGAGAGAACGATCGCCGTGCGTTCCAGCGCCTGTCGCAGCGCCACCAGTTGGTCACGCAGCACCGCCGCCCGCTCATATTCGAGATTGCCGGCCGCGATCCCCATCTCGCGCTCCAGTCGTCTCACCACCGCCGAAGGACGCCCGCCTAGGAACTGGCAAAAGTCGGCCACCAGGTCTCGGTGGCGCTCCGCATCGATCCAGCCCACGCACGGCGCCGAACATTTGTCGATGTGGGCCAGTAGGCAAGGGCGACCGCTGGCCTGAGCAGAGCGGAAGACCCCCGGGGTGCAGGACCGGACCGGGAACACCGTCAGCAGGGTGTCGACGGTGTCCCGGATTGCCCAGGCTTGGCCGTACGGGCCGAAATAGCGCCATCCTCGCCGCTTGCTGCCCCGCCCGACGAAGACCCGCGGTACGTCCTCAGACCAGGTGACGCACAGCCAGGGGTACGACTTGTCGTCGCGGTACTTGATGTTGAACCGCGGGTCGTACTCCTTGATCCAGGCGTACTCCAACTGCAACGCCTCTACTTCATTGCGGACCACGGTCCACTCGACACCAGCCGCAGTACGGACCATGGTCCGGGTCCGGGGGTGTAGACCATCCGGGTCCGCGAAGTACGAATTCAGCCGCTGCCGCAATGACTTCGCCTTGCCGACGTACAGCACTGTGCCCGCCGAATCCCGGAACCGGTACACCCCCGGGTCCAGCGGAATCGAGCCCACGGGGGGCCGGTAGGTCGCCGGGTCTGCCACGGCGCTCACCCTACCCAGGCTGCCGCAGCGGCCCTGGTCACCGAGACCGACTCCTCGAGCGTGACCTGCCGGCCGTGCCCGACAGTTGACGCCTGGGCCGGGCCACCGGCACTTCGCTGCCGCGCAGCGCCTCGGCTAGGAACTGACCGGTATGGGAGCCGGGGGTGGTTGCGACTTGCTCCGGGGTGCCCTGGGCCACGATCTGTCCGCCCCGGGAACCGCCTTCCGGGCCGAGGTCGATCACCCAGTCAGCGGTCTTGATCACGTCTAGGTTGTGCTCAATCACCACCACGCTGTTGCCGGCGTCCACGAGCCGTCCCAGCACCTCCAGCAGCCTGCGGACGTCTTCAAAGTGCAGACCGGTGGTCGGTTCGTCGAGGACGTACAAGGTACGGCCGGTGGCCCGGCGCTGCAATTCAGCAGCTAGTTTCACCCGCTGTGCCTCACCACCGGACAGGGTCGGCGCCGGCTGCCCCATCCGGACGTAGCCGAGGCCCACCTCGACCAGGGTGTTGAGGTGGCGGGCGATGGCCGGGATCGCGGCGAAGAAGTCCGCACCCTCCTCGATCGGCATGTCGAGGACCTCGGCGATCGAGCGGCCCTTGTAACGAACCTCCAGGGTTTCGCGGTTGTAGCGGGCCCCGTGACAGACCTCGCACGGGACGTACACATCGGGCAGGAAGTTCATCTCGATCCGGATCGTGCCGTCCCCGGCGCAAGCCTCACAGCGGCCACCTTTGACGTTGAACGAAAACCGGCCAGGCTGATAGCCGCGGACCTTAGCCTCCGGAGTCTCGGCGAAAAGGCCCCGGATCCGGTCGAAAACCCCCGTATACGTGGCCGGGTTGGAACGGGGGGTCCGCCCGATCGGGGACTGGTCGACGTGGATGATCTTGTCCACGGCGTCCAGACCGTCGATCCGCTGGTGGCGTCCGGGTACGGCCTTGGCGTTGTAGATCCGCCGTGCCAGCGCTGTGTACAGGATCCCGTTGACCAGCGTCGACTTGCCTGAACCGGAGACTCCGGTAACGCAGACCAGCTGCCCCAGCGGAAAGGCGATAGTGAGATCGCGCAGGTTGTTCTCCCGCGCCCCGACAACCGTGACCGCGCGGCCGTTGCCGGGTCGCCGCTGAGCCGGCAACGGGATGCCACGCCGACCTGCCAGATACGCCCCGGTGATCGATTCCGGGTTGTTCAGCAGGTCAGACACCGGCCCGCAGACCACCACCTCTCCTCCGTGTTCCCCAGCCCCGGGTCCGATGTCGACCGCCCAGTCAGCGGCCCGGATGGTGTCTTCGTCGTGCTCGACCACGATCAGGGTGTTGCCCAGGTCCCGTAGCCGCAGCAGGGTGTCGATCAGGCGACGGTTGTCGCGCTGATGCAATCCGATGCTCGGCTCATCCAGCACGTACAACACCCCGACCAGCCCGGACCCGATTTGCGTGGCCAGGCGGATCCGCTGCGCCTCCCCGCCGGAGAGGGTGCCAGCCGGGCGAGACAGGGTCAGGTAGTCGAGGCCCACATCAAGCAGGAACCGCAGCCGCTCGTTGATCTCTTTCAGTACCCGCTGCGCGATCTGAGCTTCCCGGCTGGTGAGTTCCAGGGTGGCCAGAAAGTCAGCAGCAGCGGCGATCGACAGGTCGGCCACCTCGGCGATATTCAACCCGCCGAGGGTGACCGCCAGCGAGGTCGGCTTGAGCCGGGCCCCGTGACAGGCCGAACACGGGATCTCGCGCATGTACTCGGCTACCCGGTCCCGGGCGCTGTCAGTCTCGGCCTCCGCATGGCGGCGTTTGAGGTACGGGATCACGCCCTCGTAGTTCGCCGAATAGGTCCGGACCCGGCCGTACCGGTTGCGGTGCCGGACGAGTACCGGGTCCTCGACCCCGTTCAGCACCAGGGTGCGTACCGGTCCCGGCAAATGGCAAAAAGGGGTGTCCATGGAGAACCCCTCAGCACGGGCCAGACCGGACAGCACGTTCTGGAAGTAGCCCGAGACAGCCGGTGAGGCCCAGGCCGCGATCGCGTTCTCGGCCAGGCTAAGCGAGTCGTCGGGGATCACCAGCTCGGGATCCACCTCCATCGTGGTGCCGATCCCCGAGCAGGCCGGGCAGGCCCCCCAAGGGGCGTTGAAGGAGAATTGCCGCGGCTCCAATTCCTCGATCGAGATGTCGTGCTCGTTAGGGCAGGCCAGCTTCTCGCTGTAACGCCGTTCGCGGTCCGCGGCGTCGGCAGGGCGGTCGACGAAATCGATCGCGACCACGCCCTGCGCCAGCCGCATCGCGGTCTCCACCGAATCAGTGAGCCGCTGCTTCATCGCCGGTTTCACCGCCAACCGATCCACGATCACGTCGATGCTGTGCTTCTTCTGCTTGTCGAGCCGGGGCACGGCGGTGAGTTGGTACACCTGCCCGTCAACCCGGACCCGGGCGTACCCCTCGGTCGCAAGCTCGGTGAAGACCTCAACGTATTCTCCCTTGCGTCCTCGGACCACCGGTGCCAATACCTGGAACCGGGTCCCCTCAGGCAGGGTTAACAGCCGGTCCACGATCTGCTGCGGCGACTGCCTGGTCACCGGCTCGTGGCAGTCGGGGCAGTGCGGCCGGCCGGCCCGAGCGAACAGCAGCCGTAGGTAGTCGTACACCTCGGTGATGGTGCCGACCGTGGAACGGGGGTTACGGGAGGTCGACTTCTGATCGATCGAGACCGCCGGCGACAGGCCTTCGATGAAGTCGACGGCTGGTTTGTCCATCTGCCCGATGAACTGCCGCGCGTACGCTGATAGCGACTCGACGTAGCGGCGTTGGCCCTCGGCGAAGATGGTGTCAAAGGCCAGCGAGGATTTCCCGGACCCAGACAGGCCGGTGAAGACGATCAGCGCGTCCCGCGGTAGGTCCAGCGACACATTCTTGAGGTTGTGCTCACGCGCACCCCGGACCATCAGTCGGTTCATCACCCGGACATGGTAGGGGCCAGCTGCGACAGTGGCCGGTCACGACCCGGGTACCCCGACCGGTCCGATCTGCCCTAGGTTGGACCCCATGACCGTTCCCCATGCCGGCGGCGATACCGCACTGGCTGCAGTCAGGCGGTCGAAGTTGACCAGTACCCAGCGGTTGTTGGGCGACACCATCACCATCTCGCAGGCGGACTGGGGCCAGCCCACGATCCTGCCCGGTTGGACGCGAGCCCATCTGGCCACCCACCTGGCTCGCAACGCCGACGTCCTGCGCCAGGCCGTGGAACGGGTGGTTGCCGGGGAGCCGTTCCGGCTCGACCCAGACGACGACCTCACCGACCTGGAACAGGGATCGCGCCGTACCCCGCTCGACCTTCAGATCGACCTGGACACCACTGCGGGCCAGCTGACAGAGGTCTTCTCCTCCCTCACCCACCAGCAGTGGCAGCTGCCGGCCGGCGAGGGGCTCACCATCGCCGATTTGCCCCTGGCCCGGCTGAATGAGGTGGTCCTGCACCACGTGGATCTGGACTGTGGATTCTCCTTCGTCGATATCGATCCTCAAGTCGCCCGGTGGCTCTTGGAATGGAATGTTCGCCGCCGTACCGACCTCGCAGACCGTCCCCGGATCACCCTTCAGTCCAGCAGCGGCTACCAGGCCAGCCTGGGCTCGTACGGCGGAACGGTGCTGATCAGCGGCAGTGACGCCAACCTGCTGGGCTGGATCACCGGGCGGCTATCACCGAGCACGGTCAGCGGAGCGGACCGGATCGAGGTAGGACCGGCCCGTTAGCGAGCCTCGCCGGTTTCGCCGGCTGCGACGAGTTCCGGGTTACGCGAGGAGGCGATCAGACTGGCCACTGTCGTCACTACCAAAGTTCCCACGATCACCAGCAGCGACAACCACATCGGCAATTCGCCGTTGAAGCCCAGCCGCTGGTCAAGGTGGTACTCGTGCATCGCGTGCAGGAGCAGCTTGGCGCCGATAAAGGCCAGGATCACCGATAGTCCCAAAGACAGGTAGACCAGCCGTCGCAGCATGTTGCCCAACAGAAAATAGAGCTGGCGCAGGCCCATCAAGGCAAAGACGTTCGCGGTGAAGACCAGGAACGGTTCCTTCGTCAGCCCGTAGATGGCCGGGATCGAGTCCAAGGCGAACATCAAGTCGGTGCTGCCCAGGGCCACGATTACCAGGAACATCGGGGTCATGCGGCGACGCTGTTCGACCTTCACCTGGATTCGCTTCCCATGGAAGTCCTCGGTGAATCGGAACCGACTCCTGACTACCCGAATCGCAAAACTCTCGGTGACGTCGTCCTCTGATTCGCCGGCCAGGTATTCCCGGACCAAGCCGACAGCGGTGTACACCAGGAAGGCGCCGAAGATGAAGAAGACCCAGGCGAACTGCGATATCAGGGTCGCCCCCAAGGCGATGAAGACCCCCCGCAGAACTAGGGCCAGGATGATCCCGATCATCAATGCGTACTGCTGCAGATGTCTCGGCACCCGCATCTTCGCCATGATAATCAGGAAAATGAACAGGTTGTCGATCGATAACGAATATTCAGTCAGCCAGCCGAGTAGGAACTCGCCCCCGTACCGGGGCCCCCGCAACCAGAACACCCCGGCCGCGAACAACAGCGCGGAGACGACATAGACCGTGATCGCGATAGTGCATTCGCGCATGGACGGCTCGTGGGGCCGCCGACCGATCACCACGACATCGAAGACCAGGACCGCGAACAGCACCAGCAAGGTGATGCCCCAGGCTAGGGGGGTTACGTGCACTGAGACCCCTTTCCGAGGCGAGGCGTCCGTCCCTCGCCGAAAAGGACACTCTAGCGGGTGGCCTCCAGCATCTGGCGGAGTTCTCGTTTCAGCTCGGCCACCTCGTCGCGCAGCCGGGCAGCCGCCTCGAACTGCAGGTCGGCGGCAGCGGCGTGCATCTGTTCGGTCAGCTCGGCCACCAGATCGGCCAGTTCACCTGCCGGCAGGGTCGACAAGTCCCGTTGGGCGACCTCGGCGGCGAGAGCCGGGACCGGGGTCCGCTGTCGGCTGCTACCGCGCCCTGAGGGCCGACTCATCAAGGACCGGGTATCGGCATCCTCGCGGGCCAGCAGGTCAGTCAGGTCAGCGATCTGTTTGCGCAGCGGCTGTGGGTCGATCCCGTGGTTGGCGTTGTACGCCACCTGCTTGGCCCGGCGCCGGTTGGTCTCGTCGATCGCCTGCTGCATAGATGGGGTGACTTTGTCGGCGTACATGTGGACCTGTCCGTCGACATGACGGGCAGCCCGACCGATGGTCTGGATCAGGGACCGCTCGCTGCGCAGGAAGCCCTCCTTGTCAGCATCGAGGATTGCCACCAGGGACACCTCGGGCAAGTCCAGTCCTTCACGTAGCAGATTAATCCCGACCAGCACGTCGTACTCTCCGAGTCGCAGTTCGCGCAGCAGTTCGATCCGGCGCAGGGTGTCCACCTCGGAGTGCAAGTAGCGGGTTCGGACCCCGTTGCCCAGCAGGTAGTCGGTTAAGTCCTCGGCCATTTTCTTGGTGAGCGTGGTCACCAGTACCCGCTCATCGCGTTCAGCCCGGATCCGGATCTCCCCCATCAGGTCGTCGATCTGGCCCTTGGTGGGTTTCAGCACGATCTCCGGATCCACTAGACCGGTCGGTCGGATCAGCTGCTCGACGAAGCCGTCTGCCTTGGCCAGCTCGTACTCGCCGGGAGTCGCAGACAAATAGACCGTCTGCCCGATCCGATCAACGAATTCCTCCCAACGCAGAGGCCGATTGTCCATAGCGCTGGGCAGTCGAAAACCATGCTCGACAAGCATCCGCTTACGTGACATATCCCCCTCGTACATGCCGCCGATCTGAGGCACCGTGACATGGGATTCGTCGACCACCAGAAGGAAGTCGTCTGGGAAATAGTCGAGCAGGCAATTCGGTGGGCTTCCGGCAGCTCGTCCATCAATATGACGCGAATAGTTCTCGATGCCGGAGCAGCTGCCGATCTGGCGCATCATCTCAATGTCATACGAGGTCCGCATCCGCAGTCGCTGCGCCTCCAGCAGCCGCTGGTCGGTCTCCAACTCGGCGAGCCGGGCCTCCAATTCGGTCTCAATGCTCGCGATGGCTCGCTCCATCCGGTCTGCACCGGCGGTGTAATGGGTGGCCGGGAAGATGTACATCTCCTTGTCTTGGCTCTGTTCCTCACCGGTCAGCGGATTCAGCACCGACAAAGCCTCGACTTCGTCACCGAAGAATTCAACTCGCCAGGCCAGCTCCTCGTACATCGGGAAGACCTCGACGGTGTCGCCCCGGACTCGGAAAGTGCCACGGGTAGCGGCCAGGTCATTACGGACGTACTGGATATCGACTAGCTGGCGCATCAGGTGGTCGCGGCCGTGCTCAATCCCGACATGGAGTCGGATCGCACGATCCAGGTACTCCTCGGGGGTGCCCAAGCCGTAAATCGCCGAGACCGTTGCCACCACGATCACGTCTCTCCTGGTCAGCAGGGAGTAGGTGGCCTTGTGGCGGAGTCTTTCGACCTCCTCGTTCAACGAGGAATCCTTCTCAATGTAGGTATCGGTCTGCGGGATATACGCCTCAGGCTGGTAGTAGTCGTAGTACGAGACGAAATACTCGACGGCATTGTTGGGGAAAAACTGCCGCAATTCGTTGGCGAACTGGGCGGCTAGGGTCTTGTTCGGCTGCATCACCAGCACCGGTCGTTGCAGCCGTTCCGCAAGCCAGGCTACGGTCGCGGTCTTACCCGTTCCTGTGGCCCCCAGCAGCACCACATCCCGCTCGCCATCACGGATTCGGCGCTCCAGCTCATCGATCGCCGCGGGCTGGTCACCGGCCGGCTCAAAATCAGCCTGCACCCGAAACGGCGCCCTGCTCTGCACCAGATCCTTCGATCGCATGACGGCGAGCCTAATGGGCAGCGCCGACAGGGGTCACTGCGCCGCTCACAGCCGGCGGCTCCCAGGCTGTCGCAACTGCATCGTCAGCCGTCGCCAGGCCTGGTCGACCTGGTCCTCCAGGTGGGCAAGGTCGCCGGAGTTGTCGACCACGAGATCAGCGATCGCCAGCCGCTGCTCACGGCTGGCCTGGGCCGCCAGCCGAGCCCGGGCCTGCTGCTCGTCCAACCGGTCCCGGGCCTGAACCCGGGCCAGCTGGGTGGCCGGGTCGATGTCAACCACGATCACCTGGTCGTACCGGTCCGGTTGCCCGGTCTCGACCAGCAGCGGGATCATGTGGACCACTACCGAGCCGGGCGGCGCGGCCGCCTCGAGTTCATCTGCCCCGCGCCACACAGCAGGGTGAATCACCGCCTCCACCTGGGCTCGAAGGCCAGGGTCGGCGAAAATCAGCCTGCCCAGCGCCGAACGATCCAGGTGCCCGTCGGGAGTCAGGATCTGCGGGCCGACCAGCCGCACCAAGCTGGCCAGCCCGGCGCTGCCCGGCTCCACCGCCTGCCGGGCCAACATGTCGGCGTCGATGATCACTGCTCCCCGCTGCCGAAACAGCTCAGCGACGGTGGACTTGCCGGAACCAATGCCTCCAGTCAGGCCAATCCGCAGCGATGGGCCCCCGCTGCTGCGCAGGCCCATCGTCGTTGCGGTCGGGGTCAGCTGTTGCTGCCCGTCAGTTTGTCACGCAGCGCCTGCAGCGCCTCGTCTGAAGCCAGCGAGCCCTCGGATCCGGAGCCACCAGCCGCATACGAGGTGGCGTTGCCGGCGCTGACCGCAGCCTGGTTCTCGGCCTGTTCAGCTTCCTCGGCCTGACGCTTGTGCGCCTCCCAGCGGGCGTGGGCCTCGGCGTACTGCTGCTCCCAGGCTGCCTGCTGCTCCTCGTAGCCGGGTTTCCACTCGTTGGTCTCCGGGTCGAAGCCCTCCGGGTAGATGTAGTTGCCCTGCTCGTCATACGAGGCGGTCATGCCGTACAGCGCCGGATCGAAGTCGTCGGCGGCGATGTCGATGCCCTCGTTGGCCTGCTTCAGCGACAGCGAGATCCGCCGCCGCTGCAGGTCGATGTCGATGATCTTGACCATCACCTCGTCGTTAACCGTGACCACCTGCTCGGGGATCTCGACGTGACGCTCGGCCAGCTCAGACACGTGGACCAGGCCCTCAATGCCCTCCTCGACCCGGACGAAAGCACCGAACGGCACCAGCTTGGTGACCTTGCCCGGCACGATCTGGCCGATCTGGTGGGTCCGGGCGAAGGTCTGCCACGGATCCTCCTGGGTCGCTTTCAGCGACAGCGAGACCCGCTCCCGGTCCATGTCAACCTCGAGCACCTCGACGGTGACGTTCTGGCCGACCTCGACCACCTCGGACGGGTGATCGATGTGCTTCCACGACAACTCCGAGACGTGGACCAGGCCGTCCACACCACCGAGGTCGACGAAGGCACCGAAGTTAACGATGCTGGAGACCACACCGCGACGGATCTGGCCCTTCTGGAGCTGGGTCAAGAAGTTCTGGCGAACCTCAGACTGGGTCTGCTCCAGCCAGGCCCGCCGCGACAGGACCACATTGTTGCGGTTCTTGTCCAGCTCGATGATCTTGGCCTCCAGTTCCTGACCGACGTACGGCTGCAGGTCGCGGACCCGGCGCATCTCGACCAGCGAGGCGGGCAGAAAGCCCCGCAAGCCAATGTCGACGATCAAGCCGCCCTTGACGACCTCGATCACCCGGCCGGTGACCACCCCCTCGGATTCCTTGATCTTCTCGATCGTGCCCCAAGCGCGCTCGTACTGGGCGCGCTTCTTGGACAGGATCAGGCGACCCTCCTTGTCCTCCTTCTGCTGGACCAGGGCCTCGATCTCGTCGCCGACTTGGACCACCTCGAAGGGATCCACGTCGTGCTTGATCGAAAGCTCCTTGGAGGGGATCACGCCCTCGGTCTTGTACCCGATGTCGAGCAGGACCTCGTCCCGATCGACCTTGACGACGGTGCCGGTGACGATGTCACCGTCGGTGAAGTATTTGATGGTCGCGTCGATCGCGGCGAGGAAGTCCTCGTCAGAGCCGAGATCGTCGATCGCGACCTGCGGCGCCTCGAACGTTGAGGTCATGTAGTAGGGCTCCGATGGATTGTGTCGTCCGGCGCACGGCGACCGCCGCCGTCAGCCAGTGTTGTCGGAACCGGCCCGTACGAGCGCGACCTACTCCATGCCGAGGCCGCGCAGATCACCACGCCCGCACCAGCCTATCGTGGCCAACACCCAGTCACAACCGGGACCTATCCGGCCAGCAGAAGCGTACCCACGAGCACCCCCGCCGCAATGCAACACACCAGGGTGAGCGACATGAAACGGGCAGCGAACCTCGTACCGAAGGCGCCCGACTGCATCGCGAAAAGCTTGATGTCCACCATCGGGCCCACCACCAGGAAGACGAGTTGCGCGGTCGGGGAGATCGCGGAGAACGAGGCCACGACGAAGGCGTCCGCTTCCGAGCACAGCGCCAGCAACACCGCCAGGGCCGCCATCACCAGGACCGCGAGCCACAGGTTGGCCCCGATCCGGCTGAGCACCCCGACCGGTACCACGACCTTGATCGCGGCCGCCGCTGCGGCACCCATCACCAGGAAGCCTCCGGCCTGCACCAGGTCGTGCATCGCAGTGGTCCGAAACACGGTGGCTCGTGAGACCCCCTGGTGGTCATGACCAGTCTGGGGTCGCATCCATTCCGGTTTGCCGAGCAGCGCCCACAACCAGCCGACGACCAACACCGCCAGCAGGGAGGCCAACAGCCGCGCCCAGACCATCCGGGGGTTGTTGTTGAAGGCGACCGCGGTCGCCACGAGTACGACCGGGTTCACTGCTGGGGCTGCCAGCAGGAAGGCCAGCGCTGCGGCCTGCGACAGACCACGCCGCATCAGGGACTGGGCGACAGGGACCGAGGCGCATTCGCAGCCGGGCAGCACCATCCCGGCCACCCCGGCGGTCGGGACGGCCAGCAACGCGGAGCGGGGTGTGATCCGTGAGAGCAGATCCTTCGGTACGAAGGCAGCAATCGCGCCCGACACCAGCACCCCGAGCACCAGAAACGGGGTGGCCTGGACCACGATCCCGACCAGCAGGGTGGCCCAGGTGGCGTAGGCCCCGTCCAGGCTCACCAACGGCCCCACCCGGAAGGCGTGTTGGAGGATCACGAGCACCCCGATCACGGCGACGAACGGCAGCAGCCAGACCTGGACGATGGACTTCACAGGTACGGCATCTCAGGCTCGGGTATCACCGTCACCGCGCTCGCAACGAGCACCGGTAGGCTGCCGCTAGCCGGAAGGTCAATGACCCCTTCCAGCTGGACCCAGACCACATCACCGACGGGCATCGGGGCTCCCCTGACTGCGACCGAGTACAGCTGGGCGTCTGCCACGCAACAGAAGATCCGGAATCGGTTGAGGGTCCAGTCCCCCTGGGTCGCGTCACGCGCCGGGGCGACAAAGCCCACCATCCGTACTCTCCGGCCCACCAGGTCGGTGCGTTGGCCGGACCGGTAGCGATCCAGGTAGTCGGCGAGGGTCAGCTCAGTCGTGGTCTCGGTGGGCAGCGGTGAGAACTCGACCTGATTCTCCGGCGGTGGCGGGCTAGCCTGGTTCAGCGCCCCGGCTCCCAGGGAGGACGGGGTGGCCAGAGCGAACAACAGCGACGGCACTACCAGCAGCAGACCCACCCGGGGCAGCCCGTGGCTGTGGGCCAGCTCGGATCGGGCCTGCCGGTCGGTGGTGTCGAGCAGGGTCCACACCCCCAGCACCGCCATGGCCAGTGCGGCAGCGATCAGGTAGGGACGAAACCACTCCTGGACGTAGTCCACGTAGGAACCCGAGATCACCATCGACCCCACGACGGTAGCCAGCAGCAGGACGACCGTGGCCGCGATCGACTGTTGAAGGGGTTCAGCGAAGCCACCGCGGGTTGTCGTTGGCGCGGCCGGATCGGTCATCGAGATTCCTGACGGTCGACGGTTCAGGTCCAGACCATGATGCCAGCCTGCGGCCCGGCTCTTGCTCGTGCCCCTGACTGCGGCCAAGGTTCAGTGGGCCGCCTCGTACCAGGAGCGTCCCACGCCCACCGACACGTCCAGCGGTACGGCAAGGTCGACCGCACCGGCCATCCGTTCCCGGACCAGGGCCTCGACCGTCTCCCGTTCCCCAGGCGCGATCTCGAGGACCAGCTCGTCGTGGACCTGGAGCAGCATCCGGCTGCGCAGGCCTTGCTCGGCAAGACCAGCCTCGACGTCGAGCATCGCCACCTTGATGATGTCGGCGGCCGAGCCTTGGATTGGTGCGTTCAGGGCCATTCGTTCGGCCATCTCGCGCCGCTGCCGGTTCGAGCTGCCCAGGTCAGGCAGGTATCGGCGCCGGCCCAAGATGGTCTCGGTATAGCCGTTGCGCCGCGCCTGAGCCACGATGCCCTGCAAATAATCGCGTACCCCGCCAAAACGTTCGAAGTACTCCTCCATCAGCAGTCTCGCCTCGCTGGCATCGACCCCCAGCTGCTGCGACAGCCCGTACGCGCTGAGCCCGTACGCCAAGCCGTAGTTCATCGCTTTGATCCGGGCCCGCTGGGTTGGCGAAACCTCGTCGGATTCGACCCCGAAGACTCGGCCCGCCATCACGGTGTGGAAGTCCCGGCCACAGCGGAAGGCCTCGATCAGGCCCTGATCGCCGCAGGCATGAGCCATGATCCGCATCTCGATCTGGCTGTAGTCGGCCGTGAGCAGGGTCTCGAAACCGTCACCGACGACAAAAGCGGCGCGGATCATCCGGCCGGCGTCGGTACGGACCGGGATGTTCTGCAGGTTCGGGTCAACAGAACTGAGCCGCCCGGTCGCGGCGATGGTCTGCACATACGTGGTGTGGACCCGTCCGTCGTCGGCCACCGCCTTCTGCAGACCCTCCACCGTTTGACGCAGTCGGATCGCGTCTCGATGTTCCAGCAGGTGCGCTAGGAATGGGTGCTCGGTCTTGGCGAAGAGGCTTTCCAAGGCGTCGGCGTCAGTGGTCCAGCCTGATTTGGTGCGTCGGGTCTTCGGCATCCGTAGTTCGTCGAAGAGCACCACCTGCAGTTGCTTCGGTGAGCCGAGGTTGACCTGCCTGCCGATCACCCGGTGGGCTTTGCTCTCGGCCGCCGCCACCCGGGCGTCGAAACCCTTCCAGAGCTCGTCCAGCAGGGCTAGGTCGACAGCGATCCCGGTTCGTTCCATCACGGCTAGAGTCCGCAGCAGCGGAAGTTCCACATCCTGCAGCAGGCTAGCCTCGCCCCGGCGGGCCAATTCCTGCGCGAGCGACTCGGCCAGATCGATCACCGCGCGGGCCCGCAGCATCGCCGTGTTGGCGGTCTCGTCGGTGTCAGGATTCTCGTCGAGATCGTCCTCGCCGCCGAGGTCCAGTGGCAATTGGTCGTCCTGGTCGGGCGCGCCGGCATCAAGCCGCAGTTCGCGCTTGAGGTGACGCAAAGCCAGGTCGGCCAAGTCATAAGTGCGCTGGTCGGGACGCAGCAGGTAGGCCGCGAGTTGGGTATCGCTGACCAGCCCTCCCAGATCCCAGCCCCGCGCCCAGATCCCATGCAGCGGGCCCTTCGCGTCGTGCATCGCCTTCGGCCGGCGCGGATCCGCCAGCCAGGCGGCCAGCGCGGCATCGTCGGCGGGGTCCAGATCGGTCACGTCCAGGAAGGCCCCGCAACCATCGGAACTAGCCAGGGCAATGGTCCGCAAATCCCCGGTGCCCGAGCCCCAGTGGCCGGTGACATCCATCCCGGTCAGCGGGCCGGTCCCGTGCTCGGCTAGCCAGTCGGCCACGGTTCCGGGCCGTAACCGATCACCGAACAGTGCGAAGCCGCCTTCCGCCCGTACTTCCTGCGGCGGCAGCATCTCCAGCAGCCGGTCTCGCAGTACCCGGAATTCCAGCTGGTCGAAAAGCCGGTGCACGGCTTCCCGGTCCCAGGGGCGGCGTTCCAGGTCCGTGACCGTGACCGGCAATTCCAGGTCACGCAGCAGCGCATTGACCTTGCGATTGGTGACCACCGTGTCGATCATCGACCGGAAGGTCACTCCCACCTTGCCGGGGATCGTGTCGGCCTGTCGGATCAGATTCTCCAGCCCGTCGAACTGATTGAGCCATTTGGCGGCGGTCTTCGGCCCGACACCCGGTACGCCCGGGAGGTTGTCACTGGTCTCGCCCACCAGGGCGGCCAGTTCCGGGTACCGCTGCGGGGTCACCAGATATCTCTGGAGCACCATCTCTGGCGTCATCCGGGCCAGGTCTGAGACCCCCTTGCGCGGGTAGAGCACGGTGACCTGGTCGGTGACCAGTTGCATCGCATCCCGGTCACCGGTGCAGATCAGCACCTCGATCCCCTGAGCAGGCGCCTGGGTGGCGAGGGTGGCGATGATGTCGTCCGCCTCGTACCCGTCGACCTCGATATGAACCAGCTGCAGGGCGTCCAGGACCTCCTTGATCAGCGCCACTTGCCCGTCGAATGCCGGTGGTGAGGCGGAACGATTGCCCTTGTAGTCCGCGAACAGCTCGGTCCGGAAGGTGGTCCTCGAGACATCAAAGGCGACCGCCACATGGGTCGGCTGTTCGTCGCGCAGGACGTTGATCAGCATCGAGGTGAACCCGTACACGGCGTTCGTGTGCTGCCCGGTGCTGGTGGCGAAATTGTCCACCGGAAGGGCGAAGAAGGCCCGGTAGGCGACCGAGTGGCCATCGATCAGCAGCAGCCGGGGTGTGGTGGATTCCGCCATACGGGCAGCCTAGTGCCGACGCCAGGAGTCCCGGATCAGGCATGGCAAGGTGAGGCGCGTGACGGCAGATGTACCGGACTGGGTAGCCACGATCAGTCACCCGTTGGAGGACCAGCTCGGCATCCAGGTGCAGCGGCTCAGCGTCGACCTTGCGATCGCCACGATGCCGGTTGCTGGCAATACTCAGCCGGCGGGAATGCTCCACGGGGGCGCGTCCTGTGTTCTGGCCGAGGGACTCGGGTCTTTGGCCTGCGCCGCGTACGGGCGTGAGCGGGGACTGTTACCGGTCGGGGTGGACCTCAACATCACCCACCACCGGGCAGTGACCAGCGGCCAGGTGACCGCCACCGCCCGCCCGCTCCACCTCGGTTCCCGGACCGCCTGCTACGAGATCGTGATCGTCAACGACCACGGCGAGCGGACTGCTACGGCTCGGCTGACCTGCCGCCTGATCCCAGCACCACCTGGTCGTGGTTGACCTACGACTTGGACCTGTTCGTCTTGCGGCCCTTTGTCTGCCCGGCCTTCTGATAGTTGATGACCTCTTCGGCGACCTCCCGCATCGACTTGCGCAGGTCCATGGCGGTCTTTTGGATCCAGCGGAAGGCTTCGGCCTCCGACAGGCCGTGGCCCTCTTGAAGGATCCCCTTAGCCTGGTCGACGGCCTTGCGGGAGGCCAACCGTTCCTCCAGGTCCTGGACCTCGGACTCGACGGCCAAGACCTGCGCGAACCGGGCAGCGGCGATCTCGATGGCCGGAACCACATCGGAGGCGTCGAACGGTTTAACCACGTACGCCATCGCACCGGCCTCAGCAGCCCGCTCGACGAGTTCCCGCTGGGAGAAGGCAGTCAGGATCACCACGGGCGCAATGCGCTCGGCTGCGATCGTCTCGGCGGCGGAGATCCCGTCCAGCCGAGGCATCTTCACATCCATCACCACGACATCAGGATCCAGACTGCGGGCGAGCTCGATCGCCTCCTCGCCGTCGGTGGCCTGCCCCACCACGTCAAAGCCCTTTTCGGTGAGCAGCTCGACCAGATCGAGCCGGATCAGAGCCTCGTCCTCAGCGACGAGAACACGGCGACGGGTACCGGGCTGGTCTGTTGTTGCTTCTGTCACAGGGGGCATTCTATGGCTCTCGGCACCGGCCCTATACTGATGCCCGCTACTCGCCCGAGTGGCGGAATGGCATACGCGGACGGCTCAAACCCGTCTGCCCGCAAGGGCATAGGGGTTCGACTCCCCTCTCGGGCACCCAGGTCGGGGTTGGTCTGCCAACCCCGACCATACGATGTTCACGTCCTAGTCGAGCGGGTCCCAGCCGTCTCGCGGATGGTACCGGTGCACATGAAGGGTGTTGGTCTTGCCGGGGATCCCCATCGGGGAGCCGTAGACGACTACCAGGCGATCACCGCGCTGGCACAGACGCCGCTGACCCAAGACCACGTCGACCTCGTCCAACAGGTCCTGGATCTCAGTGTGCTCAGCTGTGGTGTAGGTCGTCACCCCCCAGGCCAGAGCCAGTTCCTGCCGGGTGGATTCGCTAGGGGTGAAGCAGAGCAGCGGGATCTCGGCACGCAGCCGCGACAACCGTCGGGCGGTGTCGCCCGATTTGGAGAAAGCTAGCAGGTAGCGGGCGTCGAGCCGGTTCGCGATCTCGGCGGCAGCCATGGCGATCACCCCGCCGGTGGTGTGCGGGTCCCAGTTGATCTCGTTGATTCCGGCGAAGCCGTGCTCCTCGACGTTGGCGATGATCCGGCTCATCACCGACACGGCCTCCACCGGGTAGGCACCGACGCTGGTCTCACCTGAGAGCATCACCGCGTCGGTCCCATCGAGGACCGCGTTCGCCACGTCCGAAGCCTCAGCTCGGGTAGGTCGAGGCGCGGAGATCATCGACTCCAGCATTTGGGTGGCGACGATTACCGGTTTGGCCCACTTCCGCGCAGCTCGGATGATCCGCTTCTGGACCAGCGGCACCTCTTCCAACGGAAGCTCCACTCCCAGATCACCACGGGCCACCATGAAGGCGTCGAAGGCGTCGATAATGTCGTCGAGGTTCTCGACCGCCTGCGGTTTCTCGATTTTGGCGATCACCGGGACCCGGCGTCCCTCCTCGTCCATCACGCGATGCACATCGCGGATGTCGAGACCACTGCGGACGAAGGACAGGGCCACCAGGTCGATCCCGTTGCGTAGCGCCCACCGCAGGTCCTCGGTGTCCTTCTCGCTGAGGGCGGGGACGCTGACCGCGACGCCCGGCAGGTTGATCCCCTTGTTGTTGCTGACAGGCCCGCCGACCACCACCTCACAGATCACGTCGGTCTCGGTGACCTCCTTAGCCCGCAACTCGATCCGTCCATCGTCGATCAGGATCGTGTCGCCCGGTGAGACGTCGCCGGGTAGCCCTTTGAAGGTCGTCGAGCAGCGGTGGACGTCGCCGTCCACCTCGTCGGTGGTGATGGTGAACGTGGCGCCATTCACCAGGGTGACCGGTCCGCCGCTGAACCGCTTCAGCCGGATCTTGGGGCCCTGCAGGTCGGCGAACACCGCCACAGCCCGGCCGGCTTTCGCCGCTGCCGCCCGTACCTCGGCCAGCCGGGCCTCGTGGTCGGGATAGTCACCGTGGCTCATGTTGAGTCGGGCCACGTCCATTCCGGCGGCGACCAGCCGGTCAATCTGCTCACCGGCCGTCGCCGGTCCCATCGTGCATACGATTTTTGCCCTGCGCACAGGGTGACTGTACTGGTTTCACCAGGTCCGTACGGTCTCCAGGGCCTGGTGTAGGTCATCTGGGTATCGTGAGTGGAAAGTCACCCGCGACGACGTCGCGGGATGCAGGAATGAAAGCTCCACGGCATGCAGCCATTGGCGGATCAGTCCCAGCCGCTCACTCAGGACCGGATCTGCGCCGTACAGCGGGTCACCAACGCAGGGATGGTGGACGGCAGCCATGTGGACCCGGATCTGATGGGTCCGGCCGGTCTCCAGATGCACCTCGAGCAGCGAGGCACGGCGGTGGGCCTCCACAGTGGTGTAGTGGGTGATCGCATGCCGACCGGAGGCCACCACCGCCATCTTCCAGTCGTGGCCTCGGTGACGCCCGATCGGAGCCTCGATAGTTCCCCGTAGCGGGTTCGGATGGCCTTGGACCAGGGCGTGGTACACCTTGTCGACGGCGCGGTCTCGGAAGGCCTGCTTCAGCACCGTGTAGGCCCGCTCGCTTTTGGCCACCACCATCAGCCCGGAGGTTCCCACGTCTAGCCGCTGCACGATCCCTTGCCGCTCTGGGGCCCCGGAGGTTGAGATCCGCAAACCCGCGGCGGCAAGATGCTCGACCACGGACGGCCCGTCCCAGCCGAGGCTCGGGTGGGACGCCACCCCAGCCGGCTTGTCGACCACCACCAGGTCGGGGTCGTCGTGCACGATGGTGAGCCCGTCCGCCAGGACGGGGGTGAAGCTCACCTGCCCGTCTGGAACCGGGAGCGTCACCTCAAGCATCGCCCCGGCCCGGACCCGGTACGACTTCGGCACGGCCTGACCGTCGACCAGCACCCCGCCGGCCGCCAACAGATCCTCGATCCGGGACCGGCTGACCCCGGTCATCCGGGCAGCTGCGACATCGATCCGCTCCCCGTCTAGCCCGTCAGGGACCAGATGCACGCTCATTGCGGCTCTCGCCCCTGGCCTCGGACGGTGCCGTCGTAGCTGGCCCGGTTACCCAGCGACAGCAGGATGATCCATCCGGCCGCGGTCGTCAGGCAGATGTCAGCGACGTTGAAGATAGCGAAGTACGGCAGCTGGATGAAGTCCACCACATGGCCATGGAAGAAACCAGGTGCTCGAAATATCCGGTCGATAAGGTTGCCGCCGATCCCGGCTACCAACAGGCCTGTGATCACCGCCCAGGACCGGATCCGGACCCGGGGCGTCAACCAACCCAGCACCAAGGCCAGGGCCACCACCGCTAGCAGGGAGAAGGCCCAGGTGAGGTTTTCCCCTAGGCTGAAAGCCGCCCCGGGGTTACGGACCAGGCGCAGCGTCACCAGCCCTGACAGCAGCGAGACTGGGCGCGCCGGATCCAGGTAGGTCACCGCCGCGGCCTTGGTGGCCAGGTCAAGCATCAACCCGACGACGCCGACCACGCCGATCAGGAGCCGTGCTGCGCGGGCCGGCATCGCCCCCCGCGCCGAAGCGCTTATCGACGCTCCTCACGCTGCTTGCAGTGCACGCACATGGTGGCCCGAGGGAAGGCCTGCAGGCGAGCCTTGCCGATCGGCTCGCCGCAGATCTCACAAGTCCCGTACTGGCGGGCGTCGAAAAGCCGCAGCGCCAACTGGCTCTGCTCCAACATTTCAACCGCGTTCTGAGTAAGCGACATCTCCTGGTCACGCTCGAAATTGCTGGAGCCGACATCGGCCGGGTCCCGACCGGCCCCGTCTGGGCCGTCTCGCAACAACTCGGCCAGTTCGGCCCGAGCCACTGCGATGGCACGCTCCATCCGAGCGACCTCGGCCACCAACTCCTCTCGTTGCTCCGCCAATTCGGCATTGCTCCAGGGCTCCTCGCCCTCACCAACCGGGATCACCAGGTCTGCAGCCTCAGGCTCGGTGACAGTCTCTGTGGATCTGTCCCGGGCCTGCTCGGCCGCTGGGGTGCGACGCGTGGCCATGAGATCCTCTCCGTGACAACTGGACCCCCGCGACCCTACACGACACCTGTCCCATTCGTGGGCTTAGACGCAAAGGGCGCCCCCTAACGGGACGCCCCTCAGCGTTCTGGGATGATCTCAGCCCTGCTGGCCGCCCATCAGGGCGTCGAGCCTTGGTGTTGAGGAACTGGTGCCGGTACGAGCAGCGCTGTCGCGCGGCACCAGGACCGGGACATCGGTGGGCTCGAAGACCCCTCTCTTGATGCCTTCGATCTGCGCGGTGAGGTGGTCCACCAACTGGCGGCGGTAGGCGCTCTCGAAGTCCCGCAGGTGCGAAACCTTACCGATCAGGTCATCCCGCTCGGTCTCCAGGGCGGCGAAGAGTTCAGTACGGCGCTGCTGCGCCTCACGATCCACCGAAGCAGCCCGAATCTGGGCCTCCTGGACCATCCGCTCGGCATTGACCCGGGCCTCAGATTCCACCCGGTCTGCTCGGGTCCGCGCATCAGTGGTGGTCTCGTGCGCCTTCTGAGCTGCCTCGTCCAGACGACGCTTCGCCTCGCTGGTCGACTCCTGCTCGAGCCGACTGGCCGCCGACTGAGCCTGGTTAGTGAGCGCCTGGACCCGCGCCGTCGCCTCGTTGGTCATCCGCTCAACCTCAGCGTGGGCCTCGCGGGTGACTCGCTCCACGTGGGCATCGGTCTCGGCGGTCCGACGGACCGCGTCGGCCTTGGCTTCGTTCACCAGGGACTCGGCCTGCTCAGTCGCCAACTGCACCAGCCGGACCACGGCGGCGCTGGCCTCCTGGCTGGTGCTGACCACCAGCGGGACACTCTTCACCGAACCGTCCTCGGCCACCGGCCGAGCGTTCAACTCGTCGATCTGGGCACGGAGCCGTTCATTCTCCTGCGCCAACTGAGCAGCTTCGGCACCATTGCGGGCTTGCGACTCGACCAAATGGCGCAGGCGCTGGTTCTCCTCCACCAGACCCTGATCGCCGATACCCGAGCGAGCCTGGTCCAGTTCAGCCTGAAGCCGGTCGTTTTCCATAGCCAGGTTCGCGCCGTCCTCGGCGACCCGCTGCAGCCGGGAGATCTCGGCCCGGAGCCGGTCGTTCTCCGCCTGCATCTCAGGGTTAGCGCCACCGGCCTGGGCCGCCTCCAGCTGCCGACGCAGATGCTCGTTCTGCTCGCCGATGGTCATCAGAGTCGCCTCGACCTTGTCCACGAAGATGTCGACGTCGGTCACTTCGTAGCCATTGCGGCGGGACATGTGGAACCGAGTCTTGCGGACCTCGTCCAGCGTCATCGTCATCTGTGCACCTCTGGGAGAATGTGGGGCCAAGCGGGGACTACTACGCCGGGTAACGATCGGTGAACCACCGTCATCCGGCTTGCCCAGGCTAACGCAGGGTCCGCGGCGGCGCCAAAGACTCGGGAACGTTCTCTCATGATTTCCGCGTAGAGTCTCGACATCAGGTCGACACTCAACTCTGGTTGTAGAAGCCGCCAGCGATGCGTTCCTTGTCCTCGGCGGTGACCACGACCTCCCGTGGACTGAGCAGGAAGACCTTGTTACTGACCCGCTCGAAAGTGCCCCTCAGGCCGAAAATCAGGCCAGCTGCGAAGTCCACCAGCCGCTTGGCGTCGGAGTCCTCCATCTCGGTGACGTTCATGATCACCGGGACCGCGTCGCGGAAGTGTTCGCCGATGGTCTTGGCGTCGTTGAAGGTCCGCGGATGGACGGTGATGATCCGCGACAAATCAGCTGGCCGGGGCGCCGGCGGCGTCAGGACCGGGCTGGGAGCCGGCGGCGCAGGCCGAGTCGGCAGCTGGTGGATGCTGGCGCTGGGCTCGTCCTCGTCGGACGGGTAAGGGTCATACACCGCTTCGGTGATGTCCGCGTCGACTGGCTCACCGCGGTCGTCGTAGCGGTTGTCGGCGACCAGCCCGAGCCAGGCAGCACCGCGCTTGATCAGTTCGGGCATAGGGGTTCCTCCTGTACGACTCCCCCGCGAGGGTAACCGGTGCCAGCCTGGGATCGGGGGATCTGCCGCCCGACACGCAGGGTCGGGATCACCCCAGCCAGATCAGCCCTACGAGGCGGCCTGCTCCGGCGCCGTCACGGCGGTGGGAATACAGATCGGGCGACTCCAGGGTGCAGCGGCTGACGTCATAGACCTGTACCTGACGAGCCCAAAGCACCTGCGCGCAGCCCGCGCCCAGGTCGAGAGCCGCGGTGGCGTGACGGGTCTGGGAGCGGCTTGCCGGGATCTGGGCGGCAACCTGATCGGCCATCTCGGTCGGGACCTCGTAGCACCGTCCGCAGACATGCGGGCCGATCCAAGCCGTGAGCTGACGGGCCCCAGCGCCCAGGAGCGCGTCCACGGTGGCGTCCAGGACCCCGGCCGCCAATCCCACCCGGCCGGCATGCGCGGCGGCCACTACTCGGGCCTGCGGGTCCGCCAGCACCACCGGGACACAGTCGGCAACCCGGATACACAAGGCCACCCCGACGGCCCGGGTGATCAAGGCATCAGCCTGCGGCAGCCGTCGGCCTCCAGGCAGCGAATCGCCCAGTTCGGCGCCGGGCGGCCAGTGAACAGCATCGCGGACGGTGTGCACGATCGTGCTGTGAGTCTGCCGGGTCGCAGCCAAGTGTTCCACTCCGATCGCAGCTGCGACCTCGCGGAAGTTCGCCGCCACCGCAGCCGGCTCGTCGACATCGGTCCGGCCCAAATTCAGTTCGCCGAAACTGCCCCGGCTATGCCCACCCCATCGATCGGTGAAGGCGATCCCGATCCCTTGGTTCTGCTCTGGAAGAAGCCGATAACTGAACAACGGCTACTTCATGAATTCGGGGATGTCGAGATCGTCTGAGCCACTGCTCGGGGCCGGCGGCGGAGGTGGCGGTGGCACAGGCCGCGACCGCCACGGATCAGGGGCCGGGGTCGGAGTCGGGGGCTCAGCTGGGCGCGGAGGGATGATCACGGGTGGCGCCGGACGCGGCTCAGACCGGGCAAAGGCCCGCTTCGGTGGCTGGCCGCCGTCGAAGCCAGCCGCGATCACGGTGACCCGTACCTCGTCGCCGAGGGCGTCGTCGATCACGGTGCCGAAGATAATGTTGGCTTCCTCGTGAGCGGCCTCTTCGATCAGGTTGGCTGCCGCAGAGACCTCGTGCAGGCCCAGGTCTGACCCGCCAGCGATCGAGAGCAAGACCCCGTGGGCGCCGTCGATGCTCGCCTCCAGCAGCGGCGATGAGACGGCCATCTCGGCTGCTGCCCGGGCCCGCTCTTCGCCCCGCGCACTACCGATTCCCATCAGAGCCGATCCGGCGTTCGACATGACCGCCTTCACGTCGGCGAAGTCCAGATTGATCAGTCCCGGCGTGGTGATCAGGTCCGTGATCCCGGAGACGCCCTGCATCAAGACCTGGTCGGCCTGCCGAAAAGCGTCCAAAATCGCCACCTGGTGATCGGTCATCTCGAGCAATTTGTCGTTGGGGATCACGATCAAGGTGTCGACCTCATCGCGCAGGGTAGCGATCCCGCTTTCGGCCTGGCTGGACCGACGTCGACCTTCGAAGGTGAACGGACGAGTGACCACGCCGATCGTCAACGCACCGAGGGAGCGGGCGATCCGGGCCACGATCGGGGCCCCCCCGGTACCCGTCCCGCCTCCCTCGCCGGCGGTGACGAAGACCATGTCGGCGCCCTTCAGCACCTCTTCGATCTCATCGCAGTGGTCCTCCGCCGCCTGCCGCCCCTTCTCGGGATCGGCCCCAGCGCCCAGTCCCCGCGTGAGATCCCGGCCGATGTCGAGTTTGACATCAGCATCGCTCATCAGCAAGGCCTGGGCGTCGGTATTGACCGCGATGAACTCCACACCGCGCAGCCCGGCCTCGATCATCCGGTTTACGGCGTTCACTCCGCCGCCGCCGACACCGACGACCTTGATGATGGCCAGATAGTTCTGGGATGCGCTTGCCACTGAACCGCCTCGATAGTGCGTCGACCCCAGCAGGGGTAACCGGTCTCGGTCAGGCTAGAAGACCAGTTGCCTTCGACGCACGATTGATGGCCAGACGCGCCGAAGGTCTAGACCTCAGGTTCAGAGTCCCCGCAGGAGTCTGATGTGATAGTTGAGGTCACGGTGACGAATGCGATGGCTGTGATTGCGGTGGATTGTTCATCGGGTGATCGCCGGGTGGCTCGGTGAGCTGACGTCGTACACCGAACCGGCCTGGGTCAGCAATGCGGCCGCCACCTGAGCCTTCTGTTCCGACTGTTCGGCGCTGCCCCAGACCAGTCGGGCTCCCCCTGAGAGCTCGATCACAATCTGGTCTGGAGTGGCCGCAGAAACCAGCACCGCCCGGGCCCGGACCGCGTCTGGCAAGACGACCACCACGGTCGCCGTGTCCCGGCGCAGGCGCTGATCCCTAGGGTCGGTCAGATTGGCCACCAACAGTCCGGGGGTCAGATCCGCGACCTCGTGAAAAGAGACCCCTTCGCTGTCGACCAGGCTGTAGCCCGATCCCGATGACATCGCATACACTGCCCGCCGTTCCGTGACCGATATCACCACCTTCCCCGGCAGTGAACGGGTCACCTTCACCGCCTTGATCTCCGGTAGCGCCAGCACCCGGCGTTCCACCCCGGAGATGTCGAGCCTGACCAGCGGCACCCCACGCGGCACCTGCGCTGTCTGCTCCACCTGGGCTGCGCTCACCAGCGAGGTCCCCCTCACCTCGACGATACGGACCGCGAACACCGAACTGAAAGCGACCAGGTGGATGACCGCCCCCAGCGCCACCACGACCACCACCACGGCTCCCAGCCGCAGCAGCCGCCGCCGCTGGGCCACCTGCTGTCGTCGCTGCAATCGGCCGGTGGCGTCTGCGATGGCTGATCGCTCAACCGGCATCCGGGCGCTCCAACAGACTGGCCAGCCGCGGACCCACCGTGGTGATGTCACCGGCACCTAGGGTGAGGACCAGATCGCCGGGGGCCAGCAGCCGAGCCAATGCGGCCGGGACCTGCTCCAGCCGTTCGACGTAGCTCACCGTGGCCCCCGCCGCCACTGCCGCCTGCGCGACCAATGCCCCGCTGATCCCGGGGATCGGCTCCTCACGGGCCGGGTAGACATCGGTCACCATCACCAGATCAGCACCAGCAAGGGCCTGCCCGAAGTCGACGGCGAAGTCCCGAGTCCGGCTGTACAGGTGCGGCTGGAAACAGGCCACGACCCGTCGTACCCCCATCTCGCGAGCCGCGGTCAGGGTAGCCGCGATCTCGGTCGGATGATGGGCGTAGTCATCGACGATGGTGATCCCGCCAACCTCGGCCACCAGCTGAAAACGACGCTCGGTCCCCCGGAACTGGGCTGCTCCCCGCAATAACGCATCCGGGTCCAGGCCCAATTCCAGTCCGACCGCGAAGGCCGCGGCGGCGTTGTGCAGGTTGAACACCCCGGGTACGGAGAGCACCAGGGGCGCCTCCTGCCCGGCCCACAGCAGCCGAGCCTGGGCACCACCAGCGGGGTATTGCAGGTCTACCAGCCGGATCTCGGCATCTGAGGCCTCACCCACAGTCACCACCCGCCGGTGTCGGCGGCGGACCTCGGCCACCAGCAGACGACAGCCGGGATCATCGGCGTCGATGATCACCACCTCCACCCCGGACGCGGTGGCGAAGTCCACAAACCCCTGGGCATAACGCTGCGCGCTGCCCCAATTGTCGAGGTGGTCCGCCTCGAGGGTGGTGACAACGCCGATCCGGGTCGGGTACTGCAGGAAGGTCCCGTCAGACTCATCGGCTTCGACCACGAAAATGTCTCCCTGCCCTAGGTGGGCGCTGGTCCCCGAGGTCTGCAGCGGCGAGCCGATCACATACGACGGGTCAGCGCCAGCAGCCTCGAGCATCATCACCGCCATCGCTGAAGTCGTGGTCTTGCCATGGGTACCAGCAATGCTGATCCCGACCCGCCCCAGCATCAGTGCTGCCAGCGCCGCGCTGCGATGCCAGACCCGCAAACCACGGCGCCGAGCGGCAGCGAGTTCCGGGTTGGTTTCGGGGATCGCCGAGGAGACCACCACCGTACGGGCCTGGCCAAGCTGGCTCGGATCATGCCCTACAAAGGTGGTGACACCAGCTGTACGGAGCCGCTGCAGGACCGGGCTGTCAGCCCGGTCCGAGCCGGAGACCCGGATCCCCTGTTCAGCGTAGAGCTGGGCGATCCCGCTCATCCCAGTCCCCCCGACCGCGATGAAGTGCACGTCGCCGACCTGATCAGGCGGGCACACCGTCACCGGAGGCCGCAGGCTCACCGCGCCGCCTCCAGGGCGATCCGGGCCAAGGTAGCGGCGGCGTCGCGGGGTATCAGGTCCTGACCGGCCCTAGTCATCTGCGTCAGCGCCGCCGGGTCGGTGACCAAGGGCAGCACCTCGCTCAGCAGACGCTGCGCGGTCAGGTCTTTGTCCGACACCAGCCGGGCTCCCCCGGCAGCCACCAGCGCGGCCGCATTCTTAGCCTGCTCGCCATTGCCGTGCGGCAGCGGGACCAGGATCGTCGGCAACCCAACAACGGCGGTCTCGACGACGGTACCGGCCCCGGAGCGACCCACCATCAGATCCGCTGCCGCGTACGCGTCCTCCATGGCGTCCACGTACCCCAGGGGAAGATAGCGGGCTCCCGTGCCGACATTGCTGCGACCCATCATCGCCGGTGTTAGGTTCTTCGGCCCCACCACGTGCAGCACCGAGACCCCAGCCTCGAGCAGTTGGTCGAGCGCGGTTTGGGTGGCCAAGTTCAGCCGGGCCGCTCCCTGCGAACCGCCGCTGACCAGCAGCACCGGTCCGTCATCAGGTAGGCCCAGGCTGGCGCGCGCCACGGGTCGGCGGGCGTCCCGATCGAGACTGGCGATCGCTGCCCGAATCGGCAGGCCGACATACTGCTGTTGAGGTAGCCCGGTATTCGGGAACGAGACACAGACCGCGGTCGCGAACCGGGCCCCGATCCGGTTGGCGACCCCCGGCAAGGCGTTTTGCTCGTGGACCACCACTGGCACCCGGAGCAGCCGGGCAGCCAGGTACACCGGCAGCGAAGCGTAGCCGCCGAAACCGACGACCACCTGCGCCCCAACCCGGCGCAGGATACCGCGGGCCTTCAACACCGCCCCGGAGAGCCGAGCCGGCATGGTGGCCAGGTCAATCCCGGGGGTCCTGGGCAGCGGCACCGCCGGAACCAGTGACAACTCCAGTCCAGCCGCCGGAATCACCCGCGATTCGATCCCCTTCGGCGTCCCAACACAGGTGATCGTCACCTCGGGCTCGGCCTGCCGTAAGCCCTCCGCCGTAGCGATCAAGGGCGAGGTGTGCCCCGCCGTGCCGCCCCCCGCCAGCACGATGCTGACCATGCTGTTCCCCCTCTCAGCCGCGCCGACTGTCGACCACGGCAGTCACCCGAGCCGCCGGCTTCCGGTCCCGTCGGGCGCTGACCCGGCGGGCTGCCGGCTCGTGGCGGGCGCACACGGCCAGCAGGCCGAGGGCCGCCAAGTTGGCCAGCAGGCTGGAGCCACCGTACGACACCAACGGCAGGGTGACCCCAATCACCGGCAGCAGCCGCATCACGACCGCCATGTTGAGCACCGACTGAACCATGAACCAGGAGCCGACTCCGAGGGCCAGATTCCGGGTAAACGGGTCGTCGCAACGACGTCCGATCCGGAACGCCGCCCACACTAAGGTGGTGAATAACGCGATCACCGAGAGCGTCCCGAACAGACCCATCTCCTCCCCGATAATCGCGAAAACGAAGTCGGTGTGGGCCTCGACCAGCATCCCCCACTTCTGCTTGCTCTGGCCCAGGCCCAGACCCCACCAGCCGCCGGATGCCAGTGAGTAGATCGCTCGCATCGGCTGCTGGTTAACCCCCTCGACGTCGGCGGTGGGGTTCAGGAAGCCCGAAACCCGACTCATCCGGTTAGCGGAGGTGAGCACCAGCGTCGCCGCAAGCGCCGCCGCCGCGCCCAGCAGCACCCCGAGCAGCCGTAACGGGGCCCCGGTCAGAAAAAGCACCAAGAAGATGATTCCGCCCAGAATGATGGCAGTGCCGAGATCACGCTGCAGGATCACCAGCAGCACCACAATCGTGCTGAAACCGAGGAACGGGATCAACTCCCGGGGCCGATCCAGGATCTTCTGCTTACGGGCGAGATTGTCGGCGCCCCAGAGTACGATCGCCAGCTTGGCGAATTCCGACGGCTGGAATCGCAGCCACGGGGTTCCGAACTGGAGCCAATTGCGGTTGCCAGCGACCTCATGACCGAGCGGGGTGAAGGTGAGCATCAGCGCCACCGTCGACAGCAACAGCCCAGGCCAGGCAAAACCACGCAGGGTGGCAGGTTTGAGTCGCAGGATCAGCCAGACCCCGGCCAGCCCGACCAGCAGGAACATCAACTGCCGCTTCACGATGTAGTACGAATCCCCGTATGCCACTTCGGCGTGCACACTGGAGGCCGACAACACCATCAGCGTTCCCAGCCCGACCAGCAGCCCGGATGAGACCACCACCAGATAGAAGTTAGCCATCGGCTGCGCCAACGCGTGCCGGATCAACCCGGTGGCGGTAGCGCGGGTCTTGTCGAGTGACCGCGGGGAGGTGAGGATCGCCATACCAACCCTTACGTCTGTGTCGGGCCCAGGGCCTGGACCTCCCGGGCGAAGTCATCACCGCGGGCGTCGTAGCCGGACCACATGTCCAACGAGGCGCAGCCGGGCGCCAACAGAACCGTGTCTCCCGGTCGGGCAAGGCCCTGTGCGGCGCGGACTGCCTCCTGCATCGCCCCAGTGTCGGTTCTGTTGATGATGATGACGGGGACCTCCGGGGCGTGTCGGGCCAGGGCGGCCGCCAGATCAGCACGGTCGATCCCGAGCAGGACTGCCCCCCGCAGCCGCTCCCGGTGTCGTTCGGCGAGCGCGTCGAAGCTAGTGCCCTTGGCCTGCCCGCCGGCGATCCAGACCACCGAATCGAAGGCCCGCAGCGAATTCTCGGCAGCATGCGGGTTGGTGGCCTTGGAATCATCCACCCAACGCACCCCGTCCCGCTCGACGACGGTCTGGATCCGGTGCCCACCCATCTGCAATGACCGCAAGCCCGCTGCGACCGAGGCCGGCCGGACCCCGAACGAACGGGCCAGGGCCGCCGCAGCTAAGGCATTAGCAAGATTGTGCGGGGCGTACGGCTGAACATCGGAGACCTTGGCCAGTTCGATCGCCGAATCGCGTCGCTGCGGGATGAAGGCCCGATCCACGATCACCTCATCGACCACCCCGACCATCGAAACCGATGGGATATCGGCAGTGAAACCGATCGCACGAGCCCCCTCGGTCACATCGGCCTGCTCCACCATCTGCTCGGTAACTGGAGCCTGGACGTTGTAGACGCAACTGTGGGTGACCCGCTGGTAAATCCGGGCCTTGTCGGCCTGGTAGGCCGACATCGGGTCGGCCCCATCAGCCCAGTCCGGCGCGCCCGCGTACCACTCCAGGTGGTCTTGTTCCACATTCAGAACCACCGCCGAGTGCAGAGCCAGGCTGTGAGTCCAGTGCAGCTGGAAGCTGGACAGCTCGACCGCGAAGACATCGTAGGTTGCGTCGTCGGCCAGCGCCTCCAGCACCGGGCGGCCGATATTGCCGACCGCGGCAGCCCGGTATCCGGCAGCACGCAGGATCGACTCCAGCATCTGGGTGGTGGTGGTCTTGCCATTGGTCCCGGTCACCGCCAGCCACGGCACCGGCATCGTGGGCTGTTGTAGCCGCCACGCTAGTTCGATATCGCCCCAGACCGGGATCCGGCGGGCCGCCGCCGTAGCCAGCAGCGGCTGGTTCGGCCGCCAGCCAGGCGAAGTGACAACCAGATCCACCCCCTCGGGCAGTTCGGTGGTCGCGTCGGCGCCGAGCCGGACCTCGGCGCCCAGCACCTCCAACAGCCCAGCCGCCTCCTGAGTGGCGGGGCTGGTCGAATCGTCGACCACCCGTACCTGGGCTCCCCGCTCCAGCAGGGCATCGGCGGTGGCCACCCCGGAACGGCCGCAGCCGGCGACCAGGACGCTGGCCTGATGCCACGGGGAGGTACTGTCGGCGGCTACCAACCAGGCCTTCACTGCAACGCCACCCATTCGGTGTAGAACAGGCCAAGCCCGACCGCGACCGCCAGCCCGCACATGATCCACAGCCGGACCGTGACCGTGATCTCGCCCCAGCCGATCGCCTCGAAGTGGTGGTGCAGTGGCGCCATCCGCCACAACCGTTTGCCTTTGGTGAGCTTGAAATAGCCGACCTGTGTGGTCACCGATAGTGCCTCGGCCACAAAGAGGGCCCCGATGATCACGCTCAACAGTTCGGTACGGGTCATGATCGCCATCGCAGCGACCCCGCCACCGATCGCTAGCGACCCGGTATCACCCATGAAGATCTTGGCCGGATTGGCGTTCCACCACAGGAAACCGAACAAAGCACCCGCGATCGTCAGCGACAGCAAAGCCAGGTCGGAGGGGTTGCGTACTTCGTAGCAGCGGGGACCAGAGGTGGAGGCCCGGCCGCAGTATTGATTGGACTGCCACACGTTCATCAGGGCGTAGACGGCGAAGACCATGGTCGCGGAGCCAGTCAGCAGCCCGTCTAGCCCGTCGGTGAGGTTAGTGCCGTTGGAAAAAGCCGCGATGATGAACATCATCCAGGCGATGGCGATGACCACCGGTAGCGCCAGCGCCGGGATGTCACGCAGAAAAGACACGAACGGCGAAGCCGGGGTAACTCCTCGATGATCCGGCAACTGCAGCGACAGGTAGGCGAAGGAGGCCCCGATCAGCCCCTGCATGACCAACTTGGCCCGACCGTTGAGTCCGAGCGAACGGGCCTTGCTGATCTTGGTCCAGTCATCGAGGAAGCCAACCAGCCCCAGCCCCACGAAAAGGTATAGGGCGAGCATCCCGGATGCGGTGACGTCCTGGTCGAAAATCGCGTGCGACCCGAAATAGCCCAGCAGGGTCGCGATCACGATAATCAGGCCACCCATGGTGGGCGTCCCACGCTTGGTGCGGTGCTCGGTCGGGCCGTCGTCGCGGATGAATTGCCCGTAATGCTTGACGGTGAGGAAGCGGATCAGGAACCGGGTCCCAAACAGGGTCACCGTCATCGCAATCGCCCCGGCGGTGAGGATGCTCAGCATGAGGCCCCCAGGATGGCCGCCGCGACCGTCTCCAGGCCGATACCGCGAGACGCCTTGATCAAGACGACATCCCCGGCACGCAGATCGCGCAGGTGCTGAACCGCCTGCTCCCGCGATTCGAGCCGGACCGCATCAGCCCCGGCGCTGACTGCCCCGGCGACGATCTGCTCGGCATGGTCACCGATCCCCAGCACCACGCTGGCCCCTTCCTGCGCGACCAGCCGGCCCACCTCCTGATGGGCCGCGGCCGCTATGCGCCCCAGTTCCAACATCTCACCGAAAACCGCGAAGAGTTTGGCCTCTGGTCGCTCCTGCTGAGCCGTACGCAGCAGCCGCCCGGCGGTCCGGATCGCCGCCCGCATCGAATCGGGGTTGGCGTTGTAGGCGTCGTTGATCACCGTCACCTGGTCGGCGCGCTGTACCACCTCCATCCGCCACCGGGAACGGACGACCGCCCGGTTCAGGGCCTGCGCCACCTGTTGTGGGCTGAGACCGGCGACGAGGCTAGCCGCGGCCGCGGCCACCGCATTGGCGACCTGGTGTTCCCCGCTGACCCGCAGCTGGACCGCTTCGACACTGGAGCGCTGGTCACGTACCGCGTGCAACATGAAGCCGTACCGCTGCTGCGAGTCAGCCACCAGGTCGCTGGCCCAGACTCGTAGGGGGCCGCTGCCGGGGTCCCCGGTGACGCTAAACCAGGCCACTTGGGCAGGGGTGATCTCGGCCATTCGCACCACCCGCGGGTCGTCGGCATTCAGGACCGCCCAACCGTCGCTGGGCAATTCCTGCACCAGCTCGGCCTTCGCGGCGGCGATCTGCTCGACGCTGCCGAATTCGCCGAGATGGGCACTGCCCACATTCAACATGACCCCGACCCGGGGTCGGACCAGGTCACACAACCACCGGATATGTCCGCTACCGCGGGCACCCATCTCGCTGACCAGGTAGGCGGTGCCGGAACGGACCCGCAGCGCGGTCAGTGGTACCCCGATCTCGTTGTTGTGGGAGCCCTGCGGGGCAACTGTCTCCCCCGCAGTCTCCAACACCTGGGCGACAAGGTCCTTGGTGCTGGTCTTACCGCTGGAGCCGGTGATCCCCAATACCGTCAACCGGGGGTTCGCGACCACCACTTCCCGGGCCAGGTCAGCCAGCGCCTGCGCCGTACTCGGCACCAGGACCCGGTTCGGACCTGGTTCTTGGGCGACCAGCGCCCCGCCCGCTCCCGCGTCCAGAGCCGCCTGGACAAAACGGTGACCGTCGGTACGCTCGCCGCCCAAGGCCACAAACAGCGCCCCGGGGGTGACCAGGCGCGAGTCCACCACCACATCGGGGCCCACCTGGGCCGAGGTTGAGCCTTCGTCGACCTGCCCCTGCACCATGGCCGCGACGCTGCCAAGCGTCGTCACCTCCATGCCGCCTCCTCGTTGCCCGCCAACGCGTCCCACTCCTCGACCACCACCGCGGCGTCACTGAACGGCGTCACGGTACCGCGTATCGTCTGGCCCTGCTCGTGGCCCTTGCCCAACACCGCCACCACATCGCCGGGACCAGACAGGGCCAGCGCCCGACGGATCGCCTGGCGTCGATCGCCTCCGTCCATGATCTCGCAGGAAGCGGTCCGAGTGCCGAGCGCGGCCGCCTCCCGAGCCTGCCTGGCCCCAGCCCGGACCGCATCGCGGATCTGCTGGGGGGATTCGAATCGTGGATTGTCATCGGTCACCACGAGGACGTCGCAGCCTTGCGCCGCAGCCGCCCCCATCGGTCCGCGTTTGCCCTGATCTCGGTCTCCCCCGGCTCCCAGAACGCAGATCGTCCGGACCGAATTGACCGCCGCCAGCGCCGCTGTCACCGCCTGCGGGGTGTGGGCGAAGTCGACGTACACCCGTGGCGCGCGATCCCCGAGCCAGACCCGCTGCATCCGCCCAGGGACCGTGACCGTCGCCAGGCCAGTGAGGGCCGGATCCAGTCGGACCCCGGATGCGGTCAGCATCGCCAGCGCGGTAACCGAGTTGGTGACATTGTGTTCCCCCGGCAGGCCCAGCCGGTAGCTCAGCTCACCGTCTGGTGTGGCGACGGTGACCTGCTGGCTGCCGTCCGGGCCGGTCTTTGCCCTCAACGGTCGGTATTGGCCCTGCCGACCGGTGGTGAGCAGTCGCAGCCCGGCGGCGCTGGCCTGCTGGGCCAACCGACGGCCCCAGTCGTCATCCACCGCCACCACCGCGGCAGTGGCCTGCTCGGGGGTGAATAGCCGAGCTTTAGCCTGGAAATATTCCTCCTGGGTGGGGTGGAAGTCTCGATGGTCCCAGCCCAGGTTGGTGAAGCCCGCCACGTCGTAGCGGATCCCCAGCACCCGGTGCAAGGCCAGGGCGTGGGAGGAGACTTCCATCACCAACGCGGTCGCTCCCCGCTCCACCATCACCGCCAGCAGCGCCTGTACGTCGGGGGCCTCGGGAGTGGTCACCGTGGTCCGCGATAGCCGCAACTCTTCGTCGTCCAGTCGGGCCCCGATGGTGCCGATGGTGCCCACCCGATGGCCGGCTGCCCGTAACGCCGCCGCCAGCAGATACAAGGTGGTGGTCTTGCCGTTGGTGCCGGTGATGGCGTACGTCGACAGGCGGCTGGCGGGCTGCCCGTACACCCCGACCGCCACCTCGGCCATGACGATCCGTGGATCGTCGACCACAACCACCGGTACCCCCAGATCGGCCAGTTGGTCGGCCCCGGCCGGATCGGTGAGCACGGCCACGGCCCCGGCCCGGACCGCGTCGTGGGCAAACCGGGCACCGTGGGTGGTCCGCCCTGGCACAGCGGCGTACAGGTCCCCGGGCATCACCGACAATGATGAGACGGTCACGCCGGTGACCGGCACCGTCGGCGCAGCCGGCAGCACATCGGTGAGGTTGACGGGGACAGGGGTCGGGCGCAGCGGCGCCGAGGCCGGATCGGTCACGGGTGAAGGGTAGTGACTGCGCAACAGGTCACCACTCGATCGGCTTCTGCGGGGCCGGGCTTGAGCTGGGAAGGATCCCGTACCGCGGTAAGGCCACCTGCATGATGTCACGCCAGGCTGGGGCGGCCACCTGGCTGCCCTGGATCGCTGCCTGAGGACGATCCACCACCACATACGTGAGGATCTCCGGGTCCTCGACTGGGGCCACGCCGATGAACGAGGCGACATAACCCGAGTAGCACTTACAGGTCGGGTCGATCCTCTCGGCGGTCCCTGACTTCGCGGCGGTCCGGTATCCCTCGATCGGGAACCGATGCCGGCCAACCTTGCTGGCCACCACCGACTCCATCATGTCCACCACCATGGCCGAGGCCTCCGGTGAGATCACCCGCCGGGACTCGCCCTGGGGTACGGCGACTGGGCGGCCGGTGCTGCTCATGGCTGAGCGGACCACGGTCGGGCTGTGATAGATCCCCCCGTTCACTACCGCCGCCACTGCCGCAGCCTCCTGGACCGCGGTCACCGACAGGCCCTGCCCAAAAGAGATCTGGTCGCGGCTGTGATCGGCGACATCAGTCCCGGGAATCGATCCGACTGCCTCGCCTGGCAGTCCGATCCCGGTCTTACGACCCAGCCCGAAATCCCGCAGGTAGTCGACCAGCCGATCCTTGGGCATCTGTCGCGTCAACAGCACGGTGCCCACGTTGGATGAATTAGCGACCACGCCGCGGGCGGTGAGGTTGATGGTGCCGTGGCTGAAGGCGTCGCCGATCGGCCGTCCGCCCGACATCACCGTGGATGGCACCACGACCTGCTGGTCGGGGGTGACATAGCCGGCGTCAGCCAACGCGGCCATGGTCAGCACCTTCTGCACCGAGCCTGGCTCGTACGCATCGGTCACCGCTCGATTGCCGAGGTTTGCCGGCGTGGCCGCGCCCGGCTTGTTCGAGTCGAAACTGGGGTAATTGGCCAATGCCAGGATCTCACCGGTCTTCACATTCATCGTGATCGCGATACCGGACACCGCCCGGGCCTGGTCGACCGTCTGCTGCAGCCGCCGCTCGACCAGGTATTGCAGGCCGGCGTCGAGAGTCAGGGTGTACGTGGCCCCGTCCTGAGCCGGGTTCAACACGTTCTGATTAGTCGGGATCTTCCCGTTCGGCGAGGTCTGGTACACCTCCTTGCCCTCGGTGCCGCTGAGCTGGGCGTTGTGCGCCAATTCCAGGCCGCCGGCCCCGACCTGGCCGGGACCTCGTTCCTGGTCGATCACGAAGCCGACCACATTCGCGGCCAGGCTCCCGTTCGGGTAGCTGCGGATCGGTGCCGGCTCCCGGTACACGCCGACGTAGCCCAGGGCCTGCAGTTCCTGAGCTAGCTGCAGGTAGGTGTAGGCCGGAACCTGCTTGGCCAAGATCACATAACGGGTGTCCGTCCGCGACAGCTGACGGGCGTATTCGGCCGGATCACCACCAACATGTCGGGCGATCGTTGCTGCGATGGTGGTCGGCCCGGCCGCAGCCAGTTCTCGGTCCCGCTTGCTCATGGCGCGTTCCAACTTGCCGTTGGTCCGAACTTGGCTGGGATCGGCGACGATGTTCACCGCGGGCAGACTGGTGGCGAGTACCTCCCCGAAGCGGTCGGTGATCGCGCCTCGGTTGGCCAGGATGGTGCGTTGCACCATCATCTGGTGGCTGGCGGTGGTGGCGTAGGCAGAACTGTCCAGGCCCTGGATATCGACCGCCTTGGCCACTAACACCGAGGCCAGCATCGCCAGTGCCAGCATCGCCACCCGAATCCGTCGGACCGGATTTCCGACTGGCAGCCGTATCGGTTCGCGGCCCGGACGCCTCTGGATCCGGGCCGAGGGTGGCCGCGACGCTGGGCGAGGCGTTGGGCGGCGTGAAGTCGGCTTGTTCATCGTCGGGATCCATCCTGCGGCGCCGGCTGCGCCGGGGCGGATCGCGGGGCCGTGGCGCCTGGCTCAACGGCTGGCGTCGGTTGGCTGGAGGCCACCGGCCGGGGCTGCCCAGATGCCTTGGGGCTGAGATTGGCCAGTTCCTGCCCGGTGACCGGCTTCGCCACCCCCGTGACCTGGCCGGTCCGAACATCGATGAAGGCCGGGTACGGGTTAGGTACCATCCCCAATTCCGAGGCGCGGCGGGCAACCTCGGCGGGAGTAGCTCGCCGATCCACCTCGGCTTGAAGCTGAGCCTGGTGGTAGGCCAAGGCGTTGGCCTCGGCCTGGAGCCGACGCACCTCGAATGACTGCTGCTGGACCGTTGTCTGCAACATCACCATGCCGACCATCCCCAGCCCCAGGATCAGCGCTAGGAAGACCAGGAATGGGGTTCGTGCCAAGGTGGTAGGTGTGTTCGGCACCGGGTGCAGCAGCCGACCGACGCCGGCGCGGGTAACTTTCTCGGCCTCAAGAGCGCTCATGCCGCCTCCTCGATCCGTTCCGCGACGCGCAGCCGGGCCGAACTGGCCCGTGTATTCCTCGTCAGCTCCTCGGTACCAGGACGTTCCGCACCCCGCGTCAGGAGCCGCAGTTGGGCCTGGTAGCCGATCGGAACCACTGGCAGGTCACGAGGTGCGGTATCGCTGCTGGCGGAGCGCAGCACGGACTTCACCATCCGGTCCTCCAACGAGTGGTAGGCCAGAACTGCGATCCGCCCGCCCACAGCCAATGCCGCTATCGCTGCCGGCAAGACGGCGCTGAGTGATTCCAGTTCGGCATTGACTACGATCCGCAAGGCTTGGAAGGTACGTTTGGCCGGGTGGCCGCCGTTGTGGCGGGCCGCCGCCGGAATCGCATCAACGATCGTGGCCACCAATCGGGCCGAGGTGTCGAAGGGTCGTTTCTGACGCTCGGCCACGATCCGGCTCGCGATCCGGCTGGCGAATCGCTCCTGCCCGTAGCGACGCAGCACGGTAGCGAGCCGTTCGACGCCGTACGTGTTCACCACATGAGCGGCAGTGATCGGGTCGTCGGCACTCATCCGCATGTCGAGCGGTGCGTCGACCGCATAGGCGAAGCCCCGTTCCCGGCGGTCGATCTGTAGCGAGGACAGCCCCAGGTCGAGCAACACCCCCTGGACCCGGGTAATCTCCAGCCCGGCCAAAATTTGGGGTAACTGGTCGTAGCGGGCCCGGACAAGATGGACCCGGTCGCCGAAACTGACCAGCCGCTGCCGGGCCAGGTCCAGCGCGTCTGGGTCCCGGTCAATACCGATCAGGTGGGCCTGTGGGCAGGCGCTCAGAATTGCTGCGGCATGACCTCCCAGGCCCACGGTGGCATCAACACAGACCGACCCCGGCTGAGACAAAGCCGGGGTCAGGAGCTCGACGATCCGTTCCCGGAGCACAGGGATGTGGATGTCGCTCGCCATCTCAACCCTCGTCTCGCTCGTGAATGGCTCCGTACCGACCGGTTTCGGCCCGTGGCCCTGGTACTTCCTGGCGCCGGGGAAGGTGCGCCAGGCCGTGGACCAGCGGGTCGAAGCCGGAGGGCACGGAGCCTTCCGTCCTTGGCCGCCACCGGCAGGCGGCGGGTACTGCGGTCACGAGAACATCTCGTCGAGTTCGGCGGCTGCGAAAGCCCAGCGCTGCGGATCCCAGATTTCCAACCGGTCGGTGCCGCCCACCATCACAACCTCCCGGTCGAGACCGGCATGGGCACGCAGGTCCTCGGGGACCAGCACCCGTCCGGAGCGATCCATCGGGTTGTCCGACGTGCCGGCGCCAAGCCAGCGTTGAAAGGCCCGCAGTTCTCTCTCCGTCGACACCCGGGCAGTCCAGCGTGCCACCAGCGCCTGAAACTCCTCCAGGGTGTAGACGGCGAGGCAGCCTTCTTGAACCTTTGCCACCATCACGCCCTGTTCGAAATGCTCTCTGTACTTGGCCGGCAGAGTGAGCCGTCCCTTGTCATCGAGCCGGAGCTTGAAGGTCCCGGTGAACGGCTGATGCACCGCGACCTCCCTTCGGCTCTCGGACCAGGTGACTGATCACTCCACCGCGCCCCACTTTAACCCACTTTCACCCACATCAGCCTCAATCAACCTCCTTCCGGCGTTGCGGAACCGGTGATGCCCGCACCGGGCGGGAGGTTCAAGAGCGCGGCGTCGGTCCCGTAGGGTGGCCTCTGACGAACGCGGCTCCTCGGTGGGCTTGGGCGAAGAAGGAGCAGAGTGGATACGAAGCGATCGCTGGCGGACGTACTCGACGTGATGGGGAGGGTCCGAACAGCCATCGAGGGCGTGATCGAGGGCAAACGCGGCGCCATCGACATGGCCATGGTGGTGCTGTTGGCCGAGGGGCATCTGTTGCTGGAGGATGTGCCGGGCGTAGGCAAGACGATGTTGGCCAAGGCATTGGGCCGATCTATTGCCTGCACCGTGCGTCGAATCCAGTTCACCCCTGATCTGCTGCCCAGTGACGTCACCGGCGTGTCGGTGTTCAACCAGCAGACCCGCGACTTCGAGTTCAAACCCGGTGGGATCTTCGCCAACATCGTGGTCGGCGACGAGATCAACCGAGCCTCACCCAAGACCCAGTCGGCCCTGCTGGAGTCCATGGAGGAACGGCAGGTCTCGGTTGATGGTGCAACGCACCCGTTGCAGAGCCCGTTCATGGTGATCGCCACCCAGAACCCGATCGAGATGGAAGGGACCTATCCCCTGCCGGAGGCTCAACGAGACCGCTTCATGGCGCGCATTGAGATGGGCTATCCGACTGTCCGGTCCGAGATCGACATGCTCGACAGCCATGGGATGGTGGACCCGCTGGCCTCTCTGCGTCCGGTGACCGATGCCGCCACCATCCGGGGCCTGATCGCCGCGGTTCGCGACGTGTACGTGGCGCCGGCGGTCAAGCAGTACCTGGTGGATGTGGTGAACGCTACCCGCAGCAACCGCGATTTGCGACTCGGCGCCTCCCCCCGTTCCAGCCTGCAGTTGCTGCGGGCCACCCGCGCCCAGGCGGCGCTGTCGGGACGCGACTATGTCCTGCCCGATGACGTCAGCGCGCTGGCCGGTTCGGTCTTGGCGCATCGCGTGCTCCCGTCGACCGAGGCCCAGTTGGCACGCCGCTCGGTGGTCGAGATCATCGCCAAGGCAGTTCGCTCGGTGCCGGTGCCCGACAGGAGGTAGGTGGGCGTGCCCCGTCGCAATCCGTGGCCCCTGCTCACGATGCGGGGAAAGATCTTCACTCTGCTGGGTCTGGCGCTCGTCCTGGCAGGATTGCTGCTCGGCCAGCGTGATGTGTTGTGGTTTGGTCTGTTTCTGCTGATCCTGCCCCTGACCGCCCTGGTGGTTGTGGGACGGACCCGCCTGCGACTGACCTGCGAGCGCCGAGTGACCCCACCTGAGGCCGTGGTCGGCGACCGGCTCGAGGGCGAATTGGTGGTCATCAAGTCGGGCCCGCTGCCGACCGGTCTGCTCCACTTCGAGGACCATGTTCCCCGAGCGCTGGGGCGTCCCCCGCGCTTCACCGTCCACCGCTTCGCCGGTGAGTGGCGCCGCGAGATCACCTATCCGCTGGCTGGGCTGTTGCGCGGACGATTCCATACCGGTCCGCTGGCGGTACGGGCCACGGACCCTTTCGGGCTAGTAAAGCTGGACCGCCGGTTCACCGCGACCAGCGAAGTGATGATCACCCCGCGGATCATTCCGCTGCCGATCATGCGCAATGCGATCGGCGCCGGTTCCAGCGGAGAGGCCACTCCCCAGAAGGCTGGGGTGGTCGGCCAGGACGACATCCTGGTCCGGGAATACCGCGCTGGCGACGATGTCCGCCGGATCCACTGGCGTTCGACTGCCCGCCGTAACGAGTTGATGGTGCGCCGCGAGGAGCAGGCCTGGGACCCGGCAGCCACCGTGATCTTGGACTCCCGGGCGAGTAGCCACGCCGGCAAGGGACGTAACAGTTCCTTCGAATGGGCTGTCTCGGCGGCCGCCTCGATCGCGCTGCACTTCGTGGACGCGAACTTCCGGATCGATCTATTCGACGCGGATGGCACCATGGTCACAGCGGACCGGCAGGCCGCGGCCACCGTGACCCGGCAGCAGATTGTCAATGTGATGACCGAGGTCCAGCTGTCAGGGCGCACCGCCTTGGACCGGACCGTCGATCATGCCATGATCGCCCAGCGGGGCCAGCTGATGCTGGCCGTCACTGGACGACTCTCCCCCCGCGATGTCGACCTGCTGCTGACCGCGCAGCGTAATCGGTCTCGGTGTTTCGCCTTGGTCGTGGATGCCGACACCTTCACGGTACGCAGCGAGCGCAGCAGCCCCCAGGAGTACGACGATCACCGGGCTGCGATCTCGATGCTGCGCAATCACGGTTGGCGGGTGGTCGAGGTCAGCCACGGCACCGAGCTGTCCGACGCCTGGTCGGACCTGGACCGGATGGGTGAGCTCGTCTGATGCGCACAACTGACCGACTCTGGATCGCCGTCACCTTCGCCGGCGGGATCAGCGCCGTGACCCTGCTGCCGCTCACCCAGGACGCCAGCTATCTGGCTCCCGCCTGGGTCCTGCTGGCGGTCTTGGCGGCGGTGGCGATCGGGGCCGAGCGGCTGCGGATGTCCAAGCCGCTGGCCATCCTCGCCCAGGTGATGCTGGCGCTGGTGATGTTCGTGATGCTGGCCGCCGGGTTCGGACGGCAAGACCTGCCGTGGTGGCAGCGGCTGGTCCCGCTGCTGCACGCCGGGTACGACCACATCCGGGTCACCACCATCCCCATGCCCAGCAACGAGGGCGTCCAGTTGATCTTCGTGATGCTGATCGTGCTGTTGTCGCTGATGGCGGGGGTCTTGGCCGACGCTCTAGAGCGTCCTTCGTACACCCTGGCTCCCCTGCTTGCTCTCTATCTGGTGCCGGCGATCTCGCTGCGGACTGACGTCAACCTGGTCTCGTTCTTGGCCGTGGTTGGTGGTTATCTCGTGATTCTCTTCGCCGACGGCCTGAACACCGAGCGGTCGTGGACCCGCAACATTCGCCGTGACTCCGCGGGACGTCGCCGAGCCGGTGGGGTCTGGCGGGTGGCCGTCATGGTGGCCACGCCCGCGTTGGTCGGCGCAGTCGTCCTGGGGCTGCTGCTGCCGACGCTGCCAACTACCTTCTTCGAGTCGCTGCGACCCAACGGCACCGGCCCCATCGAGATGGTGGATCCGCAGGTCGACCTACGCCGCAACTTGGAGCAGCCGGTCAATCGGGAGGTGCTGACCTACACCACCAGCAAGCCGGACGGAGTTTATCTGCGGCAGACCACGCTGTCGCAGATCAACTCGCAAGGCTGGGCCCAGACCCAGGTCTCGCTGCGCCAGGGCACCATCGGCGGGGTCCCGGGCGTACCCCATTCTTCGGGTGATTCACGCCAGACCCAGATCCAGATCGGCGATCTGCGGTCGATGTACCTTCCGGCGCCGTACGCCCCGCGGGCCCAGAGCGCACCCGGCGAGTGGTCCTGGGATCCAGTCTCGCTGATGGTGATCGCCACCGGCCCGGACCGCAACCGAGCCACCGAGGGGCTGCGGTATAACGTCGAGAGTTGGGACATCGTCCCCGACGGGGCAGCCCTATCGCAGGCCGTGGTGGGCCCGCCCGAGGGTGCTCTGGTGACGATGGAAGTCCCGTCCGATGTTCCGCCGACGATCACCGAGTTGACTACCAAGGTGACCGCGGGCTACCAACAGCCGGCGCTAAAGGCGGCCGCGATCCAAGCTTTCCTGCGTGCCTCCGACTTCCGCTACGACGTCCAGGGAACCGGTGGCGATACCACCTACCAGGCGATCGAGAACTTCCTGTTTCGTACTAAGACCGGCTACTGCGTTCACTACGCCGGCTCGATGGCCCTGATGGCCAGGATCGCGGGTATCCCGTCACGGGTGGCGGTGGGTTTCCTGCCAGGTCAGCAGCGCGATGGTCGGTGGACGGTGACGGCCCACGATATGCATGCCTGGCCCGAGCTGTACTTCGAGGGTTTTGGCTGGGTCCGTTTTGAACCCACCCCATCAGTGGCGAGCACCCCGCCTCCGTGGACGCTGATGGCTCCCAACCAGCCCTCCGCCGATCCGACAGTCGGACCGACTGAGCCGCAGCAGACGCAGCCGACGCCCGAGACCCCCTCAGCCGAGACCTCCAGCACCCCGGAGGCGTCCCAGCAGCCGCAGCAGACCCAGCCGTCGTCCACTTCCTGGGCAGCGGTGGTGGGGATCGTCGCGATCACAGGTCTGCTGGTGATCCTGGCATTGACTCCGATGCTGGTACGGATCTTGCGGCGCCGTTCTCGATTGTCGGGGATCGGCGATCCGCACCAGGCTGTCACCCAGGCCTGGGATGAGGTCCGCGACACCTGGCTGGACCTAGGCCACTCTTGGCCGCATGGGTCGCCGCGGGTCGTCGGCAACGCTGTGGCAAGGCAATTGAGCGACGATGCCTCGCGCGGGGCCCTGCAACAGGTGGTGGCAACAGTGGAACGGTCTCGCTATTCGCGAGCCTTCACCGACGCCGGCAAGGTGGGCACGCAGGCAGCAACCCTCGTCAAGGGAATGGGGACCGCTGTCTCTTGGGACACCGCCCTCATGGCACGCTTCCTGCCTCGGTCGCTGCGGATGCAGGTACGGCAGTGGTACGACAGTCTGCGAGCCCAGCTTCGTCGCCAGGTCGGTCAACTCCGGCGCCCATCCCGCCCGATGCCTCAGGCCGCCCCCCGTCCTCGCGACGACAGCGCGTACCGGCGCCCGGTTAGCGCCGGGCGCCGGTAATCGGCTGGATCTGGTAGTTCAGGCCGAGCGCAGGTGGATGTCGCCAGATCCGGTCCGGGCGCGCAATTCCAAGTAGTCCGCCCCCTGCTCGGGCTGTCCCAGGCTGGGCAGCGTCGAGTACAGGTCACCCGAGAGGGTGCTGATGTCGGTCCAGACGGGCAACCCCGCCACCACGGTGACGGTCACGTCGCCGGAGCCGCTATCGATCTCGAGCCGTCCGGCTCCCATCTGGTCGATCGTGAGTTCGCCGGAGCCGAGCGTCACCGTCGCCTCACCGGTGATCATCCCGATCCGGAGGTCCCCAGCCCCAGTCTTCATCGCGATCGGTCCGCCGGCCCGATCCAGCCGGACATCTCCGGATCCGGTTGTGATCTGCGCCGCCTGACTAGCCTGGTCGACGACCACATCACCGGATTCGGTGTGGATCTGGACGCTGCCGGCGCTGGGAATTCGGATGTCACCAGACCCGGTCCGCAACTGGGCCAGGCCACGGACCTCGGCCATGGTCACATCGCCAGAGCGGACCTGGATCTCGGCCTCCGCTACGGGTGTTGAGATCGTGACCTCTCCGGAGCCGCCGCGCAAGTCGAGTCGGCACCCAGGCGGCAGCTGGACCTCGACGTCGACATTGTCTCGGCCGACGAGCAAGTCGACCAGGGTTCCGATGGCCGCCGGCACCCGGTCAGGCGCCGGGGCGGTATCGACGATCAGGGTCCCGTAGGACAGGTCGACCCGGGCCCGGTCGATCTCGGCAGGACTGCCGTTCAGGACCACTCGGACCTGATCATCGTCAGAACCGGTGATCCGAACATCACCGTTGCCGGTCCGTAACTGAGCCAGAATCGGCTCGGCGACCGGGAAAGTCTCGATACGGGAATCCGTCATCATGGTTCTCCTCTCACACCCATCCGGTCATTCGGTGACCAACCCGGCGGCTCCGGGTACCGCGTGCCTCCAGGCCAAGCGCAGCCCCGATCGTGGAAACCAGCCAGGCGTTGAGCGACAATCCGTCCTCGGCGGCGGCCTGGTCAGCCCGAGACTTGAGGATCTCAGGCAGCCGCAGCGAGGTTCGGGTCACCGACCCGTCCTCGTCCCAGACTTCGGTCACCACCGGGCGAGATCCCTGGTCCTGGGTGACAACGATGCGCGGGTCTCGTCCATCAAGACGGACCTCGATGCTGACACCGCGCAGTTCGGCGGTGATCTGGGTACAGGCATCACTGAGCAGTTCCAATGCCGTGAGCCGTAGCGAGGGTTCGAGGGCGGCCGCGAGTTGCTCGGCAGCAGCCTGATTCTGATCGGTTGCGGATCGCAGCAGGTCTGCTGTGAGCCGCTCCAGGTACGGGTGAAGGTCCATGACGCCAGTATGGCATCTCTCTGGTGTCATCGCAATGCCATTGCGGCACCAATGTGGCATTGGTTTCCTGCTACGGACCTCGACAGCCGGTCTGGCTGACGACACGCTTCAGGAGAAAACCCTCATCTTCCCAGAACGGATGGTCGAAGCATGTGACGGTGAGCACAACGGTCCCCACCCGCTCAGGAAAAGGAATGCACAAGACCTCGATCAACAGCCGCCTCGCGACCGTGACCGACTTGGCCCGGCACCGCGATCAGAAGGCCCGTCGCGCGGCCGACGCGATGGCCGCGGTTCTACGGGAGGCGGATCTCACTGCGGACCGGATCGACGAGGATGGGGTCACTACCGTCGAGAACGCCACTGAACTGGTCCGTCTCCTGATGGCGGCCTCCGCCGGGCTGTCGCCGGAGCATGTCACTCAGCTGCCACACCGACACCGCTAACCCAGGCCGACCGGGCAGGGATTCCTGATCGACGATCCCCGCCCAGTCAGACCTCAGCTGGGAGAGATCACCGTATCCCTTGAGCCCGGGCTCAGTTCTCGTCGAGACGACGCCAGCGTTCTTCGAAACGCTCCCGCAGATCATCATCAATCTGGGACCGAACCTGTTCAGTGGGATTGACGTGTCGCAGGCTGGCCCGCGCCAGCATGAATGCTCCGAGCATCATCACGAAGCCCAGTACGCTGACCGACCAGTGCACGCTCATCCCGGCGATCAGAACCGTCATGCCAGCGAGAAAACCACCCATGGCCAGCGAAGCCTGGCGACGATGGAGGGTGCGGACATTCTGCCCGCGCAGCGTGTTCGCCAGCCGGGGGTCATCAGCCGCCAGCGCGGCCTCCATCTGAGCGAGGAGCTCTTGCTCCTTCTCGGAGAGCGCCATGGCCACCTCCATCACGTGTTGACCAGACCAGTCTAGGTGGCGGCGGGCCTACCGCGAAAGGGGAGGCGAGAAGAGTCTCACCAGGGCGACCCGACCGTTGTCCAGGAGCAGCGCCGATCGACCTGCCAGCAGCTGGTGAACATTGAGACCTCAGTCGGTGATGATCTTGAAGGCGATCGCCATGACGATGGCGTTGTAGAAGAAGGCCAGCGCCGAATGCGTCGCCACCGTCCATCGCAGGCGACGCGAGACCACGTTGACGTCGGAGGTGGCGAAGGTGGAGCCGATGGTGATGGCGAAGTACAAGTAGTCGGCGAGCCCCGCGTCCTTGGTCCCCGGGAAGTCGATGGCCGAGCCGTACCGGTGATCGAGGCGCTCATAGTGACGGGCGTATCCCAGGTGAAGCAGCGACCAGCCTATGACCGCCATCAGGACCGTGACCGTGTTGATGGCGATCCGAACGGCGCGCAGCGCGGCATCCCGCTCGGAAGCGGGTAAAGCAGAGACCTGATGGATGAGTTCTTCGGAGCTGAACTGTCCGCTGAGTCCACCGATCAGCCCCATGAAGGCAGCCACCGCCGGGGTCCAACCTAGGAGAAAGATCATCCATGATGGCAGCACCGGTGCGGACTGCTGAATGTCGGCCTGGTCCGGAAGCAGCCGGCCGCGCCAGGCGAGCCACACGATGCTGACCACATAGCTCAGCGCCAAGATGATCCAGCCGATTATGCAGTAGGAGGCGGCTCTGGAGTCTCCCCCCAGGATCGCTCCCAGGCCCAAGATGATGAGCAGGACCTCCACCGAGAGTCTCACCATGCCGGAACGCGTCACGAAGGTCGGTCTTCCACCCGGATGTCGATGACCAGTTGGTGGTCCACGCCGACGATGTCGGGATGTGCCAGGCAGAACCTATGAGCAGCGGGGCAGGTTGGGCCCGACCTGGTCGGGATCGTCGTACGCACTCGGCTCGTCGATCGCCAGCGCCAACAACGGCCACAGCACGACCCGATTCGTCGAGCCCAGAGCCCTCCGGTACGAGCCAACATCACGCCACCGGGTGACCAGCACCCACAGCTGCGGATCGTCTAGGTTTACCCCGAGGTCGAGCCCATTCAGACCAGGCTGGCGTTGGAGCAGATCAACGGCTGGCGCTGCGACAGCCAGGAAGTCATCTCGAGACGACTCAGGCACCCGGAATCTGGATATGGCGATCACTAACGTCACTGTAGGGCCGCCGGCTGGTGAGCGGCCCGCGGCTACGGGGTCTCTGCGGCGCAGTCGGCGCAGATTCCCGACAGCTCCACGTCGTGCGTAACATCGACAAAGCCGTGCTCGGCACCCATCTGGGCGGCCCAGGCCTCGATCACACTGTCGATGAGTTCCTCGGTACGGCCGCAGCCCCGGCAGACCAGGTGATGGTGATGCTGCGAGGTGCTGCAACGGCGGTAGGCGGATTCCCCGTCGATGACCCGCACATCCACCTCGCCAGCCTCCAACATGGCTTGCAAGGTGCGGTACACGGTCGCCAGGCCCAATTTGTCGCCCTGGCCGACCAGTTGGGTGTGGATCTGCTGGGCGGTGCGGAAGTCCCGGGTCGAGGCCAGGAGGGCCGCGACGGCGGCTCGTTGCCGGGTGCGCCGTACCGGGGTGGTCACGGTTCCTCCTTCGTCCGGGGACAGACTGCCTCATCCTGCCTCGTGGCTGACGGTCTCGCTGTCAGAGGCATCGCCTAGGAGAGGATAGGGGCGCAGCGACTCCCGTGAGGCACGATTCCAGCACGACCCGTCCAGTCGAACAGCCGACGACGCCCGCAAATATGAGAACGACCATCAAATATCGGTCGGGGTCTGCGCAGGCACAGGTAGCTCACCGTGCTCGGGCCGCCAATAGCCACCACCCGGAGCAGCTCCGTTCCACCCTCACCATCCGCGCTCAAGCCACTCTCCGAGGTGCGGACGCTCCACCCCCAGGGTGGTCGGCCGGCCATGACCGGGGTACACGAGCGTGTCGTCGCCGTACGCGTCGAAGATCCGCCGCTGCAGGTCGGTCATGAGTGAGTCGAAGTCCGCTGGAGATGTCACCCGTCCAGGCCCTCCCGGGAACAGCGAATCGCCGGTGAACAGCAGCACCGGGCCTGCCACTGGGGTGTACCCCAAGGCCACCGCCCCTGGGGTATGCCCGCGCAGTGCGATCACGTCCAGGATCACGTCGTCGACAGTGATCCGGTCCCCGTGACTCAGCCGCCGATCAATCGACACCCCGGTGGCCTCCTCGATCGCAGCGGCATCCTCACCACCGGCCAGGGTCTGGGCACCAGTCTCGGCCACTAGCTCAGCCAGAGCCCCAATGTGATCGTGGTGGCGGTGGGTGGTAATCACGGCGCCCAGGCGAGTGGGCTGGGCACTGTCTGAGCCGGCCTCAGACAGTAGCCGCCGGATCGTCTCGATCTCACCGGCTGCATCAATCAGCACCTGAACCCCGGTCTGCCTGCTGGTCAGCAGATATACGTTGTTGTCCATACTGGTCACCGAGACCCGCCGGACCATCACCAGTGGCAGATCCTGCACCAGGCTTGCATCGCTCATACCCCCCATTGTGAAGGCTCTCCATCACGCAGGCCGGCGACGTCACCATGGTCGTGAGAGCAGAGCACGTCACCTCACAAAGCCGTTCTCGGGGGTTCGGGCTGGCCTGCTAGTCCCGTCCAACCAGGTAGCCAGGACCTGGGACACATCCACCGGGGACGCCGCCTGGGCCGCTGCCCGCCACTGGTCCAGGCGGCGCGGCCCCTGCTGGGAGGCCCACTGCCGCAGGAACCTGAAAAAGGCCTCGTCGCCCATCCGGACCCGTAGCGCATGGACCGCCATCGGACCTCGGTCATAGACCCTGGTGAAAAGCAGATCCCCCGACCCAGGATCGGACAGCCGTTGTTTCCAGAAGTCACCCCGTTGCGCGGCGTACGAGGCGTCAAAACGACGCTGCGGATCAGGTTCACTGCCCCATTCAGCTGCCGTAACCCACTCCAGATACGAGGTCAGGGCCTCGTTGAGGAATATGCTGCGCCACTCATTCAAGGTGACGGTGTTACCGAACCACATGTGAGTCACCTCGTGCAGCAGCACCGAGTCTCGACCCACCACAAGAGGGTGGTAAACCGGGCGCCCTGCTGCCTCCATCCCGCCCCATACCGGGTTGACCCCGGGCACAACGCCACCGACCCCGGATACCGGGTACCGACCCAGATGGAGTTCGACGGTCTCGATCGCCCGCGGGGTCTGCTCTAGCCAGGTCATCGCCTGGGCCGGCCGCGGAGCCCACTCGCTGACCGCGTACACGGCAGTCGTCGGACGGCCTGCGACGGTGACCTCAGCTTGCCTCACCGTGTATTGCCCGATCGCCAGCATCGCCGTGTACGTCGGGGTCGGGGACTCGCTCACCCATCGCCACTGATCCCATCCGGGACGTCTCGGATCGGCCTGATGCGAGGCCAAGACCCCGATCGATATCGCCTCGTAGCCGGCCGGAACGCTCACCGTGATCTCGTAGCTGGCCGGATCCCGTGGGTGATCGTTGACCGGGAACCAGGCCGAGGCCGACTGTGGCTCGCCACAGATCAAGAGCTCATCCTCTTGGCGGTAGACCGTCGGCTTCGGGAATCGGACCTCGTGCGGCAGGCCCTGGTACCGGATGATCAGGCTGATTCGCTCCCCGGCCGCGACCGACTTTCCCGCCGCCGCGGGCAGTTTCACCTGCAGATCGTCGCCGTCTTGGTGGAAGACCAGTTCGACCCCGTCCAAGCTAACCGCGGTCGCGGTCAACATCAGGTCCAGGTGCAGCTGCGTGAGCCGCTGGAGGGTGACCAGGGTCACGGTGGCGGCCCCGACCAGCTGCCCTGAGCTCGGCTCGTAGTCGATCTCCACCTGGTAACGCTCGACCTCATAGCCGGACCCGCCAGCCGCCGGGTAATACGGGTCACCCAGCCCCGCCGAACCGGGTTGCACCGGCGGAGGCGGCGAGGCGCTGGGCCGGCTACCTGCCAGCCTCAGGCCAGACTGCGGACCTTGCAGCACCAGTAACACCGCCGCGAAACCCAGTACCAGCATCAGCAGCGATATCCCGGCCTCAACGACCCGAGACCGCCTACCGTTCGACATGACTCAGGCTCCTCAGTCCACGCTCCAGCTGCCAGCTGGCGAACGCCGCCACCATTCCCGACGCGGCCCGCTGCAGCGGCGCCGGCGCATCCCGGGTCGCTTCCCAGTCGCCGGCCAGCAACCCACCGAGGTAGGCCCGCAGCTGCGGGCTGGCCGGAACTGACCCGGGCGGGCGGCAGCCCGTACAGACGACCCCGCCGGCGGACGGGTTGAAGAAGTCCACCCGGTCACCCCGACCGCACCGGGCGCAGTGGGTGAGGGCCGGGGCATAGCCCGCTACCGCCAACGCCCGCAGCAGGTACGAATCGAGCAGCTGCGATCCCGGCCGCATCTGGCCTCCCGCGACTCCCTGCCCGAGCGCCCGCAGGGCAGCCACCAGCAGCAGGTACTGCTGTACGGCCGGTTCCCCCTCTTCGGCTACCAGCCGGTCAGCGGTCTCCAACATCGCCTGGCCAGCGGTGTAACGGGGATAGTCGACCATCAAAGGCTCGCCGAAGGCGTTACGGGTCACCGCCTGAGCGACGTGGTGCAGGCTACGTCCGGTCGCCACCTGCAGATCGACCTGGCTAAACGGCTCCAGCCGGGCCCCGAACTTCGACGATGTCCGCCGTACCCCCCGCGCCACGGCCCGGACCTTGCCATGACGGCGAGTGAGCAGGGTGACGATCCGGTCCGCCTCGCCCAGGTTCTGGGTGCGTAACACGACCGCCTCGTCGCTGTAGGTCGGCATCGGTCCAGTCTGCCCGTTCGTCACGCCTAACCGGACCGGTACAGCAGGTAGAACAGGATCACGACCGTGATCACAGCTACCACCGCGGCCACGATCTTGATCGCGCTGTACGGCCGTTGCCCCTGAACCTCACCGGTCATCGCATTGATGAAGACCTGGAAGGGTCGCGACTTGTACGTCACCGTCAGCAACCACACCGGCATCAGGACCTGCGCGAAGTCGAGCACCTGGTACGAGGTGTCGATGCTGTCGATCCGCTGCTCATTGCCGCCGATGTCGTGGCGAACCTGGGAACGGATCAGGTCATACACCCGGGGCTGGCCATACTTCTGATACGCCGCTTCTGGCTCCAGGTCGTAACTTCGGCTCAGGTGTCCGGCCAGAAAGACCTGCTGGTACGGCACCGCCATTTCTACCGGCCACGGCTCCAACGCCTGGATCCGTCTCTCGTCGAGGCCATCATTGGCCAGCACCGGCAGATCGGCCACCTGGGTGTGGACCGTACCCCAAACCCGGGTCCAATCGGTGCGTATCTCCTGCCGCTGGTCCTCCCCCGAACCCACGGTGACGGTGTAATAGACGCCACGGGCTCCCCGGTAAGCAGAGGTGGCCTGGATGTCGTAAAGGTAATACGTCAGGTAGATGCTGGTGAAGCTACCAAGAGTGCGGTACCTACGGAAAGAGTTCGGAGCGAACCAGCGGCTGTTGATCCACGCCTCGATCGCCCGGGTGGCTTCCTGCTGAGAGATCCGCATCGGCAACACCCCGTCGGCCGGGATCCGGGTCGGGGCGTCCTTGAGGTCGTCACGTTGGATCGGGGTATTGCAGTACGGGCATCGGGTAGCGGTCAGGGCGCCGCCGAATGTGGTCCGCCCGCCGCAGTTCTGGCAGATCACCTCCCGGCTCAGCGGCTGCGGGCTGGCGGCAAACTGGGCCAGCCAGGCGTTGACCTGGCCGAGATCATGCTTGGGTAGCCGTACCGGGGTCAGGTCGATCGGCATCTCGAAGCCACAGGCCGGGCACCGTAACCCCTGCCGGGCCGGGTCGAAGATCAGGCTGGCCCCGCACCGCGAGCAGGGATAGGTACGGGTCTGCTCGGTCACGTGCCGCAGGGCCGGGTCCGGCACCATCCCCGGATGCGGCTGTTCCGCCTCCCGCGGCGGCGGAGCGGTCACCGGGCTAGCCCTGGGTGGGTAGCGGCGGCGGGGCCTGGAACAGCCCCGACAGTGCCGGCACCTGCCCGGCCATCGTCCACGATGCCATCCCCGCCGACCAGACCAAGGTGGTGGCGCTGATCTGCCCCTGCGCGACCTGTGTCTGGACTTCGGTGATGCTGAGGGGGCCGCTGGGCTGGCCATTGACGTCGATGTGGAAGGTCTGGCTGGGCAGCGGCGGCGGGGTCGCGGCCGCCGGCTGGGCGCCCGGGCCCCACTGGGCCATCTGCTGGCCGAGCGCCATCCCCATCCCGGCACCCATCATCTGCCCCATCGCCCCACCGCCGGGGTTGCCGGCCGCGATAGTCATCGCATCGGCAGCCTTCGCCTGCTGATAACGCTGCAGATCACCCAGGTTGTTGACCCAGCCCTTCTCCTCCAGGCCCCGGGCAACGCCGCGGGTAATGGCCTGGGTGATCTCATCCGGCAAGGAGATGTTCATCGTGACCGAGTCGATCTCCAGGCCGTACTCGTCATCGACCCTGGTCCGGACGAAGCCGCGCAACTGCTCTGAGAGGTCGACTTGGCGGCCTTGGAGGTCGATCGCAGCGAGTTTGGTCTCGAGGATCAGGTCCGAGAAGGCGAGCGTGATCACTCGGCGCAGCAACTCGGCGATCTCGTCGACGGTGAGTTCCGAGTCGGTTCCGACGACCTGGCGCAGGAAGATGTTGGGCTGGGCGACCCGCAGCACGCACAGGCCGTTGGCCCGTACCTGGACCATGCCGAAGTCTGGGTCTCGGATCATGACTGGGTTCGCGGTGCCCCACCGGAAGTCGGTGATCGGCTTGGTGTTGACGAAGTAGACCTCGCTCTTGAAGGGCGAATTGAAGCCGTACTGCCAGCCTTGCAGGGTCGACATGATCGGCATGTTCTCGGTGCGCAGCTCGTACAGGCCGGGTCCGAAACCGTCGGCCATCTGCCCGTTGTGGACCAGGACCGCCGCCTGGCCTTCGCGCACGATCAGCTTGGCCCCGTTCTTGATCTCGTTCTGGTACCTCGGGAAGCGCCATGCCAGGGTGGAGCGCGAATCGTCGATCCACTCGATGATGTCGACTAGCTCACCGCGGAGCTTATCCATGAGACCCATGTCTGTCCTGTTCGCCGAGACGATGCTGCCGGCCCCACTGTACGGGGTGCCCGGACAACCCGCGGCCAGAGCGCCCCATGACCTCGTCGCTGTAGGTCGGCACCGGCATGGCCTGCCCGCTCCCGGGTTTCTGGCACCAGGCTCAAGAAAACATGGCCATCGCCCCCACGAACACGAACAGGAACACCAACATGGCCCCCAGCATCTTGAACGCGCTGACTGGCCGCTGCCCCCGCACTTCACCGGTCACCCCGTTGATCACAACCTGGAACGGTTGCGACTTGTGGGTTACCGTCAGCGACCACATCGGCACCAGAACCTGCGTGAAGCTGACCGGCTGGTACGAGGTGTCGAAGTCATCGATCCGCCGCCCACTGCCCTCGATCAGCCTCCTCACCTTGGGTCGGCCATATCTGCGGTACGCCCGTTCCGGGTCCAGGTCGTAGCCTCGGCTCAGATGGCCATGAAGGAAGACCTGCTGGTATGGCACCGCCGACTCCATCGGCCAGGTAGTCCATTCTCTGTCGAGTCCGGTATTAGCCAGCACCTGAATACCCATCTGGGCGTGGGACGTACTGCCGGACCGAACCCCGAAGGAATCGAGGATGGCCTGGATGTCGTAGAGGTAATAGGTCAGGTAGACGCTGTGCGATTCGAAACGGCAGCACCCCATCGGCTGGGAATCGGGCGGGGGCGTCCTGGAGGTCGTCGGCCTGGATCGGGGTATGGCAGTACGGGCAGCAGGTGAGGTTCGCGGTGGCGTTGAAGGTCGCCCGCTCATGGCAATAGTGGCAGCTTAGATCCTGGCCCGGCGGCTGCTGGTCGGCCGAGATCTGGGTCAGGTAGGCGTTGACCTGGCCGAAGTTGTGCTTGGGCAGCGGCACCGGGGTCAGATCGATCGGCATCTCGAAACCGCAGCCTGGACATAGCACCCTCTGAGTGGACGGATCGAAGACCAGGTCAGCCCCACATTGCACGCACTCAGAGGACTCCGGGAGCGGCTGCCCTGACTCCGGCAGCGATTGTCCTGACTCCGGGAGCTGCATTATCCCCGGAAACTGCTGCGATGGCGGGTATACTTCCCACCCCGATGAAACACTCACCGCATCGGCCCTGGCCGAATCCAATCCGGGTCTGTCTTCGTTCGTCGAAAACGTCACCAACCATATGGTACAGACCGGGAGTGCCACCGGATTGCGCCGTGTACGTCGACTGACGCGAGCGCCGAGCCGATAGGCTCGCCCTCGTGGCAGTGAACCCCCCGAGGCAGGTCCCGCGTGCGCATCCCTCTGGCGCCCGTCCGCCGCAGCTTGCCCGTGAACTGTTGCCCCGCCATGTCGCGATCGTGATGGACGGCAACGGGCGCTGGGCCAAGGAACGCGGCCTGAAACGCACCGAGGGGCATGCCCGCGGTGAGGACGCCCTGTTCGATGTGATTGAGGGCGCGATCGAGATCGGAATCCCGTACCTGTCGGCGTACGCTTTTTCGACCGAGAACTGGAAGCGTTCCCCCGACGAGGTGCGGTGGTTGATGGGTTTCAACCGGGACGTAATCCACCGCCGCCGCGACCAGTTGGACGCATTGGGGGTCCGGATCCGGTGGGCGGGCCGTAGGCCCCGGCTTTGGGGTTCGGTGATCCGGGAACTCGAGCAGGCCGAGCAGCAGTCGCGTAACAACACGACCCTCACCTTGCAATTCTGTGTGAACTACGGTGGCCGAGCTGAGATCGTGGACGCGGTCCGGAAGGTGGCCGAACTAGCCCGACAAGGGCGGTTGGATCCATCCCGGATCACCGAGGATCGGTTCCGGCACTTCCTGGACGAACCGGATATCCCCGACGTCGACTTGTTCCTGCGCTCCTCAGGCGAGCAGCGAACCTCCAACTTCCTGCTGTGGCAGAGCGCCTACGCCGAATTGGTGTTCCTGGAACGGCTGTGGCCGGATTTCGACCGGCGTGACCTGTGGCGGGCGATCGAGATCTACGCCCACCGCGACCGCCGCTTCGGCGGTGCGATCCCCAACCAGGTCGGCACCTGAGCGCCGGACCAATGCCCGCTGAACGGCCGTTGTGGCAGCCACCAGCCGATCTGGCGGGTCGGGAACGCCATTATGGTCGAGATCTGTGGCAACCTTTCTCTCGCGAAGGAGCGAGTTGTCGCCCCTGAAGAGTTATGGTTCCCGCTCGATCGTGAGGTCCACAATGCAGAACGAGATCGCCGGGTACGGCACCTGGGCGACTTTCGTCCGCATCCGTGACCGGGTTCGCGGAGACGATGTCACTAACCAGGTGGCGACCGCGCTCGGGGTTCCCGAGCCGGTGCGCGACCCGGCGGTCTTTGTGGTCTCGTCGGCCTCCCGGCGCGGTGTCACCACCAGCGAGGTGTCCTGGCCGGTGCAATTCGGTCCCGATCTGCACGCCTGGCTGCTCCATCCCACGGGGGTGGATCCCCGGACCCTGCCCGGCGTCTTGGCATTGCACTCACACGCCGGGATCAAATCGATCGGGGCCGCCCGGATGGTGGCCCGGGAAGAATCCGGCCGCTCCTACCGGGAGGCCTTCGAGGGCGGGGAGGCTTTTGCCGACCGGCTGGCCGAGTCTGGTTTCGCAGTGCTCGCCCCGGATGCCTTTTCCTGGGGGTCGCGGCGGTTCCGGCTGCATCCGGTGCCCGATAAACTGCAGCGAATCGCTGACCTGCTGCGTCTGTCGGGTGTACCAGAGGAGCGGTGGTACGACGAATTGGCCTCGGTGCATGAGCATCTGGTGGCCAAATTCGCCGGGGTGATCGGGACCTCGTACGCCGGCATGGTCGCCCACGATGATCTGTCCTCGTTGGATGTGCTGAGGGGGGCCTGTAATGGGCAGATCAGCGTGGCTGGATTCTCCAGCGGCGGAGCCCGGGCGATGATCGTGGCCGCGCTGGCGCCCGTCGACCGGGTGTCGGTGGTGGCGATGATGTCGACCTACGAGTCACTGATCCCTGACTATGTCGCCGCCCACTCCTGGCTGTTGCACACCCCCGGGCTGTCTCAGGTGATGGACTTGCCGGAACTGGCAGCGGCCCGCCGAGAACATGCGCTGCAGGTGGTCTACTGCGAGCAGGACCCCATGTTCCCGATTACTGGGATGCGCGACGCCGACGCCCGGCTGCGGGAACTGTTCGCCGACGCTCCCGGCTCGTACCAGGGTGTCTCGGTTCCCACCGGGCACGAATTCGGGCCCCGGACCCAGGACCTGGTGATCGCCTTCCTGAACCAGGCCCGCTGATTAGCCCTCACCACCTTGGCCGGGCTTTGCCTAGTGGATCAGGTGGTTGCGGGCTGCGGGTCGCTGGGACGCCAGACCGACCGGGCCTGCGGCTGGGCCCATGGCGCCCCGGCCTCGAGATATCCCCGGCCAGAGTCGAGGCAGCGTCGCTGCCAGGACTCGATCTCGGCGACCACCGGGTGCCGCCAGGTCTCAGGCCCTTCCCAGGACACCCACTGCTCGCCGATCTGACGCGGGTACGGCGCGGTCTGGGTTGCCTCCAGGACACCCATGAAGCCGGCTGTCTCAGCGAGCGGAACCATCAGATCGGCGCGGCCTTCTCGGAAATCGAGCAGGTTCTCCAGCAGGTCGGTCCGTTCGCACGTTTGCCGCGTCGTCTGCCCGTCGCGGGTGAGACGCAGCTCGTCGGTGGTGTACGAGATCTCAGCCCGGCCCACGGTGCCCACCAGGGTCACCGTGGGCGGCTCCTGACGCGGGCCGCACAGGGTCAAGCTGGCGTCGATCGGGATCTCACCGCGCCGGTTGACCCTGACCCACGAGGTGTCGTCGGCCTCGATCGGGTGGGCATGGTACAGCTCGGTTTCGATCGACTCGATCTGGTCCACCGCGGTCAGCCCGACGATCGCGAAGGCGGTCGCAAAACCATGCGCTAACGGATTGGTACAGACCCCGTCGGCCACCCGCTGACCGTTCCAGATCCGTCTGCCGGCCCAGTCGCAACGACGGTAGTAGGCGGTATCACGCAGCCACATCCCGCGTACCTGGACTGAGGTCAATTCCCCAATCTGGGTCGCCAGTTCACGCATCCGGCCGATCGCTGCCGAGCCCAGGCTCTGAAAGCCGACTTGGACGGCCCGGCCCGATGTTTCGACCCGGTCGCAGAGCCGCCAAAAGTCGGCAATCGACGCCACCGGAGGCTTCTCGAGCATGACGTCGGCCCCGGCGGTGATGGCCTCGCAGGCCAACGCATCGTGGGTTCCGATCGGGGTGGCGATGCTGACGATGTCGACTTCGTGGCGGGCCAGCAGCTCGGTCAGGCTCGGATACCAGGGGACTGGTCGACCCTCGGGCGGGCCGCCCGGGTCAGCCGTTGCGACCAGATCCACCCGGCCCATCGCAGCGAGTCGGTCCACCCGGCCCAGGTGGACCAGGCCAAAGCCTCGTACACCGACCTGGGCGACTCGTACTGGACTGTTCACCTCACCGATCCCATCAGCCGGCTAAGGCCTGGAACCGACTGGGTCGGTTTTCCCCGCGGTCTCCGGGAGCTGCAGCCGGGCCCGGTTGATGGCGCTGCAGACCGCCCGCAGCGAGGCGGTCACGATGCTGGAGTCCACACCGACACCCCAGTAGATACCGCCCTCCGACTCCTCGTCCCCGGCCACTTCGGCCTCCAGGTAGGCCACGGCCTGGGCGTCCCCGCCGGACGACATCGCATGCTCGGTGTAGTCGAGCACCCGCAATCCGTAGCCGAGCAGGGCGAGCCCGTCTACAAAGGCTGAAAGTGGGCCGTTGCCTTCCCCGTCGATCGAGCGTTCGATCCCGCGATCTCGGACCGTGGCGGTGATCCGGTAGCCGTCGCCGTGAGAAACCGAGGTGCAGGTGAGCAAGTCCAGCGGCTCGGTACCGGTGAGGTATTCGGTGGTGAAGATGTCGCCAAGCTGGGCGCTGGTGACCTCACCACCTTCGGCGTCGGTGTGCTGCTGCACCACCCGGGAAAACTCCATCTGCAGCCGTCGCGGCAGGTCCAGCTTGTGGTCGGTCTTCATCAGGTAGGCCATGCCGCCCTTGCCCGACTGGGAATTGACCCGGATCACCGCCTCGTAGGAGCGGCCCACGTCATGCGGGTCGATCGGCAGATAGGGCGCCTGCCAGGCGACCTGGTCCCTGCTGATCCCAGACTCGGCAGCCAGCCGGTCCAAGTCCTCCAAACCCTTCTTGATTGCGTCCTGGTGCGATCCGGAGAAGGCGGTGTACACCAGATCCCCGGCGTACGGGTGGCGCGGGTGCACCGGCAGACCGGTGCAATACTCCACGGTCCGGCGGATCTCGTCGATGTCGGAAAAGTCGATCTGCGGGTCGATCCCCTGGCTGAACAGGTTCAGCCCGAGGGTCACCAGGCAGACATTGCCGGTGCGTTCGCCATGGCCAAACAGGCAGCCCTCGACCCGGTCGGCCCCCGCCATCAGTGCCAGTTCAGTGGCGGCGACAGCGGTCCCTCGGTCATTGTGGGGGTGCACAGAGATCGACACGTACGGGCGGTTGGCGATGTGGCGGGAGAAGTATTCGATCTGGTCGGCGTAGGTGTTGGGGGTGGACTGTTCGACGGTGGCCGGCAGGTTGAGGATGATCTCACGGCCCTCGCCCGGCTGCCAAACTTGCATCACCCGGTTGCAGACCTCGACTGCGAAGTCGGTGGGGGTCTGGGTGAAGATCTCCGGGCTGTACTGGTAGCCGAATTCGGTGCCGCCCAGGACCTGCTCGGCATATTTCATCACCAGTTCGGTCCCCGTCACCGCCAGGTCGATGCACTCCTGTTCGCTGATCCGGAACACCACCCTGCGGAACAGGTCGGCGGTCGCGTTGTACAGGTGGATATTGGCCCGATGTGCCCCGACCAGGCTCTGCGCGGTCCGGGCGATCAAGTCCTCGCGGGCTTGGGTGAGAACCGAGATCTGCACGTCCTCGGGAATCCGGTCCTCGGTGATCAGCTGGCGGACGAAGTCGAAGTCGGTCTGCGAGGCGGAGGGGAAACCGACCTCGATCTCCTTGTAGCCCATCCGTACCAGCATCTCGAACATCCGCAGCTTGCGGTTCGGAGTCATCGGATCGATCAGAGCCTGGTTACCGTCACGCAGGTCGGTGGACAGCCACCGGGGCGCGGCCGTGATCCGCCGCGCGGGCCAGGTCCGGTCCGGCAGGTCGATCGGGACGAACGGGGCATAGCGCCGGTACGGCATCGGGGAGGGTTGCTGTACGGGCCGGCTGGTCTGCGCTCGGGTGCCGAAGGTGGTCATCTGGGGATTCCTCGCTGTGTGGGTGGCCTGCCGACGCGACTCCTCCGCAGCGAGGAGGCCGGCGTTATCGGGCCTCGCTGCGGCGACCAAGCAGCAGGGTCGACCAGGGCACAGGCAGACTGTAGCACCGCCACCGGCGGTGTCGGACTGACCTGCTTAGGCGGCGATGAACCAGAGCACCTGGTAGGGCTGGACTGTGAGCTGGTGTGGCGTCAGGTCGTAGTCGTAGCCGCTCAACAGTTCGCTAGCCCGGGCCGAGCCGACCAGGTCCCGCAGCCAGGCGGTGGCGATCTGGACCGGGGTCTCGCTGACGTTGGATACCTGCACCATCGTTCCCAGCGGATGTCGCCGGACCACCAGCAGCAACCGGTGATCCGGGGCGGCTAGCACCTGGGACTCGACGCTGGCATGCAGGTGCGGTGTTGCGCGGCGAACCTCGACCAGATGCCGGACCGTGGCCAGCACTCGCGCCGCCGGGGACCAGGTGTCGGTCTCAGTGGCCGCCACCTGTGCCCAGTCCATCCGGGGCCGATGCACCCAGCGGTTGTCGCGGGCATGGTCGGGGTCGTCGGTGTACGAGTAGTCGTTCAACATTGCGATCTCGTCGCCCATGTAGATCAACGGCACCCCGCCGAAGCCCATGATCGCGGCGAACAGCAGCCGGATCCGCGCGATCGCGGCGTCGACCGCCATCCCATCACCGGCGGCCAGGGCCGCCTCCAGGCCGGCCAGGCTTGCCAGCGAGCCGGAGATCCGCCGGTCGTTGGTCTCCGGGTTGAACTGGAAGACCAGGCCCCGGGCGAACGAGTCCGGCGCCTCACCGGAGTAGAAGTCCGACAGGAAGGAGCGGTGCCCGGCCCCAGTAACCAGCGCCGCGGCGGCGTCGGCGTCGCTGATGGCCCAGCCGATGTCGTCGTGGCAGCGCACGTACGTGGCCCAGGTGGTAGTGCTGGGCTTGGGTGGGAAACGGCTCAACGCCAGTTGCAACAGCCGGGTGTCGCGGCTGGCGAGCGCGCTCCACAGCTGCACCATCAAAGCGTTGTGGTAGGCGGTGTCGCTGACCTTGCCATGGTGTTCGCCGACCCCGAGGTACTTCACCAGGTCGTCTGGCCCGACGATCGCTTCGGCCTTGAAAGCCACCGCCGGGGCCACGATCCGCAACAGTGCCCGCAGCACCCGGGTGATGTGGTGCACCTCGGGCTGGTTCTGGCAGGTGGTCCCAAGCCGTTTCCAGATGAACGCGATCGCGTCCAGCCGCAAGATTTCCACGCCCTGGTTGGCGAGGAAGCAGATCACGTCGGCCATCTCGACCAGCACATCCGGGTTAGCCCAGTTCAGGTCCCACTGGTACGAGTTGAACGTGGTCCAGACCCAAGCCTGCAGGTCGTCGTCCCAGGTGAAGTTACCTGGCGCGAAGTCGGGGAATACCTCCGGCAGGGTCTTCTCGTAGGCGTCAGGTTCGGTGCGGTCGTCGAAGACCAGGAAATAGTCGCGATATTTCTGCTCGCCGGCCTTGGCGCGCTGGGCCCATTCGTGCTCGGGGGTGACGTGGTTGAGCACAAGGTCCACCACCAGCGAGATCCCTCGCTCCCGCAGTCGGGCCGCCAAGTCGGACAGGTCGGCCATGGTGCCCAGATCCTCGCGGACCGAGCGGTAGTCGGCGACCGCGTAGCCGCCGTCGTTCTCGCCGGGACGCGGCCTCAGCAGCGGCATCAGGTGCAGATAGGTGACGCCCAGGCTTTCCAGATAGTCGAGGTGGTCGGCGATCCTGTTCAGGGTCCCGGCGAAACGCTCGGTGTAGCAGACGTAGCCGACCATCCGCGGCTGCTGCAGCCAGTCCGGCGACAGCAGCCGGGCTTCGTCGAGGACCTTCAGGTCCTCAGATCGTTCTGCGATCGCCCGCTCGGCCAGCTCCACCAACCGCTGATAGGTCTGGTTGGCCTGGTCGCCGTACACCTCCCCCAGGCTTTCACGCAGTTCTGGCCCGTACCGGTCGAGGCGCAGGCGCAACGACCGTGTGGTGGCGTCCGATGCGGTCTGGTGGACTGATTCACGCTGCTCTGCGGTCACAGGTGAACTCTTCCACATCTGGTGTCGTCGCGCTCGGGTTGTTCAGAAGCCGAGCCGGTTCAAGTGTTTCGGGTCGCGCTGCCAGTCTTTGAGGACCTTGATCCGCAGGTCCAGGTGGACCGGGGTGCCGAGCAGGGCACTGATCTGGCGCCGGGCCGCGGAACCGACTTCTTTCAGCCGCTGCCCGCGGTGGCCGATCAGGATCCCCTTCTGGGAATCGCGCTCCACCACCATGGAGGCGAAGACGTCCAGGAGGGGTTTGTCCTCGGCCCGCCCGGCGCGCAGGCCCATCTCCTCGATCACCACCGTGATCGAATGCGGCAGTTCGTCGCGGACTCCTTCCAGTGCCGCCTCCCGGATCAACTCGGCGACCAGGGTCTCGGTGGGCTCGTCGGTGAGGGTGCCCTCCGGGTAGTACGCCGGCCCTGGCGGCAGCAGCGAGCAGAGCAGGTCAGCGACCAGGTCGACCTGGTCGCCGGTCAACGCCGAGACCGGGACGATGTGTTCCCAGCGGGCCTGAGCGGTTTGTTCCAACTGTTGGATCGCCATCAGGTGGTCCCGCAGTCGGGAGCCGCTGACCAGGTCGGTTTTGGTGGCGAGAGCGACCAGCCGGGGTTGTCCTGCCAACTGCGCCACCTGCCGCACGATGAAGGTGTCGCCGGGCCCGATGCGTTGGTTGGCGGGCAGGCAGACCGCCACCACATCTACCTCGGCCCAGGTGTCGCGGACCAACGTGTTCAGTCGTTCCCCGAGCAGGGTCCGGGGTCGGTGCAGGCCGGGGGTGTCGACCAGCACCAGTTGGGCGTCGGGGCGGTTCACTACAGCGCGGATTGCGTGCCGGGTGGTCTGCGGCTTCGACGAGGCGATGGCGATTTTCTGTCCGACCAGCGCATTCGTAAGGGTGGATTTGCCCGCGTTCGGGCGGCCCACCAGGCAGGCAAATCCAGATCGGAAGGTCATGGGGTTCCCCCTGGGTTGGGCGTCGGTAGGTCAGTGTCTGCGGGGGTTGAGACCTCCCGCACTAGGACGGTCTGGATCTGGTTGCGGCGGCCGTGGAGTCGTTCGGCCACCAATTCCAGCCCTTCCCAGACCACGGTCGCTCCCGGGATCGGGACCTTGTTCAACTGTTTAGCCATGATCCCGCCGACCGAGTCGACGTCGCTGTCGTCGAGATCTTTGCCGAAGAGTTCCCCCAGGTCGTCGAGGCCGAGTCGTGACCAGACCCGGTAGGAGCCGTCGCCGAGCGGGGTCACCGGGGCGACCTCGTTGTCGTACTCGTCGACGATCTCACCGACGATCTCCTCCACGATGTCCTCCATGGTGGCCAGCCCGGCGGTGCCGCCGAACTCGTCGACCACCACCACCAGGTGGGAATGGGCCAGCTGCATCTCGCGCAGTAGGTCGTCAACCGGTTTCGAGTCGGGGCAGAAGGTCGCCGGCCGCATCACCGAGGTGACCAGCTCCGAGGTCTGGGCGCCGGTGTTGTCGTACACCCGTTTCATGACGTCTTTGAGGTAGAGCACCCCGAGGATGTCGTCGAGCCCGCCCGGGCCGACTACCGGGATCCGGCTGAAGCCCGACCGCAACGCCAGCGACATCGCCTGCCGCAGGGTCTTGGTGGCCTCGATCACGACCACGTCCAGCCGGGGCACCATCACCTGCTTCGCGATGGTGTTGCCGAGGTCGAAGACCGAATGGATCATGCGGCGTTCGTCGGCCTCGATCTGGTTCGACGCCTCGGCCTGGTCCAGGTAGTCGCGCAGATCGTCTTCGGAGGCGAATGGACCGTCGGGGAAGCCCCGGCCTGGGGTGAGCCAGTTGCCGACCACGATCATGATCTGCGGTACGAAGAACAGGACCGTGGTGAGCAGGTTCATCAGCGGCGCGGTTCGCAGCGCGATGCGTTCGCAGTGCTGCTTGCCGAGGGTGCGCCCGGCGACTCCGCCGACCATGAACAGGGCTGTCACTCCGATCGCCCCGGCGGTCAGCAGTCGCGGCCCGACCGCGGTGATGTGCTGGAAGACGACTTGGGCGAGCATCAAGATCGCCAACACTTCGAAGACCATGCGCAGGAACAGGGCTGTGGTGACGGTGGGGGCGATGTCCTCGACGATCTGCTCGACGCGAGCTGCTCCGGGACGGTCTTGCTCGACCAGCAGTTTCGCCCGGCCCCGGGTCATCCGCTGGAAGGCGCCCTCGATGCCACCGAAGACGGCTGCCAGGACGACGAACAGGACGACGAGAGCGGTCTCGGTCCAGAAGGTCACGGTTGTCACCTGAGTCGGGTATGGAATGGGCATGATTTTATCGGACCGTCATCTCCGGCGGTTCCCGACAGACCAACCTGTGGTCGTACGGTCGCTGCGGTGTTCAGCGGCGATGGCGGCGGGCCGCCCAGGCCTGAGTGATGTCGTCGTTGAGGCCGAACATGACGGCCTTCTCCTCCGGCTCGGCATGGTCAAAACCGAGCAGGTGCAGCAATCCGTGCACCAGCAGGTATTCCGCCTCCTCGTCGGTGCTGCGGCCGCTGTTCGGGGCCTGGCGGGCGGTGACGGCCGGGCACAGCACCACGTCTCCGAGCAGCCCTTTGGGGGGCTCCTCGTCGTCTCCGGGCGGGCGCAACTCATCCATCGGGAAACTCATCACGTCGGTCGGCCCGGGTTCACCCATGAACCGCAGATGGTATTCGGCCATCGTCGGCTCATCGACCAGCAGGATCGAGACGTCGGCTTGCGGGTGGATCCGCATTCGACGCAGCGTAAACCGGGCCAGCGCCACCAGTCCTAATTCGTCGGCTGCGATGCCAGATTCGTTGTTGATGTCGATCATCGCTCTCCCCGGCCGTGCTGGGTCGCCTCGTACCGGTCATATGCCGCCACGATCCGGCCCACCAACCGGTGGCGGACCACGTCGTGGCTGGTCAGTTCGCAGAAGGCAAGATCGGCCATCCCGTCCAGGATCGAACGCACCTGGCGCAGCCCCGAGGTGGCACCGCCGGGCAGATCGACCTGGGTGATGTCGCCGGTGACTACCATCTTGGAGCCGAAGCCGAGCCTGGTCAGGAACATTTTCATCTGCTCGGCCGAGGTGTTCTGGGCTTCGTCGAGGATGATGAAGGCGTCGTTGAGGGTCCGGCCACGCATGTATGCCAGCGGCGCCACCTCGATCGTGCCGGCGGTCAGCAGCCGAGGCACGGAGTCCGGGTCGACCATGTCGTGCAGCGCGTCGTACAGAGGCCGCAGGTACGGGTCGATCTTTTCGCTGAGAGTGCCTGGTAGGAAACCAAGCCGCTCCCCCGCCTCGATCGCCGGCCGGGTCAGGATGATCCGGTTGACGTGTTTGTCCTGCAGCGCTGCCACCGCCTTCGCCATCGCTAGGTAGGTCTTTCCGGTGCCGGCCGGTCCGATCCCGAAGACCACGGTGTGCTGGTCGATGGCGTCGACGTAGCGTTTCTGGTTCACGGTTTTGGGCCGGATCGTCTTGCCCCGGTTCGACAAGATGCTCTGGGTGAGGACGTCGGCTGGCCGCAACTCGCCCGGGTCGGTGGTCATCGACACCACTCGCTCCACGTCGGCGCCGGATAGGCCCTGCCCGGTCCGGACGATGGTCACCAGCTCGGTCAGGACGTTCACCGCCCGGGTCACATCGCCCGGGTCACCGGTGAAGGTGACTTCGTTGCCGCGGACGTGGACCTGGGCGGCCAGGTCCCGTTCCAGGATCCGCAGGAACTCATCGCGTGGGCCGAGGATCGTGACCATAGAGATCGAGGCGGGCACGGTCACCCGTCGCTCGGCGCTGGGACGGCGGGCGCTGTCAGGGGGAATCAGGATTGAGCCTTCCGTTGAGGGGACCGGGCCATCCTAGGTCAGCGCCGGTGGTGACGGCACCGGGATTCTGGTGCCCACCGCTCACCGCACGGCGACAATCTCGGTGACAAAAACCAGGGTGGCACCGCCTGGGATCCCAGCCTGCGGCACGCCGCGGTCACCGTAACCCAGCGCGGCCGGGATCGACAGCAGTACCCGGCTCCCGACCCGTTGCCCGACCAGCCCCTGGTCCCAGCCCTGGATCACCATCCCGACGCCGATCTGGAAGTCCAGCGGCTGGCCCCGATCGAACGAATTGTCGAAGACCGAACCGCCCCAGGTCTGCCCCAGGTAGTGGGCGAGAATCTGGTCGCCGGCTTTGAGGACCTGGCCATCGCCCTCGTCGAGGACTTGCACCTGCAGGCCGTCGGGGGCGTCCGGCCCGGGAAAGGTCAGAACGGGTTTGGTGCCTTTGGCCCCCGCGACGGAGGGCATGGTGGGATTGTTCATAACGCTCAAGGCTACGGGAAAGCGACGCGGCCCGTCCTCGCGGATGCGAGGGCAATCAAACCCGGCCGCGGAGCACCCCGTCTGGACGACAAACGACGAGAAACACCCAGCCCAGCCACCGTCTGAAGAACCTTCTCGTCAGAGAGGAGGAAGACGGGGGCATCAGCGACGCGGCCCGCCCGAGCGAAGGCGAGGGCAATCAAACCCGGCCGCGGAGCACCCCGTCTGGACGACGAACGACGAGAAACACCCAGCCCAGCCACCGTCTGAAGAACCTTCTCGTCAGTGAGGAGGAAGACGGGGGTGTTAGCTCCGCGGCCCGCCCTCGCGGATGCGAGGGCAATCAAACCCAGCCGCGGAGCACCCCGTCTGGACGACGAACGACGAGAAACACCCAACCCGGCCACGACCTGAAAGAACCTTCTCGTCGGTGAGGAGGAAGACGGGGGACTTAGCTCCGCGGCCCGCCCTCGCGGATGCGAGGGCAATCAAGCCCAGCCGCGGAGCACCCCGTCTGGACGACGAACGACGAGAAACGACCAACCCAGCCACGACCCTATGAGCCTTCTCGTCAGTGAGGAGGAAGACGGGGGCATCAGCGACGCGGCCCGCCCGAGCGAAGGCGAGGGCAATCAAGCACAGAAATCATCTGTCGCCTGGACCAGTTCGGAGGCAATCATGGGTTCGAAGGCCGAATGACCGGCCAGCACCACCCGCAGGTCGGCTTCGGGCCAGGCCTCGGCCAGGTCGTACGCGTTGCGGACCGGGCAGCACAGGTCGTACTGGCCGTGGATGATCACGCACGGCAGGTGCTGGATTCTCGGTACATCCCGCAGCAGCTGGTCGGGACGCAACCAGCCGCCGTTGACGAAGTAGTGGTTCTCGATCCGGGCGAAGGCGACCTTTGCGGCGTCGGTGCCGCCCTCGGCCAGGCCGGGTGGAGTTACCAGGGTCACCGTGGCGTTCTCCCAGGTGCTCCAGGCCACCCCGGCAGGAACATGGACTGCCGGATCCGGGTCGAAGAGCAGGTCGTGGTAGCGGGCGATGTTGTCGCGTCCGTCGCCGGTTCCCTCCAACAACCGGACCGCTCGGCCATCGGCTTTCCGTAGCGGCTCTTCGAAGAGCTTCCACCATTCGGGTCGGACCATCCCGGCCGGGCCGTTGTAGAACCAGTCCAGTTCGAAGCGGCGCAGCATGAAGATCCCCCGCAGCACCAGCTCAGTGACCCGGTCCGGGTGAGTTTCGGCGTACGCCAGCGCTAACGCGCTGCCCCAGGAGCCGCCGAAGACCTGCCAGCGCTCGATCCCCAGGTGCTCGCGCAGCCGCTCGATGTCGGCGACCACATGCCAGGTGGTGTTCGCTGACAAATCTGCCTCTGGCTCGGCCGCATGCGGGGTGCTTTGCCCGCAGCCACGCTGGTCGAACAGCACGATCCGGTACCGCCGCGGGTCCCAGAACCGGCGCTGGTCCGCCGTGGTGCCCCCTCCCGGGCCGCCGTGCAGGAAGACCGCCGGCTTGCCCTCGGGGTTGCCGGACTGTTCCCAGTACAGGATCTGCCCGTCGCCGACATCCAGCATCCCGGTCTGGTAGGGCTCGATCGACGGGTACAGCTCGCGTTCGGGCCGCAGCGCCGCGCCCGGGTCAGACATCGGTGTCATTCTCGGAGGGGTCGATGATGTGGACTGCAGCTTCCTCGGCGCAGGCCGCGCCACCATCGATACCCACGTCTTCGGCGTATGCCTCAGCCTCGGTACGTTGGCCGCCCCAGCCGTGGTTGGCGTCGACCAGCCGCCCGGCCCGCCGCGAGCCAACCTCCCGCTTCTCGTGGGGGTCGTCACGCCAGTCCTGCCTGGTCATGGGAGGGTCCGGCTCGGGCTGTTCCTGCGCCAGCTTCAGATCCAACGGCTCGCCCTGGCGCATCTCGGCGGCGGTATTGCCGAAGCCTTCAGCCACCGACCAATGCTCGGCTGTGGTGTACCCCTCGTCGAGGACGTCGGCCACGCCCCGATCTACCAGAGTGTGGTCAGCTTGGAACTGGTCCAACTGCTCCGACTGGTCCGGCATGTAGTCGAGCTCGGTATCCATGACCTGATCTTGCCACTAACCAGGAAGTCCGTCACTCACCAGGGCCGATTCGTGGCGCGTACCATGCGCACAGTGAACGCAGCCCCGGTACGGACCCCGGTCCCGGCCAATCCTCGCCTGTTTGACCTGGTGATCGCGGTCTTCTGCGCGGTGCTGTTGATCTCCAATATCGCGGCCACCAAGGTGGTTCAGCTCGGCGGCTCGTGGGCCCCGGGCGGGGTGCCGGTGCTGCCGCTGATCACCGACGGCGGCGCTGTGGTGTTCCCGTTCACCTACATCCTCAGCGATGTGATGGCTGAGGTGTACGGGATCCGTCGGGCTCGACGGGCGATCCGGCTCGGCTTCGTCCTGGGGCTGCTGGCCTCGTTGACCTTCTTGCTGGTCGATGCGGCCCCGCCGGCCGCTGATTACCGGCATGGGGAAGCTTTCCACGCGGTGCTGGGTTTCGTCCCCCGGATCGTCGCCGCCAGTCTCGCCGGGTATCTGGTCGGGCAGTTACTGAACGCGCACGTCGTGGTCGGGATCAAGCAGCGTTCTCGGCCTGGTTCGTTGTGGTGGCGGCTGCTGTCGTCGACCGTGGTCGGCGAGCTGGCTGATACTGCGATCTTCTGTCTGATTGCCTTCGGTGGGGTGTTGTCGGCTCCGGCGATGGTCAACTACATCCTGGTCGGCTACCTGTACAAGGTGCTGGTGGAAGTGGTGATGCTGCCGATTACAGTCCGGGTGATCGCAGCGGTCAAAGTGGGCGAGGGGTTGCCCCGGTCGGCGATCACGACCGAGGCCGCTACTCTGAAACAGACCTGACCCCGACCCAGAGGTTCGTCGTATGCCATCGGTTCGTTCTGCCCTGAGTGGGATCACCGGGACAGTCCGGTCAACGCTCAAATGGGGTGCCCGGCGGGCGCCGGGGCTGTACGACGCGGCGCGGAACGCCTACTTCAGGTTGGCGAATCTGCGGCTGGCCCAGGACCTGGCCTACCAGGACTGGCTGCGCGGCCACCGGGTGCCCGGCTCGGCATTGGCCCAGCGCCGGCTGCGCTCGCGTGAATGGGATTTGCAGCGCTACCTGAGCGTGGTGGTCGACGTTACCGGCGCCGATCCGAACCAGGCGCTGCGGCTGATACGGTCAGTGGTGACCCAGGCGTATGAGAACTGGGAGTTGATTATCTGCTCTGATCGGCCGTTCTCGCTGCCGCGGCGCGGCTTCGAGCAGGAACGGATCCGCCAGTCAATCGGGCCGGGCGGCCGGGTGGACCGCCTGAATGCTGCTCTGGAACGCTGTCAGGGTGATTTTGTCTGCTTTCTCACCCCCGACGACGTGCTCTACCCCGACACCTGTTATGAACTGATCGCCGCTCTTGAGGACTGCCCGGACGCGGATGTGGCCTACGGCGGTGAGGACCTGGTCGACTTCGGGGGTCGAGGTGCGTTGCGGTACCGGCGCCGGGAGCCGCTGTTCAAGCCGGACTGGAACCCGGAGTTGTTGCGTTCGCTCCCGTACCTGGGCACGGTCACGCTGCTGCGGACCAGCCTGGTCCGCGCCGTGGGCGGGCTGCGGGAGCTCGCCGGGACCGAGGACCCGATGCTGCTGTTGTGGGATCTTCAGCTGCGGATGGCCCGGGCTGGCGCCGGCGTGGCGCATGCGATCGGTACGGTCGCTAGCCGCCGGGCCGGGCTGAGCGCACCTGGGCTCGACCGAGATCACGATGTGGTCGACCTGCTGGGCGCTGCAGCGATCGCCGAAGGTCGCCCTGATGTGATCGTGCGCCGTCAGCCGGAGCTGCCGCAGGTCTGGCAGACCCGCTACCCGGTGGTCGGCGAACCGCTGGTCTCGATCGTGATCCCGAGCAAGAACCAGTTGCCGGTGGTCCGCCGCTGCATCGACTCGGTGCTTGACGTCACCTCGTACCAGAATTATGAAATCGTGCTGGTCGACACCGGCAGTGACGACCCGCGGGTGCTCAGCTGGTACGACGAGGTAGCCGACCAGGATGACCGGTTCCGGCTGGTGGACTGGCCCGAGCAGCCGTGGAGTTACGCCCGCAGCTGCAATGAGGGCGCCCGTCGGGCCCGCGGCGAGGTTCTGGTGATGCTCAACAACGACACCGAGGTGCTGGACCCGGACTGGTTGGAGGTGCTGGTCGGCGAGGCGCAGCGGCCCCAGGTGGGGGCGGTCGGCTGCCTGCTGCTGTATCCCGACGCCGTCACTGTCCAGCATGCCGGGATCGGGCTTGGGATCAAGGGGGTCGCCGGGAACAGTTTGGCCGGGCTGCGGCTTGACCAGGAGCAGTCCCGTACTCAGCGGATGATGCTGTGGACCCGCCGGGCCACTACTGCGGTCACTGCCGCCTGCCTGGCCGTACGGGCGGAGCTGTTCGCTCAGGTAGGGGGCTTCGACGAGGCCTTCCGGGTCACCTTCAACGATGTCGACCTGTGCTGCCGGATCGGCGAATTGGGGTTGCGTACCATCTACACCCCGTACACCCGGCTGCTGCACCACGAATCACTGAGTGTCGCCACCGCTATCTCCGGCGGCCGGGACTGGTCGGAGCTGACTGAGGCCGCCGACCTGTTCCAGCAGCGCTGGGCGCCGCTGCTGGAGCGCGACCCGCAGATGAACCCGCACCTGTCCAAGGCCACGACGAGCTACCGCCTGATCCACCATGGTCGCTGAGGCCACGACCGTCTCCTCTTTGGCCGGGTCTGCGCTGAGCCTGACGCGGCCTCGTCCCAGTACCTTGTGACCGTGGAAACCTTGTTGATCGGTGTCGTGGCGCTGCTGCTGGTGGCCGTCTGCACCCAGTTCGCCCCGAAGGTAGGGGTCGCCTCGCCGCTGGTGTTGCTGGGATTGGGGATTGGGATCGGTTTTCTGCCGATCGTCTCCGCCATCGAGGTACCACCCGCGATCGTGCTCGAGGTGGTCCTGCCGCCGCTGTTGTTCAGCGCCGCGACCGCGATGCCGGTGATGGACTTCCGCCGGGAACTGATCTCGGTGGCCGGGCTAGCGGTCGGTCTGGTGGTGTTGTCGGCGGTGGTCGTGGGTTTCGTCGTTCATGCTGTGGTACCGGCCGTCTCCTGGCCCTGGGCGATCGCGCTGGGGGCGGTGCTCAGCCCCACCGATGCGGTCGCCATCGCCATCGCCCGCCGGCTCGGCGTCTCGCATCGGATTATCACGATCTTGGAGGGCGAGGGCCTGTTCAATGACGCTACCGCGCTGGTGCTGCTGTCGTCGGCCGTGGCGGCCGGGTTGGCCACCAATGCCGACGCCTTGAGGCCTGGCAGTCTGGCCATCGGGTTGGCGGTCGCGTTGACGGTAGCGGTCGTCATCGGCTTGGTGGTGGGTGAGCTGATGACCAGGCTCTGCTCGCGGATCGACGACCCCAGCGCCAACACGGTGATCTCTTTCACGGTGCCCTTCCTGGCTGCGATCCCGGCCGAGCATCTGGGTGGTTCGGGTCTGGTGGCCGCGGTTGTGGCCGGCCTGGTCACCTCGGTCCGGGCACCAACGCTGGTCCCGCCGGCGAACCGGCGAACTGCCCAACAGAATTGGCACACCATCGAGTTGATCCTGGAGGGTGGGGTCTTCCTGGCGATGGGCCTGCAGGCGTACGGGATCGTGCAGCAAGTCACCCAGACTGGAGGCGGACTGCGCCGGGCCGCCGTCCTGGCGGTGATCGCGGCAACGCTCACTGTCGTGCTGCGAGCAGCTTTTGTGGCCCTTCTGTTGGCCTGGTTGCACCGGCTCCGGATCCATTCCACGGCCCGCCACCAACGCACCGCGGAGCGGATCAGCAGCTTCGAGGACCGGCTGGCGCATGCCAGTGACATCGACCCGGAGGTCCTCAGTGCCCGCGACCTTACCCGCGAGGACTGGGGCCGGGCTTTGGCTCGCTGGCGGCAACGGCTGGACCGGTATCAGCGTCGTCACCAGCGCACCGGCTATGACCTGGCCTATTTCGTGAATGAGCCGCTTGGTCCGCGGGAGGGGGCCGTCATCGTATGGGCTGGAATGCGGGGTGCGGTGACCCTGGCCGCGGCCCAGACCCTGCCGTTGGAGACTCCCCAGCGGCCCTTCCTGCTGCTGGTGGCGCTGCTGGTGGCAGCCGGGTCATTGGTCATCCAGGGACTGACGCTGCCGCTGCTGGTGCGTCTGGTACGACCCCTGATGGCGAGCCCGGGCACTGACGCCGAGGAGCGACGTCGGGTGATCGCGCTGCTCGGTTCGGCGGTCAAGCAGACTGCCCTGGCCCAGGCCCTGGCGCAGCGGGATCAGGCTGCCACGAACGGGCTCAGTGAGGCGGGAGAATTGACTCGTTCTTTCTCCACCGTCGGTCGAACCTTGGTCTCTCTCAACACCTCATCGGCCGAGCCCTCCCAGCCAGCCGATGAGGTCCCGGTTCCCGCTCAGACTCCGGACACCCGTCAGCCGGTCACAACAACTACCGAACCGAATTTGGAACCGCTGACCCAGCAGCAGGTTCGTGACCTGGCGGTGGAGGCGATCCGGGCCCAGCGCCGGGCCTTGCTCGAGGCCCGCGACGAGGGGGTCTTCTCTTCGGCCACCCTGAGCTATGTGCTGGAGCGGCTGGACGCCGAGGAGATCATGCTTACCCACTGACCGGGCACGCCTGGTCTTGGTCGAGGCTAGGTCACGGCTGCGGCTCGGCCGCCGGTCGGGTCTGGGCCTACAGCCGTTCTGCCTCCCGGCGGGCTGCGGCCTCGGCCTCGGTACGCATCCGGCGTGGCGGCTGCAGGTTCTCGAAATGGGAATCCAGCGACACCAGACCAGCCGCTTCACGGACCCGGCCCTCCGTTACGGTGAACTTCACCGAGCGCTGCAGGGCGTCCAGCACTGCCCCGTCCGGGGTATGGATCGAACCCGAGACGTGGAATGAGCCGGGACGAAAGTGGAGCGCCGGGATCACCACGTCGAGGCTCCCCTTGCCGGGTTCGATTTGCTCCGGCAGATAGCCAGCGTCCTTGGTGTGGTGGGCCCACATCAGCTGCCCGTCGACGTGTTCCAGAGAGACAATGAAGGACGGATCGACGATGCGTTCCCGGGCGTCGAAGTGCATCCGGATCGTCAGCGGTTCTCCAGAACGCATCAGGCTCGGGTCACCGCTGGGGGTGATCAACTCGAAACGGTCGATCAGTGCCGTTCCCGACCCGTACCGCATCCCGCCGCCCTCGACCGGGCGGGCGTGGTGCTCGTCCTCGAAGTATTTGTTGATCACGGCATTCGCCGGGCCAGACTCCATCACCTCGCCGGCGCAGAGCCAGGCCGCTTCGTCGCAGAAGGTCCGCATCTGGTCCAGCCCGTGGCTGACCACGACCACTGTCCGACCGTCGCGTTTGAGCTCGGCGAACTTGTCCATGCACTTCTCCTGGAAGGCCATGTCGCCGACTGCCAGCACTTCGTCCACTAGCAGGATGTCCGGCTCGACGTGGATCGAAACCGAGAAACCAAGCCGGACGTACATGCCGGAGGAGTAGTTCTTCACCGGTTGATCGATGCTGCGGGCGACCGCCTCCCCGGCAAAGTCCACCACCGAGTCGAATTTGCGCTCGATCTCAGCCCGGGGCATCCCCAGAATGGCCGAGTTCAGGTAGACGTTCTCCCGGCCGGACAGTTCCGGATGGAATCCGGAGCCAACTTCCAGCATGGCCGCCATCCGGCCTCGATGGGTGATGCTGCCCTGATTCGGCTCCAGAATCCGGGCAATGCATTTCAACAGGGTTGATTTTCCGGAACCATTGTTGCCGAGCAACCCGAAGGTCTTGCCCTGCGGGATGTCCAGCGACACGTTACGCAATGCCCAGAACTCGTTGTACCGGGCCCGGGCTCCCCGCAGCAGCGCTGCCTTGAGCGATTTGTTGCGCTCGGTGTAAATTCGGAAACTCTTCGACACATCACGGATCGTGACCGCCAACTCGTCGGACATCTCAGAGCTCCTCCACGATCCGGGCCTGGAAGTGCCGGTAGGTGAGCACCCCCACCGTCATGCTCACCAGCGCTGCGATCAGCATCGCGAGCCACTGAGTGGCGGAGGGGAAGGCGAAATCGAACAGGATACGCCGGTACGCCTCGACGAACTGGTACGCCGGGTTCGCCTCGAAGGCCCACAACAGCGGGATCCAGCCCAGTTTGATGGCATCCAGGTGGGCCTGCGCCTCGCGTACCATCGCAATCGTGAACACGATCCCCGACGAATAGAACCAGATCTGATTGAACAGCATCCAGATGTGCTGTACATCCCGGAAGTAGACCATCAGCACGCTGAGCAGCAGCCCCATCCCCAGCACGAAGAAGACGTTGATCAGCACCACCGCCAGCAGCACCGGGAGGTACGCGAGCACCAGCGGCCCGCCGGCGATCGCCACCACGGTGATCAGCATCGCCAGCTCGGTCAGGAAGGTCGACGTTAACGACAGTACGGTCGAGGTGATCAGCACGTGGCGGGGGAAGTACACCTTGGTCAGCAATCCAGAATTGCCGGCCAGGGCCCCCATCCCTGCGATCACCCCGTTACTGATGAAACCCCAAGGGATGATCCCGCAGGCGATCCAGAGTGAGAAACTAGTCAGGCCCGAATTCGTCCCGGCCGGCACCGAACCGCGAAAGACCAGGCCGAAGATCACCGAGAAGATCGCGATCGTGGCCAGTGGGTTCACCAGCGACCAGACCCGTCCCAGCGCGGTCCGCTTGTACTGGGAGCGGATCTCACGCAGGGTGAGATTGGTGAGCAGGTTCATCGTCGGGTTACGCAGGGCCCGGGCCCGCACCCGCTCCCGGGTAGCGGAGGTCACGAGGACACACCGAAGGTTGGCGCGGACATCACGCTCACCCTCCTTCTTGGCCGACCGTGCCCGGCAACAGTAGCGCACCGACGTACCACAACGGCGCAACGCCAGCGCCGACGGACATCCGTCCAACCTGGACCGTTGGGGGTCTGGGCGCCCGCAACAGGCCGGATAGACTGTGCAGGCTTCAGCCTCACACATCCTCGAACAGAAACGGACGGCCATGGTCAGACGCGTCCTGCGGGTCCTGCGGATCGGTCTGGGGATCTTGCGGCGAGACGGACTGATCCGGTTCACTATCGCTGGCCTGGAGTATGTCGAGCGCCGGCGAGCGCTGGGGATCTCCGGGCTGTCGTTGGTGCGCCGTAAGACCCGCTTCGAGCCGCCGGTCTACCGTGATGACGTGCTGGCGGCCGACTTCGTCGGGCACCCGTACGACCACCGCCAGCGCAACCCGCGCCACACCAGGGTGCTGAGTTGGGTGATGGCGCCACCAGGCAACGGCGGCGGGCATCAGAACATCTTCCGGTTTATCGATTTCCTCGCTGACGCCGGCTACATCAACCATGTTTACCTGTACAGCGTCCATCACCCGATGACTTTGGAGGAGGCCCGGGAGAACGTCTCCCATTATTCGAATCCGGAACGGTTCCACTTTCACCAGTGGGAGGGGTCGGTGGTCGACTCCGACGTGGTCTTCGCCACCGGCTGGGAGACCGCCTACCCGGTCTTCAATGTTGCCACCGAGGGTGCCAAGTTCTATTTCGTCCAGGACTACGAGCCGTCCTTCTACCCGGTCGGGGCTACCTCGCTGCTAGCTGAGAACACCTACCGCTTCGGCTTCCGCGGGATCACCGCCGGCGGCTGGTTGAAGCACAAGCTTCATACCGAATTTGGGATGGAATGCGAATCGTACGATTTCGGCGCCGACGCCTCCCGCTATCACTACCGCAACAACGCCCCCCGCAAGGAGGTCTTCTTCTATGCCCGCCCGGTCACCGAGCGCCGCGCTTTCGAGATCGGGATTATGGCGCTGGAGCTGTTCCACCGGGCCAAGCCGGAGTATACGATCAACCTGGCCGGGTGGGATGTCTCGGCATGGGACGTGCCCTTCCCGTACGTCAATCACAAGTCACTGAAGTTGCGTGACCTGCCTGATCTGTACGACCGGTGCGCCGCGGCTGTGGTGATGTCACTGACCAATATGTCGCTGCTACCGCTGGAACTGCTCGGCTCGGGCGTAATCCCCGTAGTCAACGACGGGCCAAACAATCGAATGGTGAGCGACAACCCGTACATCCACTACACCCTACCGACGCCGCAGGCGATGGCCGATGAACTGGTCCGGCTGGTAGAGCGGCCGGACCTTCCAGAATACGCCAAGGCCGCCTCAGCCAGCGTCAGCCGGCTGGACTGGGAGGCCGCGGGCGCCAAGGTGGTCGAGATCATTGACCAGGTCAGCGGCGGCTCTTCGTCATGAGCGCGCTGGTGCTGGTGCTGGGGGCCGGTGGTTTCATCGGCTCCCACCTGGTGGATTCTCTGGTCGCCCGGGGCCACCGGGTACGGGCCCTGGACCGTTTTCAGCCCAGCGTGCCCCCGCTGTTCCACCCCAGCGACCGGATTGAGCTGGTCACGGGGGACTTCCTGAACCGGGGCGACCTGGTCACGGCGCTCCGAGGGGTGGACTATGTGGTGCACTTGGTATCGACAACCAACCCAGCTACCGCCGAAAACGACCCGCTAATCGATATCGAGACCAATATCCGCGGATCAGTCCAGCTCTTCGAGCTGTGCATCGAAGCGAAGGTACGACGGGTCGTCTACGCCTCTTCCGGTGGCACCGTCTACGGTGACCGGGACGGGGACGCCCCGATCCGGGAGACCGACCGCACCGACCCGGTCTCCCCGTACGGGATCGGCAAGCTCTGCGTGGAGAACTATCTGCGCTATTTCCGCCGCAAATACGAGCTGCGTTCGACTGTCTTCCGAGTCGCGAATCCCTTCGGTCAGCGCCAGCCGTTCTGGCAGCGGCAAGGGGTAATCCCGATCTTCCTGGAGGCCATCACAAACCATCTCCCGATCACGGTGATGGGCGACGGGTCAATGACCCGCGACTACATCTACGTCACCGACGTCACCGACATGATCGCCGACTCGTTGGGACGCGACCCGCGACACGATGTGTACAACCTGGGTTCGGGAGTGCCGGTTTCGGTGAATGAGGTGGTGTCGACGATTGAGAAGGTGACCGGGATCGAGGCGATCCGCCAGATCGTACCCACCCCACCCACTTTTGTCCAGTCTTCGGTCCTGGACATGAGCCGTTACGTTGACGAATTCGGCGCCCATCCACAAATTCCCTTCACCGAAGGGATCCGCAGAACGTACGCCTATTTGAAAGAGGTCCGCCGATGAGTGAGCCCACTGTCACCGTCTTCATCCCTACCTACCGGGGCGCGTCGTACATCGAATCCCTGGTACGCAGTGTCTTCGTGCAGCGGGTTTCGTACGACGTCGAGGTGCTGGTGTACGACACCACTAGCGGGGACCAGACGCCGCAGATCCTGGACCGGCTGGCCGAAGAGTTCAGCGGCCGGCTGCGGTGGCGCCCGGTCGCTAAGAAGGACTTCTCCCACGGGCGGACCCGGGCCGAGGCAGTCCTCGACGCGCGGGGCGAATTTGTGGCCTTCCTAACCCAGGACGCGATGCCGGCTAACGATCGCTGGCTGTACGAATTACTGAAGCCGTTCGAGCTGAATGAGAAGGTGGTCGCAGTCCTCGGCAAGCAGGATCCGCGCCCGGAGGCGATCCCCATGCTGAAGAGCGAGATCCAGATGGTCTTCTCTGGTTTCGGCCCAGACCAGGCGACGTCCCTGTTCTACAAGGATGATTTCGTCACCAACCAGGGAATCTACGATGTGATCTCGTTCTATTCCGATGTGAACTCGGCGGCTCGGCGCTCGTTCCTGCTGGAACACAACTACCGTGACGTCCCCTACGCCGAGGATCAGCTCTTCGGCCGGGACGTGATCGATGCCGGTTATCTCAAGGCGTACGCCCCGCGGGCCAATGTGGTGCATTCCAACGACATCGCGTTGGGCGACTATAAGCACCGGATGTTCGATGAGACCCTGGGACTGCGCCAGGTGGGGGTGCCGGTGGCGAAGCCGTCGCTGCAGGCGGTGGCCCGGATGGTGGCCAGTGGGGTGGTTCGTGACGCGAGGCGGATCGTGCGGGACCCGGCCTATTCGACCAGGCGCAAGCTGTACTGGCTGGCGGTGAACCCGTTGTTCCATGTCGAGCGGTGGCGCGGGGTACGGCTCGCAGCCGATGCCCCGCTAGACGACGAGGCGCTGCGAGACGCCTTCTCGTTGGAGCGCCGTCAGGCCCGGGAAGATCTGCGCCGCAGCAGCGGTCAGTCCTGATCCAGGATCGGCTGCTCGGCGTCGCGTCGATAGCGGTGGGCGTGCTCGGCCAGTTCCGGGCGGCCCAGGTCGAGCGCCATCTGTTCGGAGAGCTGGGCCAGCTCCAGCAACCGGATCCGGATCGTGCGCCGGGTGTGGCCCGGTTCCACTCCGGATCCGTACCGGTCGAGCAGCCGCGTGAACCGGTGCTCCCGTTCGGCGTCGCTGTACCCGTCGGCCCGGTCAGTGGTGAACGGGACAATCTGATATGCCAAGTAGGCCACGTCCCACACTCGGGGGCCGGGGCTGGCGAAGTCGACATCGATCAGGCCTACCGGCAGCTGATCGACGAAGACCAGGTTGTAGGGGGCGACATCGTTATGGCAGATCACCTCCACCGGGTGATGGGTGGCGCTTCGCCAGGGCCCGGTCCGGTCGGCGGTGGCCGAGACGTCGTGAAAACGGCGCAACAACTGGGTGGAAGCGTCCAGGACCGCCGGGCTCCAGACCCAGCTGGGCAGGGGGTACCGGGGGACCTCACCCTCGAGAAACTGCAGCCGTTCCCGCCCATCGGGCAGCACCCCGTACGGTTCGGGTACCTCGTTCAGCCCGCGGCTGCGGCAGTGGGTCAGCAGCCGGTGGACCGCCGGGGTCCAGGGCCCGGTCGGGCGGCGGACCTCCCCGCCAAGGCGCGTGACCTGGCCCATATTCCCGCCGCTCAGCTCGACCTCCACGCCTGCTGAAGCTAACAGGGCTGCGACCGGTCAGAGCCGGCCGGTGCCGTAACGGCCCAGCCATTCGGTTCGGAAGGCGGCGAAGTCGCCGGAGTCGATCGCGTCTCGGATCTGGTCCACCAGGTGGACCGTAAACCATTCGTTGTGGATGGTGGCCAGGGTCGCGGCCAGAAGCTCCTTGGCCTTGAAAAGGTGGTGCAGGTAGGCCCGGCTGTGGTGGCGGCAGGTGTGGCAGCCGCAGCCCGGTTCCAGCGGCTCAAAGCAGCGCCGGTTGGCGGCGGTGGTGACGTTGTAGCGGCCGCGGGCGGTGTAGATGGCGCCGTTGCGGGCCACCCGGGACGGATTGACACAGTCGAAGGTGTCGGCCCCGGCGGCGACCCCGGCGAAAAGATCCTCCGGCTCGGAGATTCCCAGTAGGTGACGAGGCCGGTCCTCGGGCAGTGACTGTGACACCCAAGAACAGATCTCCCCCAGCCGTTCCTTCTCCAAGGCCCCACCGATGCCGTACCCGTCGAAATGCTGCCCTTCGGCTTCAAGCCCGGCCAGCCCGCGGGCGGCGGCGCGGCGCAGGTCCTCGTACTGGGCTCCCTGGACCACCCCGAACAGGGCTTGGTACGGATGGTCGGCCCGCTGCTGCGTGAGCCGACGGTGCTCGGCCAGGCAGCGCTGCGCCCAGGCTTGGGTCCGCTGGACCGACTGTTCCTGGTAGCCGCGAGTGTTCATCAAGGTGGTGAGCTCATCGAAGGCGAACATGATGTCGGCGCCCAGCTGGTGCTGGATCTGCATACTGATCTCGGGAGTGAACCGGTGCCGGGCGCCGTTGAGGTGGGAGGTGAAGGTGACCCCGTCATCGTCGACCTGGACCAGTCGGGCCGCGTTCTCAGCGACCACGTCATCACTGGTCAGACCGCGGGTATCCATCGCCAAGACCTTCTTGAAACCGACGCCCAGGCTCATCACCTGGAAGCCGCCCGAATCGGTGAAGGTGGGGCCCTCCCAGTTCATGAACCGGCCCAGCCCGCCAGCCTGGTCGACGATCTCAGGGCCAGGCTGCAAGAACAGGTGGTACGCGTTGGCGAGTACCGCCTGGGCGCCGAGTTCGGCGACGGTCTGCGGCAGCATCGCCTTCACCGTGGCCTTGGTGCCGACCACGATAAAGGCCGGAGTCCGGATCTGCCCATGCGGGGTGCTGATCACCCCGGTCCGACCCAGGCCTTGCTCAAGCCGGGCCTGGACCTGGAAGCCGAAAGTCATTCGTCGTCCATCCAGTGGATCAGCTCCGCCAACTGCCGCAGCTGGACCAGCGCCACTCCCCCAGCGGTCGAGGTCCGCAGCACCGTACCGCCCATCAGGATGGCCACCGCCCCGGCCGCCTGGAAGGCGGCCAGTTCGTCCGGCGCCACCCCGCCCTCGGGGCCGATCACAAAGACCACCTCACCCAGCGACGGGTGCTGGGCGATGATCGGGTCCGTGGCAGATTCGTGACAAACGTAGGCCGAATCAGCGAACCGGAGCCGGTCCGCGACCTGCGCGGTGCTGGCCAGCGGTGCCACGATCGGCATCGTGAGCCGGCGCGACTGCTTGGTCGCAGCCCGGGCGATGCTCTGCCAACGGTCTCGGGCCCGTTCGCCACGTTCCCCCTGCCAGCGTACGACCGACCGGGATGCCTGCCAGGGCACGATCTCGCTCACCCCGACCTCGGTCAGCAGGTCGATCGCCTGCTCCACCCGATCGTTCTTGGGTAACGCCTGAACGCATACGAAACGCGGCTCCGGGCCCGGGTCGACCAGCACCTGTTCCACCCAGACGTCAAGTTGGGACTGCTCCTTGCGGACCTCCACCACCGCGCCCCGTACCCCATGGCCGCGGCCATCGGCTACGGTGACCGTCTCCCCCACCTCGATCCGGCGTACGGTGACCGCGTGGCGCCCCTCGGGGCCGGACAGGGTGACGACATCGCGTGCTGCGACCGCCGGGTCCAGGTCAGCGATGAAGAAGCCGTCGCTCATCCCCCGAATGCCTCCTTCAACCATCCGAAGACGCCCTTCTGGCCGGCCTTGTGTACCTGGGCCTCGGGAGCGGTCTCGTCACGGATCTCGGCCAGCTGACGCAGCAGAGAGCGCTGGTCATCGTCGAGTTTGGTCGGGGTCTGAACCAGCACGATCACGCCTAGGTCGCCGCGGCCATGGCCGCGCAACCGAGGCACCCCACGGTCGCGGATCACGATCCGGGTACCAGATTGGGTCCCGGCCGGGACCTCGACGGTGATCGAGGTCAGTTCCGGGTCTTGATCGTCGCGCTCCGCTTCCAGGGTGGCCATCTGGATTGAGGTACCCAGCGCGGCCGCGGTCATCGGTACCCGGATCACCACCTCCAGATTGTCACCCTGCCGTTTGAAGGCCTCATGCTCGGCGACCAGGATCTCGACGTACAAATCGCCCGCGCTGCCGCCGCCGGGGCCAACCTCGCCCTGAGCCTCGAGATGGATCCGATTGCCGTTGGCTACCCCGGCCGGCACCTTGATGGTGATCGTGCGTTGGGCCCGGACCCGGCCCTCACCGGAGCATTCCGGGCAGGGGCTGACGATCACACTACCGAAGCCGTGGCAAGCCGGACAGGGCTGGCTGGTCCGGATGTCACCGAGGAAGGACCGTTGTACGGTGCTTACCTCGCCGATGCCGTGGCAGGCTGAACAGGTGACCGGTTCGCCACCGGCCGAGCCGGAGCCGCTACAGCGGGGGCACAGGACCGCGGTGTCGACCTGGAGCGGTTTGGTGATCCCGAAGGCCGCCTCGGCCAGACTGAGCCGGATCCGGACCAGGCTGTCCTGGCCGCGCTGCACCCGGGACCGGGGCCCGCGCTGCATCCCACCGAACATCACATCCATCAGGCTGCTGAAGTCAATGCCGGTTGAGTAGCCGCCCATGCCGCCGAATCCACCCATCCCGCCGGGACTCCTCGGATCCCCGCCGCGGTCGTAGATGTCGCGCTTGGCTGAGTCGGACAAGACCTCGTACGCCTCGCCGATCTGTTTGAACTTCTCGGCGGCACCGTCCTCGGTGGCGACATCGGGGTGGTACTTCATGGCGAGTCGCCGGTAGGCCTTCTTGATCTGGTCGGCGCTGGCGTCTCGGGGCACGCCCAAAGTCTGGTAGTAGTCGGTCATCGGTCTCGTCTCATCCTTCGGCCAGGAAACGGCCAACGTAACGGGCAACGGCCCTCACCGAGGCCATCGTCGAGGGGTAGTCCATGCGGGTCGGCCCGACAACGCCGAGCATCGCCCAGACGTCGTCGGCCATGCCGTACCCGGAGGCCACGACCGAGGTGGACCGCAGCCCGGCCATCTCGTTCTCCTGGCCGATCCGAACGGTGACGTCAGCATGCGCCTCGCCGAGCAGCCGCAACAGCACCACCTGCTCCTCCAACGCCTCCAGCACCGGCTTCACCGTGGTCTCGAATTCGTCGCCGAAGCGGCTCAGGTTGGGTACTCCACCGACCACGACCCGGGTCGGTGGTTCCACGTCGAGCAGAGCCCGGGCAGCGCCGGCCGTAGCAGCCAACAGCGGCACCGGGTCAGTGACCAGGCTGTCCAAGGATCGGGCTGCATCGCTAGCGTGACGATCCCGAACTGCGACGGCGATCCGGGCGGCGGTGACCGCCAGATCATCGGTGGTCGCGGCAACCGGAAGGTCCACCGGCGCCTGCACCACCCGACCGGTCGAGGTGACCAGGATTACCAGGCCCCGGCCCGGGTGCAGCTGGATCAGGTCGACGTGACGAACCACCGCAGTAGAGACCACCGGGTACTGCACGATCGCCACCTGCTGGGTGATCTGCGCCAGCAGCCGTACGGTGCGGGCGATCACGTCGTCCATGTCGGCAGCCCCAGCCAGGAACGTGGAGATCGCCCGCCGCTCGGCCGCCGACAGCGGTTTCACGGTGGCCAGCCGGTCCACGAACAACCGGTAGCCCTTATCGGTAGGGATCCGGCCAGCGGAGGTGTGCGGCTGGGTCAGGTAGCCCTCTTCCTCAAGGGCGGCCATGTCGTTGCGGATCGTGGCCGGAGAGACATCAAGGTGGTGGCGTTCCACCAGCACCTTCGAGCCCACCGGTTCGCTGTGCCGGACGTAGTCGGTGATCACGGCGCGGAGCACCGCCAGTTTGCGGTCGTCCAGCATCGACACCTCCTCGCCGTTAGCACTCACCGTAGCCGAGTGCCAGTCTAGCGGCCTGCTACATCCCCAGCCGGCGGGTTTCCCGGGAGAAGCCCCAGACTGTGGCGGCACTCACCCCCAGGAGCAGGCCGATGACGACAATCCCGGGCAAGCCTGCCACGGCGGAACCTACGGCGAGACCCACCAGCACGATTTCGGAGGCGACCAGGCTGATCCACAGCCGGCGACCGGTGGCGTGGGTGAGGAAAATCGACAACGCCGCGACACAGGTGATGATGCCACCGAAAAGAGCCAGGAGTGCTGCCACGCTGACCGGTTCGACGGGCTCCCCCACCACCACCTCGGCACCAACAGCGAAGGCGACCATACCCAGGACCAGGACCTGCTGGCCGTTGGTGGCTCGAATGGCCAATGAAAGGTTGGCGGCAGATTCACCATCCTCTCCTACGGAAACCATCGGCGTCACCACCCGCTTCTCAATGGCCGGCCCGAAGAACAGGGCCCAGATGCAGATAATGACCAGCATGGAGGCCACGCCGGCGACCACGACCACGGGCTTGTCCAAGCCATGAATGATCGCGTTACCGGTAGTGAGGATCGCCTCGCCCAGACAGATGATGAAAAACAGTCGGCAACGTTCAACCTGGTGGGGCAAGTCGAAGTCGATCTCGTCACGACCCGGTACCGGGAGACCCGGTACCGGGTGCCGCAAGCGCATACCTAGCAGGTCGATGGCGGCAGCGAGCGCCCACCAGATGAGGCGGCTGTGCTCATCGGCCAGCGCACCCGCCACCCAGGCGACCGCAGAGACCAGCGACCACACCACCATGTTGATGCGGTGCCGCCTCATGGCTGGAGAGGTGTCCACCCAGCGCGTCAGCAGGGGCCGGCCGATCTGAATGGCCAGTAACGGAGCCACAAACAGCCAAGGCGAATGTTCGAAGGCCCGGGTGATAGAGGCGTTCATGACCAGACCGATGACCATCACCCCGATGAGGATGTAACGCGCCAGTCGGTGCCGGGCCAGCACCATCGTGGACTCGTAGGTGGTCATGGCCCACACCCCGAAGACCGTCAGGGACATCACCAGGGTCTCCAGCGCCCCGCGCCAGGTGAGGTGTTCCAAAAGGTGCCCGGAGAGTTGGGAGATGGCGAAGACGTAGATCAGGTCGAAGAAGAGCTCAAGCTTGGTGACTTCCTGTTCCTGGCCGGGCGCGACCTCCAAGGCATCATCAGAGCTAGGCATAAGCACTTTTCTTGGGGGCGGCGGATCCTGACTTCAGCCATCTAAGGTAGACCAGGTGGCAGACCTTGAGCTCGGTGCGTGGCGACAGATCCGCGACGGGGTGTTCTGGGCCCGGTGTCAACCGGCATCGGTGAATATCGGGTTGGTGGTCGGGAACCGGTCCGCGCTGCTGATCGACACTGGCGCTGCGCCAGCTCTGGGGCAGCAGATCCGAGAGTCGGTGGCCACGATCAGCGAGGTCCCGCTGCGGACCGTGGTCCTCAGCCACGGCCACTGGGATCATGCGCTGGGTTTGGCAGCCTTCGCCGGGATGGAGACGATCGGGCACGAGTCGTTGGCCACGTCACTATTGTCTCCCGCCGCCGTGGACGCGGCTCGCGAGCAGGGACTGGAGCCGTCTCAGGTGGTGGTGCCGCAGCGGCTGGTGTCGATCCTGGCAGCCGTGGACCTGGGCGGGCGGCGGGTCGAGATCGGACACCTCGGCCCGGCCCACACCCAGGGCGACTTGACGGTGCTAGTCCCTGACGACCGGGTACTGTTCGCCGGAGGCCTCGTCGAGCAGGCAGCCCCGCCGGGGGTCGATGAGGAGACCTCACTGGGCAGCTGGCACCAGGTATTGGACTCGCTGCAAACCCTGTGCCGCGATGACACCGTGGTGGTGCCGGGGCACGGCGAGCTGGTCAACCGTGACTACATCGCCTGGCAGCAGGCAGGCCTGGCGGCGCTCTGGAGCCAGTGCGAGTGGCTGGTCCGGCACCAGATCAGCGAGGCCGATGCCTACGAGTACGACGATCTGCAATGGCCCTGGGATGAGGACTGGGCCCGGGCCGCGATTCACCGCGCCTACGCGGAGCTGGTCTCAGATCGGCAAAGACGCCAGTACGCGTGATCGATACGGAACGGGTTGCTGTCCCACGCGGTAACCAGTGACCAGGTGCCTCGGGGCACGCACACGGACCGCTCACAGCCATAGTCACCGGTCACGGTGGAGCCATGCTTGACCCCGGAATGGTGGTAGTAGGACCAATTGGTCGCCGGCCACAAAGTCGCGACCCCGTAGTCCCAGGTTCCACCACCGACGTGGCGGACCGTGGCCTGGGCTACGGTGCCACCACCCACGACCAGAGCCCCCGCGAGGACCATCCCCGTGATCATCCCCCGAACGACATGTGCTGACATCACACGCTCCTTCCACCATGGACGATTTCCGTGCCACCCCAGCCTGAAGATGACCATAATCCGACAGATCATGAGAGGCAAGGGATTCTGGCGAGACGTGTCCTTTCGGGTAGTCAAAACCAGCTCTCCTCACCGGCCACCCGGAAGGTGTACGAGCAGGCCTCGTCGCGTTGCCTCGACCATAAGGGGGCGATCCGCGAATCTCGGGAAAGGCCCGCTGTCAGACCAGACCCGGCAGTACGCCGAGAACCTGCTCGGCGGCGTCGGCAAGCCGAGGCAGGTCGGCCCGGGCATATCGGATCTGGACCGCGTCCTGGCCGGGGACTAGCAGGGTCCCCTCCTGCTGCCATCGGCGCTGTGCCTCCTGGAGCAGGTGCCGAGGCAGGCGCCCGGAGGCGTTCACCACCCGCCACCAGGGCAGGTTCGGCTCCCGAGCGCTGGCCATGGCCTGACCGACGGCCCGGGGGCCGGTGCCCAGCAGTTCAGCGATGTCGCCGTATGAGACCACCTGCCCCGGTGGGATCAGACGCACCACCTCGCAGACCTGGTCGATCAGTTCAGCCATGCCCGCCGAGCACAGCTTGGACGACCGTACCGAAGACTTGTTCGCTGCCGGCCACGACCAGGCGGTGACCGGTGACGCCGGGACGATAGTCGGTCCCGTCCAGCGTCCGGACCACCCCGCCCAGCTCCCGCAGCAGCACCGTCCCCGCCACGTGATCCCACGGATTACACGACCCGTATACCACGGCGTCGAGATCACCGGTCGCGACCCGCGGATAGTCAACCCCGCAACACCAGCTGCTGGACGGTACCGGCCGGGCCAACAACGACGAATCCAACCCGGTGATCCCGGCAACGGACGCCTCCAGAGAAGGTCGCACGGGCCGATCCAGCACCGGCAGTGGCTCCCCATTGCAGGTGGCCCCAGCACCCCGCTCGGCCAGGAAAGCCCGCTGGTGCTCGGGCTGCCAGATCCAGCCTCGGACCGCCTGCCCACCGACTAGTTCGCCCACCATCACCGCGTGGTCGGGACTACCCCGCACGAAATTCCGGGTCCCGTCGACCGGGTCCACTACGAAGGCATGCCCGGCCGCCGGCAAAGCGGCCAGCAAGGCTGGGTTGTCGAAGACCGCTTCTTCCCCGACCACCAAGGCCTCGGGAAAAACCCGGTGCAAAGTGTCGGTGATCGACCACTCGGCCTCCCGGTCGGCGACCGTGACGTAGTCACCGGGGCGTTTCTCCTCGACCTCACCGGCCGCCAAGCTCCGGAAACGTGGCGTGATGATCCGCTGCGCTACCTCCTGGAGCATCTCCAGCATCTCAAACCTAGCCATGCCCATCCTTGTCCACGTCACACGTCTTTCCCCGGCCCTAGGATGGTGGCCGGAAGCTGGCCTGCGGCAGGAGATGAGTGCCCGGCCTCGGTAGTCGGATGCTGGCTGCGCGACACCCGGTAGGCGATCTCGATCACCACTACTCCCAGGGCACCGGCCACCAGCCCGTACCCGATTGCGACCGGGGTCGCCACCAGATCTAGCTTCCGCTGGGCCAGCGGCAGCCAGAACGCGAACACCGCCAAAGCCACCATCGCCCCCAGCAGCCCCACCTTCCAAGCCTGGTACGGCCGGGCCAGACAACCTAACAGCCACAGGCTGGTGGTCAGCAGCGCAATCAGAGCGGCCGTCGAAGCCTGCGGGTCACCGCGCACACCACGGGCCAGGAAGGCGTACACCCCGAAAGCCGCCACCCCACCGGCCACGCCGGCCGGGATCGAAATGATCAGCACCCGCCGCAGGAAGCCGGGCAGGTAGCGACGCCGGTTCGGCCCTAGTGAGAGGAAGAAGGCGGGAATCCCGATCGCCAACGTCGAGACCAAGGTCATCTGCAGCGGGAAAAACGGGTAGGCCAGGCCGAACACCGCCGACGCCAAGATCGCGACCGCGCTGACGGCGTTTTTGGTGACGAAGAGGCTGGCGACCCGCTCCACATTGCCGATCACCCGCCGCCCCTCGGCCACCACCGACGGCAGATGGGCAAACCGGGAATCCAGTAGCACTAGCTGAGCCACCGCCTTGGTCGCCTGGGCACCATTGCCCATGGCGATGCCGACGTCGGCATCCTTCAGAGCGAGAACATCGTTCACCCCGTCCCCGGTCATCGCGACCACATGACCCTTGGCCTGCAGCGCGCGAACCAGGGCCCGTTTCTGCGCTGGGGTCACCCGCCCGAAGACCGTGGTCCGCTCGGCCACCTCGGCTAACTGGTCCTGATCGGTGGGCAGGGTACGGGCGTCCACCGGGGTGCCCACGTCCAAGCCGACCCGGTGCCCGACCGCAGCCACGGTACGCGGGGTGTCACCCGAGATTACGACCACCCGGACCCCCTGGGAACGAAAATAGTCGAGGGTCGCGGCGGCATCGTCTCGCACTACCTCCGACAGCTCCACCACGGCGGCCGGGACCACCCCAGCCGGCCGGTCGGTGAGCCCCGGCAGATGCGGTACGGATGCCAGTAGCAGCACCCGGCGGCCGACGTCGGCCCGCTCGCTGACCTGCTGCTGTAATTCGACATCATCAGGGGCGAGCACGTCTGGCCCGCCGAGCAGCCAGGGCTGTCCCTCGACCAGGCCACCGCTCCACTTGCGGGCCGAGGAGAAAGGCACCCGATCGGTGACAGTCAGGCCAGGGTCGGGCAGTACCGCGGCAATCGCCTGGGCGGTCTGGTTACCGGCCTCACCATGGCACAGGGCCCCCAGAATCCGCTCGACGAGGGCCTGGTCGGCGCCGGGCAGCGGCGTGACCTGTTCCATGGCGATCGTGCCTTCGGTCAGGGTCCCAGTCTTATCTACGCAGACCACGTCGACCCGGGCCAGCCCCTCAACGGCGGGAAGCTCCTGCACCAGGGCCTGCTGGCGGGTGAGCTGGACGGCGGCCAGCAGAAAAGCGAGGGTAGTCAACACCACCAGCCCCTCGGGCACCAGGCCGACCATGCCGGCCGCGGCTCGGATCACGACCTCGCGCCACCCCACCGACCCGACCACCCACCATTGGGAGGCGATCGAGACCGGCAGCGCCACCGCCACCACCCAGGTCAACCAGCGCAGCAGGACATTGGTCGAGTGCTGCACTTCGGAATGCGCCCGGGTGAACTGCCGGGCCTCGGCGGCCAGCTGCTGGGCGGTGGCCTGGCCCCCCACCTGGTCGGCACGGAACCAGCCGCTGCCGGCGACGACCGCCGTACCGCTGGACACCGAATCGCCGTCGGTCTTGGGGACCGCGTCTGACTCGCCCGTGAGGTTGGACTCGTCTAATTCGAGGTTGTGCCCAGACAAGACGGTGCCGTCGGCGCAGACCTGGTCGCCGGGACGCAGCGCCACTAGGTCACCGCGGACCACTTCGCCGCTGGGCAGCTCCGCGGCCTGCCCGTCGCGCAGTACGAGCGCGGTCGGAGCGTGCAGGACCGCCAGCGAATCCAATTTTCGCTTCGCGTGCCACTCCTGGGCGATCCCGAGCAGCGAGTTGATCACCAGCGGGATCCCGAACAGCGCGTTCTTGTACGAACTTGTGAGCAGCACCAAGACAAGCAACGCACCCAGTAGCCCGTTGAACCGGGTAAAGATGTTCGCCCAGACGATCTGCGACAACGGCCGGCTGGTGACCTGTTCGGTGTGATTGGTCTCGCCACGGCGGACCCGTTCGGCGACCTCACTCGCGGTCAGGCCAGTTATCCCTGCGGGCAGGGTCGGGGCAGGGGAGATCACGCAGCCCAGGGTAGCCGGGAGTTACGTGCCATATCCCCTGCGGCCAGACGGCGGATCGGCCCATGAATCGGACGGCCGGCGTGGCAGGCCGGACCGCCCCACGGTCGGCACTAGCCTGTCTCGATGCCCGACCGCTACCGAGACGTGCTAGCCCCCGAGAACCGGGTGAGGAAAGCACCCCCGAAGGTGCCGGTAGCCATGGACCTGGTGGTCGAGGAGGGACTGACCGGATTCTGCGGGGCGGTCGTCGGCTGGGAGAACGGGATCGTAGTCCTGGAGGATCGCAAACGCAGACGACGGTCCTTCCCGATCGGACGTGGTTTCCTGCTGGAAGGCCGCCCGGTGGAGTTGGTAACACCCCGGAAGACAGCCCCACCGGCCCGGACCCACACCGCGTCCGGGTCTCGAATGACACCCCCGACCGCTGCCCGAGTGGCGGCGCCGTCGCGGATCTTCGTCGAGGGCCGCCATGATGCCGAGCTGGTCGAGAAGGTCTGGGGTGATGACCTGCGCCACGTCGGGGTCGTAGTCGAGTATCTGGGCGGGGTCGACGACCTGCCCCAGATCGTGACCGATTTCGCCCCCGATCAGCGGCGTCGGCTGGGGGTCCTGGTGGATCACCTGGTTCCCGGCAGCAAAGAGTCCCGGATCGTGGAGCAGGTGGCCCGCGGCCGGTACGGACCGTACGTGCTGGTCACCGGCCACGAACACATCGACATCTGGCAGGCGGTCCGCCCGCAGGTGTTGGGGATCCCAGCCTGGCCCCAGATTCCGAGGGGAACCGACTGGAAGCGTGGCACCTGCGCCGCGCTTGGGTGGCCTCATCAGGACCAGGCCGACATCGCCAGCGTCTGGCGGTCGATCCTGGCCAAAGTCACCAGCTGGACCGACCTGGACCGCAAGCTGGTAACCGAGGTGGAACGCCTGATCGACTTCACCCAGGACATCTGAGCACGTCCGTGACGATCACGCTCCCCGCTCCTCGTATGTTCTAATCCAAGAGGTCACGGACCACGGCATCGGCCAGCAGCCGCCCCGACCGGGTGAGCCGCAGCAGACGGCCGGCCTCCAGCAACCCCCGGCTGACCAGCTCTGCGGCCCGGGCCCGTTCGGTCTGCGTCAGCAAGTCGGCGTCGAGCCCGCTGGCCAACCGCAGCTCGAGCAGTACCCGTTCCACCCGCCGGGTCGCCGCGTCAAGCACCTCCCGGGCCTGGCCGGGACTCTGTCCGGCGGCCAGCCGAGCGGCGTAGCGGGTGGGATGCCGGACATTCCACCAGCGCACCCCGTTGATGTGGGAATGAGCGCCGGGCCCGATCCCCCACCAGTCCTGAGAGCGCCAGTAGGCGAGGTTGTGCCGGCAAGGATGCCCGGGCCGGGCCCAGTTGCTCAGCTCGTACCAAGCCAACCCGGCCGCGCTCAGCAGTTCGTCGGCCAGCAGGTATTTGTCGGCCAGATCATCGTCATCGGGGGCGGGCAGCTCCCCGCGACGGATCCGGCGCGCCAAGCCGGTGCCGTCCTCCACGATCAGGGCATACCCGCTGACATGGTCCGGTTCCGCGGACAAGGCGACCTCCACGCTGTGGCGCCAATCAGCTAGAGACTCGCCGGGGGTGCCGTAGATCAGATCCAGCGAAATATCCTCGAAACCAGCAGACCGGGCCTGGGCCACCGCTGCCACCGCCCGCCCCGAGGTGTGGGCCCGGTCCAAGGTCGCCAGCACCTGCGGCGAAGCGGACTGCATCCCGTACGAGATCCTGGTGAAGCCGCCGGCCCGCAGATCGTTCAGCGATTCCCAACTTACGGATTCGGGGTTGGCCTCGGTCGTAACCTCGGCATCCGCCTCCAGATGGAAATGCTGGCGTACCACGTCCAGCAAGGCGACCAGCTCCCGGCTCGCCACAAGGGTCGGGGTGCCGCCGCCAACGAAGACAGTACTGACCCGCCGCGGCCCCAGCACCCGGCGGGCCAAGGCGATCTCGGCCCGGGTGGCCGCCAGGTAGGCATCACGGGCCCGGCCTGGATCGGCTCCTAATTCGGCAGCGGTGTAGGTGTTGAAGTCGCAGTAACCGCAGCGGGTCCGGCAGAACGGAACATGCAGATAGATCCCCAGCGGACGCTGTGCCGACCCGGCCAGGGCCTGCGACGGCAGCACGCCGTCGGGTGGGACCGGTTCGCCTGGGGGCGGAGGACCCGCCATCACCAGATCCGGCCGTCGGGCATCAGTTCGTCGAACGGCTGGCCCGGCGGTGCAGCAGGTACGCGGCCAGGCCGCCGCCGATTGCGCCGCCGAGGTGCCCCTGCCAGGAGACACCCGCGTTGAACGGGAGGATCCCACCCAGGAGCACTGATCCGTACCCGAACATCACGACCAAACCCAGCACTACATGTTTCCAGTCCCGGGTCAGGAACCCCCGGAGCACCAGGTACACGATCCAGCCGAAGACGATGCCGGAGGCGCCCACGATCAGGTGGTTCAGTGGGGTCAGCAGCCAGGCCAGCAGACCTGAAGTGATCCACGAAACCACGGTGGAGACCACCCACTGCCGGACCCCACTGGCCCAGATCGCAGTCCCCAGCAAGAACAGCGGAACCGAATTGGCCGCCAAATGCCCGAAGCCGAAATGGAGCAGCGGTGCGGCCAGGATCCCGCTGAGGCCGGACAGCTCCCAGGAGCGGATCCCGAAACCATCCAGGCCATGCCCGGTCAGCGTGTCCAGGATCTCCAACACCCACAGCCCGACCAGTATCCCCGCCATCACTAGCGCGCCCTGCCGCAGCGGCCGCCAGTCGATCCCCATCTGCATGAGACCAGCATGACAGGGCTGCCCAATTCGTACCCGGCGGCGCCGTTAGCGAACGAGGTCCTGCTCCTCGAGCCGGCGGTAGCGGCGGTTACGCAGGCTCAGCAAAATCCCAGCCAGCACCGCCGAAATCAGCGTCGCGGCCAGCACCCCGAGCTTGCCCGACCCCAGCAGTTTGTCGGTCTCAAAGCTCAGCTCTACCACCAGCAACGACACGGTGAACCCGATCCCGGCCAGGCAGCCGAGTCCGATCAGATCCTTCCAGGCGATCGACTCATCCAATTCGACATGCCGCAGCCTGGTCACTAAGAAGGTTGTGCCCACGATTCCGATCGGCTTACCCAACACCAGACCAGCGATGATCCCCAGGGTCACCGGTTCCGCTAGCGCGGCTCGTACGTCGCTCAGTCCCCCAACTGGGACCCCCGCCGCGAAGAGTGCGAATAAGGGCACCGCCACCCCAGCCGACAAAGGACGCAGATGATGCTCAAGGGCATGCTCGAGGCTCGGTAGGCTCGACTTCTCACCCCGAATACGCCGAACCGGGACCAGAGCCCCGAGTACCACCCCGGCGATGGTGGCATGGATCCCAGATTCGTGCACCAGCACCCAGGTCACCACCCCGAACGGCAATAGCAGGGCCAGCGACCACGAACGACGGGAGAAGAACGTGGGCCAGCGGTGCACCACAAACCCGAAAGCCGCCGCCGGGACCAAAGCCAGCGCCAACGCAGCCAGGTGGACCTCGGTGGTGTAGGCCACGGCGATGATCACGATCGCGATCAGGTCATCCACCACCGCCAGGGTCAGCAGGAAGGTCCGCAGCGCAGCCGGCAAGTGGGAGGAGATGATGGCCAGCACTGCCAGGGCAAAGGCGATATCGGTCGCGGCTGGGATCGCCCACCCCCCAGCGCCGGACCCGCCCCTGTTCACAGCCAGATACAGCAAGGCCGGCAGCAGGACCCCGCCAGCGGCCGCGGCCACTGGGACCAAGGCCTTGCCTGGGGATCGCAGGTCCCCAGCTACGAACTCATGTTTCAGTTCCAGCCCCACCAGGAAGAAGAAGATCGCCAGCAGTCCATCCGCAGCCCACTGCCCGACAGTCAGATCGAGGTGCAACCCGGCCGGGCCGAGCCGGGCGTCACGCAGGCTCAGATAACTGCCAGCCCAGGCGGAATTGGCCCAGACCATGGCAACCACCGCGGCGGCTACCAAGACCAGACCGCCGACGGTTTCGGTCCGAAGCAGGGCGGCAACACGACGTACCTCACGACGGCTGCCGCGCGACAGGAAACGAGCTGCTGCCACGACCAAGGGGAGTCCTCACGATAGTGCCGATGCCGACCAGACTTCCCGGCGAACCCCCACCAGGGTATCGCAGCCGCTCGGCCCGGCCACCGATCATTCAACTGCGCTTGTCAGAGGCCTCTGCCCCGGTGGCCAGGGCCGCGACGAAAGCCTCTTGGGGGACCTCGACCCGGCCCACCATCTTCATCCGGCGCTTACCCTCTTTCTGCTTCTCCAGCAGCTTGCGTTTACGGGTGATGTCACCGCCATAGCACTTCGCCAGCACATCTTTGCGCACCGCCCGTACGGTCTGGCGAGCGATCACCCGGGCCCCGATCGCCGCCTGGATCGGAACCTCGAACTGCTGGCGAGGGATCAGACCACGCAGCTTCTCGGTCATGGCGACCCCATAGGCGTAGGCCTTGTCCCGATGCACGATCGAACTGAACGCATCGACCGCGTCGCCGTGCAGCAGAATATCCACCTTGACCAGGTCGGCCTGCTGCTCCCCCGACGGCTCGTAGTCCAGTGAGGCGTATCCCTTGGTACGCGACTTCAAGGCGTCGAAAAAGTCGAAGACGATCTCGGCCAAGGGCAGCGTGTAGTGCAACTCGACCCGGTCCTCCGAGAGGTAGTCCATCCCGGTCTGAACGCCCCGCCGACCCTGACAGAGCTCCATCAAGGTGCCGATGTAGTCGGTCGGGCTCAGGATCGACGCCTTCACCACCGGCTCGTACACGGTGGCGACCTTCCCGGCCGGAAACTCACTCGGATTGGTCACCAGGTACTCGGTACCGTCCTCCATCACAACCCGGTAGACCACATTCGGTGCTGTGGAGATCAGGTCCAGGTTGAACTCCCGCTCCAACCGCTCCCGCACGATCTCCATATGGAGCAACCCCAGAAAACCAATCCGGAAACCGAAACCCAGCGCCGCTGAGGTCTCCGGTTCGAAGGCCAGGGCCGCGTCGTTGAGCTGGAGCTTCTCCAGCGCCTCCCGCAGTTCCGCGAAGTCGTCCCCGTCGATCGGGTACAGCCCGGCGTACACCATCGGGTTTGGATGGCGGTAGCCGCCCAGGTCCTGCTCAGCCGGTCGGCTGGCCAGGGTGACAGTGTCACCGACCCGGGATTGGCGAACATCCTTCACACCAGTGATCACGTAACCCACCTCACCGACCCCGATCCCGGAGGCTTTCACCGGTTCCGGTGCGATCACGCCGACCTCAAGCACCTCATGGGTGGCCTTGGTGCTCATCATCAGGATCCGATCACGATGATTGAGCTCCCCATCGACGACCCGAACATACGTGACCACACCGCGGTAGGTGTCGTACACGCTGTCGAAAATCAAAGCCCGAGCCGGGGCATCCGGGTCACCGACCGGCGCCGGCACCTGAGCCACGATCGCGTCCAACAACTCGGTCACCCCATCCCCGGTCTTGGCCGACACCTGGAGCACCTCGCCCGGGCTGCCTCCGATGATCGTGGCCAGCTCGGCAGCGTATTTCTCGGGCTGGGCACTGGGCAGGTCGATCTTGTTCAAGACCGGGATGATGTGGAGGTCCGCTTCCAACGCCAGGTACAGGTTCGCCAGAGTCTGCGCCTCGATCCCCTGAGCCGCGTCCACCAGCAACACCGCGCCCTCACATGCCGCCAGGGAGCGCGAAACCTCATAGGTGAAGTCAACATGGCCAGGGGTATCGATCATGTTGAGAACGTACGGACAGCCGCCGCGAATCCAGGGCATCCGGACCGCCTGCGATTTGATCGTGATCCCCCGCTCCCGCTCGATATCCATCCGGTCGAGATACTGGGCGCGCATCGACCGATCGTCCACCACCCCGGTCAGCTGCAGCATCCGGTCAGCCAAGGTGGACTTGCCATGGTCGATATGAGCGATGATGCAGAAGTTCCGGATGATCGCCGGGTCAGTACTTCCAGGCACAGGAACAGACAATGCGGGCCTTCACATGGAGATCGGACACGGAACCCCCATCTTCTCACAGTGTTTGATTGCCCTCGCCTTCGCTCGGGCGGGCCGCGGAGCTAACACCCCCGCCTTCCT
>ERZ772967.16-NODE-16-length-177849-cov-26.563619_pt1 | contig 177849 bp, 122 predicted proteins | sample MGYA00511677_ERZ772967 | MGnify/ENA primary metagenome ERZ772967 (study PRJEB29015, sample SAMEA2737931) | human oral metagenome | biome: human oral; feature: human-associated habitat; material: dental | place: China | collected 2146 ...
AAGAGTCTGGCCGCCGGGCGCGGCAGGGGGACTTTGACCACCGAGTGGGGGGCGTGGCGGCCGATGTCGGCAGACACGCCGAGTTCGCCGCGGCGGTTGGTTCCCCAGCAGTAGACCGATCCGGATGCGCCCCGGGCGCAGCTTGACCCTTCGGAGGCGGTGACCTGGTCGACTGTCTCGGGCAAGGCCGCCGGGCGCGAGTCCTCCGGGTAGACGTCACCGGGCGGAGAGCCGACCTCCCCGGTGCTCTGGGCGTAGGAATTGCCCGCCCAACACCGCGCCTGCCCCTCGACAACCGCACACAAATGATCCCCCGCACCGGCAACGTCTGTCACTGCCTCCGGTGAGAAAATATAGGACAAGTGATTGTAATCCGCGTCTCTGGGGAGCTGTCGTCTGTCGTTGAGGCCGCCGCACTTGAGAGCGTCCACCATGTCGGTTGTGCAGATGTTGTAATTCGCGTAAAAAACAGCTTTAACCTTTTTGTTTAAAGGCTCTAAAGGAACAATGTTTCCAAGGCTGCGGTGATTGCCCTTTTTAAGATTGGGGAAAAAGCAGTAGACCTCTTGGCCTTTTGTTTTTAGACAAAGGTGATGTCTGCCTACCGACACCGATGCAAAGTCACTCCGATACGTGTTGAGAGGGGCCAGCTCGGGCGAGGCGCTCCTCGTTGAAGACGCCACAATGCACACCACGAGGGCAAACGCTCGAAAGAAACGCTTGACGATCAGAAACTTACGGCTGGGCTGTTGGCTCGCAGATCTACTCGCTTTGACAGTCTTCATTGGCGAATCATCTCGTTTTCAGTGTCTGAAGGGACACAACATTGTTTTGCGCCGTTCGGCGCGCCCGTCAAGTGAACCGATAGCCGAAACAGAGTTGGAACGGCTCGCTTTGCGGGGCGCATTAAGGCTTCCAATCTTTTTTCACGAAGTTAATGTACTGTTGTACGCGGGCGTCGTCCCCTGTGACGACACCAGTTTTGGGGTTGATTCCAACCAACCAGTTGCCCTGCTCGTCCATAAAACGTCGATTGCTGTCGGTTACTTTTCTATTGAACTCGATGGCTTGATTCTTATAGCTAGTGTCGTGTTCGTTGACTATTATGCGAGTCATTGCTTTGACCTCTGCATTGTCGACGTTGGAACTCAACCTCGTTCTCCTTCTTAGGAGCCTTTCACATACTTTAATTTCATCTTCGTTGCTTTCTGACGAGGCGGGTCCATTGCCGCCCAGTTTCGCGTCTACGAGCATGCCCCCTATCTGGTCCTCAGGGAAAGAGCCTGCTCCTTGGGTTATAGTTTGCAAGCTTATAATGTTTAAATCGCTTAGCGATCCATCCTCCGTCACGTACAAGTCTGCAGCAAGTGATTCCGTGTCAATCGTATTGAATATGTTGATGTACCTAGTTTTAAGTATTTTTATTCCATATTTAATATCTTCTGAGGATAACGATCCTTTATTCTTTCGATAAGCTGCTTCTAAGTCCTTTTCAAATCCCCTCTTCAAAGAGTCTATGAGCGTCGACTTCGCTTTCTTGCTGAAAGCTATGTCTTTGAAGAAGTCGGAGTCCGCTTTATGCATGGACATTGCTAGGTTCTGAGTCAGCGCTAGATGGTAGTCGCCTTTCTTTCCTGAGCTTCCTTCTGTGGCACCCGCGACTCCTGTCGGACCACTCATTTCGCTGGCGAGGTCTGATCCGTATTCCTTGAGAATGTCTCCGGATTTCTCTCTCAGGCCACGATTGAAGTAGCCAAAACGGTCCTGCCCCTCGTGTTCGGCGTCCGATTGAGACAGCCCATCGGTGTAGCCTTGCAGAAACTCTCGAACTACATACGGCGACTGCGGTTGGCGGGTGTCCGAACTCGCTTCGTCGATGATCTCACCGAGAGCGTTTCCATAGTCCAAGTAGAACATTTCGTTTTCACTTTGATATGGAAGAACGCGTCTGTGTCCAACAAGGTAGCGGACTAAGCTCGTTGGTTGATCGACAGTGTTTTTTACAGCAAACGGCGCTTCTGTCGCCAAAAAAGTGCGTGAGGCCGCGGCATTGCCGCCCATCCCGACTAACATGTTCTGGATTGGATCCCACGTTTTTGTCAGCGGAGGGCGGTATTCCACATTTGGAGGGGCAAACGGGCCGGGATGCTTGTAGTCCCAGCTGACGATGTCATCCGCTATCGCGTGTTTTCCGTTGAGAAAAGCATCTCCCAATCCTAAGTGCGCGCAGCTTTTCGCGGCGTCGGCTATCATGCCGCTGATGAGATAATACCCGGGTTTTCCGGGCCCCTTGGCAGATGCCTCTTTCCCGTTCCAATAGCTCGGGCCTAACTTGTTCAATCCGTCCAGGTACCTTGCCCTTTGTTGTTTCAACGATGTGTCGAAGTCGTATTTGATCTCGTCGAGTCCGGCGTTCCAGGCATTCCAAAGATTGCGGCCATCCGCGTCAAGACCGTTTCGAAGGCCTCCGGCGGTGAGTATGAGAGAGCTTCCAAGGATGGCGCGCACCTCTCTGGCGGAGTCCTCAGAGAAGTGACTGGTTGTGCTGGCAAGCGACGCCAGTCTCAGAGTGTTGTTCGCGCCAAACGTGAGCCCAAACGCATTGGCGAAGAAAGGATCCTTGGCCATTCTTTCGCCGTATGCAGTCTTGAAATAGTCGAGGTCCTTCTGTTCGATCTTGCTTTTCAGGCGACCGTTGGTTGCCATGAAGACTTGGGTCGCCTTTTTGGCGTCGGCTCTGGCGGAGTCCCAACGGGCCTGGGCGGAAACGTCCCCGCTGTGACCGAGAGCGCGTGGACCGGAGACGTCTCGTTTGGTTGACATGGCGCAAGCCGATCCGCGGGTCGACGACGTCCCGGCAGAGCCGGTTTGACGGCTTTCAGACGGCGCGCATCCCGAGACGGCGACGAACAAGGACAGCAAGAAAGCCACGAGTGACCTGCTGTTTCTGAGAGGTTTTCGCGAGTTCATGAGAGTTTCCCACCGGGTGCTGAAACGCGGAGCTTCTCGGACTCCAACCGTTCTTGCCTGGCCCGTTCACGTACTGCGCGACTTGACGAGAGCTCCGGTGCGGGGGCGCCGCAAAGCCCCGTTGCCGCGATTCTCGCCCTTACGCGGCCAAAACTGAGATCGCCCATGCGCGCTTCCTTCCAGAAGTTTGACGTGATATGCAAACCTTAGCACTGCACGAACGCTCCCGCAGGCTGTTTCAACATGTGAGCCGCCGGCTCAGGCGGCCTGCCTGAGCTGCGCAAAAGCAGAGCGGCACATTAGAAAGGAATCCGACGTCCCTACGGAATCGGACATGGTTGAGTCATCAAACATGGCTTGAGGCTGCGCGTTTCAGGCAGCGGCTTGTAGGCTCGGGGTCTGAAAACAACGGCGCCCCAGCCGTTGGGCGGGGGCGCCGTGCCGAAAAATTGCCTTGGCCGGGGAACAGGATTGCCTTGGCTGAAGGGCGGGAGCGCCTCAGTCGGAGAGCTTGAGTCCGCGGAAGCGGTTGAGCGCCGCTCCGGCGTCGACCCTTCGCGGCCGCACAAGGAAGGCCGGATACTCGCGAGCCCCGAAACGCCTCAAAGTGTCCAGCCCGCCGCTCGTGAGCATGCGCTCGACCTGATCGAGGGCTTCGCCGACGGTGAGCTCTCCGTAGCAGACGTGCTCCAGCATGCCTCGCACGATCCAGGCGATCGCTTCGCTTTGGCCGCTTTCAACGATCTGCTCGACGTCGGCGAGGCTGATCGTCTGGTTGTCGAGGATGATGCCGTCCGTCCCGGCGGCCTTCGTCTTCGGGCGGTCGTTTTGCACATTCTCGGGGAGCGGGCAGCGCTTGGACTCGGAGAGGGGCCAAGGCTCGTCCGTTCGCTTGCGAGGCTGCTCTTCGACCACCTTGCGCGCCCTGTCGGTCACGTCGTAGCACTTGTAAGTGTCGAGCATGATGACCCTGTCCGCGGCGTCCAGGTAATCGCCGGTTCCGCCGGTGATGATGAGGGTCGAGACGCCGCCGGTGTCGGCCAGCGCGCGAATGCGATCGACCAGGGGGGTGATGGGCTCGGATTCCACGAGCGTGCGCATGCGGGAGTCGCGCATGAGCAGGTTCGACGCCGAGGAGTCTTCGTCGATGAGCAGCAGGCGGGTGCCGAGCTCGATGGCCTCCATGATCGAGGCCGCCTGGGAGGTTGAGCCGGAGGCGTTCTCCGTGGTGAAGCGAGCGGTGTCGGCTCCGCCGGGGAGCTCGGTGATGAGCGGGGAGACGTCGACTCCGGTGACGGCGCGTCCGTCGGCCGCCCGAACCTTCACCGCGTCGGCGACGGTCGCGACCAATTCGCGCCCGTCGCCGGGGATGTGGGCGTAGACGCCGCGCTGAAGAGCGTTGAGCAACGTCGATTTGCCGTGGTAGCCGCCGCCGACGATGACCGTCACACCGGGTTCGATCGCCATTCCCTTGACGAGGCCGGCGTGGGGGAGTGTGACTTCGCGCCGCAGCGATTCGGGCGACTCAAAGGCGACGGCGTCCTCCATCGGAAGCTGGGAAACGCCGGAAAGGCGAGCCAGCATCGACCCGTCGGCCACAAAGGCAATCCACCCGTTGTCGGCCAAAGCTTTTTGCAGCGCGTGGTAATCCTCGTAGGCGTGGACATGGGCGCGCATCGCCTCCAGATCGTCCGCGGCCTCAGAGGACGTGAAGTCGAGGGTGTTGACGATGGCGTCGGGCACGTCGCGGTCGAAAATCTCGGCCGCCGTGCGCCCCAAGATCATCCTGCCCCGCGCCGGCATCTGCACCTGGAATCGCAGCTCGATTCGGTCCGCGGACACGGAGCAAGCCGAACGCTCGAGTATTTCCTGGCCGGTCCTGGCGATCTGCACGGCGCCGCGGCCGTGGCTCTGGATCTCGCGGTCAAAAGTCCTGATGAGGAAGTCGGCGACGGCGATGCGCTGCTCGCGCGTTTCAATGAGGCTCGTGGGAAGCCCCATCTTCTCCGGCGTCGACTGAACTCTTAGAAGCGACGGCGGCGCAAACGGGTCGGCCTGGATCCGGTCGATCATGACCTGGAAAGTGCCGTAGTCCCAATCTCCGATGACGGTCTTGTATGCACCGTATGTTTTGCCATCGAGTTGCTCCAAGGAGCTGAGAAGGTCCGCGTCAGTTCCGGTGCGACGAGCGGGCGGCTCGTCGTAACGGCGGGTATTCGGACGAGGACGTTGGAAATCCGAGCGAGAGCGCATAAAACCTAGCTTAAGCTACTAAACCTTTAGACGGTTACGACGACGGGATTAGAAAACCAATCCCAGGATGAATACGCCGCCATCTTACGGGAAGAACTCACCACGTTCAACCATCGAACGTTCCGCATGTCGTATGGGTCTTCCTATACCGAAGTAAGGAAACCGTTGGCGTTCCGCAAGTAAAAGGCCAATCTCCTAGATACTGGAACGAATGCAAACTCGGCTAAAAGGTGAGCGATGTCTGTGAGTTTCCGCTCACCTTTTAGCCGTGATTTGCCGTTAGGCGGAGAGCCCCCTTTGCCGAACCCCGCCTTTCGGCGGCCTTTTGCCTTCCGACGGCGCAACTCGCTTTCGCGCTGCGACTCGCGTTTCGACCGGGACCTGCCTTCTGGCTCCGACCGACCTTCTGGCTCCGGCTTGGCTTGTCGCTGCTCCGACTTGGTTTCAGGCTTCGGTTTGGCTTGTGGCGGTCATTCGACCAGGCTCATCGCCTGGCGGGCGATGGCGAGCTCCTCGTTCGTGGGGACGACGAGCACCGCGACCGTCGAGTCGGGGGTTGAGAGGATTCGAGGCTCCTTCGAGCGGGCGGCGTTCAGGTCGGCGTTGATTCTCACGCCGAAGCCCGCGAGCCTGCCTATGACGTCGGCCCTCAGGTCGGCGTCGTTCTCGCCCGCCCCCGCCGTGAAGGTTATCGCGTCGAGGCCTCCCATGACGGCGGCGTACGCGCCGATGTACTTGACGATTCGATGCGCGTAAACCGCCAGCGCCTCGATCGCGTTCTCGTCTCCCTCGGCCGCGAGGGTGCGCACCGCGCGCATGTCGTTTTGCCCCGTCAGGCCCTTCAGGCCGGAGCCGCGGTTGAAGAGGGCGTCGAGCTCGTCGATGTTCATGCCCGCTGTGCGCGCGAGGTGGAAGACGACCGCGGGGTCGATGTCGCCGGTGCGGGTTCCCATGACGAGGCCCTCAAGCGGCGTGAGCCCCATCGACGTCTCCACCGCCGAGCCGTTGACGACCGCCGAGACCGAGGCGCCGTTGCCGATGTGCAGCACGATCTGCCGAAGGTCGTCGCGTCCGAGGATCTCGGAGACCCGGCCGGAGACGTACTGATGCGACGTCCCGTGGGCGCCGTAGCGGCGAATCTCATATTTCTCCGCGATTTCGCGGTCGATGGCGTACGTCGCCGCCTCGCCAGGAAGAGACTGGAAGAAGGCGGTGTCGAAGACGACGACGTGGGGGACGTCCGGCAATAGACGGCGGGCCACCCTGATGCCGATGAGGTGGGCGGGGTTGTGAAGCGGGCCGAGCGGACACAGCTGCTCGATCCGCGCTTCGACGGCGTCGTCGACCAGGGCCGGGCCGTCGAAGTACTTTCCGCCCTGGACCACGCGGTGGCCGATGGCCTTGATCGATCCGTCCGTCAGCGACGGGCCGATCTCCTCAAACAGGCTGAGAACGGTTTCCATTCCCACCGTGTGATCGGGAACGGGGCCTTCGATCTCGCGGCTCTTTTCGCCGTACTCGTGCTTAATGTGGCCGGTCTCCTCGCCGATGCGCTCGACGAGCCCCGAGGCGATCTCCTCACCCGAGCTGGGGTTGATCAGCTTGTACTTGATCGACGAGCTGCCGGAGTTGATGACGAGAACTGACATGATGTCCTTACCTGTTTTGCTTAGGGTTGTTGAGTTTGGGCGATTTGCCGGGCCGGGCTCGCGCCGCTCGGCTTAGACGGATTGCCCGGCCTGGGCGGATTGCTGAGCCTGGACGGCCGTGATTGCGATGGTGTTGACGATGTCCTCGACCAGCGCGCCCCGCGAGAGGTCGTTGACGGGTTTGTTCAGCCCCTGCAGCACCGGGCCCACGGCTATGGCGCCCGACGTCCGCTGGACCGCCTTGTACCCGATGTTTCCCGCGTTGAGGCTGGGGAAGACAAAGACCGTCGCCCGGCCGGCCACGGGCGAGTTCGGGAGCTTCTTGGCCGCCGCGGCGGTGTCGACGGCGGCGTCGTACTGGATCGGCCCCTCGATGAGGAGGTCGGGGTTGAGCTCGCGGGCCAGGCGAGTCGCTTCGACGACGGCGTCGACGTCGGGGCCCTTGCCCGAATCCCCCGTGGAGTAGGAGAGCATGGCCACCTTCGGGTCCACCCCGAACTCTTCGGCGGTCTTGGCCGACGAGACGGCGATGTTCGCCAGCTGCTCCGGGGTCGGATTCGTGTTGACCGCGCAGTCGCCGTAGGCGTGGACGCGGTCGGCCATGAGCATGAGGAACACGGAAGAGACGATCGAGGTTCCCGGCTTCGTCTTGATGATTTGGAACGAGGGGACAATTGTGTGAGCCGTCGTGTGGGCGGCCCCCGAGACCATTCCGTCGGCGTCGTTCATGTGCACCATCATCGTGCCGAAGTAGGAGACGTCCTTGACCGTTTCGAGCGCCTGCTCGTAGGCAACGCCCTTCTTGGCGCGGAGGCGGGCAAACTCGGTTGCGTACTTGTCCAGCAGCTCGGGGTCGTTCACGGAGACGATTCTTGCGCCGCCCAGGTCGAGGCCGAGATCCGCCGCGCGCGCATCGACCTCCTCCTTCTCGCCCAGAATCACGATGTCTGCGATTTCGCGTTCGAGGCATTCGGCTGCGGCGTAGAGGATGCGATCGTCCTCGGATTCGGGAAGGACGATGCGCTGTCGGTTCGAGCGCGCTTTCTCGACGAGGGCGAATGTGAAGCTCAGGGGCGTGACGACGTCGGAGCCTTTGGCGATGGCTTCCAGGAGAACGTCTGCAGCCTCGGGCGTGAGCGTGGGGTCGGCCGCGTCCGGGATGAGAACCACTGGCGAGTCTTTGTAGTCGCTCAAGGCCTGCCGAACTTCGTCGGAGGCGCCCACCACGACCGTGGCGGCGATGGGCGCGTGCTCTTTTGTGACTTCCGCGGCGGCGAGCGTCGTGACCGCTGCTACCTGTTTGCCCGTGCGCTTGTCGCCCGAAACGAGCATGACGAGCGAGCAGCCGAGGTGGGCGGCCGCCCGGCCCGCGCGGTCAAGCGAGCCGGGAAGGACCGGGTCTCCCTCGAGGAGGCCCACGACGAGGACCGCGTCGAAGTCCCTGGCGTAGTCGCTGTAACGCCGGAGGATCGCGTTCATCGCGTCTTCTTCGTCGACGACGTAGCTTGCGCGCGTCGTCCCCCAGGCTCGCTCGGCGTCCTCACTCCGCCCGATGGACTGAAGGAGGCCGAGGAAAGCGGCGTCCTCTTCAATGGGGCCGTTTGTGAAGGATCGGAACACTCCGACCCTGTCGTAAACCGAACCCAGCGCCTTGAGGTACTCCTTTGCTGCCTCTTGGGTGGGACAATTGGTTTCCGCAGCTGTAAAGTAGACGGTGTATGCCACGATGCAATTCCTTCCGTTCCGGCAGTGTGCTGGCCGGTGTCTTTTGCCGTGACGATTGTCCCACATCGACAGAGTGCGCCGCCGCCGGAGCCGGACATTGGATCGTGAGGCTGAGCACGTTGCTTTCAAAGGGAGGAAAAGTTCACCGCAATTGATGTGCATGTGTATGCAAGTTCGAGCTACTCTGGAAGGGTGATGGACAAGGCGGCGGGCTCTGCTTCTGCTCGGGGCGCCGCGCGCACAAGCTGCTTCCCGAGGGGCGGGCCCACCCGAGACGGCTTGCGGTCCACGGCGATTTGCGCCGAAGGCGGCTCCGCTTGGGAGGCCGTCGTCCGAGCGTTCCCGCGCCTGCCCGAGGAGAGCGTCGCATCGGCTTTCTCGGCGGGCGACGTCGTCGACGCCGACGCGAACCCTCTGGCTCCGCAGCAATCCGTCAAGCGCGGTTCAAACCTTTTCGTTTTCCGGCCGATCCCCGACGAGCCCGACGCGCCGCTCGAACTCGACGTCGTCGGCGGGACCGATCGTTGGATCGCAGTCGACAAACCGGCCGGCATGGCGACCATGCCCCGCGGCAAACACGTGGCCCAGACCGTCATCGTCGCCGCGCGGCGCCAATTCGCCAATCCTGAGATCGTCGCGGCGCACAGGCTCGACGCCGCCACGCGGGGCGTGCTGCTTCTGACGTCGGGCAAGCGGTGGCGCGCTCCCTACCAAACGCTGTTCGAGCGGCGCGAGGTGAGAAAGACGTACCTGGCCGTCGCCCCGGCCGACGACCGTTTCGTCGAGGCTCAGACGGTCGCGTTGGCCCTCGCCAAGCCCCGCGGATCGTTGACGGCGCTGGTCGTCGAGGGACAGCCGAATGCGACTACGACTGTGCGGTTGGCCGGCGAGCGCCAAGGGCTGGGGCTGTATGAAATCGAGCCGAAAACCGGCCGCACGCATCAGATACGCGTCACGATGAGCCACCTCGGAATTCCGATTGTGGGCGATTGGCTGTACCCCGAGGTGCGCGACGGCGGGGATTTGCAGCTTCTGGCCGCGCGGCTGGAGTTCGTCGATCCGGTGAGCGGATCGGAGGTCGCGTTGAAATCCGCCCAGGCTCTCGATCGCTGGGAATGAGCAGCCTTCGAACGGCGGCGCCGCTATCCTTGATGCGTGACTAGCAACCCACGTCCGGTCCTCGTCGTCGACTTTGGCGCGCAGTATGCCCAGCTCATCGCGCGGCGAGTGCGCGAGGCCAACGTCTATTCCGAAATCGTTCCCCACACGGCCAGTGCGGCCGACATATTCGCCAAAGATCCTGCGGCGATCGTCCTTTCGGGCGGACCCTCGTCCGTTTACGAGGAGGGGGCGCCCTCGCTCGATCCCGCGATCTTCGACGCCGGGGTGCCGATCCTCGGCATTTGCTACGGCTTCCAGGCCATGGCTCAGGCACTCGGGGGAGCGGTGGGCCGAACGGGGACCCGCGAGTACGGGCACACCGAGGCGAGCGTGGCCGAGGGCTCCTGCCTTTTCGACGGAACGCCGGCCGACCAGATTGTGTGGATGAGCCACGGCGACGCCGTCCAGGCGGCGCCCGAAGGATTCGAGGTCACGGCCTCGACCTTGCAAACCCCCGTCGCGGCCTTTGAGAACCGCGATCGCAAGCTGTTCGGCCTGCAATGGCACCCTGAGGTGGGGCATTCGGCCTTCGGGCAGGCAGCCCTTGAGAACTTCCTTTACGAAGGCGCGGGGCTCAAGCCCGTATGGACGCCGGGCAACATCGTCGACGAACAGGTTGAGGCGATACGGCGGCGCGTCGGCGGAGCCCAGGTCATATGCGCGTTGTCGGGAGGCGTCGATTCGTCCGTGGCCGCCGCCCTCGTCCACGCCGCCGTGGGCGATCAACTCACGTGCTTTTTCATCGACCACGGCCTGCTCCGCGCCGGGGAGCGCGAGCAGGTCGAGCGCGATTACGCGGAGGGAATGGGCATTCGCGTCGTTGCCGTCGACGAGTCTCAGCGTTTCTTGGACGCCTTGAACGGGGTCAGCGATCCCGAGGCCAAGCGAAAGGCCATCGGGCGCGAGTTCATCCGTTCCTTCGAGGCCGCCCAGGCGCGGTTGATCGCCGATATCGGCGCCGAAGGAGGCGAGGTCAAGTTCCTCGTCCAGGGGACCCTCTATCCCGACGTCGTCGAGTCCGGCGGCGGGGAAGGGGCCGCAAACATCAAGAGCCACCACAATGTGGGAGGGCTTCCCGAAGACATGGCCTTCGAGTTGATCGAGCCCCTTCGGGCGCTGTTCAAGGACGAAGTCCGCGCGGTGGGCCGCGAGCTGGGCGTGCCCGAAAAGATCGTGGCGCGCCAGCCCTTCCCCGGGCCGGGCCTTGGAATCCGCATCGTCGGAGAGGTCACGCGCGAGCGTTTGGAGACGTTGCGGGCGGCAGACCTCATCGTGCGCGACGAACTGACGGCCGCCGGCTTGGACGAAGAAATCTGGCAGTGCCCCGTTGTCTTGCTGGCCGACGTGCGCTCCGTGGGCGTCCAGGGAGACGGGCGAACCTACGGACACCCGATCGTTTTGCGGCCCGTCTCCTCCGAGGACGCGATGACCGCCGATTGGACGCGTCTTCCATATGACGTTCTGGCGCGCATTTCCACGCGCATCACGAATTCCGTTCCCGAGGTCAACAGAGTGGTGCTCGACTGCACGTCCAAGCCCCCGGGCACGATCGAGTGGGAGTGAATGAGGGGCACGGGCCGACGGCGCTCGTGCCTCTTTTGTCCGTTTGCTCTGTGCTCGACGCTCGTTGCGCCCGGTCCGAATGACGAATGACGCGGTGAAAACGGTCCGAATGACGCAACAAAATGTAGTGCCCTTTGTAATAAAGGCGTTTTCGACAAGGCTGATCCATGTAGGAAAAGCACCTCGATCGGGTGGCGGACTCTCTGCTGCAGCGGGAACTCGAACTCGTTGGAGCCGTCGAGGTCAAAGGACCGAAATGGTGTGGGAAAACGGCGACTGCCGTCCGTCACTCCAAGAGCGCCGTCTACATGCAGGATCCGGACCGTGCGGCGCCGGAGCGCCTAACACGGTCAGCGAGTGCCTCGGCGTTCTCAAAAGGGCTTTCGTCATCGAAGGCCTTCCCGCATGGAATCCGAGTTTGCGTTCTAAAACCGCTGTCCGCACGAGCCCGACGCGGCATTTCGCGGACCTCCCATAGGGGCCGCCGTTTTACGGGCGCCTCCGGCCACGCTCCTGCGAGACTTCGAATCTTTCGGACTCATGTTCGAGTCGCTGTGCGTTTGCGACTTTCGGATATACGCGCAGGCCAACGACGGCATGGCATTCCGTTGCCGCGATAAAACTGGAATGGAGGCGGACGCCGTGATTGTCTTGGCCGACGCCCCGAGTTCTCATTCCGGATGGCAGTCGGCTAGACTGAAGTATGTTCCTATGATCTTATGAAAGGCATTAATTTTGGGACTCTTCAGCCGCAAAAAGAAAATCAGCGTGGACTTTGCCACAGTCGATTCCCCCGACAAGGCTGAATCGCTGGTGAAGCAGGGTGTGTTAGCCCGCGTTCTGCTCGTGCCTCCTCAGCGAGGAGGGGTCGAAGATTCTTTGAACGCCGTCTACGCGACGCCGAAGGCCGCTAAGGAGAAAGCCAGGTGCGACGCGGAAGTGGAACAGCTTGAGCGCCGCGGCCAGGTGTCGCGATACGCTTGCGACTTGGAGTACGACCAGAACGGCCCCAGCCGCGTTGCGCGGGCCATCACCGTGATCGGAAAGAACGAGGCGGGAGACGTCGTCTATTCTCGCACCGTCAAGGTCTGGTGACCCGTGGCTGCCCGGCTGCTTCGACGATTCGCGAATGCCGCCGGGCAGGCTACTCGAGCTTCATGAGGCTTGTGCGCGGGGCGAGCCCCGCTTGGCCTATGGCGTTAAACCCGGCGCATAATATAGGAGGGCGGCCCCGGGCGCGTCCCATTCCCACGCGATGCACGGCGGTCGTGCGTTCGCGACATCGATCGGGCAGCGACGCCCGAGGAAGACGAGGAAACTCGAATGAAGTTCTTTATCGACACCGCCGACCTGGACGAGATCCGGGAGGCGATGAGCTGGGGCGCTCTGTCAGGCGTGACCACCAACCCCAGCCTGTACGCGAAGACCGGCGGAAAACTGGCCGACTTCGAGCAGCACATGGTGAAAATATGCGAGATTTGCGAGGGTCTGCCCGTTTCTGCGGAGTCGACTGCGACGACGACGCAGGGAATGGTCGAAGAGGGCAGGAGACTGGCAGGACTCGCTCCCAACATCGTCGTCAAGCTGCCGATCGGCGCCGAGAGCCTGGCGGCGACTAAGACGCTAGCCGAAGAAGGCGTCGCGGTGAATATGACGCTTGTTTTCTCGGCCCCGCAGGCGCTTCTCGCAGCCCGGGCGGGCGCTCGGTACATCAGCCCGTTTGTCGGACGGGTCGATGACATCGGCTCCGACGGAGTCGCGAGCCTTGAGGAGATCGTTCGCTGCATCCACAACTACGACTTCGGCCACGAATGTGAAATCATCGCGGCTTCCATACGCAGCCCGTACCACGTCACGGCCGCGGCGCTCATGGGCGCGGACATCGCCACGGCGCCCTTCGGCGCCTTGAAGAATTGCGTCAAGCATCCGCTGACGGCCGAAGGCCTGGCGAAATTCGAGGCTGACTGGGAAAAGGTGAAGAACGCGTAGATTTGCCGGCGCTTAAGGCCGACGGCGCCCGAAGCGGGCGCCGGCTTAGCCTTTTCGGCTCCTCCCGCCGTCCTCGCGATCAGAGCCCCGAGCCTCGACGTTATAGAAAGCACGGGTTTTCGGGGCCGCGAGGGCGGAATGGAACTACAATAGTTTCTGCTATGCGTGCGCGGAGCGCAAATGCGGGCTTGCCCGAACGGGCGGGTTCCATAAAAAGAACGTGTGCCAGTCGAGAGGGAAAAGGACAAAGGACAATGACTGCCCAGAATATCGGCGCTACCGTCGTTTTCATCATGGTCGACATAGTCGTCCTCGAACTGCTGTGGTCTTTGCACCCCGCAAAGGGCGGCGGTCCGGGTGAGTCTGAGGCGGGCGGGCGCCCGGCCTTTCGGCGCTTCATGGCCCGCGTCGCCGCCTTGTCTCTGGCGTCCGTTCTCGTCGTCTTTTTGGTGTGGACGGTCAAAGAGAAGACGGCAAAGAACAGAGTCATCAACGTGAAAGAGAGAGAAGTCCACTTCGCGCCGAAGGCCCCCTTCCCTCTCTTCAACCTGCACGGGTCTGAAGAGGGCACGCACGGGTCTGAAGGGGACGCGCAAGGGCCCGAAGAGGAGCAGGAGGAGGACCGTCCGGCCGCTCGAAGCGACACGTCCGTCGCAGAGGTCATGAGTCCAAGCGCCGTGGCCGCGCTCCCCAAAGAAGTGAAGGAAAGGTCGTTCTCTCTGAGGATCGGGCAGCGATACAAGTACGTGACCGCAACGTCGTCCTCGTGGGACGTCGACTATCCGGTGACTGTCTATTCTTACGGCGCGACGCCTTCCCTCCCGCTCTTCTCGGGTGTCAAGACCTCCCAAGGCACATTGCGAGGCCTCGTCAAGGGCGAGGCCATCATCGTCGAGGTCTCCGAGCCTTTCTGCGCTGTGACGGGCGTTCAAGCCTCCGACCCCGACCCCGACGACATACTCATCCAGGTGTACGGAATCAAAGACGCCAAGCTGTGCGGCGGCCAGCGCCTCAGCCGGGGGTGGGTGGTTGTTCCGTTGGCCCGTGAGCACATTGAATACGCAAACAAGTACCGAGACGGCGGGTTCGGGAACGTGGCTTCGGACGGGACGCTCACAGGAAAGTACTTTCCCACCGTCTTCAGACGCAAGGACGGGAGTTCCTACATGGAGGCGCGGAGAGAGGAATCGCAAGACCGGGGCCGCGACATCGTCTACAGCGGAGCCCTGTACCCCTACGATTGACGTTCCGCACCCCGTGTGTGGTGTGTGAGGCTCTGTAGCCCTGCGGGCGTTCCGCACCCCGTATGCGACTTCCGCACCCCCGTGTGAAACGCTCCGAATTCGACGGGAGGAGAGGTTGACGGATTGCACGCTAGGACGTTTTACCGTGGATGGGATCATGGCCGGAGAAGGGAATCGAGAGATCGAAGGGACTAAAGCCCCATATTCGATTGGATAAAAGTCACACCGGCAGTTTTTCGCTCTATATCGCGGAGAAGTCGGCCTTGTTCCGTGCGTGTGGACACGGTCACCATATCCGAGTGGTCACGCGCCCGTTCGCGGGGCAAAATTGAGGTATCCGCTGGACTCCAATCAAGAGAAGAAGAGGATTATGGGAACCGACACCGCCGTCGACACCGAGGCATGGAAGGGTTTCGTCCCCGGCAACTGGACCGAGACCATCGATGTCCGCGACTTCATCCAAAAGAACTACACCCCGTACGAAGGCGACGCGTCCTTCCTCGCGGGCCCAACCGAGAAGACTCTTCGCGTGTGGGACACTCTTGAAAAGGAGTACCTGTCCGAAGAGCGCAAGCGTCGCGTCTACGACGTCGACACTAAGACCCCGGCCGACATCGACGCTTTCCCTGCGGGCTACATCAGCGAGGACGACGACGTCTGCGTCGGCCTTCAAACCGATGTGCCGCTCAAGCGTGCGATGATGCCCAACGGCGGTTGGCGCATGGTCGAGACCGCCATCAAGGAGGCGGGCAAGGAGCCCGACCCCGAGGTCAAGAAAATCTTCACCAGGTACCGCAAGACGCACAACGACGCGGTCTTCGACATCTACACCCCGCGCATTCGCGCCGCCCGCTCTTCCCACGTCATCACCGGTTTGCCCGACGCCTACGGCCGCGGCCGCATCATCGGCGATTACCGGCGCGTGGCCCTCTACGGCGTGGACTATCTCATCGAGAAGAAGCAGGCCGCCAAGGATTCCGTTGTGGATGCCCCGTTCTCCGAGCACTGGGGCCGCTACCGCGAGGAACACGCCGAGCAGATCAAGGCTCTCAAAAAGCTCAAGGCGATGGCCGCCGCTTACGGCTTCGACATTTCGGGGCCGGCCAAGAACGCCAAGGAAGCCGTCCAGTGGACTTACTTCGCCTATCTGGCCTCCGTCAAGAGCCAGGACGGCGCCGCAATGTCGATCGGCCGCCTTTCCGCCTTCCTCGACATTTACTTTGAGCGCGACCTCAAGGCCGGGCTCATCACCGAGACCGACGCTCAGGAGATGATTGACGCCATCGTCGTCAAGCTGCGCATCGTCCGCTTCCTTCGCACAATCGACTACGATCAGATCTTCTCCGGCGACCCCTACTGGGCCACATGGTCCGACGCGGGCTTCGGCGAGGACGGCCGCACGCTCGTGACGAAGACGGCCTTCCGCCTGCTTCAGACGCTGAGGAACCTTGGACCGGCGCCCGAGCCCAACATCACGATCTTCTGGGACCCCGCCCTTCCCGAAGGGTACAAGGATTTCTGCGCCGCGATTTCGATCGAGACATCGTCGATCCAGTACGAGTCCGATCCCCAAATCCGCGACCGCTGGGGCGACGACGCCGCCATCGCCTGCTGCGTCTCCCCGATGAGGGTCGGCAAGCAGATGCAGCTCTTCGGCGCCCGGGTCAACGCGGCGAAAGCGCTTCTGTACGCCATCAACGGCGGGCGCGACGAAATGTCGGGCAAGCAGATCGTCGAGGGATTCGAGCCCGTCCAGGGCGACGGCCCGCTCGAATTCGACGACGTGTGGCACAAGTACGAAGAGATGCTCGACTGGGTGGTCGGCACATACGTCGAGGCCCTCAACATCATTCACTACTGTCACGACCGCTACGCCTACGAGTCCATTGAGATGGCCCTGCACGATTCCGACATCGTGCGCACGATGGGATGCGGCATCGCGGGGCTTTCCATCGTCGCCGACTCGCTTTCGGCCATCAAATACGCGAAGGTCACCCCTGTTCGCGACGAGACGGGCCTCATCGTCGATTACGAGACCGTGGGCGATTTCCCGCGCTACGGCAACGACGACGACCGCGCCGACGACATCGCGGCAACGGTGGTCCACACGGTCATGGACAAGATCAAGGCCATTCCGCTTTACCGCGACGCCATTCCGACGCAGTCGGTCCTGACGATCACGTCGAACGTCGTCTACGGCAAGGCCACCGGCAGCTTCCCGTCCGGCCACCGCAAGGGCACGCCGTTCAGCCCCGGCGCCAATCCCGAGAACGGCGCTGACACCCACGGCATGCTCGCCTCGATGCTCTCCGTCGGAAAGCTCGACTACGAGGACGCGCTCGACGGCATTTCCCTGACGAACACGATTACCCCGTCCGGCCTCGGCCGCGACAAGGATGAGCAGGTCGAGAACCTCGTCCAGGTTCTCGACGGAGGTTTCATCCCCGAGGATTCCTTCCTCTCCTAACCCAAACAAACACACATTCGGGAACACCAATCCCGAGCAAATCAAGAGAAGGAGCCGAAACATGGCGACCAAGACTTACGACGAGCGACTTGCCTCGATGAAGGCGGCCCGCGAAGCCAAGGGCGGCATCGCCGGCCTGTACCACGCCAACATCAACGTGCTCAATCGCGACACCCTCGAGGACGCGATGGAGCACCCCGAGAAGTACCCGAACCTGACGGTTCGCGTCTCCGGTTACGCCGTCAACTTCGTCCGCTTGACGCGCGAGCAGCAGCTCGACGTGCTCTCGCGCACATTCCATGCCGGCAAGTGAGGCCATTCTGAACTCGCTGGTTGCGAGCGCCGCCGGGGACCAGGACTTCCTGGCCCCGGCGGCCCGCGTTAAGGGCAACGGCACAGCCGGCCTGATCGAGATGACGGATCTGGAGCACGCCGACAGGCTGCGCCGGATGAGGGAGGGAACCCTCGGGTCTCTCCACTCGTGGGAGCTCGTGACCGCCGTCGACGGTCCGGGCATCCGTATGACGATCTTTCTGGCCGGCTGCGGGTTGCGGTGCCTTTACTGCCACAACCCCGACACCTTTCAGATGCGCGACGGCGAGCCCGTGGAAGTCGACGACCTCCTCAGGCGGATCAAACGCTACAGGAAGACCCTCAACGCCTCCGGCGGGGGAATCACGATCTCCGGCGGCGAGGCGATGATGCAGCCGCGCTTTGTCGCGAAGCTTTTAGAAGGGGCAAAGGAACTCGGAGTCCACACGTGTGTCGATACGTCCGGCTTCCTCGGACGAAATGTCACGGAGGCGATGCTCGACAACATTGATCTCGTGCTCCTGGACGTCAAGGCCGGAATTCCCGAGCTGTACAAGAAGGTCACGAGCGGCGACCTCCAGCCGACGATCGATTTCGGCGATCGGCTGGCCGAGCGCGGCATCGAAACGTGGATTCGCTTCGTGCTCGTGCCCGGGCTGACGGATTCGGAGGAGAACGTCGAGGCCGTGGCGCAGATCGTCGAGAAGTGGCCGAACGTCAGCCGCGTCGAAGTTTTGCCGTTCCATCAGATGGGACGGGACAAGTGGAAGACGCTTGGGCTGAAGTATGAACTGAACGACACGCAGCCGCCCGACAAAGCGCTGATCGAGCGCACGCGTGAGATCTTCCGCTCGCACGGGCTGACCGTTTACTGAACGTCGGAGTCGAAGGCTGAAACGGGACAGAAGTTCACGCTGGAGCGCTCCGCGACAGCCGCATTTCTGGTCATTGGCTGCTGCGGAGCGCGTCAGATTGGCCGCATGTCGGGGTGTCCGCACTCCGGAGCGGCCGCGTGTCAGACGGCTTTTCGGTCGGGGAAGCTTGCCGTCGTCGTGACATCGGTGCGCGCTTCGGGCAGGACCGTGAAGCCCGCCATCATATTGACCATGGCGACGGCTTGATCCGCTGTGTATCCGAATTCGTCCCTGTCTGCGGTGGTGTGCGCGTCCGCCACGAGCGTCACGTCATAGCCTCGGTAGACTCCGCCGAAAAGGGTGGAGCGGATGCACGCGTCGGTCATTGCGCCGCAGAGGTAAAAGTGCTTTGCGCCGAGGCCTTCGAGAACGCCTTTGAGTTCGGTTTCGGCGAAGGCGTCGGCATACGTTTTGGGAACGAGCGGTTCTTCCGGCGCGGGAACAAGCTCGTCGACGTACTGCCATCCCGGAGTGTTGCGGGGAATTCCCTCGCTTTCGTGCTGAACCCAGACGACCGGGACGCCTTCCGCTCGCGCCTTCTCGACCAATGCAACGACGTTGGCGAGGACTTCTTCGCTGCGGGCCGACGCTTCGAGTACGGCTTTTTGCATGTCGATGACGACCAGCGCCGTTTTCTCGTTTGCCATGGATGCTCCTTTTCGTGCTGGTTTTGTATTGTTTGCGAGTTGATTGGTTGTCGGCAGTCTGCTTGAATATTGGCGACTTGCCGGGGTTTTTTTCAGCTTGTTTGGTTTTTTGTAGTTTTTCTGATTGTTTGTGGTTTATTGTATAACTTACAAACTGAATTATATCGTAAAAGTGTTCGGCTCGAAAGTGTGGAAGTTTGTGCTTCAGCATTCGGTCGGCGTTCTGACGTAGGCTTGAGGGGTTATGCGCAACAGTTCTTCTTCGGGCGGACGCGACGCCGCCTATCTCGCCACGATGGAGCGCCTTCGTGCGCGAATCGCCCAGAATTCCGGGGGGCATCGCGGCGCCGGAGCGGATCAGAGCGCCGGAGCGGATCAAAGTTTGGGAAGGCGCGGGGGAGGGCTCGGCGGCGGCGAACCGTTCGACGGACCCGCTGACGAATCGCTCGGATGCGACGCTTCCGGCGGGAGGCCCGGCGGCCGTTTTGCAGCCGAATCGGACTCCGCCTCTCGCGCGGCGAGGGACTCGCGCGTGCAGAGAATCGTCGCCGGGCTCAATCCGCAGCAGCTGGAGGCGGTGACGCATTCGGGGACTCCGCTGCTGGTGGTTGCGGGCGCGGGATCCGGGAAGACCCGCGTCCTCACATCCCGCATCGGATATCTCATCGCCTCGGGGCGAGCCGCGCCGGGGCAGATCTTGGCCATCACGTTCACGAACAAAGCGGCCAGGGAGATGCGCGAGAGGCTAGAGTCTGCGTTGGGCGGAAGCGCGATACGCACAATGTGGGTTTCGACCTTCCACTCCGCCTGCCTCCGCATTCTCCGCTCCGAGCACGACGCATTGGGCATTCGCTCCACTTTCACGATCTACGACGCGCAGGACGCCCAGCGCCTCATGAAGCTCGTGTGTCGCGAGGAAAACATCGACATTCGGGCGCACCCGCCCAAAGGCCTTTCGCGCCGAGTCTCAGACCTGAAGAACGACCTCGTCACGCCCGAGCAGGCTGCGGCCGACGCAGCGGACCAAGACTCCCAGGTGCTCGCCCACGCTTACGCCGCCTACCAGAGCCGCCTCAGGCAGGCCAATGCGATGGACTTCGACGACCTCATCATGTCCACGGTCGATGTGCTGCGTTCCCATCCCGACGTCGCCGACCATTACAGGCGGCGCTTTCGGCACATACTCGTCGACGAGTATCAGGACACCAACCGAGCGCAGTACGAGTTGGTCCGGGCGCTCACGGGAACGGCCGAAGACGACAACCACGGCGAGCTGACCGTCGTGGGAGACGCTGATCAGTCGATCTACGCCTTCCGCGGAGCGACGATCCGCAACATCGAGGACTTTGAGAAGGACTTTCCCGAGGCGCGCACGATCCTCCTCGAGCAGAACTACCGTTCGACCCAGTCGATCCTCTCGGCCGCGAACGGCATCATCGCCAACAACAGCGGCCGCCGCCCCAAGCGCCTGTGGACCGACCGCGGCGACGGCGAGAAGATCGTTGGCTACGTCGCGGACTCTGAGGCCGACGAAAGCGCATTCGTCGTGTCGGAAATCGACAGGCTGCGCGACGACGCCGGGATTTCATACGGCGACGTGGCTGTCTTCTACCGGACGAACGCGCAATCGCGGGCTGTCGAGGACATGTTCGTTCGATCGGGGATCCCCTACAGGGTCATCGGCGGAACGCGTTTCTACGAGCGGCGCGAAATCAAGGACGCCTTGGCCTACCTCCACGCGATCGTCAACCGCGACGACACCGTCTCCATCCGGCGCATCCTCAACATGCCCAAGAGGGGGCTGGGGGCGAAATCCGAGGAGGCGGTGGCCATGCACGCAGCGCGATGGGACGTGTCCTTCGGGGCTGCGCTTTGCGACGTCGTCGACCCGCATCCCGAACGCGGCCCGGTTTCGGGGATAGGGAAGAAGGCGTCTGCGACGATGGCCGACTTCGCGGCCATGCTCGAAAGCGGGCGTGAAATGGCAGAGGCGGGGGAGGCCCCCGATGCGATTCTCGACTTCGCGATGGAGGAGTCGGGCTATCTCGACATGCTTCGTTCGAGCGAGGACCCGCAGGACGAATCCCGCTTGGAGAATCTGGCGGAGCTGCATTCCGTGGCCGTCGACTTTCACAAGGCGAATTCCGACGCGACGTTGGCGGATTGGCTCGACCAGGTCTCGCTTGTCTCCGACGCCGATCAGCTCGCCGACGGAGACGAGGGCGAGGCAACGCTCATGACCGTTCACGCCGCGAAGGGCCTGGAGTTCCCGGTCGTCTTCGTCACGGGCCTGGAAGACGGGACTTTCCCGCATATGCGCTCGCTCATCGACCCCGCCGAACTGGCAGAGGAACGCCGCCTCGCCTACGTGGCGGTGACACGGGCGCGTCAGCGGCTATACATCACGAGGGCCGCTACTCGCGCCTCCTGGGGCGCGCCCCAGGAGTTCCCTCCCTCGCGCTTCATCGAGGAGATTCCGGATTCCCTCATCGACTGGAGGCGGTCCGAGTCAAGCGCGGACGCGGTGCGCCGAACGGGCGGATGGTCCGGAACATGGGGGAGCGGCGGAAGGCGTCGATCCGAAGGCCTCAGCGGAGGCTACGGCGACGAGTTCGACGGCGCCCCCGTCGTCGGCTCCGGCAAGGGCTTCGTGCCGGGAAAACTCGGCGTGGATGCGGCTGCGGGAAGCCGCCGAAAGGGTTCGGCGCGGCGCGCGGACGTGGCGGGAGCCGCGGACGCTTCTGCGGTTTCCGGCGGATCGGCGGGGCCCGGGGGATCCTCGGGGCACGGCGCGGTGCAGGGGCCCTCGGGGAACGGCGCGGCCGACGGGGCGGATGCCGGACCGTCGGTTCCGGACACCCATGGCTTGGCCGTTGGCGATTCGGTTGTGCACAAGAGCTTTGGCCGCGGCAAGATCGTCGCCTTCGAGGGGAGCGGGCGCAACACAACGGCCAGGGTGACTTTCTCCAGCGGCCAAACCAAACGCCTGGCTTTGCGCTTCGCACCGCTGGAGAAGATCTGAAGCCTGCTGCCTTCCGCGTGCGCCTCGCCGGCCGCGCTTGCCGCTTGCCCGTGTCTTAAACCCGCCGTTTGCGCTCGTCTCAAGCGGCCGCCGCTTCTTTCCGCGGGCTAGCAGAGCTTCAGGGCTCTTCTTCTCCGCGTTTGCCCCTGAGGGTTCGGTTGTAGGCCAAGGCTGCGTCGAGCCAGAAGCGCAACTGCCCGTCGTCGGCGACGGACGCCGCAGACGCGCGAATCCACCCCGCTCCCATGGCTCGCCCCGGGCTGATCTCGGCGGGCGAGGCTCCCGGGACCTCGCTGAATTTCGCGTCGTCGGCGACGTCGATGCGGACGAGGAGATCTCCGTCCTTGGACGCGTGGACCGCCATTTTCTCGTTGACCATGAAAGCCTTGCCGCCGAACATCGAGACCTCGCGGACCGCAGGCTCGTCGGTAAGAAGATCGCGCAGGCGGGCGACGAGGAGGTCTTTCCCAGATTCTCCGGGCTCCGCGGAGGCTGCGGGCCGAAACGCGCCCGGGTTAGACGCCGCATCCTTGGACGCGGGGCTTTCAGACATGCTGTGCTCGGACCGAGCGCTTTCAGGCGTCTGGCCCTTGGAACCGCCGCTTCGCACGGGACTACGCTTTGTCTGCGGGAGGAGCGAAGGAAAGCCGATCGAAAATCAGCACGCTGTCGACGATCTTTCCCCCTTCGACGGTGAAGCACTCGGCTGCGGGCGCGGCATCGGCCACGGCGGTCTGCGGGCAGTAGAACAGCGCGACCCGGTTCCCGTCCGCAAAACTCGCAATGTCGACGAGCCCCGTCAGCCGCGGTGCGAAACCGCCAATGAACCGCTCGTATTCGCTTTTGCCGTGAAGATCGACGCCGGGGGCGCGGCAGGAGACGTCGTCGGCGACGAACGCCATGGCAGCTTCGACGTCGCCTCCGGTCCACGCGCGATGGTAGGCCTCGACGATCGAGCGGGGCTGGGAATCGGCGGGCGTAGGGGACTGGCCGTCGGTGTTCACTCCGGAATGGGGATTCGAGGACGTGACGGGATTATTTTGTGACATGGGTGCTCTCCTTGACGTCGATTGACTGTGCCCATCGATTCGGGTGTTCTCTCTTATTGCATTTCAGCCTACAACGTCGCTCCGTCCGAAACGGTTGACGCCAGGCGCGGATCTGGCGGAGAGAAGAGCCAGTCTTCTTTCTCTCAAACAATTCTTGGTGGAACAAGGCGCACGGTCTGCGTCATCGGTTCAGGGAAAGAATGCCGGGGCGAAAGCTCATGCTTGCCTGCCTCGCCCCTGCCAATCTCCCAGCCGGGGCGAAAACAGGTTTAGGCACAATCGGCCTGCAGAACGGCTTTCGAGCCTTACGCCCAGATTCCACGCCAATACTGCGCGGGCGTCACCGAGTCGGCGTCTGCGAGCCGATTGGCCCAACGCAGGGGAGCATAGGGGTCGGTCAGAGCCACGCGTCCGATTGCCACGGCGTCGCACCGGCCCGTCACGAGGGCCTGCTCCGCCTGCTCCCCGCTGGAAATGAGGCCGACGCCCACGACCTTGGCCTGGCTCCCCGAGACCGCCCGCTTGACGTCGGCGGCCAGCGGCAGCTGGTATCCGGGCCCCACCGGGATCGTGGCCGGAAGGAGGCCTCCCGAAGAAACGTGGAGGACATCGACGCCGTGGGCGACGAGGGCTTCGGCGGTGCGGCATGTGGCCTCGGAGTCGATCCCTCCCTCGGTCCAGTCGGTTGCGGACAGGCGGACGCACAGGACCTTGTCGCCGATCGCCGATCGGACGGCGTCGACGATGCGAATGAGGAACCGTCGCCGATTCTCCTCGCTGCCGCCGTATTCGTCGGTGCGGACGTTCGACAGCGGGGAAAGGAATTCGTGAATGAGGTATCCGTGGGCGCCGTGCACTTCGACGACGTCGACGCCCGCCGCAACCGCCCGGCGCGCCGCTTGTGCGAAGGCCTCGACGAGCGCGTCGATGCCGGCGACGCTGAGCTCCGACGGCTTGTCCAAGCCGGGAAAGGCGATCGGACTGGGGGCGACGAGAGTCCAGCCGTCCTGCGTGCCCTCGAAGGCGTGGGCGTAGCCCCGAAGCGCGGGAGAGGTGCCTGCCTTTCGTCCGGCGTGGGCGATCTGGACTCCGCAGAGAGCGCCCTCAGCGTGAACGGCCTTGACCAATTTGGAGAAACTCTCGATTTGCCCGTCGTCCCACAGGCCGAGGTCGCGCGGCGAGATGCGGCCCTCGGGCGAAACCGCCGTCGCCTCGACGACGATCGTGCCGAATCCGCCGACGGCGCGAGAGCCGTAATGCAGCGTATGCCAATCGGTTGCACGCCCGTCTTCCTGAACGGCCGAGTAGGTGCACATCGGGGCGAGCCACAGGCGATTGCGAGCCGTCGTGTTGCGGAATGGCGTCGGGGAGAAAAGCATGCTCATAAGCTTCATGGTACGCCCGAAGCCTCGGCGCGGACAGTGCCGAAGCGCACGATTTCCGGGCGCCGCGCCGTGCGAGACGCGTCTGCCGGGGTCCGTCTGTCAAACGTCGCACGGAAGGAGGCCGCAACTCGGTCGCGGCGGACATTCGCCCGTTCGCGTGTCGAGCCTCGCACGGGAAGGAGCCGGCGCAGGCAAGCCGGCGGTGACGAAGACGACGCGCGTGTTCTCCAAGCGGGCAATTTGGCGGCAGCGGTGGACACGTGCGGCGACGGTCGATTAGGTTTCCAATGTCCGAACAAGCCCTGACGGGCACAACGAAGGAGGGGCACGTTGCCGCTGTACCTAATCGAACTCAAGCCTGCCGAAGCCACCAAGGAATCCGTCGGCGCCCTCATTGAGAAAGTCGTTTCCGCCGTGGGCTCAAGCGACGGCGAACTCATCGAGACGCAGGTGACGTCCGACCACCGGATCGTCTTCGTCGTCGTCGAAGCTGATTCGCCGCGTTTCGCCTCGCCCGTCGTCAAGGCGGTCGAAGGCGTTGCGGAAATCGCCGGCCCCGACGAGGTTCGGCTTGTGGGCGCCGAGCTTGACGACATCAAGAAGTTGAAGTCCCACGCCGACTACCTCGTTGAATGGGACATTCCCGCAGAGGTCACGATGGACCAGTACCTTGCGCGAAAGAAGGCCAACTCCCCGAAGTACGCGGAGGTCCCCGAGGTCTCCTTCCTGCGGACGTACGTCCGGGAGGACACCGCCAAGTGCCTGTGCTTCTACGACGCCCCCGACGAGGACGCCGTGACGAGGGCCCGAGCAGCCGTCCAGACGCCCATCGACCGGCTTTTCAAGCTGGACGCCTGAGGGGCTTCAGGGATTTCCCGAAGCTTGAAAGGCTTCTGACGCTCGTTTGAATGTGCGACGCCTCCGGCTCGTCGCTCGCAAGGGCCTGGAACCCTCACGGGTCTCAGGCCCTTGCGAGTTTCGGCCCGCGGGGCGCCGGACGGCTTTGAGCCTCATGCACGGCCCAGGCGAGTAAGCGCCTCGTCGAGCAAGTCCACGGCGACCGAAAAGCTCGCCTCTGCCGAGCGGCGTTCCCCGAATCCGCCGCTCAGTTCCAGATCGACAAACCCGTGAAGGGCGGAGCGGACGAATCTGACGGCGTCGACCAGGGAATTCTTGGGGATGCCGTAGCCGATGAGCGCGGCGCCCGCGATTTGAACGATCCTCTCCGAAGCGCCGACCGTCGGCGGCTGGCACGCCGCCTCAGAGGGGCATGCCGTTTCCGACGGAGGCGTTGTGCCTGAGGCCTCGCCTTTCCCTGAAGGGAAGGCCTTCGTTGCGCCGTCGGCTCCGCCTCCTCCCCGAACGGCTCGCCGATGCGGGGAGCGTTGAATGAGGGGGTAGGTTCCGGGATGGCTGTGGGCGAAGGACCTGTACGCCGAGGCGATCGCCTGCAAAGCGCCCTTTCCCGAGCGGCCGACGGACGCCTCGGCCAGTGCGTCCGCGAACGCGTTTGCGGTCAAGTCCACGATTCCGGCGACGAGGCCGTCAAGGCCTTTGACGTGTTTGTAAAGGCTGGGCGCCGCGACGCCCAAAGACTGCGCCAGGCGGGCAAGGGAGAGGGCGCCCAAGCCTTCGGCGTCGACGATGCGAGCCGCCTCCCGCGTCACGGATTCCGCGCTGAGCCCCGCCCTAGGCATGTGTTCCTCCGAAGCCGATCCGGCTCGCGAATGCGATCGCCTCGCGCGCGGCGACGTCGGGCGATTCGAGCATCGGCGCGTGCCCGACGCCTTCGACCATGGCGAAGGCCCCCTGCGCGAATTGCGAGGCCGCCCACGACGCCTCGGCCCGAGGGTCCTTCCAGTCGGGGTCCTCGGCGCCCATGACGACAAGGGCGGGAGCGGTCACGCGGTTGAACCACGGTGCGACGACGGCATGGTCCGTGCGGGCGGTTTTCGAAAAGGCGGCCCAATGGCCTTTCCTTTTGAGGATCGAAGAGAGGCGAGAGGCCCGGGCCGAAGCCTGGTCGCCGAGGCCTGGCCAAAGCCTGCGTGAGTGAAGGCGGCAAATCGCGGGGCCCCACGGGCGGGCGAAGGCGAGGCGGAAAGCGAGCCGCGTGAGCGGGTTCGATGAGCCGCGGAGGAAAGGCCCGAAAAGAAGAAGCCCGGAGACTTTCGCAGGCTCTCTTCCGGCGGCGATTGTGGCCGCGGCGGCTGACATGGACGCCCCCGCGAGGATCGCGGGGCCGCCTCCCAGTTCGTCTACGACGGCGAGCATGTCCTGCGCCGTCGGCTCGTCGCCGTAAGAGTCAAAGCCCGTTGAAGAATCGCCGTGGCCGCGCAGATCGGCGCTGGCGACCCGAAATCCTGCTTCGACCAAGCGGCACGAGAATGGGGCGAAGGCGTCGCGACTGTCTCCCATTGCGGGCGAGCAGACGACAAGCGGGCCCTCGCCGGCAACCTCGACGCAGATCGTTCCTCCCGGAACGGAAATGTTGCTAATGACCATAGCCAATAAGCTAATGTCATTAGCTTTCGGATGCAAACCGTTTCGATCGGCTTTCCGATGTCGGCTGGCATTCCGCCGCCAGCGCTTTCGTCACAGTCAGCTGTCGTGGCGGTCCGCTGTCGTCAGGCGATCGCGTGGAGCCGCTGTTCGGCGTCGTCGACGAGCGTTTTGAGCGTCGAAGAATCGATTGCGGTGTCGAATTCCCTGCACCGCTGCGCCAAGCCGTCAAGCTCCTCGAGGCTTTCGCCGACCGCGTCGATGTGACGGGAGACGGCGCTGGCCAACTCGTCGGAGCCGTCCGACGCGCCCTTGGCGTCCGACTCCTGCTCCTGGTTCCACAGCATGAGGACCTGACGGGGAATCGCCAGCAGATTGGATGTTTCGACGATGAAGTCGGCGGTCTCCGAGGCGAGTTCGGCATGGGCCGCGGCCATCTCCTCCATCTCCGACAGACCCTTGCGCAGGGCGCCGCCGAGCATCGCGATGGCGTCCGCCGAAACGTCGGCGTCGGTCCCGCCGTCGATCAGCTCCGCGGTGAATTTCGCCATCATAGTCGTGTGAAGCCGGGCCAAGGCCACCCTGAATCGGGTCCGTGCGCTGATCTTGTCCAGCCGCGCGAGGGCGTCGACCAGCTGGTCGGTGGGCTCGCGCACGAGGTCCTTCATCTGCCCCCACGTTTCGAGGAGCTGGGCGAGTTTCTCCGTCTTCGATTCGCTTTGGCCGAGGGCTGCGGACAACGCGTCGTCGTCAACCTCCTCGCGAAGGCCGTCTCGGGTGGACCGAAGCGCTGCGGACAGGTCGGCCAGATCGTCCTGCCGGTCCATCCAGGCGTCGAGCTCCTTTGCGATGCCCTTGGCGTCGGAGAGCATCTGCGCCAAGGCGCCGCTGGCCTCGGGGCGCTCGGGGAACTCGTCGGCCGTGGACTCCCGCTTCGCAACCTCCGCGGGAAGCGCGATGTTCTGAAGGTCCTCGTATGAGTGCACGCCCGACTCGTCGAGCAGCTCGAGGATCTTAGCCGCCCCCTCAGACGCGACCTGGCGCCGGGTGAGCCCCTCGGATTCGAGCTTTTCCTCGAAAGCGGACGCCTTCTCATATATCGAGAGGGCTTTGCTGAAAAGGTCCTCGCAGCCGGGGCGTATTCTGACCGAGAGATAGCCGCCGTCCTCGAGGGGCGTGACGGTGGCGAAGACGTCGTATTCGCTGCCGTCGGAGGCCAGATTTCGCACGTAGGCCGCAAAAGGCTGCCCGGCTTTGATAGTTGCCCACATCGCGTGGAATGCGCCGCGGGGCATCGCCGGATGTCGAATGATGTTGTGGGGCGCTCCGACCAGTTCGTCGCGGCTGTAACGCGACAGCTCGACGAAGACCTTGTTCGAGCAGCCTATGATTCCGCGCTCGTCGGTTGCCGAGAAGAACATCTGGTCTGCGCCCACCTCGTGTGTTTCGCCTGTGACTTCTGCTTGTACGACCTTCACTGTTCGCTCCTCTGGGTATTCGCCGTGTTCGCGCTTTCTGACGCGAACATCAACCAAATTTAGAAGACTCGCCAGTTCCGCAGAAGATGCGGGTATGGGTAACGATACCCGTCGTGTGAATCGACACATCGGCGGAAGCGCGCCGATAATCTGCGGCGCTCGAAGGCCTCGGGGGTCTCGTCTAGACTTGATGCGTCTGGAAACGAAGACGTCGGAAGGACAGTACGTGGATCTCTACGAGTATCAGGCCCGCGAACTATTCGAGGCGCACGGGGTGCCCGTGTCGGCGGGGATTGTCGCATCGACTCCGCAGGAGGCGGAGTCGGCCGCCCGCGAGCTCGGCGGCGGCCCCGTCGTTGTCAAAGCGCAGGTCAAAACGGGCGGCCGAGGCAAGGCCGGGGGCGTGAAACTCGCCCGAAGCCCACAAGAGGCCGCAGACAAGGCCGCAGAAATTCTGGGCATGGACATCAAAGGCCACGAAGTCCGCTGCGTGCTCGTCGCCTCCGGCGCGGACATCGCCCGAGAGTTCTACTTCTCGGTGCTGCTCGACAGATCCGAGCGCAGATGCCTCGCCATGTGCTCGGTCGAGGGGGGCATGGACATCGAAACCCTCGCAAAGGAGCGGCCGGAGGCGCTGGCCAAGGTCGCCGTCGCCCCGAACGTCGGAATCGACGAGGCGAAGGCGCGCGAAATCGTCGGCGCCGCGGGCTTCGACGCCGAGACGGGCGAGAAGGCCGTGCCCGTCCTGCTCAAGCTGTGGGACGTGTACTCGGGGGAAGACGCGACCCTCGTCGAGGTCAATCCGCTCGTTTTGACGGAGCAGGGCGAGATCGTCGCCCTCGACGGCAAGGTGACGCTCGATGACAACGCGCGGTTCCGCCACAGCGGCCACGAGGCGCTCGTCGACAAGGCCGCGGAAGACCCTCTTGAGGCCAAGGCGAAGGCGCTCGGCCTCAATTACGTCAAGCTCGACGGCCAGGTGGGGGTCATCGGCAACGGCGCGGGCCTGGTCATGTCCACGCTCGACGTCGTCGCCTACGCCGGAGAGGAATACGGCGTGGGGCCGGCGAACTTCCTCGACATCGGAGGCGGGGCCGACGCGAACGTCATGTCCAACGGCCTCGACGTCATTCTGGGCGACCGGGACGTGCGTTCGGTGTTCGTCAACGTTTTCGGCGGAATCACGGCCTGCGACGAGGTCGCCAAGGGGATCGTCGCCGCCCTCGACGCGTTGGGCGAGGCGGCCTCCAAGCCGATCGTCGTGCGCCTCGACGGCAACGCCGTCGCCGAAGGCCGCGCGATCCTCGCCGAAGCGAACCACCCCCTCGTCACTCTCGTCGACACGATGGACGGAGCGGCGGCCAAGGCCGCCCAGCTGGCCGCCGGGTCGGACGCGAAGCAGTCGGACGTGAAGTAAGGAGCAGGCCCAATGTCCATCTTCCTCGATAGGAATTCGAAAGTCATCGTCCAGGGAATGACGGGGTCCGAAGGGCGCAAGCACACGCGCCGGATGCTCGGCGCGGGCACGAACGTCGTCGGCGGGGTCAACCCCCGCAAGGCTGGGACCTCGGTGGAGTTCGACGTCGCCCCCATCGGCCCGGGGGCCGAAGAACGCCGGGCCGGTGCCGTTTCCGTCCCCGTTTTCGGATCCGTCGCCCAGGCGAAGGAAGCCACAGGCGCGAACGTCTCCGTCGTCTTCGTTCCGCCGGCGCACACGTTGGGCGCCGTCCTCGAAGCCGTCGACGCCCGGCTCGACCTCGTCGTCATCATCACCGAGGGCGTGCCGGTGAAGGACGCGACGGAGTTCTACGCGTACGCCGCCGAGCGCGGCGTCAGGCTCATCGGCCCGAACTGCCCCGGGATCATCTCGCCCGGCCAGTCGAACGTCGGCATCACGCCCCCCGACATCACGGGGCCGGGGCGCGTCGGGCTCGTGTCGAAATCGGGCACGCTCACCTACCAGCTCATGTACGAGCTTGCGGACCTCGGGTTCACGACGTGCATCGGCATCGGCGGCGACCCAGTCATCGGCACCACTCACATCGACGCCATCAAGGCCTTCGAGGCCGACCCCGACACGGAGCTCATCGTCATGATCGGCGAGATCGGCGGCGACGCCGAAGAACGCGCCGCCGCGTACATCGCCGAGCACGTGACGAAGCCCGTCGTCGCCTATGTGGCGGGTTTCACCGCGCCCGAGGGAAAGACGATGGGGCATGCGGGGGCCATCGTCTCCGGCTCGTCCGGAACGGCCGCGGCCAAGAAGGAGGCCTTGGAGGCCGTCGGCGTGCGCGTGGGCAAGACGCCCAGCCAGACGGCCGCCGTCGCCAGGGAAATCCTGGGGGTCTGAGGGCCGCCGCGCCAGGGTCGTCGGCGGCGCTTCAGGCGCCGTCGGGAGTGCGCGCGGCGCTCCTTGACGCGGAGTCCACGTAGCCGCACGCGTGAATCCCCGATTCGCGCTGCGAGGCCGAACGGGTCTCCAGTTGGAACGTGGAATGGTGGATCGCCACGTCGAAATGCTCGGCCACGCACGTTCTCAGATCTTCGAGTATCGCCACCGCGTGCCCGTCCTGGAAGCAATCGTCGCCGACGACGACGTGCGCGGAGATGACGGGCAGGCCTGTGGCGACCGTCGAGGCGTGCAAATCGTGCACGCCGAGGACGTGGTCGAGGCCCAGCATGTGCTCGCGGACCTCGTCCAGATCCAAGCCGCGAGGGGTGGTCTCCATGAGGATCGCCCCGGCTTCCCCGATGAGCTTGACGGCGCGCGGGAGGATGAGGGCTGCGATGAACAGGCCGGCCACGGCGTCGGCGCGCTGCCACCCGACTGTTGCGATGACGATCGCCGCCGCGATGACGCTCAGAGAGCCCAGCGCGTCGTTGGCCACCTCCAGGAAGGCCGCGCGCATGTTGAGGTTGGAGCGCCGGGCCGAAGCCAACACCAGCATGGAGGCGGCGTTGCCGACGAGGCCGACGACGCCGAAGACGATGAGCGTCTTCGACGGCATGTCGGGAGGCTCGCGAAGCCGCCCGACGGCCTCGACGACGACGTAGACTCCGACTCCGGCCAGCACAGCCGCCTGCGCCAGCGCGGCGAGGACTTCGGCTCGCCGGTACCCCCACGTGCGCTTGGACGACGGCGGCCGCCGCATGAGCGTCGCGGCGACGAGCGCCATGAGAAGCCCCGAGGCGTCGATGACCATGTGCACCGTGTCGGTCAACAGCGCGAGGCTGCCCGTGAGGGCGGCGCCGACCGCCTGGGCGAGCAGGATCGCCGCGGCAATGGCGAAGGCGGCCGCGATTTTGCCCCGCGCGTCCGGCGATTGGGCGTCCGGCGGCTGCCCGTCCGGCGAGTCGGACGGAGCGAAGGGCGAGCCGTGCGCGTGGTCGTGCGGCGCCATCGTCACCGCCCCCCGTCTTCCCAGTGGCGGATCACTTTGCGCAGAAGGACGCCGAAGGCCAATCCCGTCGCCGCGAGGTACGTCCCGTAGAATCGCCGGGCCGTCCGGCCGAGCGGGACCTCGAGAACGCGGATCGCCGCGGTGAAGGAGAACATCCGCGCCGCGCGCTCGCCGGCGGCATGGAAGAGGACGGGGCCCGTCGGCATGCCGCGGCGGCCCGATTCCGCCGCGAAGAGCTTGACCGGGATGCCCGTGAGCGCCTGCTTCCAGTAGCCTGACGCGCCTTCGCCGAGGTATTCCGACGTCGCGCGTTCCATGCCGGGGCGGGTCCACGGCGCGGGCGGGCGCGCCCCCGCGCGGGTGAGCGCGTGCGTGAGCGCAACCCCGGCGACCGACCCCGCGACGACCGCCGCCGCGCGTCTGAACAGAAGCCGCGGCTGGGCGACCCCCAGCCAGACCTGGCTCATCTCCGCCATGACGGGGAAGGAAACGGCCTCGGCCATGCCCCAGGCGAACATGATCGCGTCCCCCCGCGCGCCCTTCATCGCCGCGTCCACGGCGGAGTGGACGGGGGAGACATGCACAAGCGCTTTCATCCCAGCACCGCCGCAAGGGGAAGGACGAGCAGGAGGGAATCGACGCGGTCGAGCAGGCCGCCGAAGCCCGGCAGCCAATCGCCCGCGTCCTTGACGCCGGCCGCCCGTTTCACCATCGATTCGAGCAGGTCGCCGAGCACGCCGCCTACGCCGACTGCGATGACGAGCCCGAGCGTGATGTGCCCGAGGAGCGTGAGGATGACGACGGCGCCCGCGAGCGCCCCGACGAGCCCGCCCACGGTTTTGTTCGGCGAGAGCGGGGACAGCGGGCGGCGCGCCCACGCGAATCTTTTCAGGCCCGTCCCTCCCGTCCAGGCTGCGACGTCGGCGGCGGCAGCGGCGAAGGCGATGAGGAAGGCGTCGTGCCACAAGACGACGAGGTGCGCGAGCGACCAAGGGATCCAGATCGAGGCGAAGCCCGTCAGCGTGGCCCTGCGCACGCCGTCGGCGGTGTCTCCGGCCACAACCGCGGGCAGAGCGCATACGAGGACCATGACGGGGGCGAGCGCCATCATGTTCGGGCGCTGCCAGGCCGTCAGCGGATAGAGGACCGCGAGAACGGACAGGAGGATCGTTTCCGGCCGAGGCAGCCGCGTCATCCGAGCCAGCTCTCGAATCGCCTGGAGCCCGAGGAGGGCCGCGAGGAGCGCCGTTGTTCCCCTGCCGATCCAAATGGGTATGCCGACGGCGGGGATGATGACCGCCCAGGTGGTCCACCGGCGGTGGAGCTCTCTTTTGCGGGAGAGCGCGACGCCGATTCCCGCAAGAAGCAGGATCGTCAGGGCCGTCACCGCGAGGAAGACCGCGCGCCCCTCCAAGCGCCAGCCGGTGAAGGGCACGGTGAACGTCCAGGACCTGTCGCCTCCGACGATCCAGCCGATGAACGAGTCGCCGAGCGCCGTTGGCTGGATCATTCGAACTCCTCCTCGGCTCGCTCGCTCCTGGCTTCGTCTGTCTCGACCGCGTTGCCCTTTGCGTCGTTCTGCCCGGCCGCGCGTTCCCCTCCGACGGCCCTCTTCTGGACGACCGCGCCTTCTTCCTTGACTTTGCCGTTCCCTCCCAACGCGGCGATGTCGGGCGGAGGCGCAGGCGCCGCCCTGTCCGCAGGAGCGGGCCCGGCCGTTCCCCGCAGCGCCCTGTGCGTCTTCGCAAGCCTCACGGCGGCGGTCGCGAGGGATCCCGCGACGACGATCCAGCCGAAAACGGCCAGACGCTGAGGGAAGGCCGCCGCGAGAACGGCGGTGAGGCATCGCTCCGTCTTGCCGAAGGGCCCTCCGTTCAGACGCGGCGCGCCCGCCCCCGCCGCGCAGAGCGAGACGAACGTCGGCAGGGTGGCCGCGGCGGTCGCTGCGAGCAGAAGCGCCGTCGTCGACGTCGGCGAATCCGTTCGAACGGCCAGGCCGACCAAGCCCGCCATGATGAGAAAGTCGGAGAAACGGTCGCCGATCTCGTTGAGGACGAAGCCGAAAGGGCGGGAGACGCCGCGTGCGCGGGCAACTGCGCCGTCGAGATTCGCCCCTCCGAGTCTGGCGGCGAGGAAGACGAAGGCGGCGATCCACCAGCCTTCGACGATCGCCCACGCTCCGAGCGCCGCGGCCGCCACTCCGGCCGCCGTCCAGAAATCCGGCGATATTCCGCGGCGGACGGAGGCGGAGACGATGAACCCGAGGCGTCTGGTATACCAATACTTCAATGCGTACAGGGACTTCACATCGATAGCTTATAGGCGCTGAGGCGGCATGCCCATGGGCCGTCCCACACCGTGGGAGCCTCCCGCGGAGCCTCGGGTGCGCCGAATCCCTGTATCATCGGATCGGCCGGGCGGCGTTCGTCGGGGCCGCCGCCGGGAATTACGAGAAAGGCTGCGAAAATGTCCGAAAATGCAAGCGAAGTCACTGCAAAAACGCCAGGCTCGGACGCCGAGGCCGACGGCGGCGCGGCGGGCGCAGTCCACATCGCGGGCAACGGCGGCGCCGCCGACGGCGGCACTGTGCTCGACAGGTACTTCGCCCTCTCGGACACGGCCGGCAAAGAGCGGAAAGACTTTGAGGAGCTCGTATCGCTTTTCAGCCCCCGCGCGCGGATCGCTTCTGGACGCGGCGAGGACGTCGAGGGGATCGACGCCGTGAGGGCTTTCTACCGGGAGTTTTTCGATCGCAACCTCGAATTGCATCACGTGTGGAAGACGAAAGTTGAGCCGGACGGGCTGCACATTGCCCGCTGGGCGGTTGCAGGGCGCAGAATTTCCGGCGAAGTTTTCGCCCTGTCCGGTTGCGACACAGCCGAGACCGACGACGCCGGCCGAATCGTGAAGCTCCGCGTAAAGATCGACTGAGGCGGCGGCTCGCTTCCGCGCCGCGGCGTCGGGACTCATTTCTGCGGCGCCGGGTCACTCCCTGACGACGCGCACGGGGGAGAAGGCCCGGTCGAAGACGACGAAATTGGGCCGCTTGCCCAACTCGAAATTGAGTGTGACGCCCTTCGCCCCCTCGATGGAGGCCGCCCTTGCGGGAGCGGCGACGCATGCGCGGACGATCTGCCCGAACGGGAGGGCGCCCCGCCGGGCGAACAGCGCGAGCTGGTCGCTCAGCCGCGAGCAGCCCCCGGCGATCGTCTCTTTCCCCGCGAGCCGCGCCGCGCCTTCGCGCACGTCGACGTCGAGGCCCCCGAGCGTGTACCGCCCTTCGGGCATGCCGGCTGCGGCGATCGCATCCGTGACGAACGCCGCGTTTTCGCCGACCCATCCGTGCACGTCCTCGACGAGGGCGGGGGCCAGATGGACGCCGTCGCCGATGGTTTCCACGATCGCGCGCCCTTCCCGGGCGGCCGCCAGGAACTCCCTGACCGGGCCGGGGTCGCGGTGGTCGATCGGCGGCATCGCGTTGAACAGGTGCGTGACCGTCTGCGGCACACCCTCAAAGCCGAGCTCGGCCGCGCAGAGCGACGTGGCTTCGAGGGCTTGCGCCGCGGTGTCGCCGCTTGCGGCGGTGTGCCCCCAGGAGGGTTTGGCGCCGTGGGCGAGCAGGATTCGGACGGCCTCCATGGCGTGGTCGGCCTCCGGGGCGACGGTCATCGTCTTGACGAAGCCCCTGCCCTCCTTGAGCCACGCCGCGAGCTCCTCGGGGTCGGCGCCGCGGATGGCCGCCGGATTCTGGGCGCCGGCCTTGCGGGGAGAGACGTACGGGCCCTCCATGTGGATTCCGGCCAGGTCGCCCGATTCGCAGAATGGGACGAGCGCCCGGATCGCCGGCAGGGGATCGGCCGTCGAGACGAGGGAGGCGAGGAGCGCCGTCGTCCCGGAAGCTCGGTGGGCCTCGATCGCCTTGCGTATCGAGCGGGGATCGACGTCGTCGGGGAAGGACGCCCCGCCTCCGCCGTGGCAGTGGACGTCGACGAGCCCCGGCGCGATGAAAGCCCCCGAGACGTCGGCCTCGCCGGAATAGCCCCGCGGCAGCACGCGGGCGAGGACTCCGCCCTCCAGCGCGAGCCCGCCTCCCGCCTCCCTTCCGTAGCCGTCGTAAACCGTGCCCGAGACGACCATGTCGGGTTTGTCGGCTTCTGCCGCCGCTCCGGGCCCGCCCATGCCTACGCCGACGCGGCCGGCCTCTGCCGCGTCGACGCGCCTTGCGCGGCCGGTCACGCCAGGCTCCAGCGCTCGCGATAGAGATCGGCGTATTCGAGGCGTTCCGCGGCCTCGGCGTCGACGAAAACGGTGAGGTCCGGGTGCATCTGGGCGACGGTCGCAGGCCATTTCGCGCTGATCGCGCCCTCGATCAGCTGGCGGACGGCTTCGGCTTTCTGAGCGCCGAAGGCGAGCAAGAGCAAGGATCGCGCCTCCATGATCGTTCCCAGACCCTGCGTGACGCAGCGGGAGGGGACCTTGCCGACGTCGCCGTCGAAGAAGCGGGCGTTGTCTGCGCGCGTTCGGCGGGAGAGAACCTCGACGCGGGTGCGCGAGACGAGCGACCCGCCCGGCTCGTTGAAGCCGATGTGCCCGTTGGCGCCGATTCCGAGGATCTGCAGGTCCACGCCGCCGGCCGCGGCGATCGACGCCTCGTACTGCCCTGCGGCAAGGCGCGGGTCGGCGGCCGAGCCGTCGGGGGTGCGAAGGCCGGCCTCGGTCAGCCCCGTCTTTTCCTGCCCCACGAGCTCGCGCCGCAGGACGTTGCGGTACCTTTCCGGATGTCCGTCCGCGATTCCCACATATTCGTCGAGTGCGAAGGCGGCTGAGCCCTCCAGGGTGAAGCGCCCGGCCGCGTGTGCCTCGCGCAGCTCGGAGTAAAGGCCTTCGGGCGTGGATCCGGTTGCCACGCCGAGGGTCGCGTTCGGTTTGCGGGCCAGGAGATCGACGACGCCGCGCGCCGCGGCCGCCGAGGCCTCCTCGGACGTCTCGAAGATGCCGATCTGCATCGCCAGTCCCTTTCTCGACGCGCCGTTCCCGTTTCGCGGCGCGTCGTTGCAATACCGGTGGTCAGTGACGTTTGCCCTCAACAATACACGCTCGCGGCCGATTTGTCTTACAAATTCTGGGCGGGGAGTTTCGGCGTGTGTCCGCCTATTCCGAACGGGGGATGCGACCATTGGCGTGATGAGCACAGAGGAACGCCGCGCATGCATTGCGGCCGCCTGGGTCCCGGTCAGGGCGCTGGCGGTCGCGTGGACGACGGTCACGGTTTTTGCGATTTTCGCCTACGCCGCGACGGTCTCTTCTCCGACCCTCAGCCACGTCGATTGGCACGACGCGGCGCAGGCGGGAACGTCGATCTTCTTGCTGGCGATGGGAGGCCCGGCGGAGGTCGGGAATGCGAGCGTGAGCCTCATGCCGTTGAGCGTGACTCTGCTCATCTGGTGGTTCGTCTATCGCTCCTTCCTCGCAACGGGGGTCGATTCCTGGGCCCAGGCGGCCTCGGCGGCCGCATCGTCCTTCGTGTGCACCCTGATCCTCGGGCTCGCCGCCCTTCCAGGCGCCGGGCGCTTCAGCGGCGCCGTCGGGGCCGCGGTCCTCACCTGCGCTGCGATGGCTCGCGCCCGCTGGCGGATCTCGCGCCCCGACGGCCGCGTGTGGAACCTCCTTGAACGCTGCCTCGGCGAACTTCGGCCCGTCCTGCGCGCCCTCGCCGTCGTCTCCGTGGCTCTTTTGGCCGTCGCCCTCGTCCTCGGCCGGAGTGCGATCGCCGCCATCAACGGCTACTACGTCCAAGGCGCCGTCGGCGCCGTCATGCTCGCTGTCGTGCAGCTGGCCTACCTTCCCAACATCGTCGTCTGGGTCGCCTCCTTCGCGCTGGGGGCGGGTTTTTCCGTGGGCCGGGGCACGGATTTCTCCGCGTTCGGCGTGACGAGCCTCCAGCTTCCCGCCATTCCGGTTTTCGGCGCTCTGCCCAATCCGGGCGTGCGGATGGCGTGGCTTCCCGTTCTTCTTGCCTTCCTTGCCCTGGCCTGGTTCGTCTGGCGCTCGCGCGCATATTCGAGTCTGAAAGAGGCGTCCGCCGCGGCGGGGGCGTGCCTGGGCTGCCTCTTCGCCCTCGGCGCCGCGGCCGCTTTCCTTTCGGGGGGCGCCGTCGGGCCGGGGCGGATGTCCGACGTCGGCCCTCGCCTCGCGCCGCTCGCCCTCGGTTTCGCCTTGGCCATAGGGCTGCCGTGCGCGCTCGGCCTGGTCGCTCCCCGCGCGGCCGCCGCGCTCCGCTCCCGCAGAACGGGGCCGCCGGAGGAGGCAGACGCGGAGGAAGGGCTCTCGACAACCGGGTTCTCCTCCCCGCAGCCCGATCGAAATTCCCGTGATGCCGCCGACTCTTTCGCCTCCGAGAGAAGGCGAGACCTCGAAAATCGTACGTTTGCCCGCCCGTCGAAGTGGCAGGGGAACCGGCGTGACGATACATTTGTCAAGTGAATAGCAAGCGCGGTCCCACTCGCCTCGTTGTGCTTGTGTCGGGCACAGGGTCGAATATGCAGGCCCTTCTGCGCGCCTGCGCCGACCCCTCCTACGGGGCGCGAATCGTCGCCGTGGGCGCCGACCGCCGAGGCGCCGCCGGAATTCAGATCGCCGAAGAGGCCGGAGTTCCGACGTTCGTCTGCGCCCTTTCGGAGCACTCGTCGCGGGAAGAGTGGAACGCGTCTTTGCGCGACGCCGTGGCGGCGTACGAACCCGACATCGTGGTCCTCGCGGGCTTTCTCAAACTCGTCGGCCCCGAATTCCTAGCCGCGTTCCCGCAACGCGTGGTGAACACCCACAATGCGCTTCTGCCTTCCTTTCCTGGAATCCACGGCCCGGCCGATGCCTTGGCGTACGGTGTGAAGGTGACGGGCGCAACCCTTTTCGTCGTCGACCCCGGGATGGACACGGGGGCGATTCTGGGACAGACAACATGTCCGGTTCTCGAGGGAGATTCCGAGGAAGCGCTGGTAGAACGAATCAAGGAAGTCGAGCGTGCTCAGTTGGTTGAGCTCATCGGGCGAATGGCGCGCGAAGGCTGGTGGGTCGATGGCAGAAAGGCGGGGATAGGTGCTCGGTCCAGATAAGCTTCTTACGCTCATAGTGTTTGCCATATTCACGGTCGCCAGCGCGGCCGCCGCAGTATGGCTCATCGGGCGCGAGCCCACTCGCAAGATTCGGGCGCAGGCCTCCGCCGCCATGGTCGCCGCGATCGTGGGCGCCATCAGCATGACGGGCATTCAGATGAACCGGACGCTTGGGTACGCCGCAAACTGGAGCGACGTGCCGGGCCTGTTCTTCATGAAGCCCGACGGAAAGGGCCCTGCGACGCCGATCCGCAGGCCCGTTCCCGGGCCCGACGCCGGCGATCCCGAATTGCCGGGCCGCCCCGGAGACTCACGGTGGAAGGCCAAGTTCACGAAGGATTCGAACGGCGCCTACAAGACGAAATTCAGGGGGCCGATCTCGGGGATCAACCTTCCCGTGTGGGTGTGGACGCCTAAGAACTATTCGCCGACGAACGGGAAAATCTACAAGGTCATGCTCATGCTGCACGGGTACCCGGGCAACCCCTACAAGGTTCCCACGCAGCTCAATCTCCAAAACGCCATGAAAAAGCATCCGAACACGATAATGGCGATCCCCTCGCTCAAAGTCGACGCCACGTCTCCCGACTGCGTCGACATCAAGGGGCGGCCCGCCGTCGGATCCTGGGTGGTGGACGACGTCGTCGGCATGGTCCGCCACAATTTTCCCAACACCGAGAAGACGCGAAAGGGATGGACCATCGCCGGCGCCTCCTACGGCGCCTACTGCTCCGCGGTTCTCGGCCTCACCCATCCCCAGACTTTTTCCAAGATCATCTCATTTTCCGGATACGACCAGCCGGAGACGGGGCGTTTGCTGGGCGCGCCGCTTCGTGTTCGGCGAGAATTCAGCGTGTCCAGCCTGTTGTCCAGACAAAGGGCGTGGCCGCAGCGGTTCTACGTCACGGGTTCCAAAGGCGACCCGAAGTCGGCCGCCTTCGTCCAAAAGCTCAAGAGAATATCGACGCCGGCGGTCAGAATCACCTCGCTGCTCCAGCCCATCGGGGGCCACAACTGGGGCGTGTGGCGCAAGGAGCTGCCCGCCGCCTTGGCATGGAACGGAAAGGTCTGATGTTTGCCATAACCGGCGGTGGGACGATCTTCGTCAGCTTCCTTTTGACGGTCGCATGCATCGTTTGCGCCGTGGTCTACGGCCCCCGTTTTCGGTGGGAGGGCCACCACGCGGCATGGGGGGTCCTGGCCCGTTCCGGAATCGTCTTCCTGTCCATTTTGTGGGGATGCATCACCGTGCTCCTGCTCTTCAACAGGGTCACGCTCACGGTCACATCCTTCGGCGATCTGGACGCCTTCCTCTACCTGCTCGGCTTTTCCGACTGACGCGCACGCGCGCCAAGCCGTATTATGAATGCGTCGGCGACTGGCGTTGGATGGGATTGACCATCGGGGAGCGAAGTCTCGGCGTCGCACGCCTGGGCGCCGGAAAGGAGAGACATGCGCATCCCCATTCGCAGGGCGATTATTTCCGTTTTTGACAAGGCAGGCGTCGAAGAGCTCGCTGCGGCGCTTCACGGCGCCGGCTGCGAGATCGTCTCAACCGGCTCAACGGCCGAGGCCGTCCGGTCGGCGGGCGTGCCGGTGACGGAAGTCAGCGAGATCACCTCGTTCCCGGAGTGCCTCGACGGCCGGGTCAAGACCCTCCACCCCGCGGTCCACGCTGGAATCCTCGCGGACAGGCGACGCGAGGAACACGTGCGGCAGCTGGCCGAGCTCGGCGTCGAAGGCTTCGACCTCGTCGTCGTCAACCTCTATCCCTTCTCCGGGACCGTCGCCTCGGGGGCGGGCTACGAGGAGTGCATCGAGAAGATTGACGTCGGCGGGCCCTCGATGATCAGGGGCGGCGCGAAAAATCACGCGAGCGTGGCTGTGGTCACGGACCCCTCGGACTATGCCCGTGCGGCCGAGGCGGCCCGGCGAGGGGGCTTTGACGCCGGCGAGCGGGCGGCCCTCGCGGCGAAGGCCTTCGCGCGCACCGCCGCCTACGACGCGGCGATCGCCCGCTGGACGGCGCAGATTTACGGGGATGCGGCCGTTGACGCGGATGCGGCCGCGGGCGGCGGCGAGGCGGGGCTTTCGGGAGCGGCCGCGGGCGAAGAAAACGAGCTGTTTGGCTGCGCCAAAGTCGCCGATCTGCGCTACGGCGAGAATCCCCACCAGGCGGCCGCGCTTTACTCGGCGGGCGGGGGCGGCGTCGCCGGGGCCGTCCAGCTCGGCGGGAAGGAAATGAGCTACAACAACTACCAGGACGTCGACGCCGCGGTGCGCGCCGCCTACGACCACGCCGAGCCCGCCGTGGCCGTGGTCAAGCACGCCAACCCCTGCGGCGTTGCCGTGGCCGAGGACGTCGCGCGGGCGCACTCGGCGGCCCACGCCTGCGACCCGCTCTCGGCCTACGGCGGCGTGATCGCCGCCAACAGGGAGGTCGATGCCGCGACGGCCAAGCAGATCGCCCCGATCTTCACCGAGGCGATCGCCGCCCCCTCGTTCAGCGCCGAGGCGTTGGAGATTCTCTCGTCCAAGAAGAATCTGCGGATCCTTCGGGTCGATCCGATCGACGTCGCGCACGACATTCGGCCGATATCCGGGGGAGCGCTCGTTCAGGGGCGCGACAGGATCGACGCCGAAGGAGACGACCCCGCGCAATGGCGCCTGGTTTCCGGGGAGCCTGCCGACGAGGCGACTTTGCGGGATCTGGCATTCGCGTGGCGCGCGGTGCGCGCGGCGAAGTCCAACGCGATTCTTTTGGCCGACTCGCGCGCCACAGTGGGGATCGGGATGGGGCAGGTCAACAGGGTCGATTCGTGCCGCCTCGCCGTGGCGCGGGCCGGCGAGCGGGCCGCGGGCTCGGTCGCCGCCTCCGACGCCTTCTTCCCCTTCGCCGACGGTCTCGAGGTCCTTCTCGACGCCGGGGTGCGCGCCGTCGTCCAACCCGGCGGATCGGTTCGCGACCAAGAGTCGATTGAGGCCGCCCGGAAAGCCGGTGTGACGATGTACCTCACCGGCGTGCGCCATTTTTCCCACTGAATCCGCCGTTTCTAGGAGTTCGCGGAGTCGCGTCGGCTATTGCGCCCGGGCGGGCGGCGTCGGCTCCGCGAAGTTTCTTCTCGGTTTTGTGTGGAAAGGGTAAAAGAATCCCTTACACTAAGACCGGATAGACGTTGACGAAAGGATCCGACAATGACGATTGACCCCGTTCTCATTGATCGCGCAGTGGAACGAGCCCGCCAGTGGAGCGAGGATGCAAGGGCCTACCCGACGGCGCGATCGGCCAAGCTTTTGTCGCAGGTTCTCGACCACGAGGGAGGCCTCGACTACACGGTGAACTTCGTGGACGGGGTCATTCGCCCTGAAGACCACGGCGTGGCCGCCCGCAACCTCAAGCATCTGTCCAAACGCGACTCGGCTTTCCTGCCCCTGTACCTCGCGGCGCCCGCGAACGTCGGCGGAAGGATCGCGCCCTTCGTCCCTTCGCTGGCGTCGTCGGCCGCGCGCCGCGTCTTCGCTATGCTCGTCGGCGACCTGGTCCTCGACGTGACGCCGGACAAGCTTGGCCCTGCGATTGCGAAGCTCCGCGCGGACGGCTCCCGGCTCAACCTCAACCTCCTGGGCGAGGCCGTCCTCGGCGACAAGGAGGCGGCCCACCGCATGGAGGCGACGGCGGCCCTCATCGAACGCGACGACGTCGATTACGTTTCGCTCAAAGTCTCCGCGGTCATCGGGCCTCACGCGCCCTACGGCCACGCGGCGGCCGTCGAGGAGGCCGTCGAGAAGCTTCTCCCGCTCTACAGGCTCGCGGCCGCCTCCAGCACCTTCATCAACCTGGACATGGAGGAGTACCGGGACCTCGATCTGACCATCGACGTGTTCACGCAAATCTTGGATCGTGAGGAATTCCTCGGATATCGCGCGGGAATCGTCCTTCAGGCGTACCTTCCCGACGCCCTCGGCAGGCTCAACGGGCTGACCGAGTGGGCGCAGGCCCGCCGGGCCCGGGGCGGCGCCCCGATCAAGGTGCGCATCGTCAAGGGCGCCAACCTTTCCATGGAAAGGGTGGACGCGACGATGCACGGATGGGAGCTGACAGTTCAGGCGGACAAGGCCGACACGGACGCCAACTACATCGCCTGCCTCGACGCCGCGCTGACCCCCGAGAGGGTCGACGCCGTCAACATCGGCATCGCCGGCATGAACCTCTTCACGATGGCCTACGGATACGAGCTTGTGCGCGAGCGGGGCATCGCCTCCGGCGTCGACTACGAGATGCTTGCCGGAATGGCGACGCCGCAATCCCACGCCGTGCGCGACACCGTCGGCCCCCTCCTTTACTACGTGCCCGTCGTCAGGCCCGAGGAATACGACGTGGCCGTAGCCTACCTTGTGCGCCGCCTCGAGGAGAACGCGGCGCCGGAGAACTTCATGTCGAACGTGTTCGACCTGGAGAATGCCGATGCCTTCGCCTTGGAGGAGAAGCGATTCCGCGACGCCGCCAAGCTTGTCCCAGGCTTGGCGTACGGGCCGCGCCGCAAGCAGAACCGCTTCGAGCGCACCGTTGTGCCCGACCGTTTTGAGAACACCCGCGACACCGATCCGGCGCTGCACGCGAACATCGAATGGGCCGAGAAGATTGCCTTGCGCATCCCCGGCTCGAAGCTCGGGGCCGACGTCGTCGCGGAGAACATGATCGATTCCGACGCCGAGGCCCGCAAAGCCGTCCAGTCCGTGGCCGCCGCGGCCAAGAAGTGGGCGGCGCGCACAGGCAAGGAGCGGGCGCAGGTCCTTCGGTCAGTCGCCCAGGCCATTGAGGACCACCGCGGCGAGCTCATCGAGGTCGCCGGAAGCGAGGCCGGAAAGGCCATCGACCAGGGCGACGTCGAAGTCTCGGAGGCCATCGATTTCGCGCTCTACTACGCGGACCTCGCTGAGGAGCTCGATTCCCTCGAAGGCGCCGCGTACGTTCCGGTGGGCACGACCCTCGTGACGCCTCCGTGGAACTTCCCGATCGCCATTCCCGCGGGAGGCGTGCTGGCGGCGCTGGCGACCGGCTCCGGCGTCGTCTACAAACCGGCCAAGCTGACCAGGCGCACGGGATCCTACCTCGCGAAGCTCATGTGGGAGGCCGGGGTCCCCCGCGACGTCCTCGCCCTCGTGTGCATGGACAAGTCCTCCTACGGGAAGGTCCTCGTCGAGGAGACCGACCAGACGATCCTCACCGGTTCGATCGACACGGCGCGGATGTTCCGCTCGTGGCGCCCCGACCTTCGCCTGTTCGCCGAGACCTCCGGCAAGAACGCGATCATCGTCACCCCGAACGCCGACATCGACCTCGCGGTCAAGGACGTCGTCTACTCGGCCTTCGGCCACGCCGGCCAGAAGTGTTCCGCGGCCTCGCTCGTGATCCTCGTCGGATCGGTCGGATTCTCCAAGCGTTTCCAGCGTCAGCTCTGCGACGCCGTCCGCTCGCTCAAGCTCGGGCATCCCCACGACCTCGCCGCCCAGATGGGCCCGATGGTCGAGCCCCCGCACGGCAAGCTGCTGAAGGGCCTGACCGAGCTCGGCGAAGGCGAGACATGGGCGATCAAGCCGCGCAAGATCGACGACAAGCTGTGGAGCCCCGGCGTGCGCGCCGGCGTCATGCCGATGAGCGAGTACCACCTGACCGAATACTTTGGCCCCATCCTCGGCGTCATGAGGGCGGACACCCTCGGCGAGGCGATCGCCTGGCAGAACGCAGTCGACTTCGGCCTCACCGCCGGTCTGCACTCGCTCGACCCCGAGGAGATCTCCGCCTGGCTCGACCAGGTTCAGGCGGGCAACGTCTACGTCAACCGCGGCATCACCGGCGCGATTGTGCGCCGCCAGCCGTTCGGCGGATGGAAGCGCTCCTCGGTGGGCGCCGGGACGAAGGCCGGAGGCCCGAACTACCTCATCGGCCTCGGGCACGTCGAATGGGCGGACAAGGACCTCGGCCGCGCGCAGATCTCGAACGAGACGCTGCGCGGGGCGCGGGTGATCGCCGAGACGATGGACGGCGTCGACCAGGATCGTTTCCTCGCCGTCGTCGAGGGAATGGACAAGGCTCTGGCGGGTCACTTCCGGCCGGCAGACCCCAGCGCCCTCGGGGTGGAAAAGAACGTTTTGCGCTACATTCCCTTCCCTGAAGTCGTCATTCGCCAATCGGGCGCGGGATCCGGAGACGTCATGGCGTTGGCCGCCGGCGCTTTGGCGATCGGCGCCCGCCCCAGGGTCTCGACGTCCGCGGCGCTGCCCAGGCAGGCCGTCGACTTCCTCGAGTCGAGGGGCGCCGAGGTCGTGCTCGAATCCGAGGATGACTTCCTCGCCTACGCCGCCACACGGGCGAATTCGGCCGACGGCGTGCGTTTCCGCCTCCTCGGCGCCGATCCGAAGGCGCTGGCCGAGGCCGTCGGCGGAAGCGTCGACGTCGGCGTCTACGCCGAGCCGGTCACCGGCAGCGGGCGGATCGAGCTGCTTCCCTTCGTCCAGGAGCAAGCCGTGTCGGCCACGAACCACCGCTTCGGAAATCCGACGAGGCTTCTGGACACCGTGATCTAGAAGCGCGGGGCCGGCCCTGACCCTGGGGGCCGGCCCTAGCTTCTGGCGAGCGCGCGCATTGAGCGCAGAACGACGACGAGCGAGGCGAGAGAGGCTTCCTGCGGGGAGTCGGCCAGCGCGGCGGTCGCCTCAATGGCCCGCTTCGAGCCGGGGCGTTCGCCGAGCCACGCTGCGACCCGATCGGGGCTCTGCTCCGTGTCGGCGAGTATGCGTTCGGTGAGGGCCACCGCCGCTGCACGCAAATCGGCCTCCGTGGCTGACTGCGCGGTGGCCGTCCACACGTCGGTCACCGGAAGCGCGGCGTCGAGTTCGAGCAGCCTGCCAATCGAGAACCGGCCGTAGACGTCGAACATGACGCGCAAGACCTCGCCGGGATCCTCGCCCGTGCGGGCGGCGGTGTCGATCGCGTCCATAAGCGCCGTGGCCTTTGCCAGATCGGAGAAGACGGCGGCCAGCGGCTCGGGGACGCCCGCGGCAGCGGCCTCGTCGATCTCCTGCGAACGCCTGCTCAGATCTGGCTCGGCCAGAAACGCGTCGAGGCGTCCGATCCAGTCGCCGACGGCGGCAAACCGCTCCACTGTGTCGCCGATGGGCGCGGCCGGCGCCTGGATGAGCCAGCGGACGGCGGCGTCGAGCGTGCTTCTGAAGCCAAGGTAGAGCTTGGTCTGGGCGTGGGTGGGGATGCGGTTGTCGAGGGCCTGGACGGCGTCGGTGAATCCCGCCAGGTCGAGGATTTCCCGGGCGGCGGCGAAGGCGCGCGCGACGTCTTCGACCGTGGCTTGGGTGTCCTCGATCGCGCGGAGCGCGAAGGTCAGGCCGCCGCGGTTGACGATGGAATTTGCCACGGCGTTGGCGACGATCTGGCGGGCCAGGGGGTGCCTTGCCAGCCTGTCTGCGTAGGAGGCGGCGATTTGCGGCGGAAAATAGGCGCGCAGGTCGCGGGCGAACCATTCGTCGTCGGGCAGGGAGGAGCCGAGGAGGTCGTTTTTGAGGGCGATTTTCGTGTAGGCCGTCAGGACGGAGAATTCGGGGCTGGTCAGGCCGCGGTCGAGTGAGGCGGCGCGTTTGAGCAGGTCGGCGTCGCTGGGAAGGAACTCGAGGCGCCTGTCGAGGTCGCCGCGGTCTTCAAGGAAGTGCATGAGGCGGATGTGCTCGTGGGCCATGGCCGGTCCGAGGGCCCGGGCGTTGCCGAGCAGGACGTTTTGCTCGTAGTTGTCGCGCAGGACGTGCGCGGCGACGTCGTCCGTGACGGAGGCGAGGAGCTCGTCGCGCCCGGCGCCGGTCAGTTCGCCCGAGGCGACCAGCGGGGCGAGGAGGATCTTGATGTTGACCTCGTGGTCGGAAGTGTCCACACCGGCCGAGTTGTCGATCGCGTCGGTGTTGATCCGCACGCCGGCCAAGGCCGCCTCGATGCGTCCGCGTTGGGAGAATCCCAGGTTGCCGCCTTCGCCGACGACCGTGCATCGAAGGTCGGCCCCGTTGACGCGGACGGCGTTGTTGGACGGATCCCCGATTTGTTCGTGGGTTTCGTCGCCGGCCTTGACGTATGTGCCGACGCCTCCGTTGAACAGCAGGTCGACGGGGGCGGTGAGGATGGCGCGCACGGCCTCTGCCGGGGTGAGCGCCTCCACGGCCTCGTCCAGGCCGAGCCGTTGGCGAGCCTCGGGGGAGACGGGGATGGATTTGGCCGATCGGGGCCACACTCCGCCGCCGGGGGAAATCAGCGAGGCGTCGTAGTCTGCCCACGAGGAACGCGGCAGTTCGAACAGGCGCTTGCGCTCGGCGAAGGAGGCCGCGGGGTCGGGGTCCGGGTCGAGAAAAATCGATCGATGGTCGAAGGCGGCCACCAGGCGGATGCGCTCGGACAGCAGCATGCCGTTTCCGAACACGTCGCCGGACATGTCGCCGATGCCGACGGCGGTGAACTCCTCGGCCTGGGTGTCGATTCCCAGCTCGCGGAAGTGCCGCTTGACCGACTCCCACGCTCCGCGGGCGGTGATTCCCATCTTCTTGTGGTCGAACCCGGCCGAACCGCCGGAGGCGAAGGCGTCGTCCAACCAAAACCCGTAGGCGCGCGAGACGGAGTTGGCGATGTCGGAGAACGTCGCGGTTCCTTTGTCCGCAGCGACGACGAGGTACGTGTCGTCGCCGTCGTAGCGAACTGCTCCTTCGGGCGGGACGACCTTCCCGTCGACGAGGTTGTCCGTGACGTCGAGCAACGCGCCGATGAAGATCCGGTATGCCGCGATGCCTTCGGCCAGCCACGCCTCGCGGTCAGCGGCAGGATTGGGCAGGCGCTTGGCGAAGAAGCCGCCCTTCGATCCGGCGGGCACTATGACGGCGTTTTTGACCGCCTGGGCTTTGACCAGACCGAGGATCTCGGTGCGGAAATCCTCCCTGCGGTCCGACCAGCGCAGCCCGCCGCGGGCCACCGGCCCGAAACGCAGATGCACACCCTCCACGCGAGGCGAATACACCCATATTTCGTGCAGCGGCCGAGGCTCAGGAAGAAAGCCGATGCGACGCGGCTCAAGCTTGAAGGCGAGAGACGCCGCCCCGGTCAAATAGGCGTTCGTGCGCACGACGGCGTCGATGACGGCGAGAAACCCGCTGGCAATCCGTTCGTCGTCGAGGGAGGCGGCCTTTCCGACGCCTTCGGCCAGGGCCCCGCGCAGTTCGCGGGGATCGGCCTCGTTGCCGGGGCGGAACCTGGCCTCAAAATACTCGACGAAAGCCCTTGCCAATTCGGGGTTCTTCACAAGGGATTCACGCAGGTAGGTTCGCGAGAAGGGCAGGCCTGCCTGCCGCAGATAGCCCACAAGGGCGCGGAGAACGGCCACCTGGGATTTCGTGAGTCCGGCTGAAAGCACGAGGGCGTTGAGCGAGTCCGATTCGATTTCGCCCGTCCAAGCCGCCGTCACGGCTTCGACGAATCGTTCGTCGGCTTCGGCCCAGCGTTCGGGGCTTTCGGCCCGCAAGCCGAAGTCAAACATCTTGGCCTCGCCGAAGGCGTACGGGCGCTCGTCGGTGACGACGAGGTCGAAGTTCGAGAATATCGGCAGGATTCGGGTGAGCGAGACCTCTTCGCGCACGAAGACCTTGAGGCGGCGCGCGTCGGGGGATCCTTCGGGGGCGTAGAGTTCCAGCTCGAAGCCCCCGGGTTCGAGCTTCGCCAGCCGGGCGGCGTCGCGGGCCCCGGTTTCCGGAGTGTACTCCGTCTTGTAAGCGGCAGGCACGAGGGAGACGTCGGCGGAAGATTCCGCGGCGACGACGAAGCCCTCGTCCCAGTCGAGCGTGGCGCGGGCGACGATGCGGGCGAATTCCTCTTCGTCGACGTCGGTTTTCGCCCCGCACACGATGTAGCTCATGTAAGCGAGCGGGCCGGAGCTGACGTCGAGCTGCGTGTCGATTTCGGAGCTGGCGAAGGTCTCTTCGACCAATTGGGCGATCCGCGCGTGGGAGTGCGCGGTGAAGTGCTCGCGGGGAGTCACCACCAAGCATGCGACTGCGCCGGGGAAGATGTCGGAGTGCACGATCGCGGTGGTCCGCGATTGGGAGATGCGCGAGACGTCGGCGAGCAGGGCCTCGGGGCTCAAGAGCATGAGGATGTCGCGAGGATAGCTTTCGAGGATCTGGAGAAGGTCCTTGCCGGAATGCGAGTCGCGGGGCAGCCCGGAGGCGTCTATCACGGCGTTTGCCCGCGAGGCCGCGAGAGGAGTGGCCAGAACGGAGGACGCGTAGGTGTCGGCGGTCATGAGGCCGAAGACAATCGTGGGTCCCATTGCGAAGACGTCGATGTATGCGTTGCGATGCACGCTCGATCGGTAGCTCGACTTTGTGTGGATGAGCGTCGGCGCGAAGTGGCGGCTGGCGGCCTGCCGGGGAGAGATGGTGGCCAGGTGTTCGAGCTGTTTGCGCAGATCCGGGTATCTGGCGGCGAGGCCGAGCGTCTGCTCGCCGTCGAAGGCCCCCAGGATCGTGAACGACCCGTCTGCTATCCATTCGAGCGTCTCGCGGTCGTTTCCGGACAGCGTCGTCGCGGCTTTGCGCGCGAGCTCGGTCATCTCGGACCAATCGGCGACAGTCGCGCGGACGTCGCCGATGACGCCGTTGAGCGCGTCGAGGAGGGCGGCGTCGGGCGCCGGAGCGACGTCGACGGCGATCCACGATTCGCCGTCGATGACAGGGTGAAGCAGCCGGGTGACGGCGTAGCCGCGGGCCTTGATCGCGATGGAGACCGAGTCGACGAGAAAGGGTATGTCCTCGGTGACGCACAGGACGGTCGATCCCTCCAGCGCCAGAGCGGTTCTGCCGTTGGCCTGTTCGGAAAGCCGCCGGTGGGCGGAGATCAGATCGGAAAAATCCTCGTTGGCGAGGCTTGGATCGATGCGCTTGACGTGGTCCGTATAAGCTTGCACGACGTCGAATCCGCCGCCCGTTTCGGTGAGGTCGGTAGGCATGCTCACGCTCCTTCGTGTGTGACCCTTATAAAATACCCCAACCCGAGACGGGGGTCACAGCTTGACCCTCAGCGTTTTTCGGGCGCGAGAAAGTTCTCGCGGCGAGTCGATCGCCAGCAACGCGGCGAGTTCGCCCTCCTTCTCCCAACGGATGACGAGCCCTTCGGCCGTGTCGATGCGCTTGCCGCAGAGGAGGCCTTCGGCGTCGGGGACGTCCCCGACGCCGGAAGGGTCTTCGAGGCTGGGAGAAGGTCCGTCGGACGCTCCGTCGGCGGGACTTCGGGCGCCGTCGGCCCGCCCTGGAATGTCGTCGGCGAGGCCCGGGATTGCGCCGACGAAGCCGATCTGTCTGCCGAATTGGGCCGAGAAGACCTCCGGCGGCGCCAAGAACCTGGGCGGCTTTCCGCGGCACACGGCCGCCGCTGTGAAAGCCCCGTCGGTGAGCGCCTTCGTCCAATGTCCGCCCTTCCGGGGGCCGTGCGGGGTGAGGGCGTCCGCGCAGTCTCCAACGGCGTACAGCCCCTCGACCGGTCGGCCGTTGCGAAGGACTCGGGTCCACATGTCGGTGACGAGCGCGCCTCGGACGCTGACGTCGACGGCGGGCTCGATTGCGGGAAAGCTTGGCGCCGCGCCGACGGCCTGCACGAGAACGCGCCGCTCCGCCGAGGAAGGCCGATTGTGCGGCCGCGGCGTCTGCCCGGCCGACGACGCCGGCCCCTCGGTCGGCCCCGACTGCGAGCCCTCCGCAGATTCTCCGTCGATTGGCCACTCTTGGCCGAGATGGAGGCTCACTCCGGCGTCGTCGAGCCAACCGGACCACAGGTCGTCGACCGCGCCGCCGAAGGTGCGCCCGAGGATGCGGGACGAGGACTCCCACAGGTGAACCTCGCAGACCGCGCTTGCAACGGAGGCGAGCTCGGTTCCGACCCAACCCGCTCCGACGACGTCGAGTCTGACGCCGGGCGCCAGCGAATCCGCGAGCCGCAGCGCGTCGGCCGCCGTGTGGAGGGCGAAGGCGCCGGGCACGGCGACCCGGGGCGAGCTTCCCGACGCGACGATTGCGGCGTCGACCGGCGTCTCGTCGACGAACCACGCTCCATTGCGGCGACGCAGCCGTTCGACTGGGCGAGGAATGACGTCGACGTCGAGGCTCGCGAGGTCGCCGAGCCCCTGGTCAGCCAGCGGACGGATGGGATTGTCAAAGAGACTTTTGGACAGCGGAGGGCGGTCGTAGGGCGGCCTGCCCTCGGCGTCCCAGGCGACGAGCGAGCCGGCGAACCCCGCCTCGCGGAGCTCGGCGGCCGCGCGCAAGCCCGCCAATCCGGTTCCGACGATCCCGATGCGGTCGATGTTCATGGCAACAATGCTAAAGCCGCCGGCCTCGCCGGCGGGCGGAGCTTCCACAGGTTTCGCCGAGCGGTCCACACCCGAAGCGGGATCGCCGATGCCCTCCGGAACGGGGACCGCCAATGCCGAGTCTGAAGCGTCAGACCGAAAGTTCGCAGCTGGGCGGCTCGCGGCTCGCCGAAAATCAGCCGCCGAAGGCCTCCTCGGACTTGCGGCCGTCGCTGGAAACGCGGGAAAGGTCGGCTTCGATCGGTTGCACTTTCGGCGCGCGGGTGACGAGCTTGTGGATCGCCCACACGCCCAGGAAGAGGGGGAGCCAGAAGTAGTGGGATAGGAGCGTCATGACGTCGAGGCCCTTTTCAGCGTCGAAAGCCTCGTAGCTCTGACCGACGATGACGATCGCGCACATGGCCATCGCGAGCAGCGGCCCGGCCGGGTACCACTTGGCCCGGTAGGGCAGCTCTTCCAAGGAATGCCCCTGCGCGAGGAAGGCTTTTCGGAATTTGTAATGAGACCACGCCACGCCCATCCAGGTTATGAATCCGGCCAGCCCGGAGGCGTTGACGAGCCACGTGTACGTGGCGTCGTCGCCGATCAGAAAGGAGACGAAGCACGCGGCGCCGATCGCCGCGGTGACCGCGAGGGCGGGAACCGGCACGCCGCGGGAGTTCGTGCGTCCCAGGAAAGCGGGGGCGTTTCCCTGACGCGAAAGGGCGTAGAGCATGCGGGTGGAGGCGTACAGGCCCGAGTTTCCGGCCGAGAGGATCGACGTGAGGATGACGGCGTTGATGACGGAAGCCGCCGCGGCGATTCCCGCGCGGTCGAAGACCAGGGTGAAGGGGGAGTAGGCGACGTCGGTTTCGTTGTCGCGCAGGAGGTTCGGGTCCATGTAGGAGACGAGGAATCCGATGACCGCGATGGTCCCAATGTAAAAGAGCAGGATGCGCCAGAAGATCGTTCGTATCGCCTTCGGGACGGTCTGCTCGGGGTCCTCGGTTTCCCCGGCGGCGACGGCCACAAGTTCCGTGCCCTGGAAGGAAAAGCCCGCGACCATGAAGATGGCGAGGATTCCCAGGCCTCCGTCGACGAACGGCGCTTCGCCCTTGGTCCAGTTCTCGAAGCCCGGGGATTTTCCGCCCATGATCCCGAAGATGATGAGGACGCCGAGCACGAGAAAGACAACGACGGTGACCACCTTGATGAGGGCGAACCAGAATTCGCCCTCGCCGTAGGCGCGGGCCGAAAGCGCGTTGAGCAGGACGAGGAGCGTGAGGAATATCGCCGACCACATCCACCCCGGGGTGTCCCGGAACCAGAACTTCATGACGAGCGCGGCGGCCGCGAGCTCTGCGGCCACGGTGATCGCCCAGTTGAACCAGAAGTTCCACCCGACGGCGAAGCCGAAGCTGCGGCTGATGAAGCGGGTGCCGTACTCTCCGAACGAGCCGGCCACGGGAAGGTACGTGGACATCTCGCCGAGGGACTGCATGAGGAGGAACACCATGAGGCCGATGAGTCCGTAGGCCACGATCGCGCCGCCGGGCCCCGCCTGGGAAATCGTCTTGCCCGAGGCGAGGAACAGACCTGTTCCAATCGCCCCGCCGATTGCGATCATCGCCAGGTGGCGGCTGTGCAGTCTGCGCTGCAGACGGTTGTCGTCGCTGTGCTCCAGAGGGTCCGAACTCATCGTCGACCTTCCTTGTCGTTTTTGCATCCGGCCGTGCGCAAGGCCGGACGGCATACATACGTACTGCGAAGCGAGTGTACGCTCAGGGAGAAAATCGTCCAAATGGCAAGGGCCCCGTGAGAGATGAATAACCTATGGTCCGATTGGGTCCCTCTGCCCGTTTCAGAATGCCAAAGTGGCGGTTAAAGTTGAAGCCATGGGTGACAAAGAGCCGACGCGAGAAGTTCGCGTCCCGAAAGACGCCGTCTACGCCGCCGTCTTCGTCTCCCTCGTCGCCGTCGCGGCGTCCGCGTTCGTGTGGGGCAGCGTGGTGGCGTGCAGACTCCTCGCGGCCCTCGTCCTCGGCCACGCCCTGTGCAGGGTTTTCCTGCCCGACGGCGCGGTTCCGCGGGTGCGGCGCCGGCGGGCCGACGCGATCGTGGGAGTCGCGCTCGCGCTCGGGCTCTGGTATCTCTCGGCGTGGGGCGCCACGCCTTCGGTCACCCTCGGCGCAAACCTGTGAAGGGACCGGCCGCGTGCGCGAACAGGGGGCTTGCTCCGCTTGCGCCGTTGCGCTCGGCCCTCGGCACAATGAAAGAAGAAGAATCGTATGAGCATGCTAACCCGGCGCCTTGCAAAGAACATCGCCGATCGGACGGTTGAGAGGAGCGCGCGGAAAGTCAACCGCGACCGGAGGCATCCGGAGAGGATCCGGATGCCGAAGCTGGTTTTGTGGACCGGCGCCGGAATGTTCTTTTTCGGGATAGTCGTGGTCGCCGTCTCTATCTGGGGCGAGCAGGATTACCCGATACCGGGGATAGTCATCGGTTCGCTCTTCGCGCTTCTCGTTGGCGCGCCGTCTCTGTTCGCATACAAGAACTTTTGGTATTCGATCGACCCCGAGGGCGTCTCCTTCCGGCTTGCTTTCAGCGGCGAGAAGAGGATCAGGTTTGTGGACATCGTGTCGAAACAGGTTGTTCAGCGAGAAAAGGGCGACGTCCTCAGGATGCAGGATTCGCATGGGACCAGGTTCCAGATTTCGGCGCCCTTCTTCGACACCCTGCCCATTCTGGCGCGCTTCGGCTTCTACGATCAGTTCCAGCGCTGGCCCTCTCCCCAAGAATTGGACGAGTACACCGGAGGCGCCCCTGGAGTGGCGAGCACCATGTATCACCGGGGCGCCTTCGGCCAGCAGTCGCAGTCGGGCTCTGAGCATCCCGGAGGCCGCGTTCCCAGCCAGATAAATGCCCGGTTTCCTTGGGGCGCCCCGAAAGCGGGGAACGCACCTGCGGGCGCGGCCCAGTTCCCGCAGCGTTCCGAGCAGTTCGGACCCGCGCCGGACGCCCCGCAGCCGATGGGACACGATCAGCCGGCCGACGTCGACTCGGGTTATTCTCTCGATCCGGCCTTCCGCCGCCCTGAGCCGCCCGCCGCGGCCGATCCGCAGCCCGATCCGCTCGACGACGATCCCACCGTTTTCGGTCTGCAGACCGGCGTAGCCGCGGGGCAAGGCCTTGCGCCTCCTGCAGTCGGCATCGCGGGCCAGGGCGCCGTGCAGCCCGAGCAGGCCGCCGGAGGCTTCCCCGCGGCAGGGGGCTATCCTCCCGTAAGCGCCCCTTCGGCGGACTATGCGCAGACTTCCGGCTATCCGCGGCCATCGGGCTATCCGCAGGCCCCCGGCTACCAGCCGCCTTCGGGTTATCCGCTGGCCCCCGGCTACCCTCAGCCTTCCGGCGCGCCCCAGGCCGGCGCGCCCCAGGCCGGAGCGCCCTATGCCGCCGGCCCGCAAGCGCCGACGGCGCCCTCGGGTTTGGAGGGATACGACGCCGATGAAACGATCTTCACCGGTCGGGGGGCGGGCGTCGCCCCTTTGCCGGAGCCGACGCCGTCGAACGCCCCCGATCCAGACGCCACGGTGTTCGGAGTCCGCTCCTATGAGACCGAAGGTCTGGCCCAGCGGATTCCCTCCCACCTCGCGCCGCCGTCTGCCCCGGCTCAGGCTGTTTCGGCCCCACAAGCCGGCGGCCCCCGCGAGGGCGGGGCGGAGCAAAGCGAGGACCCGGAGGCCACCGTTTTCGGCATGCCGTCCTACGGCGAGTTCGCCCGCTACCCGAGCGGCCCGGGCGCCCCGGTGCCTTACGGCGAAGTCGCGCCCGAGGCGCCAGACGGGCAGCAAGGGCAACAGGGAAATTCGCAAGCCATTGGCGGGCGTTTCCCCGGAGGATCGGGAGTCGTCGGCAACGGGCGCTGATTCGACAGGGCGTTCGTCAGTCCGACGCCGACGCTCGCACGCGCACGTCGGCCGGTTGCGAGTCCGGCCTTGAACTCCCGCGTCGCCTTGTGAACGGTGAAGTTTGAACGGCGCAGCCCGAACAGAGAAGCCTTGACGCCAAAGGCTCCATAGCGTAACGTTGTTCGGTCTGACGCGATACAGCCGTTATCTATGTCTGCTTTCGCGGAACCGAAGGGAAGAAGGGAGCCTCGGTGAGTACTTCGCGCACCGAAAGCCCCGGCGCAGCAGCAAAGAACACCGATGCGTCGGGGCGTGAACAGTGGGGAAGCCAGCTCGGCTTTCTTGTAGCCGCCATCGGCTCGGCCATCGGTTTGGGAAACATCTGGCGTTTCCCAGGCGTCGCCTATGAAAACGGCGGCGGGGCGTTCATGATCCCGTACGTCGTCGCTTTGCTCGGCGCAGGCATTCCCATTCTCTTCCTCGACTACGCCCTTGGCCATCGTTTCCGGGGAAGCGCCCCGGCCGTCTTCCGCAGGATCTCGAAAAAATTGGAATTCCTCGGGTGGTGGCAGGTCCTCCTGTGCTTCGTCATCATGACGTACTACGCCGTGATCATCGCCTGGTCTTTGCGCTACGTCTTCTATTCGGCGAACGTCGCGTGGGGCAAGGGAAGCAACGCCGCCAACCACTTCAACAGCTTCATAGAGGCGGCCCCCGCGCCCCAGTATTCGCTCGCCCCGGTGTGGAACGTCGCCCTTCCGCTCGCCGTCGTGTGGATCGTGGTGCTCCTGGCCATCGGGCGGGGCGTCTCGCGCGGCATCGAGGTCGCGAACAAGATTTTCCTTCCCCTCCTGGTCATCCTCTTCGTCGCCCTGGTCCTGCGGGCTCTCACGCTTCCCGGCGCCGCCGAGGGGCTGAACGCCCTGTGGACGCCCGACTTCTCCGCATTGAAAGAGCCGAAAGTCTGGCTGGCCGCCTTCACTCAGATCTTCTACTCGCTCTCGGTCGCCTTCGGCATCATGCTGACCTACGCCAGCTACCTCAGGCGCCGCTCAAACCTCGTGGGAACCGGCCTGGTCGCGTCCTTCGCCAATTCCTCCTTCGAGATTCTGGCCGGATTCGGCGTTTTTGCGACCCTCGGATTCATGGCCGCGCAGCAAAACACGTCCGTCGACAATCTCGAAGGCCTGCAGGGCATCAAGCTTTCCTTCATCACGTTCCCCACCGTCATCTCGGAGATGCCGGGCGGCGCAGTTTTCGGCGTCCTTTTCTTCTTGTCGCTGGCCTTTGCGGGCATCACATCGCTCATTTCGCTCGTCCAGGTCGTCGCCGCGGGCATCGCCGAGAAATTCAATCTCCGGCCCGCCGCCTCGGCCATGGCCGTCGGAATACCCGCGGCGGCTGTCTCCCTCATGGTTTTCGGCACGAAATCGGGAATTTATTCGCTCGACGTCGTAGACGCCTACATCAACGCGATCGGAGTGGTGGCCTCCGCCGTCCTCGTCTGCCTCATCACTGCTTACGGGGTGCGCAATCTCAAGCAATTGCAGCGGCACCTCAACTTCGTCTCCGAAACGGGAAACCGCATCGGCGCGTGGTGGCGGTGGCTCGTCGGCGTCGTCGTCCCGGCCTTCCTCAGCTACGTGTTGGTCAGCGGCATCGTCGGCTACATCCGCAACCAGTACGACGCGAAATCGTACACGCGGGGGTTTGAGAACGCTTTCGGATGGGGTTCCGTGGCCGTGGTCTTCATAGGGGCGCTCGTCTTCACCCTGATCAGATGGCGCACTCCGGTCGATGATTTCGAACCCATTTCCCTCGACGCTTCGAACACAGGGGGTGCACGATGACTTCCAGCGCCGTGATCTTCATGCTCGTGACCGTGCTCATTGTGTGGGGCGGGCTCGTCGCCTCCGTCGTCGCCCTGGTTGTCAGGGGGCGCCGCCAGGGACGGGAAACCCAAACTGCGGTGGTGATGGAAACCCTCGAATCTGAGCGTTCCGAACCCGGCGTGGTCGGCGCCAAGCAGGGCGAAGGCGCGTTAGGCTCCGAAGGCAAAGGAACTGCCGGCTCCGAAGGCGAGTCTGAGGCCTGAACCGAGGCCGGGCACTGGGGAGGGGACGAAGGTGAGCACAGAGACGAACGGCGACCGCGGCTCGGCGCGGGTCGCCAATTCGGCCGACGGCGGGCTTCGCCGGGCGCTGACCAATCGGCACATCCAGATGATCGCCCTGGGAGGGGCGATTGGAACGGGTCTGTTTTACGGTTCGGCGGAGGGAATCAAGCTGGCCGGCCCGTCGCTTCTCCTGGCTTACGCGTTGGGCGGGATCGTCATTTTCTTTGTGGTGCGGGCGATGGGGGAGATGTCGGTCCATCGGCCGAGCTCGGGCTCTTTCAGCCGCTACGCCAACGACTACTGGAGCCCCCGGGCGGGATTTGTGGCCGGATGGAACTATTGGTTCAACTACGTCGCCGTGGCGATGGCCGAACTCACGGTGGTCGGCCAGTACATTCAGTATTGGTTTCCCTCGGTTCCGGCGTGGGTGTCGGCGGCCGCCGTGCTGCTCGTCATCACCGCCGTCAATCTGGTGGGCGTCAAGGCGTTCGGCGAGTTCGAATTCTGGTTCGCCGCGATCAAGGTCGCAGCCGTCGTCGGGATGATCGCCTTGGGCCTCTACGTGATCGCGGCGGGCATCAACTCCAATCCGCGCCTGCCCGACCCCTCCTTCGGCCATCTGTTCAGCGACGGCTTCCTGGCCAAGGGCCTGACGGGCCTGGCGGCTTCGCTGGTTTTCGTGATGTTCTCTTTCGGGGGCATCGAACTCATCGGGATAACCGCGGGCGAGGCCGACGATCCCCAACGGTCCATCCCCAAGGCGATCAATCAGGTGGTCTACCGCATCCTCATCTTCTACATCGGCGCGCTGTTCGTCATCATGGCCGTGGTGCCGTGGGACGCGATCGACGGCAAGCTCAGCCCCTTCGTCCAGATCTTCGACTCCGTGGGCATCAAGGCCGCCGCGCACATGCTGAATTTCGTCGTCCTGACGGCTGCGCTGTCCGTGTACAACTCCGGCCTGTATTCCAACGGCCGCATGCTTTATTCGCTCGCGCGGCAAGGCAACGCCCCGAAGGCCTTCATGCGTCTGTCCCGCCGCGGAATCCCCTTCGTCGGCGTTCTCTTCTCCTCGTTCGTGACGGCCACGGCCGTGGCGATTGTCTATTTCCTGCCGAAAACGGCCTTCACGATTGTCATCTCGACGGCGTTGGCATCGGGGATCATATCCTGGGCCATCATTTTGATCACTCAGAGGAAATTCAGGAGGGTCATCGGGCACCGGGGCGAGGCGGAGCTTTCATTCAAGCTTCCGGGCGGGAAAACGACGAATTCGATCGTTCTGGCTGCGCTGGGCGGTCTGCTCGTACTCATGGCCTCCAGCGCCGGCTATCGAACGGCGGCCGTCATCCTCCCGATCTGGATCGCCATTCTGTTCGTCGCCTACGAGGTCGGACGGCGGAGGGGCAGGCTCGGCGGGCCGGGACGGGACGAAGGCCCGGGCGGGCAGTTCGACGTCGCCGACGAGACGGCGCATCCAAAGGCGTGAGGAATCGATGAACGGTCACAACGGCGCGAGTTCCGGGAAGGACGGGCGTTTGGGCGGGCGAGCGGCCAAATCGCCCGGCGCCCGATGCGAGGACGCATTCGACGACGTCGTCGCCCGGAAAGACCCCGAAGGCCTCCGCAAGGGCCTGACCACCCGGCACATCCAGATGATCGCCTTCGGAGGGGCGATTGGAACGGGTCTGTTTTACGGTTCGGCGGAGGGAATCAAGCTGGCCGGCCCGTCGCTTCTCCTGGCTTACGCGTTGGGCGGGATCGTCATTTTCTTTGTGGTGCGGGCGATGGGGGAGATGTCGGTCCATCGGCCGAGCTCGGGCTCTTTCAGCCGCTACGCCAACGACTACTGGAGCCCCCGGGCGGGATTTGTGGCCGGATGGAACTATTGGTTCAACTACGTCGCCGTGGCGATGGCCGAACTCACGGTGGTCGGCCAGTACATTCAGTATTGGTTTCCCTCGGTTCCGGCGTGGGTGTCGGCGGCCGCCGTGCTGCTCGTCATCACCGCCGTCAATCTGGTGGGCGTCAAGGCGTTCGGCGAGTTCGAATTCTGGTTCGCCGCGATCAAGGTCGCAGCCGTCGTCGGGATGATCGCCTTGGGCCTCTACGTGATCGCGGCGGGCATCAACTCCAATCCGCGCCTGCCCGACCCCTCCTTCGGCCATCTGTTCAGCGACGGCTTCCTGGCCAAGGGCCTGACGGGCCTGGCGGCTTCGCTGGTTTTCGTGATGTTCTCTTTCGGGGGCATCGAGCTCATCGGGATAACCGCGGGCGAGGCCGAGAACCCGCAGCGGTCCATCCCCAAGGCCGTCAACCAGGTGGTCTACCGCATCCTCATCTTCTACATCGGGGCCTTGACGATCGTCATGGCCGTGGTGCCGTGGAGGCAAATCAACGGCAAGCTCAGCCCCTTCGTCCAGATCTTCGACTCCGTGGGCATTTCCGTTGCCGCCCACGTTCTCAACTTCGTCGTCCTGACTGCCGCCCTGTCCGTCTACAATTCGGGGCTCTACTCCAACGGCCGCGTCCTCTATTCGCTGGCCCGCCAGGGCAACGCCCCGAAGGCCTTCATGCGTCTGTCCCGCCGCGGAATCCCCTACGCGGGGGTTCTGTTTTCGTCGATGGTGACGGCCGTCGCCGTCGCCGTCATCTACTTCCTGCCGGAGACGGCTTTCTCGATTCTCATGGCGATGGCCCTCGGCGCATCGATCATTTCTTGGGTCATGATCCTGCTGACCCACAGGGCGTTCCGAAAGAGGATCGGCTCCGGCGCCGCCGGCCTGGCGTTCAAGCTCCCCGGCGGCCTTGCCTCGAACGGCGTCGCCCTCGTCTGCCTCGTGGGCGTCTTCATCCTCATGGCTTTCAACCCCGATTATCGAACGTCCGTCGCCGTCATGCCGATATGGCTTTTTATCCTTTTTGCAGCATACGAGGCGAAGAAGAAATCCTCTAAGCCCGGGCGGCCGTCAAACCGGATGCAAGAAGCCCGGCGCTGAGCCTCATCTGCGAAACGCGGGGCCGCGCCGCTTGGCGGGCCCCGCGCTCAGGCGCAGGCTCGACGGCCAGAAATCACTTCTCGGCCTGCACGCGCGCGTGCTTGTACAGAAGCGTGGCGGCGGCCGCGAACAGCGCCAGCCCTATGAACTTTGCGGGCGTCGCGAACTCTTCGCCGACGACGGCAAGGGGAGCGTCGTCGCCCGACCAGCCGACGATTCCCGCGTAGACCACGCCGAAAAGGGATTCGCCGACGATCAGCCCGGTGCTCATGAGCACCCCCATGCGCTTTTTGCCTTCGACGTCGCCGCCGGAGCGTTCCGCCCACCCGTCGTACAGCGAGCCGAGCACGGCGCCGAGCGCGATGGTCAACGTCGTCGTGGGCATGAGGTACATGCCCATCCCCACCGCGAGGGGCGGGAGCTTGAGCCTGCCTGCGGTCCCGCGCTTGAGCGTTTCGTCGACGACGATGACGACGATTCCGATGAATGCGCCCCAGCCGATGTACGTCCAGTCGAGGGAATTGTCGAAGATTCCCTTGGCCAGCTTGGAGATGATCGACGCCTGCGGCGCGTTGAGGGCGTTGTCCTTGGCGCCCGGCGTGCCCGCGAAGCCGAATGTGCTTTGAAGCAGACCCAGCACGGGGGCGATGACAACCGATCCGAAGAGCACTCCGATGACGAGTGCGACCTGCTGTTTCCACGGCGTGGCACCGACGAGCTGGCCGGTTTTGAGGTCTTGGAGGTTGTCGTTGGAAATCGTGGAGATGCCGAAGACGACGGCCGCCGTGAAGAGCGTGAAGGCGATGAGCGCCTTCGTCTCCGATCCGTCGACGGGGCCGTAGGCAAGCTTGACGGCGAGGGCGCCCACGAGCACGACGAGAATTCCCACGCCCGAGATCGGCGAGTTCGACGACCCGATGAGCCCGGCCATGTAGCCGCAGACGGCGGCGACGACGAGCCCGATGAGGAGGATGAACGCCACCGAGACGACCATGAGGCGCGTCGAATTGCGGATGGCGGTCCCGTTGACGAAGTCCGCCAGGAGGAATCCGATGGGAAGCATGAGAAGCGCGATCGCGGCGCCGACGATCTGGATCGGAATGTCGCGCTCGGTCAGGTCCACTTTCTTGCCGGCATGGCGCTTCCCGGCGGCGATCGCGGCTTCGCGGATGCCGACGGCGATCGGTTTGAGGATCTTGATGAGCGTCCACACAGACGCGATCGCAATGACGCCGGCGCCGATGAACCTCACCTCGTCGATGAAGACACTCCTGACGGCCTCTTCCGACGCCGTCGCCGTCTCGTCGCCCCACACGAGGGTCGGCAGAAGGACGCCGAAAGACAGCGCGACTCCGACGACCATGGAGATTCCCACGCTCAAGCCGACGAGGTGGCCGACGCCGAGCAGGCCCATGCTCGCCCCCGCGCCGATCCACGTGGCGAAGGGGCCGGCCTTGAGGGCGGCGGTGACCTCCGCGGCGGCGATTTTGAGGTTCGTCAAAAGGGAAAAACCCGCCGAGGCGAGGCCTCCGACGACGATCGCCCGCATGCCGAGGCGGTTGTGGGAGGAGCCCTTCTCGGAGTCGCCCACCTTGAGGACCTCCGCCGCGGCGATTCCCTCGGGATAGGGAAGGTCCGACGTCGTCACGAGCGCCCTGCGCAGCGGAATCGAATACATGACCCCGAGGATGCCGCCGATTGCGCAGACGGCCACAGTGGTCCAATAGGGGAAGCCCTGCCACCAGCCGATCATCACGAGGCCCGGCAGCACGAAGATGATGGCCGAAAGCGTTCCGGCGGCCGATGCGATCGTTTGGACGATGTTGTTTTCGACGATCGAGTGATTCTTGAAGCGGTTGATGACCGCCATCGAAATGACGGCCGCCGGGATCGACGTCGCAAAGGTCAAGCCCGCCTTGAGGCCCATGTAGACGTTTGCGGCGGTGAAGACGAGGGTGATGACGCCGCCCAGGATTATCCCGCGGACGGTCAGCTCGCGCGTCCTTTTAGGCGACGACGGCGCATATGCGGGCGATGGCATGTCGCCTCCTTGTGTAGTGCGAATGTGCTGTGTGGAAATGGTACTCTCGCAGAAAGACGGGAGGCGAAAACCGACCGGAAACGCGGCGTCTCGGCAAATGCGGCTTTGCGGCTGAAGCGGCCTGCCGACAGCGTGCCTTGCCGATGAACCAGGCCTGACGGTGATTGCTTACTCATTTGCCGCGCCTCGGTGTGGCGGAAGGCGCGGGTGGGCGACAATGGAGGTGTGGATCCACTTGTCAAAGACATCCTTTTCGTCCTTTTTTTCACGCTGATCGGCGGTCTGTTTTCCGCGTCGGAGATGGCGCTCGTTTCCCTTCGCCAAACGCAGATCGACGAGATGTCCAAGAAGAGCTCGGCGGGCAGAGCCGTTGCGCGTTTGACGGCGGATTCGAATCGTTTTCTCTCCGCCGTCCAGGTCGGCGTGACGATCGCCGGCTTCTTCTCGGCGTCCTTCGGAGCCTCGGAGATCGCCCCGGTTCTCGCGCCGACGCTCCAGAAATGGGGGTTGGGCGCGTCCGCCTCCCAAACCCTGGCTTTCATTTTTGTGACCGTCGCGATCGCCTACCTGTCCGTCGTCTGCGGCGAACTCGTGCCCAAGCGCATCGCGCTCCAATCGGCCGAGACGATAGCGCGCGTCGTCGCGCGCCCGCTCTCGGTCATCACATTCTTGCTGCGCCCGGTGATCTGGTTCCTCGGCCTGTCCACCGACGTCGTGCTTAGGCTTCTCGGGCGCAACCCGCGCGAGCAGAAGGACACGATGGGGGTGGCCGAGCTCCGCGCCTTCGTCGCCAGCCAGGACACGATAGGCGAGGACGAGCGCGAGATGGTCGTCGACATGCTCTCTGTGGGCGACAGGACCGTCGAGCAGATCATGACCCCGCGCACGGAAGTGGAGTTCTTTTCGGCGGACACGGCGATCGAGGAGGCCCAAAAGGAGGTTTCGGAGCTGGAGCATTCGCGGTATCCGGTTCGCCACGGGACTTCGGACGACGACGTCGTCGGTTTCATCCACATCCGGGACCTCATCAGTCCCTCGTCGAGCGTGAGGACTGTCGGCGACCTTGTCCGCGAGATACTTTTCTTCCCGACCGGAAAGCCGGTGATGGACGCCCTGAAGGAGATGCGCGTCAAGCACGCCCACCTCGCCGTCGTGGTGGACGAGTACGGCGGAACCGACGGCATCATCACGCTCGAGGACGTTGTGGAGGAATTCGTCGGCGAGATACGCGACGAATACGATCAGGAGACGCCGGTGGCCATCAAGCGCGGGGATTCCCGGGACATCGACGGTTTGGCGAGCCGTGCGGAAATCGCGAAGGTCTTCGGCAGCGAGCTTCCCGAGGGGCCTTTCGACACCATCGGCGGGTACGTCGTCAACGAGCTCGGGCGCATGCCCCGCGTGGGCGACGAGGTCCGCTGGGACGGGCGCATCCTGCGGGTCAGAAGCCTTGAAGGCCGCAGGATCGCCTGGCTGCGCGCCGTCAAGGCCGACGACGAGGAGCGGCCGGCCGGCGGCTGAGGCCGGCCGGGGCTGCAGCGGGCGGCTTGGCCGCGGTCGGTCCGCGCCTTCGTCGCGCCCCGCCGCAGGCCTAGCCCGCCTCGTAGACCGGCGGCATGTCGAGCTTCTTGTCGAAGTCTTTGTCGGACACGGTGTAAAGAATCTCCTCGAGGCCCCGCCACCACGGATCGACGGGGAGCCTCGTCTTCAAGTCGATGAGCTCGTCCATGTGCGTCAGGCGCTGCACCTTGATCTCGCCGTCGGACAAACCCACGAAAACGCCGTCGCGCTTGCCCTTCTCGAACTGCCTGGAGAGCTCGCCGATCGCGTAGTTTGCCAGCCGCACGGCCAGGGTGCGGTCGAAGGGCGAGGGGTTGCCGCCCTGCTGCATGTGGCCCAGCACGGCCGGGCGCACGTCGTACAGCCCCCGGCTTTCGGCCTCGAAGATCTTGGTGAGCATGTCCGTCGTGTAATATTCGGAGGCCTCTTCGTTGGCGATGACGAGGTAGAGGTCGCGCCCGCCCTCGAAGGCCTTGACGATCCGCGCGGCGTCCTCGCTCAGCTGCGAGAGGGATATGCCGTTCTCCGAGAGGTAGACCTGCTCCGCGCCGGTGACTATTCCGGACATGAGCGTGAGATATCCGCATCGGCGCCCCATCGCCTCGGCCACGAAGCATCGGTGGTTGGCCGCCGCGGACTGCTTGATGCGGTCGATCACCTCGGCGTCGTTGTTGAGCGCGGTGTCGACGCCGATGGACAGCTCGGCGCCCGGCAGATTGTTGTCGATTGAGGCCGGAACGCAGACGATGGGCAGGTCGAAGGCGGGGTAGCGGTTCTTTTCTTCGACCATGTGCAGCGCGGCGAGGTATCCGGTGAAGCCGCCGATGACCATGAGGGCGTCGATCTGGTTCTTCTCAATCTCCCGCCCGAGCGCGTAGTACTGGTCGACGGCGGGGACCGACCGGTGCGTCCCCAGATGGGCGCCGCCGGAGCCGGCCCAGGAGTCGACGTCGGCCCACGTCAACTCGCGCAGCTCGCCGTCGAGCAGGCCCGGAAATCCGCCGACGACCCCGAGCATCGTGAATCCGCGGTCGAGTCCGAGGCGCACGGCGGCCTTCGCCGCCGGGTCCATGCCGGGCGCGAGGCCGCCGGCGTGCATGACGGCCACGCGCGGCGGGCGTCCGTCCGACGTCGTGACATGCCCCCGATGGCTCTCGACCGGCATCGACATCGTCTCGAAAACGTCGAGCATTCCGCGGAATCCCGGGCCGCGCGAATCGACCGCGGCCTCGTAGTCGCCCAAGGAAAGGTATCCCTTGACGGCGCGGGTCTCGCGGATCGCCTCCATCAGTGGCAGGCGCACCACGCGGTTGCGCCGCGTGCCGATGATGCACGGCTCGTCCCCCTCGCCGGCGCGAACTGTCTCGAGGGCCGCGGTGTAGCCGAGGATCGTCGACATCCACCGGTCGTAGGCCGACGGCGTGCCGCCCCGCTGGACGTGGCCCAGGGACGTGATCCGCACGTCCTCGCCGAGGCGATCCTGGATGGCGTCCTGGACCCTTTTCGCCGTGATCGGATTGCCCTGGCGGTCCTGCGCGCCCTCGGCCACGACGATGATCGAGTCCCTGCGCCCGGCGGCCCTGCCTTCGCGCAGCTTCTCGCACATTCGCCCCTCCCAGCCCTCCTCGGGCGGGAGCTCGGGGATGAACACGTAGTCGCAGCCTCCGGCTATGGCGCTCATGAGCGCCAAATAGCCGCATCGCCTTCCCATCACTTCGACGACGAACGTGCGCTGGTGCGAGGCCGCCGTCGAGGAAATCGCGTCGATCGCCTCGACGATCCGGTGAAGGGCCGAATCGGTTCCCACGGTCATGTCGCTTCCGACCAAGTCGTTGTCGATCGACCCGACGACGCCGGCCAGGTGCAGGCGCGGATGGGCGTCCGCCTGCTCGCGCGTGATCTCGCCCCGCTCGACCAGCTCGTCGAGGAGCCCGGACCACTGCGCCCGCAGCTCGTCGGCCCCCGTGAGCGAGCCGTCGCCGCCGACGGCCACCACCCGGTCGATGCCCTCGGCCACCAGGTTCCTCACCGCCTCACGCATGCCGTCGCGCTCCCGGAAGGCGTCGCATCGCGCCGTTCCGATGGCTGTCCCGCCCTCGTTGAGGATCCCCGAGACGTCCGACCACGTCGTCTCGCGTATGAGGCTTCCCCCTTCGACGGCGCCCTTCCATCCCTCCATGACCGCGTAGGGCACGGCGCCCTCGTGCAGCGCGGTGCGCACGACCGCCCGCACGACGGCGTTCATTCCCTGCGCGTCGCCGCCCGATGTGAGGACGGCGATCTTCCTCGGCTCGCCCTTCGCGCCTTCGCCCGCCTGCCCCTCGGCGGGCGCGGCCGCCGTCGATTGGTCTGGCTGGCCCGTCGGCTCGCTCTTCGTTGACTGGTCCATGATGACTCCTTCTGTGCGCTTCAGGCTGTGCGCTTCTCGCGGTTTCCGCCGATTGGCCGGATTGGCGTCCACTCCCATTGTTGACGTTTTGCGGGCGAATGCCAAGAGCCGCAGGGCCCAGAAAATTCGTCGGAAGGCGGCGACCCGATGTGCGTTGAGGCCAGGCAAGACCGTCAGGCCCTCATGGCGTTGGCGTTGGCCGTGGGCAACGTCGTCTCGCTCGCTGCGCAGCCGACGGCCCGGCGTTTGGAGCCGGAGAAGCCCGATGCCGCACGGCGTCGGTGACTGATCCGCATCTGGGAACGGTCGAAGGGCCGCAGCCTGACACCCGCGACGTCGTCGGCGCCTGACGGCGGCGGGGCGTGTAGGGTACTGAGAGGAGGCAAAATAACGACGTCGTCGACAGCCGGCGTCGCTCACTGCACGCGTCACAGATGTGCCTGAAACTCAACGAAGGGGGAGCCATGGCCGAAAATGCGAACTTTGAGCCGGAGAACCGGGATTCCGACGATCCTGAAGAGGCTCGCGAGCCCTGCGCGCGCGGCGCCGCTCAGCCAAACGACGGCGCCGGTCAGTTGGAAGGCAACGCCGGTCAGCCAAACGACGGCGCCGATCGGTCAGAAGACGGCGCCGATAAGCCGGAAGGCGAGGCCGACGCTCAGGAGGCCCCCAAAACCCTCTCCGAGACGTACCAGATCTTCGGCAAGGAGTTTCGTGACAGCCAGGTCGCGGAGCTCGACGCCCTCCTTTCGAGCCTTGATGAGGACATCGAAGGGCTCCGCGAAACGAAAAAGGAGATGATAGAGGCTCTGTTGGCGATTCCCGGCAGCCTCCCGGGCACAAACTTGGAGGAGGCCGCGGAGGCGGCGGCGAAGGCAGTGGAGAAGAGACAGGAGGATTTCATCTCGCGCCTTGAGGAGCTTCGGGGCGACATCGCCGAGGAAGTGGACTTCGCGAAATGGCGGCACGAGCTCGCCGACGAACGCGACCGCAGGAAGGGCGAAGAGGACGGCGGCTCGGCGTTCTCCAAGTGACGCGGCCTTCGGACGGCGAGTTTTCAAGCAACGCGTTTCTCGGGCGACTCAGGCTTGGCCGCGATGGGGCGAAACGCGTCCGTCGCCTGAACTGTTGAAATTTCACTTCTTTTTCCCCCTTGAAGTGGCGTTCACCACTGTCTACGATTTGGTTAAGTTCGGTTTTCCCGAGCACGGAGGCGGTGCGGGCCGAACGGGAAGGAGAAGCAATGAAACACAAGATTTTCCATACGAGGGCGGGGGCTTCCTTTGCGGGGGTCTGCGCGCTGGCGGCCAGCGCCCTCGTGTCGATTCCGGCTTCTGCGGCCGATTCGGGCTTCGCCGTCGTCGGGAGCCTGCAAAACGAGGTGTCGGGCTGCCGCGACTGGGACGAAAAGTGCGCCCAGACTGAGATGACCCGCAATTCGAGGGGGGTGTACGAATACAAGGCGATTCTTCCGGCCGGGAAGTACGAGTACAAGATCGTCGGCGGGCATTCGATGGACAACTCGTGGGGCAACGGCTCAGCGAACATGCCGATCTCGGTGGCGGGAAGAACCAAGGTGACCTTCCGATTCGATCCGAGGACGCACAAGGTCGGCGTCTGGATTCCGACGAAGGGCGGGTTTTCGCCCGAAGACGCCAGGCTCGTCAAAGCCCCCGGCAAAAGGGGCAACGGCGAGAGCTTCTATTTCGTCATGACCGACCGCTTCGCCAACGGCGACCCCTCGAATGACACGGGAGGCTACGGCTCAGACCGCATGGCCTCCGGCTTCGACCCGACCCACAAGGGTTTCTATCAGGGCGGCGACATCGCGGGCCTGCGCTCGAAGCTCGACTACATCAAGGGCTTGGGGACGACGGCGATCTGGCTCACGCCGTCGTTCAAGAACCGGCCGGTGCAGGGCTCGGGCGCGAACGTCTCGGCCGGATACCACGGATACTGGATCACCGATTTCACCCAGATCGACCCGCATCTGGGCACGAACGAGGAGCTGGCCCAGCTCGTCCGAGACGCCCACGCGCGGGGAATGAAGGTCTATTTCGACATCATCGTCAACCACACGGCGGACCTCATCTCCTACGAAGGCCACCAGGGAGGGTCGGCCCCGTACGTCACGAAGGCGCAATCGCCGTACAAAGACGCGTCGGGCACGCCCTTCGACCCGTCGAAGGTCAGCACGTTCCCCGAAATGTCGCCGCAAACGTCGTTCCCGTACGTTCCCAAGCGCACGGGCAAGGTCGTCCCCGACGAGCTCAACGACGTCACCCTTTACCACAACCGCGGCGATTCGACGTGGACCGGCGAATCGGTCACCTACGGAGACTTCGTGGGGCTCGACGACGTCATGACGGAAAACCCCAAGACGGTTCGCATCTTCGCTGACGTCTACAAGAAGTGGATGGACTTCGGGATCGACGGATTCCGGATCGACACGGTCAAGCACGTCGATTTCGAGTTCTGGAAGAAGTGGACCAAAGAGATCAACGGCCACGCGAAGAAGACCAACCCGAAGTTCTTCACCTTCGGAGAGGTCTACGACGGCGCGGCCACGGCGCGTGCGCCTTACACGTGGCGCACAGGCCTCGGAGCGACCCTCGACTTCGGCTTCCAGGAGGCCGTGACCGGCTACGCGGCGGGCAAGCCGAGCAAGTCCGTCGGGGACTTCTTCGCCACGGACGACATGCTGACGACGCCGACCTCCGGCGCGGCCGACCAGCCGACTTTCCTCGGCAACCACGACATGGGCAGGGCCTCCTTCATGATCGCGGGGGCGGGCAAAGGCGACATCCAGGCCCGCACGATCCTCGCCCACAAGATGATGTTCCTCATGCGCGGCCAGCCCGTCGTCTACTACGGCGACGAGCAGGGGTTCATGGGCTCCGGAGGGGACCAGGACTCGCGCCAGTCGATGTTCGCCTCGAAGACGGCCGAGTACGTCAACCAGCCTCTGGCCGACGGCACGCGGATGGGCTCGAGGGACCGCTATTCGACGTCGGCGCCGATATACAAGGAGATCGCCTCCGTCGCGAAGCTCCGCCACGCCTGCCCCGGGCTTGAGAACGGGGCGCAGATTGAGCTGTACCGCTCCGACGACTCCCCGGTGTACGCCTTCGCCCGAGTGGACCGGAAGCAAAAGTCAGAGTATGTGGTGGCCGTCAACAATTCGACAGCCCCGGCCAAGGCGAGGTTTAAGACGATGACCCCGAAGTCGGCCTACAAGGCGCTGTACGGAGCGTCGGGGTCGGTGAGGTCCGCGCGGAACGGCGAGGTGACCGTCAAGGTTCCGCCCCTTTCGGCGGTCGTCTACAAGGCGGACAAGAAGCTGGCGAAGGGATCGGGTTCGATTGCGGTCACGCCGGATTCGGGCCAGGCTCTCGTTCGAACGACGTCGACGCTCGCCGGCCAAGACGTCACCCAGTCGCTCGTTCCGGTCTCCGCCGACCTCGGCGCCAACAGGTGGGCCGAAACGACCTTCTCCTACAGGATCGCGGGAAGCTCCAAGTGGAGTGTCCTCGGGACGGCCACCGGGCCTAAGCCTCGGGTCTTCCACGACGTCACCGACATTCCCGACGGAACGCTCGTTGAGTACCGCGCGGTTTCGGTGGACGCGAAGGGAAGGACGACGGTCGATTCGGGATTCGGCTCCGTGGGAGTCGACCAGTCCGCGGGCCGGACAGTCCGGCACGCGCGCAAGTGACGCTCCGGCACGTTCGCCGCCTGCAGGCCCCCGCCGACGAAGCGGGGGCCTGTTCCCGAATTCGCGTGTTTCCCGAGGCGCAACAAGGTAAACTGTATGCGTTCCATGAAAACCAACGAATCGCGCATGAACGATGGACACAACGGACGGGCCCGTCAAGGGCGAGGGACAAGCCATAGGTCTGTGGCTGGACGATGAGACGATAGCGTGGCCGGGCGGAGAGGGGTCGACCTACCGCCTCTACTACGCCGCACGCGGAGGGATGAAGCGCACGGGCGCAAGCGTCGCGGGCGCCGACGGCTCCGTCGAGCTCGCCGTCAAGGGAGGCGGCCTGACGGAGGGGCAGAAGCGGCGCGATCCCTACATCACGGCTTCATACACGCCTGACGGAAGGGATTACACGGCTCTGCGGCCTTCCAGGAAGATCGACGTCGCCGAGATTCTCAAGGGGCAGGCGGCCGTCATGGAAGTGGGCGCCGACGGCGCGCCGATCGCCTATTCCTCCCTCCAAACCGCCCGCGTGCTCGACTTTCTCTACGCCGCGGCCGCCAAGCGCCGCAGGCACGGGGTGTCCTTCGACGGCGGCGTGCCCACCCTCTCGCTGTGGGCGCCGACGGCGAAGTCCGTCGCCCTTCGCCTATATGCGAACGGCGACGTCGCGACGTACGAGGAGCATCCCATGGAGCGCCAATCAGACGGGTCGTGGACGGTCAAGGGAGAAGCCTCGTGGGCCGACAGGTCCTACGTCTACGACGTCGAGGTCTACATACCTCCGACGTCGGTCACGAAGGGGGACGCCTCTCAGCAGGGACTGGCGGACACCGTGGCGCACAACCTCGTCACCGACCCCAACTCGGTGGGGCTGACCACCGATTCAAAGCGCTCGGTGGTGCTCGATCTGGACGATCCGAGGTACCAGCCTGAGTCGTGGAGGGCCAATCCCGCGCCCGCGATTTCGAACCAGGCCGAAAGGTCGATCCTCGAGATGCACGTGCGCGATTTCTCGGCCACGGACGCGACCGTCCCCGAGCGGCTGCGCGGAACGTACAGCGCGTTCTCGGTCAAGGGCTCCCACGGCATGGCCTATCTTCGCGAGCTCGCCCGCGCGGGGATGAACACGATCCATCTTCTGCCCACCTGCGACTTCGGCTCGGTGCCCGAGAGCCGCGCGGCGCAGGCGACGGTCGACGTGCCCGATTCGGGGGCGACGTCGCAGGACCAGCAGGCCGCCGTCGGCAAGGTCGCGGACACCGACGCCTACAACTGGGGGTACGACCCCTTCCACTACACGACTCCCGAGGGCTCCTACGCCGTCAGACAGTACGGGGGCGAGCGAACCGCGGAATACCGCGACATGGTGGGCAATCTCCACGCGGCCGGGTACCAGGTGGTCCAAGACGTCGTCTACAACCACACGTATGCCTACGGGCTGGATGAAAAGTCTGTGTTTGAGAAGATCGTTCCCGGCTACTACCACCGCCTGGGATACGAGGGCCAGACGCTCACGACGCCTTGCTGCGGAGAATTCGCCACCGAGCACGCCATGGCCGAGGAGCTCATGGTCAACTCGCTCGTGACCTGGGCGAAAGCTTACAAGGTGGACGGATTCCGCTTCGACCTCATGGAGTTCAATTCGGTCGACACAATGAAGCGAATCCGCGCCGAGCTAGATTCGCTGACGTTGGAAAAGGACGGCGTGGACGGCTCTCAAATGTACCTGTACGGGGAGGGCTGGTCTTTCGGAACCACCGCCGACGGCTCGCGATTTGCGCCGTCGGTGCAAGGGACCCTCGGCGGAACGGGGATAGGGGCGTTCAACGACAGGCTGCGCGACGCCGTCCACGGCTCCCAATCCGACGGGAAGAACGACACGCAGGGCTTCGGAAACGGCCTGTTCACCGATCCCAACGGGGTGGCGGGCGGGGACGCCGACATGCTGCGGTCGTACACCGACGTCATCCGCGTGGGGCTGGCCGGAAACATCGGCTCCATCGAAATACACGCGGCGGACGGAACCCTCAAGAAGGGGAGCGAGGTCTACTTCAACGGCCAGGTGGCCGGCTACGGCACTCAGCCGACGGAGACGGTCAACTATGTCGACGCCCACGACAACGAGACCCTCTTTGACCTCAACATGTGGAAGATGCCCGGAGGCTCGAGCATGTCCGACCGGGTGCGGATGAACACCCTGTCTCTGGCCGCGGCGACCCTCGGCCAGTCCCCGGTGTTCTGGCACGCGGGAACCGACCTTCTGCGTTCGAAGTCCATGGATCGCAACTCCTACAACTCGGGCGACTGGTTCAACGCCGTCGACTGGTCGGGAAAGAAGTCCAACTTCGGCGTGGGCCTGCCGCCCGCCAGGGACAACTCGGTCCGTTGGAAGGCGATGAGCTCCTACATGTCCAATCCTGCGAACAAACCCGGCAGGGCGGACATCGCCGCGGCCCACGCCCAGGCGCTCGACTTGCTCAAGCTGCGCGCGAGCACCCCTCTGTTCACGCTTGGGGACGCCGACTCCATCCGGGAGAAGGTCTCCTTCCCAAACTCGGGCCCCTCGGCGACTCCCGGCCTTTTGGTCATGAGCATCGACGACACGAAGGGCAAGGACCGCGACGGAAGCCTCGACGGCGTGTTGACCGTTTTCAACGCCTCGCCCAGGCCGATAACCGAGAAGATCGAGGGAATGGAAGGCAAAGCCTACGAGCTCTCCGAGGTGCAGGCGAAGGGCTCCGACGACGTCGTCAAGGCCACCGCATGGGATCGCGCGACGGGAACCGTCACGATTCCCGCGCGCACTGTCGCGGTGCTCACGCTCGCTCAGGCAGCCGAGGCCGACGTCTAGGCGTCCGAGGGAAGGGGCTTAAAGCCTGAAGGGTCAGCGTCTAAGATTGGGCCCAAGAAGAAGGATTTTCCCGAGCGCGGTTCGCCGGGCGAGAGGGAGCCAACGAAAGGAACGAAACGTGAACGCACCCGTCGATCCGACCCAGACGGCGGCATGGGCGAAACTCGCCCGGGCCGCCTCCGCCTATGACCCCGATTTCCGGCGCGCATTCGCCGAGGACCCGCAGCGCGCCGAGCGCTACTCCCGCCGGGCCGCCGACCTCTTCGTCGACCTGTCGAAGGACTACCTGGACGAGGACGTCCTGGCAGCTCTGCTCGAACTCGCCGAGGAGACCGGCGTCGCCGCGCGTCGCGACGCCATGTACGCAGGCGAACACATCAACGTCACCGAAGACCGCGCGGTTCTCCACACCGCGCTGCGCAGGCCGGCAACCGACGAACTGACGGTCGACGGCCAGAACGTGGTCGCCGACGTCCACGACGTCCTCGAAAGGGTCTACGATCTCGCTAGGCGCGTGCGCTCAGGCGAGTGGACGGGGGCCGGCGGCAAGCCGATCCGCACCGTCGTCAACGTGGGCATCGGCGGATCGGACCTCGGGCCCGTCATGGCGTACGAGGCGCTCAAGCCGTACGTCAGGGAAGGCCTTGAGTGCCGTTTCATCTCCAACATCGACCCGACGGACGCGGGGGAGAAGCTCCGCGGCCTCGACCCTGAGACCACCCTGTTCGTCATCGCCTCCAAGACCTTCACCACCCTGGAGACCCTTACGAACGCGAGGGCGTGCAGGGCGTGGCTGCTGGGCGGCCTCGCCGAGCGCGGGCTCGAAACGAAAGGCGCCGTCTCCAAGCACTTCGTCGCCGTGTCCACGAACCTCGAAAAGGTCGCCGAATTCGGCATCGATCCGGAAAACGCCTACGGGTTCTGGAGCTGGGTCGGCGGACGCTACTCGGTGGACTCGGCCGTCGGCACGTCGCTGGCCATCGCGATCGGACCTGAGAACTTCGCCGACTTCCTGGCTGGCTTCAGGGCGATTGACGAGCACTTCGCGCATGCTCCCGCCGCCCAGAACGTCCCCCTGCTCATGGGACTGCTCAACGTCTGGTACGCCAACTTTTTCGGCGCGGCGACCCACGCCGTGCTGCCTTACTCCCAGTACCTCCATCGCTTCCCCGCCTATCTTCAGCAGCTGACGATGGAATCGAACGGCAAGCGCGTGCGTTGGGACGGCAGCGACGTCACCACCGGAACGGGCGAGGTGTTCTGGGGCGAAGTCGGAACGAACGGCCAGCACGCCTTCTACCAGCTCATCCACCAGGGAACCCAGCTGATCCCGGCCGACTTCATCGCCTTCGCCACGCCGCGCCACGCGCTCTCCGACGAGGGGACGGATCAGCACGAGCTGTTCCTCGGCAACTTCTTCGCCCAGACCAAGGCCCTCGCCTTTGGAAAGACCGCCGAGGAAGTCCGCGCGGAGGGCACCCCCGAAGCGATCGTGACCGCCCGCATCTTCCCGGGCAACAAGCCGACGACGTCGATCATGGCCCCCGAGCTCACGCCGTCGGTCCTCGGCCAGCTCATCGCGCTCTACGAGCACATCACCTTCGTGCAGGGCGCCGTCTGGGGGATCGACTCCTACGACCAGTGGGGCGTGGAGCTGGGCAAGCAGATGGCGAAGGACCTGGGGCCCGCCATCGCCGGCGACGCCGAAGCCCTCGCGGCTCAGGATTCCTCGACGGCGAGCCTCATCGCCTACTACCGCGCCAACCGGAAGTGATCCGATCCTGACGGGAGTCGATCCCGCTGGGAGCGATTGGACGCCGCTGTGGCTCTTGCCTGCTGCAATTGGAACCAATCTGAACCGGAACGATTCGTCCCGACGCGACTCCAACTCGACCCGATGCGGATTCATGCGGGCCCGGCTTGATGTGCGCGCCGCCTTTTCGCCCAAAGGGGCGGCGGCGCGCACATAGGCTACGCGGCGGCACGTTGCTCCGCCGCCCCGTCACCGACATTCTCGTCGTTCCCCTGACGCCGTCGGCCAGGCGCTTGCTCTTTTCGGTTTGCCCGCCCGCCGGCCCGTTCACTTTATTTTGTCAGTTCTGGACGCTTATTCCTTCGTTTCGTTGACTCAGCAGTTTCTTTCGTTTCGTCGACTCAACAGTTAATATTTTATTGTTATATAATCTTGTTAGTTTCACTTTGACGTCTTAAAAGATTTTTATTTCATTTTGACGCTATATTCTCCTGTCAGATAGATTTTCATGCGTCCTCGAAAACCCTGGTCATAGTCTGCTTGGCCTCGTGTGCTCTGGAAACGTATATGGCTGCATCAGACGTAACTGCGTTGTCGGCGGAGGAGCTTATATCAAGAATAGCTTCTTAATGCATGAAAAATGCCACTTTTGGATAATTGAAAGTCATTATGGAGCTTTTCATGCGCAATAGTTTATTTACATCTCCCTAGTTCCTGGAACGAGCGCAAGCGGCCCATGCGAGCGATGGCGTGACCGCCTGCGTGGGCAAGGTCAACGCGTGAGCACCGGCAACAGATTTGGGCAAGGTCAGATTTGTGACGGCGGAGCGTTCCGAAAGCTGTGGCGAACAACCGGCCCGGACGTGATCGGTTCGCATGAATAAGGGGCGCAGCTGCGGGGCATGTCGAAACTTGCGCAGGCGTGGGCGGCTTGCATGGACTGCCTGGGTTCGTGCGGACGTTGTTGACTCGCGCAGGCGGTGGCTGCCTTCCGCGAGTGCAAGCGGCGTGCTGGATAAAAACGGTTCGTGTGAATTGAAAGTGTTTAAGCGGTTTGTGCGAGATCCAAGCTCTTTATGTTTATAGGCTGATTTAATTTTCGGACTGGGGAGAACTGCACCCGTTTTCTCCTCGAAACTGATGGATTGTTCTTTATGTCTTGACTATTATTGAAGTAAGTCAATAGCCGTGAACTCGCGGAAACCGCGCCCATCAACGGTGCGGTTGCGGCAGCCGAGGGTTTCGACGCCTCGGGCCTTCGGGCCCTGTGGCAAGGCACATGAAAGAGCAAGGCAGGGAGGAATCCGTGGGGATCTTCAAGCTCGACCCAGAGAGCTTCGACAAGCAATTGAAACTCTTGGTGTCCGCGGGGGACAAGTTCGACAGCGCTAGGAAGAAGTTCTACGGCAATGTCATAGGGTCAAGCGAAATCTGGTCAGAGCTTAACGAGCTCGACCAATTTGGATTGCCCCTCCGGGATTCGGTGACGGGCATCGGTGATCGGCTGGGGAAGATATCGTCGCGGTATAAGAGGATCGTTTCTGATCTTCAGCGAGCCGTGCAGAATTTTAGGGGCATTGATGAGAATCAAAGGAAAGCTTACATGACAATGCTGAACGGGGTAAACGATAAGTTCACCTACAATTCAACGAACACGCCGGAAAGATAGGGCTTTGACTTAGCTTCAAGGGCTTTGGCTGAAAACATAGCTTTTGACTTAAAGACAGGTCGTCTGATTGAAAATGGAAGTCGGCCGTGGTGCCTTGCCGTTCTTCGTCGTCGTCGAACCGGCGACCACCCCGAGATCGTTTGCGAGCACATAGTCAATATATTGAAACGCGTAGACAGCGTTTAGAAGCGCATAGAGAACCTAGATACACAGAGACAATCTAAAAGCACATAAACAATTTGCCGGATGCCGACGTCGATCCGAACGACGGCGACGGCGAGGCCGACGCCGATAGGACGGAGGCCCGCTTGAACGAAAGGAGGAGTTGTGGCGACTCCCAATGCCGACAGGCTTCGCGGGATTGGACAGTGGGATCCAAGCGCCAACGACGCGACGAGCGAAGATTTGGGCGAAATCAGTGCGGCCCTCAATTCTGTGGCCGATTTGACCGAATCGGTCGCGGCAAATCTGGGGTCGGCGATCGAAGGCTCCACCGCTGACGCGGTGACGGCCAGCTTGGACGACCTGGGCAAGAAAGTGCGTCGACACTCCGAGGACATCGGGATCATCGTGGAGGCGCGAAACGAGGCTCTGGCCGCCGGGCGAGAGGCGCAGAACAAGAACCTAGAGATTCAGCAGAAGCTGGCGGAGGCTCAAGCCGAGTACAAGATTCTCAGAACGACTCAGGTCGGGTGGACGTTCGTCGCGGAAGAGCTTCTCAAGTACAGGCACGCCAGGACGGAGGAGCAGGCGATTACCGTGCTGACCACTCTGCGAGAGCGGACGGCAGCGGCGATCAAGCGCATTCCGCCTCTCGGAGAAGGGGAAACAGGATCTTCCAACGGGAGCGATTCCGGCAGGCGCCGTTCCGGCGACCGTCAGTCTTCTGGCGGCAGCGATTCTCGCCGCCGCTCGGGCGGCGGCTCGGGCGGCGGGCAAAATGGTCCGGGTTCGAGCGGCTCAGACTCTAGCGGCTCAGGCGACCCTGGAAGTTCAGGCGGCTCCGCCTCCGGTCCGATTCGATCGGCGACGAAGTGGTCGGCGACGGTCATCGACCCTACCGCTGGGAGCTCAGGAAGCGTCTCGCCCGGCGGAGACGGCGGTCCGTCATTGCAGAGATCGCATCTCACGGTCCATCAGACCGGCGACGTCTCCCAGGGCGCTGCGCGCCCCTCGATCCTGAACTCGCCCTCCGTGCACAATCCGCTTGCGGCGGCCGCCGCGGCGACGGGAGGCGCAGCCGTCGCCGGGTACAAGGCCTATCAGGCGGTTCGTGCGGCGCGTGCCGAGGGCCGGCCGGGAGCGGCAGCGCGGGCGGACGGCACGGCGGCCAGAAGCGCGGGAATGCTTCGGGGCGCGACGACGGCCGCGCGCGAAGTTTCGGCGACGTCTACGAAGGGTGTTGCGGCGAGGGGCGGTGCCTCCGGAGTCGCTCGTCCCGCTGCGGCCTCCCCTCGCAGCGGCGGGATACTTCGCGGTGCGACGACGGCGCAGCGAGCGGTTGCCCAGACGCCCGCTCGCGGTTCAGGCATTGTCAAGGGCGCGACGACGGCTTCGCGGGCAAGGGTGCCGAATGCGCCCCAAGGGTCCTCCGGGGGAGTCGGACGCGCGGGGGCCGGCTCGAAGACCGCGAAGAGCGGCGTCGGAGCCTTGACCGCCCGCGGCGCACAGGCAGGGGCGGGCACGTCGTCCTCGGCGCGCGGGGGCAATTCGGGACGAGGGGTCAATGCGGCTCGCGGAGCCGCAGCCTCCCGTGGAAGCGGCTCGGCCGGTTCGGCGCGCACGGCCGGTTCTGTTCGCGGAACCGCGGCGGGCTCGCGCGCTTCGACGGGCGGACCGGGTGTGAACTCCGCACGCCTGGGGGCGTCCGGACCGAAAAACGGAATGCTCGCGCAAGGCGTTTCGCCACGGCCCGCTGGGCCGGTTGGAAAAGGCGGCATCGTCTGGCGGTCCGCCCCCGACGCGGCGCCCGCCTCCGCGACGGCGAGGGCGGTCGCCGGCTTGGCGGCGGGAAGAAAACGGGACGGCGAGGAGGAGGGGCGGCAGTTCCGGCAAGGGCCCGGCCAAGCCTCCGACTATGAGCAAGGCAAGGAGGTCACCTTCCTGGAGGCCGGAACCTGGCAGTGCGGCGAGGCGGCGACCTGGCAGCAGGGCCAGGCGATTCCGCAGCACAACGGCGCGGCGGGGCCCCAGCACAACGGCGCGGAAAATTTCTAGGCCCAAGGGACCTGAGAAAAACGGGCCGCAGCGCCTATTCTTGACCGTGGGCGCGAGCGCGCTGAATGTTGCGCCAACGCGCTGAGTCTACGACCGCGACGAATGAATCCAGACAAAGGAGACCTGATGGTTCGTACGCCAGTTACCGTCACCGTTACGGGCGCCGCCGGAAACATCGGCTATGCCCTCCTCTTCCGCATCGCTTCGGGCGCATTGCTCGGCTCCGACACGCCGGTGCGCCTCAACCTGTTGGAGATCCCGCAGGCAGTGAAGGCCGCGGAGGGCACGGCCATGGAGCTCAACGATTCGGCTTTCCCGCTTCTTGAGTCCGTCAATGTCTACGACAGCGTCGACGACGCGTTCGACGGGACGAACGTCGCCTTGCTCGTGGGCGCACGCCCGCGCACCAAGGGAATGGAGCGAGCCGATCTCCTCGAGGCCAACGGCGGAATCTTCGGGCCGCAGGGCAAGGCCATCAACGACCGCGCGGCCGACGACGTCAAGGTCCTCGTCGTCGGCAATCCGGCGAACACCAACGCCGTGATCGCCATGCACTCGGCCCCCGACGTCCCCAAGTCGCGTTTCACCGCGATGATGCGGCTCGACCACAACCGCGCCATCTCGCAGCTGGCGGCCAAGACGGGCGCGCCCGTCGCGGACATCAAGAAGATGACGGTGTGGGGCAACCACTCCGCCGACCAGTACCCCGACGTCTCGTACGCCACGGTGGCGGGCAAGCCGGCCTCCGAACTGGTGGACGCCGAATGGCTGGAGTCCTTCTTCGTTCCGACCGTCGCCAAGCGCGGCGCCGCCATCATCGAGGCCCGCGGAGCGTCGTCGGCCGCGTCGGCAGCCTCGGCCGCGATCGACCACGTGTACAACTGGGTCAACGGCGTGCCCGAAGGCGACTGGGTCACCCCCGGCGTCTACCAGGACGGATCGCACTACGGCGTGCCCGAAGGGCTCATCTTCGGCATGCCCGCGACGGCCGAGAACGGCGAATGGGTCGTCGTCGACGGCTTGGAGGTCTCCGACCGCACGCGCGCCGGAATCGAACACAACATCAAGGCCGCCCAGGAGGAGTTGGACGCGGTCCGCGCCCTGGGCCTTATCAAGTAGCCCGCCTGCGGCGCCCTTGATCTCATCGAAGGCCTCCTCCCTCGGGAGGAGGCCTTCCTTTCGTCGGATGCGCCGAAACGAAAGCGCGGCAATGAATATCGCGCGCGGGAGCCCTTCGAACGGACCGACCGCGAGCGGTTCTGCCCGGGGTGCGAAAGCCGCCGCCCGTTGTAGGTTGACGAGGATCACAGTGGGAGAAGTTTCCTGTGCCGTCCGCCCCGCCGATTCCTCGATTTGGCAACGGCATCCGTAGTGAATCCGCTACATACCTCCCGGTCAAGCGGAGTGCTCTGGGCGCAGAGGCGGCGCGTTTGTCGATTATGGAACCCGCGTTTGTAGATTATGATTGTTACACCACACTCAACGATTGGGATTATCGAGTACTTTAAGGTAGATTACTGCTTCGTAAGTGTTGGCTCCGAGGGATTGCCTCGCGGATCGCGCCCGCGAGGGCGGAAGATGGGAGTGTTACTTGTCCGAAGAGCGTGTGGACAGTGCGGGAGAGCGTCTAGGCGAGGCGGGGCAGGCCCAGGCACATGTCGTCGGCCAGGCTCGTTTTCCGCTGACGGGAAAGCAGTCGCCCATCGTTCTCCATACAGAGCTCACGGGTTCGACGCAGGACGACCTCGCCGATTTGTGGCGCGAGGGCTCGGTTCCCGCGGGCGCCGTCATGGTCGCCGACGACATGACAGCGGCCCGCGGAAGAGTCGGACGCCCATGGTTTACGCGAGCGGGGAAGTCCCTGCTCGTTTCCGTTCTTCTGGAGTTTGACGAATCGATCGCCGACCGCCTGGCGTGGGTGACGCTCGCGGGCGCAATGGCCGCGCTCGAATCGGTTCGGCGGCACTGCGCGCAAGAAGGCGCGCCCGAGGCCGCTATCAGCTGGCCCAACGACGTCGTCGCCCTCACGCCAGCGGGGCCGCGCAAACTCGGCGGGCTTCTGGGCGAAGTCTGCGGCAGCCGCGACGGCAAGATCGCGTGCGTCCTCGGGTGGGGTTTGAACCTTTCGCTCGAGGCCGACGAGCTGCCGACGCCCACGGCCGCCTCCCTTTTGACTTCCGGCCTGAAAACAGCCGGGCGTGACGAACTCATCGCCACGTACCTCGAAGGCCTGCACACTCGGCTCGGCGCATTGGCCGACTCCGGCGACCCGCAGGCAGCGGGCCTTGTCGACGAGGCCAACGCCGTCACGGAAACGCTCCGCCCGGGCGTCGTCGTGGGCCGCCCGCGCCTTGAACCGCTTGTGGGCGAAGGCATTCGCGTCCTTCCGGACGCATCCCTTGAAATCCTGACGAGGAACGGCCTCGAAGCGGTCTCCTCTGGCGAAGTCTCTCTGCTGGGCATGCAGCCCCGCGCGGAAGGAGAAATACGTTGATTAACCGCGTCCTCATCGCGAATCGTTCGGAGATCGCGCTGCGAGTCATCCGAACGGCGCGCGACATGGGTGTCAAGTCCATCGCCGTGTACTCGGATTCGGATCGCGACGCCCAGTTCGTCCGTGAAGCCGACGAAGCGTATGCGTTGGTCGGGACCGCCTACGCGGAGACGTATATGAACGCCGCAAGGCTGCTGGAGATCGCGCGCAAGGCCGAGGCCGACGCCGTCCACCCGGGCTACGGCTTCCTTTCCGAGGTCCCGGAGTTCGCGCGGGCGGTGCTTGACGCCGGCATGGCGTGGATCGGCCCGTCGCCGGAGGTCCTCGACGCCCTGGGAGACAAGATCAAGGCCCGCCGCCTCGCCGAATCCGTGAACGTCAGCCCGGTGGCCGGGCTGTCGGACCCGGTCACGGGCCGCGACGTCATCGACGCCTTCGTCGCCGAAAACGGCTTCCCCATCGTGACGAAGAAGGCCGACGGCGGGGGAGGCCGCGGCATCACGGTGATGGAATCCGACGCCGACCTCGACGTCTTCTTCACCGCGCACGGGCACCACGCCGAAGGCTTCTTCGTCGAGCGCTTCATCCGCACGGCGCGGCACGTCGAAACCCAGTGCGCCCGCGACTCCTTCGGCAACTTCGCGGTCGTCTCCACCCGCGACTGCTCCGTGCAGCGCAGAAACCAAAAGCTCATCGAGGAGGCGCCCGCGCCGGCGCTGCCCGAGGGCGTCGAAGAGACCCTCGTCGATTGGTCCCACAGGCTGTTCGACGCCGTCGGATACGAGGGACTGGGCACCTGCGAGTTCCTCGTCGAAGCCGACGGCCGTGTAAACTTTCTCGAGGTCAACCCGCGATTGCAGGTTGAGCACACCGTCTCCGAAGAGGTGACGGGCCTCGACTTGGTCGAGCAGCAGATTCGCATCGCCGCGGGGGAGCGGCTCGCCGACGCTCCCCCGCCGCGGGCCCACTCCTTTGAATTCCGCATCACCTGCGAAGACCCCGCCTCGGGAATGATTCCCTCCACGGGAACCGTTTCGCGCCTACGCTGGCCGCTGGGCCACGGCGTGCGCATCGAGTCGGGAATCAACGAGGGCGACGTCGTCACGTCGGATTTCGATCCGATGCTCGCGAAGCTCGTCGTCACGGCGCCCACGCGCGAGGCCGCGATCGCCCGCTCGCGCAGGGCCCTGGCCGAACTGGAGATCAAGGGGGTGGCGACGCCGGCGTCGCTGTATTCGGCCGTGATCGCCCTTGACGAGTTCAGCCCGGCGCCGCCGTCGACCCGCTGGTTTGAAGACGTCGTCCTGCCCAAACTGGCTGACCCCGCGGAGGCCTCCTCCTTGGGCGTGGCCCCCGCGGCGTCGGTGAGCGCCCCTCCCACGTCGACCGCGGCCGAGGAGAGGGCGACCTTCGTGGTGGAGCTCGACGGGCGCCGGATGGAGCTGACCGTCCCTCGCACGATGTTCGCCACGACTGTCGGAACGTCGCGCCACCGGGGCTTCCAGCCCCTTCGCGGGGGCGCCCGCGCACGGAACGACGCGAAATCCGGCGAGCTCGTCGATCCGACGGGGATGGTCAACTCCCAGATCCAGGCGATCGTCGTCCGCGTGTGCGTGGAGAGCGGGCAGCGGGTCTCCCGCGGCGACCTGCTCGTCGTGCTCGAATCCATGAAGATGGAGAGCTACGTCCACGCGCCCTACGACGGCAAAGTGACGGACATTGCCGTCGAGGCAGGTCAAAACGTGTCCGCTTATCAACCCCTCGTGCGAGTCGTGCGCAACGAGGACGAGACCACCGAGGAGAAATGATGTCGTTGACGAAACTCCGGACGCTTCCGGACACATCCCAGACGATGGACCTCACTCCGCACGAGATCCATCGCGAAGACTTCGCGGCCTACCAGCAAGGTCTCATCGATCTGGCCCAGGAAAAGGCGGAGGCGCGCCAGCACGCCGTCGGCAAGAAGACCGCCCGCGAACGCATAGCCGAGCTCCTGGACGAGGGAAGCTTCACCGAGATCGGGCGGTTCCGCGGCGGGAACATGGCCGAAGGGTTCACCGGCGCCGGAGTCGTGACGGGAATCGGCACGGTCGACGGGGAGTCGGTGGCCGTCTACGCCCAGGACTTCTCGATCCAAGGCGGCACGCTCGGCGAAGCCGAGGGCAACAAGATCACCGCCCTCATGGACAAGGCCCTCGAGCTGCGCATTCCCATCGTTGCGATGCTCGACTCCGGCGGCGCCAGAATCCAAGAGGGCGTGCTCGCACTTTCCCAGTACGGCCGCATCTTCAAGAAGACCTGCGAGGCCTCCGGCGTGATCCCGCAGATCTCCGTGATCCTCGGCCCGTGCGCCGGCGGCGCCGTGTACTGCCCTGCCCTCACGGACTTCATCGTCATGACCCGCGACAATTCGCACATGTTCGTCACGGGGCCCGACGTGGTCCGCGCGACGACCGGCGAGGACGTCTCCTTCGCCGACCTGGGCGGCGCCGAGGTGCACAACTTCCAGTCGGGAGTGGCCCATTACCTGGCCGACGACGAAGCCGACGCGCTCGACTACACGCGCACGCTCTTGACCTACCTCCCGTCGAACTGCGAGGGCGCGGCCCGCAGATGGGACTACGAAGAGGGCCCCGAGGACGCCGCCAACGCCGCGAGGCTCTCCCAGATCGTCCCCGAGTCTTCGAAGCAGCCCTACGACATGGTCGAGGTCATACGCGCCCTCGTCGATTACGGAGAGTTCGTGCAGGTCCAAGAGATGTTCGCCCAGTCGATCACGGTGGGCTTCGCCGCCTTCGACGGCGAGTCCGTGGGGATCGTCGCGAACAACCCGATGCACGAGGCCGGCACGCTCGACGTCGACGCCTCCGAGAAGGCCGCGAGATTCGTCCAATTCTGCGACGCCTTCAACGTGCCCGTCGTCACCTTGGTCGACGTGCCCGGGTACCGCCCCGGGGCCGAGCAGGAGCACGCGGGAATCATCAGGCGCGGCGCCAAACTCATCTGGTCCTACGCCACGGCCACGGTCCCGCTCGTGACCGTGACCCTGAGGAAAGCCTACGGAGGCGCTTACATCGTCATGGGTTCGAAATCCCTGGGGGGAGACTTCAACTACGCGTGGCCGGGGGCGGAAATCGCTGTGCTCGGAGCCGACGGCGCGGTGGCCATCACCGGGCGGCGCGAGCTGAAAATGGCCGCGGAGGAAGGCAAGGACGTCGCCGCCGTCAAAGCCGAGCTCGTGGAAAAGTACACGCGCGAGAACGTCAATCCGCACCTGTCGATAGAAAGCGGGCAACTCGACGCCATCATCACCCCGGAGACGACTCGTTCGTCGATCGTTTCCGCGCTGCGAATCGCGCGGACGAAGAACCGTTCCCAATCCCGCACGAGCCGCCACGGCAACATGCCGATGTGAGCTGACGAAAGGCCAATCAATGAACTCCTATACCCCTTCCGCTTGGATCGCTCAATTCGCGGGGCAATCGACGCCCTGGCGGACGGAGCTGGCGGAGCTTGCGTCGGACCCCGCAATCGCGGCGAAGCTGGGCGCCATCCGCGAAGCCGCGGAAAAGATCCTCGCCCCCGTGGCCCCCGAGCTGTTGACGGTCACGGGCCCCATGGATCTTCTGGGGGCGCCGCTTGACGCCCCCGAAAACGCGGGGGCCACCGTTCCCGGAATCCTTTTGGCCCAGTACGGGGCCTACCTCGACGTGCGGGAGGCGCTGCCGGAGCCCGTCGCGGCCGTCGGCCATTCCCAGGGCGTCCTCGGCGCGGCTATGCTGCGCGACGACCACGCGCAGGTCCTCGCGCTCGCGCGCCTCATCGGCGCCGCCGCCACCCGCGAGACGCTTCTCGCCGGGGCGAGCCGCCGCGGCGAACACACCCCCATGGTCTCCGTCAGAGGAGAGAACCTGGCCGACGTCGAGCTTCCCGGCGACGTCGCCCTGGCGATCAAGAACTCGGCCACGTCCGAGGTGCTCTCCGGCGCGCCCAAGGCCCTCGAAGCGGCCCTGAAAGCGCTCAAGGCCGAGGGGGAGTACCTCGACGTCGCCGCCCCCTTCCACAATCCGGTGCTCGAGCCGGCCGTGGAGCAGGTCCTCCAGTGGATTCGCGCCTGCGGGATCTCGCTTCCCGACGCCGCCGAGCTGGCGCGCGCCGTGCTCACCGAAAGCCTCGACTGGGCCGCGGAGCTCCGCGAAAAGGTGCCCGCGGGGGCGACCGTCGTCGACCTCGGCCCGGGAACCGGCCTGGCGCGCCTGGCCGCGGAGAACTTCGCGGGAACCGGCGTGCACTACATCGAAGCGGGCACGGCCGAGTCGCGCGATGCGCTGGCCCAGGGAGCCCCTCGCGAGACGGCCTCCCAGGATTGGTCCGTCTTCGCCCCGGCCGTCCGCGTCATCGACGGGAGGAAGGCCGTTGAAACCGCCTTCACGCGGCTGACGGGCCGTTCGCCGATCCTCGTGGGCGGCATGACGCCCACGACCGTCGAGCCGGAGATCGTCGCCGCCGCGGCCAACGCCGGATATTGGGCGGAGATGGCCGGCGGCGGGCAGGTCACCGAGGAGATCCTCTCCGACCATCTCGACCGGCTCGGCGAGCTCCTTGAGCCCGGCCGAGCCGCCCAGTTCAACGCCATGTTCCTCGACCCCTACCTGTGGGGCCTGCATTTCGGGTCCCGCCGCGCGGTGTCGAAGAAGCGTTCGGCCGGGGCGCCGCTCGACGGCGTCGTCGTCTCCGCGGGCGTCCCCGAGCTCGACGAGGCGGTCGAGCTCGTCCAGCGCCTGCGATCCGAAGGATTCCCGTACGTGGCCTTCAAGCCCGGCACTGTGGCGCAGATCCGCCAGGTCGTGCAGATCGCCCGCGAGCTGAACGAGAGGGGCGTGGATCTGCCGCTCATCGCCATGATTGAAGACGGGCAGGCCGGCGGGCACCACTCGTGGGAGTCGCTTCCCGAGCTGCTGCTTCCGACGTATGGGCGGCTGCGCGAGGCCGGCGTCGTCGTGTGCGCCGGCGGCGGCCTCGGCGACCCCGAGCGAGCCGCCGACTTCCTCGACGGCTCGTGGTCCGTCGCCCACGGGCGCCCGCCGATGCCCGTCGACGGCGTGTTCGTCGGAACCCCGCTCATGGCGTCGGCCGAGGCCGCCACAAGCCCCGCGGTCAAGGACCTGCTCGTGGCGACGCCCGGCATCACCGAGGGCTGGGTGCGCAGGGGCGAGGTCCGCGGAGGGATGACCTCCGGGCTGTCCCAGCTGCACGCGGACCTCTACGAGGTCGCCAACGCGAGCGCCGCAGCCTCCAAGCTTCTGGCCGAGATCCCCGCCGAGGAGGTCGAATCGCGCCGCGAGGAGATCATCGAGGCGATCGGCAAGACGGCCAAGCCGTACTTCGGCGACGTCGAAGAGATGACCTACCGCCAGATGCTCGAGCGCTACGTCGAGCTTGCCTGGCCCTGGGTGGACGAGTCCATGGAAAAGCGCTTCGTCGAGCTGCTCCAGCGCGCCGAGGCCCGCCTGAGCGAGGCGGACCGCGGCCGGATCGAGACGCTGTTCGCCGACGGCGTCGAGGATCCCGAGCGCGCCGTGGAGGCCCTCGCGGCCGCGCACCCGGCGGCCGAATCGGTCCGCGTGACGCCGACGGACGCCGCCTTCTTCGTCGAACTCTCGCGCAAGTACCCCAAGCCCGTGCCCTTCGTCCCCGTCATCGACGCAGAGATCGTCCGCAGATGGGGGGCGGACAACCTGTGGCAGTCCCACGATCCGCGGTACGCGGCGGACGCGGTGCGGATCATCCCGGGTCCGATTTCCGTGGGGGCCATCACCGAGGCGAACGCCCCCGCCGCCGACATCCTCGCCAAGTACGAGCAGGTCGCAGCGGCCCGCCTGGGCGAGGGCGAGAGCGCCTTCAGCAGGCTCGCCGCGACCGAGGACGAGTACTTCCGGTCCGCCCGCTTCGTCGTGTGGCGGGGGAACCTCGTGTCCAACCCTGCCCTCATCGAGGGGGCGAGCCTCGAAAGGGCCGAGGGCTCGGCCGCCGGCGGATGGGAGGTCCTCGTGCCCTTCGACTCCGTGTGGGACGGCACCGGTTCGCCGACCCATCGCGTCCGCGACATCCGCATTCCGCTCGTCGCGCCCGAGGGCGCGGCCTCCGGTGCCTACCCGCTTGTGGACGACGCCCGGCTCTCCGCCGTCATGCGCGGCCTGCTGGAGGCGACGGCCGGCGTGGGCTCGACGACGGCGGGCGGAACCCCCGTCGAATCCCTCCCCGGCGACGGCGAGGCCTTCTCGTTCGAATTCGGCCGCGACGCGGCCGCCGCCCACGCACTCGCGTGCGAGCCCCCCGAGGCGGTTGGCGCGGGCGCCGTGCCGAGCGCCCTGTTCGGCTCGTGCTGGCCCGCTGTATACGGCGCGATCGGCTCCGCCGTCCGCGACGGATATCCCGTCGTCGAGGGCCTGCTTTCGACCGTCCACCTCGATCACTCCGAGCGAATCGCCGCCTCCCTCGACGATCTGACGGGGACGCTGACCGCGACCTCGCACGTGACGGGCGTCGCCGACACCGCCGCGGGCAGAGTCATCGGCGTCGACACCCGGGTCGTAGACGGCGACGGCCGAGAGGTCGCCTTCTTCGCCGACCGTTTCGCCCTGCGCGGCCGCGTAGGCGAGGAGCAGCTCGAGGATCCCGAGCCCCGGGCGGGGGTGGGCGACGTCGTCGAAACCCCGCGCTCCGTCCTCGGCTCGGCGAAAGTGTCCGCGCCGACGGACATGACCGCCTTCGCCATCGTCTCTGGCGATTACAACCCGATTCACACGTCGCGCAGGGGGGCGAAGCTCGCCGGGCTCGACGAGCCGATCGTCCACGGCATGTGGCTGTGCGCGGCCGCGGAGTACGCGACCCAGAAGATCGCGGGAACGAGGATCCTGGGGTGGACGTACAGGATGTTCGGAATGGTCGCGCTGGGCGACGCCGTCGACGTGCGCGTCGAACGCGTCGGGCGCATCCGCGGCGGAGGCTTGGCCCTCGAGGTCTCCTGCACCGCGAACGGCGTGCTGGTCGCCGCGGCCACGGCGGCCGTGGCCGCCCCGAGCACCGCCTACCTGTACCCCGGGCAGGGCGTGCAGTCCCAGGGGATGGCCCTGGACGAGCGCAACGAGTCCGCCGCGGCGCGGGCTGTGTGGGAGCGCGCCGACAGGCACACCCGCGAGAAGCTCGGCTTCTCGATCCTCGCTCTGGTTCGCGACAATCCGCGCGAACTCGTCGCGGGCGGCGTTCGCTACCACCACCCCGAGGGCCTGCTCAACCTCACCCAGTTCACCCAGGTGGCGCTGGCCACCGTCGCTGCGGCCCAAACCGAAAGGCTCGCGGCCGAGGGCGCGCTCGTGGAAGGGGCGATGTTCGCCGGGCATTCGCTGGGCGAGTACACGGCGCTCTCTTCGTACGGGCGGGTCTTCCCGCTGGAGGCCCTGTTGGAAATCGTCTTCCAGCGCGGCTCGACGATGCACAACCTCGTTCCGCGCGACGCGCAGGGCCGTTCGGACTACCGCATGGGGGCGCTTCGCCCCAGCCAGTTCGGGGTGAGCGACGTCGTCGGCTACGTCGAGTCGATCTCCGAGGAGACGGGCGAGTTCCTGGAGGTCGTCAACCTCAACATCGAGGGTCAGCAGTACGCCGTGGCCGGAACCGTCGCGGGCCTCAAGGCCCTGGAGCGCGACGCAAACGCCCGGGCCAAAGCAGCGGGCGGCAAGCGCTCGTTCATCCTCGTTCCCGGCATCGACGTGCCCTTCCACTCGCGCGTCCTGCGCAACGGCGTGGACGACTTCCGCGGGCTTCTGGAAGACCTGCTGCCCGAGAAGATCGAGGCCGACGCCCTCGTGGGCCGCTACATCCCCAACCTCGTGGCCCGGCCCTTCGAGCTGACGGAGGATTTCGCGAGGCTCATCCTCGACGTCGCCCCGTCCACGATGGTGGCCGAGCTGGTCGAGGACTTCGACGGCCTTCTGGAACGCGATCCCTACCGTGTGATCCGCACGCTGATCATCGAGCTTCTCGCGTGGCAGTTCGCCTCGCCCGTGCAGTGGATTCGCACGCAGAACGTGCTCTTGGAGGAGGGAGTGCGCGAATGGGTCGAGGTCGGCCTCGCCACCGCGCCGACCCTCGCCAACATCGGCGCGCGGACCGTCGCCCAGGCGGGCGCGGACGTCGCCGTCATGAACGTCGCGAGGGACTCCCAGCGCGTCAGGCGCGAGGACGTGGCCGCAGCCCCGGTCGAAGAGGCCGGCGAGCCGCAGGAGGCCGAATCCTCCGCCGACGCCGGAAAGGCGCCCGCCGATTCTCAGCCGCAGGCTGCCTCCGGGCAGGACGCGCCCGCGCAGGAGGCGCCGGCGCCTGCCGCCCCCGCGTCCGCCGCGGCGGGGCCCGTCGAGGACCTTCCCTTCACCGCCGCCGACGCGTTGGACGCGCTGCTCGCCGTCCACGCGAAGCTCCGGCCCGAGCAGATCGCCGAGGCCGACACCGTCGAGACTCTGACGAACGGCGTCTCCTCCAAGCGCAACCAGGTGCTCATGGACCTGACGGCGGAGTTCGGCCTGTCGTCGATGGACGGAGCCGCCGAGGCGCCCATGTCCAAGCTCCGAGCAGGGGTTGTGGCCGGCGCCCACGGATACAAGCCGTTCGGGGCGGTGCTGAGCGAGGCCGTTTCCGGCCGACTCCGCCAGATCGCCGGCGCCGCCGGCGCCAAGCCGCAGCGCGTCCCCGAATACCTCGCCTCGGCGTGGGGCCTGGGCGAGGGGTGGGCGACGCACGTCGCCACGGCCATCGTGCTCGGCTCCCGCGAAGGAAAGTCGCTGCGGGGAGGCGAACTCGCCACGATCGCGCCGTCGAAGAAGTTCGACGCGACGATCGACGAGGCCGTGGCCCAGGTGGCCGCCGCCCGCGGAATCGCCGTGTCAAAGGCCAGCTCCGGCGGCGGATCGGGGACGATGGTCGATTCGGCCGCCCTCGAAGAGATCACGGGGCGGATGACCGACGCCCTGGCGGCGACCGCCCGCGAGCTCCTCGCCCGTCTGGGCAAGGAGGCGCCCGCGCAGCGGGCGGGCGGCGACAATGCCGACGACCTCGCGCTGCGGGCCGCCGTGTCCGCCGAGCTCGGGGACGGCTGGGAGAAGTTCGTGGCCCCCGCGTTCACCCCCGACCGCGCCGTCCGCCTGTGCGACCGCTGGGCGAGCGCCCGCGAGGACGTCGCTCGGATCGCCGCCGGGCAGGAGGTCGAAGGGAACTTCGAATCGACCGGTGAAGAGGTGGCGAAGCAGGCGCGATGGCACGCCGAGCGCCGACCCGAGCGCGCCGAGCGGCTCCTCGCGATCGCCGCCGCCGCGGAAAACTCCGACCCGGGCCAGTACAGCGGAAAGGTCGCCGTCGTCACCGGCGCCTCGCCGAGGTCGATCGCGGCGTCCGTCGCCGGGCGGCTCCTGGCGGGCGGCGCGACCGTCGTCGTCACGACCTCGCGCTTGAACTCCGGGCGGCTCAACTGGGCTGCGGAACTCTACAGGCGCAACGCCCGCGGCGACGCCGAACTGTGGGTCGTCCCCGCCAACCTCGCCTCGCTGCGCGACATCGACGCCCTCGTCGAATGGATCGGCGCCGAGCAGCGGGTGACGCTCGGCGCGGCGACCAAGGCGCTCAAGCCGGCGTTCGTTCCCGACATTCTTTTCCCGTTCGCCGCGCCCCCCGTCCGCGGCACGCTCGACGACGCCGGGGCCGAGGCCGAAAACCAGGCCCGCGTGCTCCTGTGGGGAGTCGAGCGGCTGATCGGCGGCCTTTCCCGCATCGGCGCCGACACGCACGTCGGCCACCGCCTTCACGTTGTCCTGCCCGGCTCGCCCAACCGGGGAACCTTCGGCGGCGACGGCGCGTACGGCGAGGTCAAGGCGGCGCTCGACGCCGTCGCCAACAAGTGGGCCAACGAGCCGTGGGGCGCCAGGACGTCGATCGCGCACGCCCTCATCGGCTGGGTCAAGGGCACGAACCTCATGGGCCACAACGACCCGCTCGTCGCCGCAGTCGAAGCCGCGGGGGTCCGCGTGTGGAACACGGAAGAGGTCGCCGAGAGGCTCCTCGACCTGTGCACCGAGGAGTCCCTGGAGTCGGCTGCCCGCGCCCCGATGGTCGCGGACCTGACCGGCGGGATGGACAAGGTCAATCTTCGCGAGCTCGCCAACGGCCTCAAACTCCCGAGCGCGCCCGAGGAGGCCGAGGGCCCTGCCACGGTCGGAGCGCTCGCCACGCCCGCGGGAGTCGCGGGCAGGCGCACCCCGGGGCGCGAGGCCTTCGCGAGCGGCTCCGCCAGGCCGGAGGACCTCGTCGTCGTCGTCGGCGTCGGCGAAGCCGGGCCGTGGGGCTCCTCGCGCACCCGCCTCGCCGCCGAACTGGGAATCCAGGGCACTGGCGAGGTCGAGATGACCGCGGCGGGCGTCCTCGAGCTGGCCTGGATGATGGGCCTGCTCGAATGGCACGACACACCCAAGCCGGGCTGGTACGACGCTTCGGGAAGCCTCGTCCCCGAAGAGGAGATCTACGAGCGCTATCGAGACGAAGTCGTGGCCCGCTGCGGCATCCGCTCCTTCGTCGACGACGGCCCGCTCGCAAACCTCGGGTCCATCGACATCGAGGAGGTGCGCCTGGATTCCGACGTGGCCTTCGCCGTCGCCGACGAGGCCGCCGCAAACGCCCTTGTCGAGGCGGACCCCGAGAATACGTCTGCCGCGCTGGTCGACGACGAATGGACCGTGACCCGCAAGGCCGGGGCGCTGACCTACGTTCCGCGAAGGGCGACTCTCAGCCGCACCGTCGGCGGCCAGTTCCCCGACGGCTTCGACCCCGCGCACTGGGGGATCCCCGCGTCGATGATCGAGTCCGCCGACCGCATGGCCGTCTGGAACCTCATGACCACGGTCGACGCGTTCGTCGGCGCCGGGTTCACCCCGGGCGAGCTGTTGCGCAGCGTCCACCCGAACGAGGTGGCCTCCACCCAGGGCACGGGATTCGGCGGAATGTCGTCGATGCGGCAGTTTTACCTCGACAGGTTCACGGGCCGCTCGCGCCCGCAGGACCTCCTGCAGGAGACCCTCGGCAACGTCATCGCCGCGCACACGATGCAGTCTTACGTGGGCGGCTACGGGTCGATGATCCACCCGGTCGGCGCGTGCGCCACCGCGGCCGTCTCTGTCGAGGAGGGAGTCGACAAGATCGTCTGCGGCAAGGCGACCTTCGTGGTGGCCGGCGGAATCGACGACATCGGACTGGAGTCGATCACCGGGTTCGGCGACATGACGGCGACGGCGGACTCGGCGGCCATGGCCCGTCAGGGCATCGACGAGCGCTTCTACTCTCGCGCGGGCGATCTGCGCAGGGGGGGCTTCGTCGAGGCGCAGGGCGGCGGAACCGTGCTGCTCGCACGCGGCGACTTCGCGTTGGAGACGGGCCTGCCCGTTCTGGCCGTCGTGGCCCACGCGCAGTCCTTCGCCGACGGCGCCCACACGTCGATCCCCGCGCCGGGGCTCGGCGCGCTGGCCGTCGGCCGCGGAGGCAAGGACGCGCGCTTCGTCAAGAGCCTGGCCTCCCTGGGGCTCACCCCGGACGACGTCTCGGTGGTCTCCAAGCACGACACCTCGACCAACGCGAACGACCCCAACGAGGCCGAGCTGCATGTGCGGCTGGCAAAGGCCATCGGGCGCACCGAGGGCAACCCGCTCTACGTCGTGTCGCAAAAGTCGCTGACGGGCCACGCGAAGGGCGGCGCCGCGCTGTTCCAGCTCGCCGGGCTGACGCAGATCCTCGCCAGCGGTCTGATCCCGGGCAACAAGGCGCTCAACTGCCTCGACCCTGTTTTCGAGGAAGACCCCTACCTCGTGTGGCTGCGTTCGCCGTTCCAGCATGAGGGCGTCAAGGCGGGCCTTATCACCTCGCTCGGCTTCGGCCACGTCTCGGCCTTCATCGCGCTGGTTTCGCCGGATGCCTTCGAGGCGGCCGTGGCGCGCGCGCACGGAGACGAGGCCGCCGACGAGTGGCGCAGGCGCGCAGACGAGCGCACCCACGCGGGCGCGGTTCGCCTGGAGAGGGCCATGCTCGGCAAGGCCGAACTCTTCGAGGGCATCAAGGACAGGCGCTTCGCCGGCGACGTCCACGAGGACGAGTCCGCAATGCTGCTCGATCCCGCCGCCCGCCTCGGCGCCGACGGCTTCTACCCGCGGGTCAAGGCCGACGGCGAGGAGTGACGGCTGAGCGACGGCGAGGCCGGCGCCGGCCCCCGGTTCGGGCGGTCGGCGCCGGCCTCGCCTCCTTGACGGCCGCGGCGGCCTGGGTGGTCTGTGCGTTCGCCTCTGCGGCGCTTTTGCAGCGCTTTCCCCGCGTCGGCGCGCAAGGCGGCCTGCTGCGCCTTCAGCCGCGTCCGCGCGTTTTGGCGCATGCCGCATGAGGGAGAGTCTATGCCGATGACGGGGGAGAGGATCCGATGATTCTCGGCGTCGGGCTGGACGTCGTCGACGTCGCAGCTTTCCGCGAGCAGCTGGAACTGCCCGGAACGGCGTTCGGGCGGGCATTCACGGCGCGGGAACGCCGCGAGGCGGCCGGAGTCAACGTCGCCGAGCGCTTGGCCGCGCGGTGGGGCGCCAAGGAGGCGTTCATCAAGGCTTGGAGCGCCGCGCTTAAAGGGCGCCCGCCGGTTCTCGGAGAGGTCGCATGGCACGAGATCGAGGTGGTCAGCGACGCCTGGCATCGGCCCGGGCTTGCGCTGCACGGCGCCGTGGCGGAGGCTTTCGCGGATTCGGCGGGCCCGGCCCGCATCCACGTCTCGCTCAGCCACGACGGCCCGGTGGCCCAGGCCATCGTCGTCCTTGAGGCCGAAAGCCTTGCCGAGTGAAGGCCTTAAAGCCGCTCCACTCCGCAATGAGTTAAATTTAAAGGAAATGAGTTAAGCTTAAAGAATTTGCATAATTTTAATTTAGATTGTTTTAATTCGCGTAGAGTCAAGGCAGTGGGTTAATTTTAAAGAACAGAGTTTAGATCGCTGATTGCCGCCCTGCCGGGGTGCGGCGTCGCACGCTCGTCGAGTGCGTCGTCGGCGGCGAAAGAGCGCCGTCTAGCGCCCTTCAGAGGACGAAACGGAGTCCCACGCCGAGCGGAAGCGAGCGGCCTCACCTCAGCAAAAGAAACGGCGTCTCGCGCTCAGGGCAAGCAGCCTCACGCCGAGCGGAAGAAATGCGGCAGGGCGTTGTACAGGTATGTGTGGGCGGACGTGTAGTTGTGGCCTTTTCCGTTCACGACGAGGAGAGTGAGATTCCCGTTGGCGAAACTCTTGTCCGTGTAGTCGAAGGCCCTTCTCTCCTCGAGCATCCTGTCCACCATTTTGGTCATGTACGGCCCGACGCTGTCATCGGTTCCCGTCGCCGCGAAGATGAAATAGCCCCTCCTGCCGGCGCCGGATTTTTGAGCGACGTTCGCAAGGTCCTCAACCCCCTGGCTGGGATCGTAGTTCCGCGAAAAGACGCTGCCCCTGTAGATCCCGCTGATGGGAAGGAAGTACTCGAAGTATTTCAGATTGCTGCGGAAGACCGACCATGTGGCGCCTCCGCCCAAGGAGAATCCGCCAAAGGCTCGGTGCCCCCGGGAGGCGGCGAAGGCCCCGGGGGTCGTGTTCGCGGCGTACGTGCGGTACTTGCCCTCCACCGCGGGCATGACGTCCTTCGTCAGCTCCGCCGGGAAAGCGGGGAAGGTTGAGGCGAACCGGTCGCTGCCCCGGCGTATGGCCGGCATCGCGACGATCGTCGGGGCCATGCGCCTGTCGGCGATCATGTGGTCGAGGATGTTCTTGGCCGTGGTCGGTTTGGACTGCGTTCCCAGCCATGTGCGCTCGTTCCCCTGCGAACCGTGCATGAGGTACAGGATGTTGTAGCGCTGCGACGAATTGTCGCAGTACCCGTAAGGAAGGTAGACGACAACCTTTTTGGTGATCGTCGCTCCCGGCTTTTCGGGGTCGGAAGTCCGATACTCGATCGTCTCCAGCCGCCCGGCCTTCGACGCCTCGCTCCGGTAGGAACTCGGTATTTCGGTGAATTGGAAGGGCTTGAAAGAGGACGACGACGTCGAAGAGGCCGACGCCGAGGGTCCGGGCGCGTCCGACGCGCTCGACGTCGCCGGGGCTGCCGTCGAATCGCTTTGCGCCGCTTTGGCGTATCCGGCCGGTGCGGGCGACGGACGCAGCGCGATCGGCGTCTCTTTGGCCGCCCCGCCCGATTTTCCTGTGCCTGAGGCAACGCTGCTCGACGCCCCGCCGGGAGAAGAGTCCCCGGCGCATCCGGCGAGGGCGGGAGAGGCCGCGAGCGCGGCGCACAGAAGAGGGGCGGCGAGCCGGGAGCCCGGCCGTGTCGACATGTATTTCATCGTGTTCCCATTGCCGAGTCGAAAGAATGCAATGCAGTCGATTAAACAGTCTTAGTCTGGACGAATTCTGTGCGCAGGTCCGCGGACTGCCCTCGCATCCCCGAGGAAAGTTTGAGGCAAGTTTTCGAGAAAAGTCTGTGGCGAAAGGGCTTTGATATGATACGGGGGAAGATAGGGCAGGCGAAGCGCTTTAGAGAGTTGATTGAATTGCTCTTGGGAATTGATCGAAGTGTTTTCCTTGCGGTGGGGATTGCTTCCCAAAGAGCCGCGTCTCCCTGGGGGTATGATGGAAACCTGGGCAAAGTCCAGGAAATGACAGAACAACTAATGGACGGCGGAGAACGCACATGAACAACGAAGAACGCAACATCGAACGTCGCGCAGACGAAGAAATCCGGGCGGACGAAAGGCCCCTGGCGGAGAGAACGCCCGTCCCGGGGGCGGAAGGCAGGCAGGGTGCGCGGGGCGAAGCGGTCGTCATGCGAAGGAAAAAGTCCTTCTCCTCCAACGATTTCGTCATTGAGGACGAAAATGGAGACGAACTGGGCGCAATAGTTGAGGCGGAAAGGAAAGCTCCGCGCTTCTTCAGAGCCTTTCGCGACTTCGACATAGGAGGTCCGCGCATCGGCCTTCGGGCACGAATCACCCGAAAAACATTGAAGCCTCAAGGGGTCCGCACACTTTACGCGGTTGTGGGCCCAGACGGCTCGCCCTTGGCGGAGGTGAGAATGAGAACGACGTTCATCACGAAAATCGTCATCGTCCCGACCGAAGGCAAGCCGATGGAGTTTCGCATGAAGGGCTTGCACCGGTTCGAGGTCGTCTCCCTCGAGTCGAAGGCCAAAATCGCCGCCGGGGACTTTCGCACGCGCAAAGGCGTCCGCGTTTCTTTGGAGTTTTCCCCTGGCGTCTCTTCGGAATGGCAGGCGCTGATCATGACGGCCGCGTTGGCATTCGATTTGGGGCGGAGGATTAGGAACGCGTTCTTCTCTTCCTCTATTCTTGCGCGGCTGTTTTCGCGCGACTGATGTCGGGGTTTTAGCCTATCGACGCCTGAGGGCGGGCTGGCGCCCACGTCTTTGCTGATTGTGTCGGAGGCATCCGGTAGCCTTGAAGGGATGTCGAAAGAAGGAGGAAAAGTGAGGGACTTCGACCAGTCGGCCGCCGTCGTCGACCCCGAGGTCGCCGCCGTGCTCGAGGCGGAGTTGGCCAGGCAGCGCGGGACGCTCGAAATGATTGCGTCCGAGAACTTCGTGCCGCGAGCCGTGCTCGAAGCTCAGGGATCGGTGCTGACCAACAAGTACGCCGAAGGGTACCCCGGCAGGAGGTACTACGGAGGGTGCGAAGAGGTCGACAAGGTCGAAACGCTCGCGATTGAGCGGGCGAAGAGCCTGTTCGGCGCCGAATACGCCAACGTCCAGCCGCATTCCGGCGCGCAGGCCAACGCAGCGGTCTACCACGCCCTTCTCTCTCACGGCGACACGGTCATGGGGCTCCAGCTCGCCCACGGCGGACACCTCACCCACGGGATGAAGATCAACTTCTCCGGCAAGAACTACGACATCGCGGCCTACGGGCTCAATCCCGAGACGCATCGCATCGACATGGACATGGTCCGCGAGCAGGCGCTCGCCGCCCGGCCGAAGATGATCATCGCCGGATGGTCCGCCTACCCGCGCCAGCTCGACTTCGAGGCCTTCCGGCGGATAGCCGACGAGGTCGGCGCCTTCCTGTGGACCGACATGGCCCATTTCGCCGGGTTGGTCGCGGCCGGGCTGCACCCGAACCCCGTCGGGCATTCCGACGTCGTGACGACGACGATCCACAAGACCCTCGGAGGCCCCCGCTCGGGAATGATCCTCTCCCGCGACTCTTCGGCCTACGCCAAAAAGCTCAACTCCGCCGTCTTTCCCGGGCAGCAGGGCGGCCCGCTCATGCACGTCGTCGCCGCAAAGGCCGTCGCCCTGCGCATCGCCGCAACCGAGGCGTTCAAAGACAGGCAGGCCCGCACCGTCGAGGGGGCGAAGATCCTCGCGGAAAGGCTGAACGCTCCGGACGTCGCCGCGGCGGGCGTCGGCCTCGTCACCGGCGGAACCGACGTCCACCTGGTTCTCGTCGACCTGCGGAATTCGGACATGGACGGCCAGCAGGCCGAGGACCTCCTCGACGACGTCGGCATCACCGTCAATCGAAACGCCGTGCCGTGGGACCCCCGCCCGGCCGCCGTCACATCGGGGCTGCGCATCGGCACGCCTGCCCTTGCCACCAGGGGCTTCGGGGCCGCCCAGTTCGAGGAGGTCGCCGACATCGTCGCCGCGGCGCTCGTCGCAGGGAGGGGCGCCGACGTCGAGGCGCTGCGCGGGCGCGTCAGGAGGCTCACCGACGAATTCCCGCTGTACGAGGGGCTCGAGCAGGTGCGCAAATGACCGGCGGCGCCCCCGCGGCGGGGCAGGGCGGAGCGTCGGCCGCGCGCAAGCTGGACGGCAAAGCGACCGCGGCCGCGATCAAGGCCGAGCTCGCCGAGCGCGTCAAGGCGCTGCGGGCCGAGGGGAAGGCGCCCGGGCTCGGCACGGTGCTCGTGGGCGAGGACCCCGGATCGGTCTCCTACGTGGCGGGCAAGCATCGCGACTGCGCGGAGGTCGGCATTGAGTCGATCCGCGAGGATCTGCCCGCCTCGGCCTCGCAAGAGGAGATCGTCGCCGCCGTCGAGCGGCTCAACGCCGACCCGGCGTGCACCGCCTACATCGTCCAGCTGCCGCTTCCGCGGGGAGTCGATCAGAACGCCGTCCTCGAACGCATCGACCCGAACAAGGACGCCGACGGCCTCCACCCGACGAACCTCGGAAGGCTGGTCCTGTCCGTCGGCGGCGAGATCCGCTCGCCCCTTCCCTGCACGCCCGCGGGAATCCTCGAGCTGCTGAGCCGCCACGGGGTGTCGCTGCGGGGAAAGAACGTCGCGGTCATCGGCCGCGGGGTCACCGTCGGCCGCTCGATCGGCCTGCTGCTGACCCGGCGGGGCGTCGACGCAACCGTCGTCAACTGCCACACCGGCACCGCGAACGTGGAGGAAATCGTCCGCCGCGCCGACGTCGTCGTCGCGGCGGCGGGCGCGGCCCGCCTCGTCACGTCCGAGTGGATCAAGCCCGGCGCCGCGGTCGTGGACGTCGGAGTCTCGCGGATCGTCGACCCCGAAACGGGGAAGGCCCGCATCGTCGGCGACGTCGACCCGGGCGTGGCCGAGGTCGCCGCCTGGCTCTCGCCCAACCCCGGCGGGGTCGGGCCCATGACCCGGGCGATGCTTCTGGCCAACGTCGTGGACATCGCCGAAAGGAAGCCATGCGCATAGCAACGTGCAACGTCAACGGAATCCGCGCCGCGGCCCGCAAAGGCATGGGGGAGTGGATCGCGTCCGCGAAGGCCGACGTGCTGCTCCTCCAGGAGGTGAGGGCCCCGGAAGAGCTCGTGGCCCCGCTCGTCGGGGAGGGATACAAAGCGATTCCCTGGCCCTGCGAGATCAAAGGGCGCGCAGGCGTCGCGGTCGCGGTGCGCGACGGGATCGAAACCGGCGCCGTCGTGCGCGGGGTCAGCGACGACCAGCCGCCGGTCGACACCGGAAGGTGGCTCGAAGTCGAACTGCCGGAGCTCGGCCTGCGCGTCGTCTCCGCCTACCTCCATTCCGGCGACTCCTCGAGCAAGGAGAAGATGGACGCCAAATACGCCCATCTCGACCTGGTCGAAAAACGACTGGCGAAACTGAGCGAAGGCGGGGGGCGTTTCCTCGTCGCGGGCGATTTCAACATCGTGCACACGCCCCTCGACATCACGAACTGGAAATCCAACCACAATCGGACCTCGGGCGTGCTGGACGAGGAGATCGCCTACCTCGACCGGTGGTTCGGTCAGATGGGCCTCGCCGACGTCCAAAGGCGCCTCGACCCGGACAGCCAGGGGCCCTACACCTGGTGGTCGCAAAGGGGGAAGGCCTTCGACAACAACACGGGGTGGCGCATCGACTACCATCTGGCCAGCCCGTCTCTCGCGGAGAAGGCCGACGCGTACCGGATCGACAGGGCGCCCTCTTACGACGCGAGGTTCTCCGACCACGCGCCCCTGATCGTGGATTACGCGCTGTGAGACTTGAGCCGGTGCGAAACTGGAAGGCCTGGCTCGGGCGCGTCAAAGAGCTGCGAGTGACGCGGGGATTCGTGCGGTACGGCACGGCCCGCGGCGGAGTGCTCGCCGGCGGGATCGCCTACTCAGCCCTCTTCGCCCTCACCGCCGCCATGACGATCGCGTGGACGGCGTTCATGGCGCTCATGGGCTCGGACAGCCGGCTGCGCGCGGACGTTCTCCGAGGATTCAACCGCATCTTGCCGGGAATCCTCAAAACGGGGGACGGCGGAGGCGTCATCGACCCAGACTCGCTCGTCCTGAAATCCGCCGTGACGCCCGCCTCCGTCCTGGCCGGCCTCGTCCTGCTCTTCACCGCGACGTCTGTCGTCGCCAACGTCGGCAAGTCCGTTCAGGCGATGTTCGGCATCGTCAGCCTCCACATCGGCCTTGCAGCCAGGCGGCTGCGCTCGCTGGGAGGCTTCGTCGTCCTCGCGCTGGGAGTCGGAGCCTCCTCCGTCCTCACGGTCTTCGGCGGCCTCGGAGCGCTCGTCTCCTTTGTCATCGACGTCGGGGTTGTGGCCTTCGTCTTCCGCGTGGTGGCCGGGGTCAGGATGCCGAGGCGCGACCTGCTTCTCGGCGCGACGTCGGCCGCCGCGGGAACCACGGTCCTCAGGCTCTGCGAAAAGAGCCTCATCGGCTCCGTCTCCGACAACGCGCTCCTGGCGTCTTTCACGGCGGTCGCCGCGCTTCTTCTCGGATTGAACCTCGCAAGCCGCATCCTCCTCGTGTGCGCAGCGATCGCGGCCAACCCGCCGACACCCTACGTCCCGGCCACGCGCGACGAGCTCCACGCGACGCAGACGCCGAACTACGTCACCCTCTCCGCTCCCCACACCCTTGACTGGCTGCACAACCCGCTTTCGGGGAGCGTCATTCCCGCGGACGCCGACGGCGTCGCCTCCGCCGACGCCGGATCCGGGCGGCGCCCGGCCTGCCGAAAACCCGACCAAAGCCCAGCCGACGAGCTCGGCGGAACGGAGAAACCATGACCTTCCACGCCATCGTCCCCGCGGGCGGAGCCGGCACGCGCCTGTGGCCTCTCTCCCGCCGCAGCGCGCCGAAATTCCTGGCCGACCTCACCGGATCCGGGAAAAGCATGCTCCAGGCCACCGTGGACCGGCTCGCGCCGATAACCGACGACGTCACGATCGTCACGGGCGCCGCCCACGCCGACGCCGTCGCCGCGCTTGTGCCCGGCGCCTCGCTGGTCGTCGAGCCGTCGGCGCGGGGGACGATGGGCGCGATCGGCCTGGCCGCGGCCATCGTCGAGGCCCGCGACCCCGAAGCCGTCGTCGGCTCCTTCGCCGCCGACCATCTCATTGCAGACGAAGAAGCCTTCAGACGGGCGGTCCTGCGCGCCGCGGAAGCCGCCGAGCAAGGCTACGTCGTCACCATTGGAATCTCCCCCGACCGCCCGTCGACCGCCTACGGGTACATTGAAGCGGGAGAGAGCTTCGGCCCGGCGCGCTCCGTGGCCCGCTTCGTCGAAAAGCCCGACGAGGCCACGGCCGCCGAATACCTCGCCACGGGAAAATACCTGTGGAACGCGGGGATGTTCGTCGCCAAGGCGGGCGTGCTCATGGACGCGCTCGCCCGCTTCCGTCCGGAGCTGGCCGAACCGCTGCGCGCCCTGGCCGCCACGTGGGAGGCCGGGCGCGAAGACGGCGTCGCCGAATACTGGGAGCCCTTGGAAAGCGCGGTCATCGACACCGCCGTGGCCGAGCCGCTCGCCGAAGAGGGAGGCGTGGCCGTCGTCCCCGTCGAGATGGGATGGTCCGACGTCGGCGACTACGCCTCGCTCGCCGACGTCGTCGAGTCGAACGAGCAGGTGGCCCCCCGAGGGTCGGAGCAGACCGTCCTCGCGCCCCCCGACGCCCTCGTCTACACCGGGCACAAGCCCGTGGTCATCGTGGGAATCCCGGAGGCCGTCGTCGTCGACATGGACGATGTGCTCTTCGTCACAACCCGCGCGAGCTCGCAGGACGTCAAACTGGCGGTAGAGGCGCTCGGACGGTCGGGACTGGGAAAATTGACGTGAACCGTTCGGTAGTTAGCCGAAAAGGAACGTAGACTTAGATCACATTCTCCGCGTCGTTTTTCCGACGCGGATGCACACAACCAGGAGAAACAAGCGTGAAGAACAGCAAAGTTGCCGCGCTTCTCGGCGTTGCGGCATTGGCGCTCAGCGCCTGCGGCGGCGGCAAAGCGGGAGAGAGCGCCTCGGCGAAGGAAAGCGCGTTGAAGGGCCCCGCGGCAAAGCAGATCGACTATCGAGCCTGCATCGTCTCCGACGCCGGGGGATGGGACGACAAGTCGTTCAACCAGTCGGCCAAGGAAGGCCTGGACAAAGCCGTTCACGACCTCGGCGTGCGGCCCAACACCGCGGAGTCGAAATCCGACAACGACTTCGCCCCCAACGTGAAGTCGATGGTCGACGCCAAATGCAATCTGACGATCGGCGTGGGATTCAAGCTGTCCGAAGCGGTCGAAAACGCCGCGAAGTCCAACCCGGACAAGCAGTTCGCCATCGTCGACGCCACATTCCAGAACCAGCCCGAGAACGCACGCGCCCTCGTCTTCAACACGCACGAGGCGGCCTACCTCGCCGGGTACGCGGCCGCGGCCAACTCCAAGTCCGGCAAGGTCGGAACCTTCGGCGGAATCAAACTCCCGACCGTCACGATCTTCATGGACGGATTCGCCGACGGCGTGGCCCGCTACAACAAGGACCACAAGAAGGACGTGAAGGTCCTCGGATGGAACAAGGAGACCCAGGAGGGCCAGTTCACCAACACCTTCGACGATCAGTCGAAGGGAACCGCCGTGGCCAACCAGCTCATCCAGCAGGGCGCGGACGTCATCATGCCCGTCGCCGGCCCCGTCGGCCTGGGGGCGGCCGCAGCCGCCAAGTCCAACGGCAAGACGCTCATCGTCGGCGTCGATTCCGATTGGTACGAATCGGCCTCCGAGTACAAGGACATCGTTTTGACTTCCGTGCAAAAGGGCATCAACCCCGCCGTCGTCGACACGATCAAGTCCGGCGTCGAGAAGAAGTTCGACAAGGCGCCCTATGTCGGCACGCTGAAGAACGGCGGCGTCTCGCTCGCCCCCTTTCACGATCTCCAAAAGTCCCAGCCGAAGGGCTTGGAAGACGAATTGAAGAAGATCAAAGAGGAGATCGTCTCCGGCAAGACGGTTGTGAAGTCCTCGGCTGCTTACGAGGTCAAATGAGCGAGGAGGGCCCGGGCTCGCGAGGAGCCCGGGCCCTCTCCGAGCCTGAAAGGTTGGGCATTCGGTGCATCTGGAACTGCGTGGGATCACCAAGCGATTCGGCTCGTTCGTGGCCAACGACCGCATAGACCTCACTGTCCGGCCGGGTGAGATACACGCCCTTCTCGGCGAGAACGGCGCGGGCAAATCGACCCTCATGAACGTCCTGTACGGGCTGTATCGGCCTGAAGAGGGCGAGATTCTGATCGACGGCGAACCGGCGGCCTTCTCCAACGCCGCCGACGCCGTCGCCGCGGGCATCGGAATGGTCCACCAGCATTTCATGCTCATCCCCGTGTTCACCGTCGCCGAGTCCGTCGCCCTCGGATTCGAGCCGATCAACCCGGTCACGCGGCTCCTTCGCCGCAAGAAGGCCCGCGGCCTCGTGAAGGAATGGTCCGCTCAATTCGGCTTCGACCTCGATCCCGACGCCAAGATAGAGGACCTTCCCGTCGGCGTCCAGCAGCGAGTGGAGATCGTCAAGGCGCTGGCGCGAGGCGCCGAGCTGCTCGTCCTCGACGAGCCGACGGCCGTCCTCACCCCGCAGGAGACGGACGGGCTCATGAAAATCATGAGGGGGCTCGCGGACTCTGGGGCCTCCATCGTCTTCATCACCCACAAGCTCCGAGAGGTCAAGGCGGTCGCGGACAGGATCACCGTGATCCGCAGAGGGGCCGTGGTCGGGCAAGCCTCGCCCGAGGCCTCCCAGGAGGAGCTCGCCTCCATGATGGTCGGGCGCCCCGTGCTCTTGCGCGTCGAGAAAAAGCCGGCGACGCCGGGCAAGGCGGCGCTCCGCGTCGAGGACGTCTCGCTCGTGGGCCCTGGCGGAGAAACCCTGCTCGACCGCGTCAGCTTCGACATCCGCGAGGGAGAGATCCTCGGCGTCGCGGGCGTGCAAGGCAACGGCCAGACAGAGCTCGCCGAGACGCTCCTGGGGCTCAGACGCCCCGATTCGGGCTCGATCTCGCTCAACGGGAAGCCCGTTTCCAACGCCAGCGTGCGCAGACACATCGACGCGGGCATAGGCTTTGTTCCGGAAGACCGCTCGAGCGACGGCATGATCGCCTCGTTCTCCGTGGCCGAAAACCTTGTTCTCAACCAGTACAGGCGCCCGCCCTTCGCGCGGGGGCCGGCCATGAGCGTCTCCGAGGTGGCGAAAAACGCCAAGGAGCGCGTCGTCGAATTCGACATCAGGCTGAGCGACGTCAACGGCCCGATCTCCAACCTTTCCGGAGGGAACCAGCAAAAGGCCGTGGTTGCGCGCGAGCTTTCAGGCGATCTGTCGCTTTTCATCGCCAACCAGCCGACGCGCGGCGTCGACGTCGGGTCCGTCGAATTCATCCACAAACGCATCGTCGCCGAACGGGACAAGGGAACGCCCGTTCTGCTCGTGTCGTCCGAGCTTGACGAGATCGTCGGGCTTTCCGATCGCATCGCGGTCATGTGCCGCGGGCAGATCGTCGGGATCGTTCCCGCTGACACTCCGCGTTCCGTCCTCGGAGTCATGATGGCGGGAGGCTCGCTCGAAGAGGCCTCCGAACAAGCCGAGCCGACCCTGACGGACCGCGTCGAGGAAGAAGACATGGACAGGAGCGGGACGGACCGCTTCATGCCGGAGGGCGACGCGCTGAAACGATTCCGGCCGAAGGGCGGGGCTGCGAGCGAGGAGAACGCACATGACTGAGACGAACGCAGCGGCCGAGGGCGGAACGGCCCGGGATGACGCGACGCCGGGCGAAGAGGGGCGAGAGCCGAGCCGCCTGCGCTTGGCGACGTGGCGTTGCCTCAGTTTGCTCTACAGGGCATTGAGTTCGAGCGCCGCCGTCTACGTTTTGGCGATCGTTGTTTCGCTCGCCGTCGGCGCGATCCTCATGCTCGTTTCGGGCGCCGACGTCGTCGAAGGCTATTCGGCGATGGTCCGCGGGTCCCTCTTCAATTGGAAGGCTCAGTCCTTCCAGGGGCAGATCGCCCCGCTCACATCGTCGGTCTTCTCCTCCCTTCCTCTCATCATCGCGGGGCTCGCCCTCGCCCTCGGCTTTCGCGGCGGCCTGTTCAACATCGGAGGGACCGGGCAGATCGTCGCCGGAGCCATCGGCGCCGCCTGGGTGGGATTCCAGTGCCACATGCCGGCGGGAGTCCACCTCCTCGCCTGCCTGCTGGCCGCCGTCGTCTGCGGCGGAATCTACGGTTTCATCGCGGGTTTCCTCAAGGCGGCGACCGGCGCCAACGAGGTGATCGTGACGATCATGCTCAACTCCGTCGCCACGCTGGGGCTCGCCCAGCTTTTGACGTATCAGTCCTTCCGGCGGCCGGGGTCCGGCGATCCGCGCTCGCCCACGATAGACGCGACGGCGCAGCTGCCCGAGACCGCTCCGCCGTTCGAGATCAACGGCGGCATCGTCATAGCGCTCCTCGCGACGGCCTTTGTGTGGTGGTACCTCGAGCGTTCGACGTGGGGGTTCGAGCTGCGAGCTGTCGGCGCCAATCCCGACGCCGCGAAGACCGCGGGAATGTCGATCGGCAAGGTGACGACGGTGACGTTGACCCTTTCCGGCGCGCTGTGCGGCCTGGCCGGCGGGGTGACCATGACGGGGGATCTGAAGTACCTGACCGACGGCGTCGCAGGAAGCACCGGATTCGACGCCATCACCGTGGCGTTGCTCGGCCGGAACAGGCCCGTGGGCACTTTCTTCGCCGGAATCCTCTTCGGGGTGTTCCGGGCGGGCGGGCGGACGATGGACGCCCAGGCCGACGTACCCATCGACATGGTCCTCATCCTCCAATCCGTCATCGTTTTGCTCATCGCGGCTCCCGCATTCGTCCGCTGGCTCTTCCGGCTTCCAACGGGCGGGAGCGACAGATGGCGCGCGTATCTGACCCTCGCCCGGGAAAAGGCCGCGGGGCAAGCCGAAGCCTCGCCGGATTCCGCGGCGCAGGCTGAAGACAGAGCGCCGGGGAGCGGGCGGCTGCGGACCGAGGCGCAGGAAACGGATGACAAGAAGGAGGCCTTGAGATGAGCGTCGAAGTCACCGGCGAATCGCTCGAATCTCCCGAGGAGCCCGCGGCCTCGCAGGCGTCTTCCCCGGCCGTCGCCGGGCGCATCAGCTGGCGCAGGCCCATCGCCTATCTGATTCTCACACTCCTGCTCGGCGCCATGTGGATGAGCGCCGAGGGCGACGCGATCTTCTCCCTGATGAGGGGAGGCGAAAGCATCGAGATTCCCGATTTCACACTCGGATCTGCCGCTGTGTGCTGCCTGCTCACGCTCGTCGGCCTTCTCGTCACTGTCTACGCTTTCGTGCGGGCGGTACAGAGGAAGAAAATCGGCGTGCTTCCGACGATCGCCATCGGCGTGAGCGCGGTCCTAGGGCTCCTCGCCTGGTACGGAGGAGGGTCGTCCAGCCATATCACCCTCACATTCGCTCTCGCATCCGGTTTGGCGTCTGCGACGCCGCTCATTTTCGGCTCCCTCGCCGGCGTCGTCTCCGAACGGGTCGGAATCGTCAACATCGCGATCGAAGGGCAGCTCCTCGCCGGCGCCTTCGCCGGGATCGTCGTGGCCTCGTGGTGGCAGAGCGTGTGGCTCGGCCTGATCGCCGCCCCCGCAGCCGGTGCGATCGTCGGCGCGCTCTTGGCCTTCTTCGCCATCAAGTACAACGTCGATCAGATCATCGTCGGCGTCGTCCTCAACGTCCTTGTGCTTGGCCTGACGACCTTCTTCCTTGGAACCGAGCCGTTTAAAACGAACAAAATCAACCTCAATTCCTCAATCTTCCACCTCGATCGAATCGCGATCCCGGGCTTGTCGGACATCCCGGTGCTAGGGCCCGTCCTGTTCGACCAGACCGCTCTGACGTACTTCATGTACGCGCTCATTGCCGCGCTCACCGTCTACCTGTACCGTTCGAAGTGGGGTTTGCGGCTGCGGGCGTGCGGCGAGCATCCGAAGGCCGCCGCGACCGTGGGCATCAACGTCCGTGCCACGCGTTTCAGGAACAGCCTGCTGGCCGGGGCGATCGCGGGCCTCGGAGGCGCCTACCTCACAATTGCAGCGGACATCGGGCACGAGTTCAACGACAAAATGTCGTCCGGCAAGGGCTACATCGCCCTTGCCGCCATGATCCTCGGCAAGTGGAATCCGATCGGGGCCGTGGGTGCGGCGCTCATGTTCGGCTTTGCCGAGGCGACGGCGATCCTTCTGCCCACGCTCGACTCGAGCGCGCCGGCGAATCTCATCAACATGATCCCCTACGTCATCACAATCTTGGCCGTCGCCGGATTCGTCGGCAAGTCCCGTCCGCCGGCCGCCGAGAACAAGCCTTACTAGAAGGAAACAACCCCTGTCGGAGAATGACGGCTCTTGCTAGAATGCGGCAAACCCTGCCGGAAAAGCCGTCCTCGCTGGAGGAGGGCAGGTTATACGGCCTTCCCAGCGGAGGGCGAGTCCCTGAGACTCAATGAGGAGGCGACGTGACGGAGGATTCCGGGCGACTCGAAATCCCTTGGCGGCGCTTGCGCGAGCTCGCCCTCGAAGCGATGTCGCGGGCCTACGTCCCGTATTCCGGCTATCCGGTGGGGGCGGCGGCGCTCGTGGACGACGGACGCCTCGTCTCGGGCTGCAACGTCGAGAACGCCGGGTACGGGGTGACGCTGTGCGCCGAATGCGGGCTGGTTTCCGAGCTTGTTCGCGGCGGAGGCGGCAAGCTGCTCGCCTTCGTGTGCGTCAACGCCGACGCCGAGACGATCGCGCCGTGCGGCAGGTGCAGGCAGCTGCTGGCCGAGCACGCCGACCCCGCCATGGTCCTCGACATGCCCTGCGGCCTCATGTTCATGGCCGAGGCCCTTCCCTTCGCCTTCGGGCCGGGCGACCTGAACGCGGTCGAGCGGACCGCGCCGTTTGAGAGCAAGGAGAACTGAGGTGGCAGAAGCCTTCGATGCCGTCGACGTCATTCGACTCAAGCGCGACGGCGGCGAATTGACCGACGCGCAGATCGACTGGACGATCGGCGCCTACACCCGCGGCGCCGTCGCCGACGAGCAGATGAGCGCCCTCGCCATGGCGATCTTCCTCAACGGGATGAGCCGACGCGAGATATCGCGATGGACCGCCGCAATGGTCGCCTCGGGCGAGCGGATGGACTTTTCACGGCTTGCGCGGCCCACGGCCGACAAACACTCCACCGGCGGGGTGGGGGACAAGGTCACCCTCCCGCTCGCCCCGCTCGTCGCCTCCTTCGGAGTGGCCGTCCCGCAGCTTTCTGGCAGGGGATTGGGGCACACCGGCGGCACGCTCGACAAGCTCGAATCGATCGCCGGGTGGCGGGCCGACGTGAGCAACGAGCAGATGTGGGAGTTCCTCGGAAAAGGCTCGGGCGCGGTCGTCTGCGCCGCGGGGGCCGGGCTGGCGCCCGCGGACAGGAAACTGTATGCGCTGCGGGACATCACCGCCACAGTCGACTGCGTGCCGCTCATCGCCTCCTCGATCATGAGCAAGAAGATAGCGGAGGGAACGCGGGCGCTCGTCCTCGACGTCAAGGTGGGATCGGGCGCCTTCATGAAAGACATCGACAGGGCGCGCGAGCTTGCGTCGACGATGGTCGGCCTCGGCGCCGACGCCGGAACCGACACCGTCGCGCTGCTGACGGACATGGACGTGCCCCTCGGCCTGACTGTCGGCAACGCGCTGGAGGTCCGCGAGTCCGTCGAGGTCCTCGCGGGAGGCGGGCCGGACGACGTCGTCGAACTCACCGTCGCCCTCGCCAGAGAAATGCTTGCGGCCGCGGGAAAGAACGACGTCGACGTCGAAGCCGCCCTCGGCGACGGCCGCGCCATGGACGTGTGGCGGGCCATGGTCCGCCAACAGGGAGGCGACCCCGACGCGCCTCTGCCTGCGGCCCACGAGACTCACGATGTGACCGCGCCGCGCGCGGGCATCCTCAGCGAGATGGACGCGCTCAAAGTGGGAGTCGCGTCGTGGCGGCTCGGCGCCGGGCGCGCCCGCAAAGAGGACTCCGTCCAGGCGGGGGCCGGGGTCGAAATCTTCGCCAAGCCCGGCGACCGCGTGGCAAGGGGCCAGCCGATCCTGCGCCTGCACACCGACGAGCCGGACAGGTTCGAGAGGGCGATCGACGCGCTTCGGGGAACGCTGAACGTGGACGACGCCGCCCCCGCTTCGGCGCTTCGCGATTCGGCCGGAAAGGGCGCTTCGACCAGGGAACCCGGCGATTCGACCGGGAAAGACGATGCGGCCGGGAAAGACGATGCGGCCGCCCGGAAGTCCCAGGGAGCGGCGGCCCCGAAGCCCCGCCGCTCGGTCGTCCTCGAAAGGCTGGGATGAAACTCAAGAAAGGAAACAAGCATGCCGTACACCCGTGACGACGTCGCCAAGCTCATCGACCACACCCTGCTCAAGCCGGAGGCGACGCACAGCCAGGTCCGCGAGCTCGTCGAGGAGGCAAAAGAGCTCGGAGTCTGCTCCGTGTGCGTCTCGCCCTCGCTTCTTCCCCTGCCCTTCGACCTGGGGGACCTGAAGCTGGCGGTCGTGTGCGGATTCCCCTCGGGGGCGCACCACAGCGACGTCAAGGCGGCCGAAGCGGCCCGGGCCGTCGCCCAGGGAGCCGACGAGGTCGACATGGTCGTCAACCTCGCGTGGGCGGCCGGGAACGAATTCGAGAAGGTCGAGGCGGACATTCGCGCCGTCCGCGAGGCGGTGCCCGGTGCGGTGCTGAAGGCCATCGTCGAGTCGGCGGCGCTGAGCGACGAGCAGATCGTCGCCGTGTGCGAGGCGGCGAAGGCCGCGGGCGCCGACTTCGTCAAGACCTCGACGGGATTTCACCCGTCGGGGGGAGCTTCGGCGCACGCCGTCGCCCTCATGAAGGCGACCGTGGGGGAGACGATGCAGGTCAAGGCCTCGGGCGGAATCCGCGACGGGAAATTCGCTGCGGAGCTTCTCGACGCCGGGGCTTCGCGCCTCGGCCTTTCGGCGAGCGCGAAGGTGCTCGACACGCTCTGAGGCCGCCCGCAGCGCTTCGAAGTTCCGGCGGGCCCCGCGGCGCGCGCTCCCCGAAGGCTTGGAGCTTGACAGGCTAAAGCTTGAGCGCCGCCGAAACGTCGGCCTTGAGCGCTTCGAGCCGGGAGGCGGCGGCTTCCTTCGCCGAATCGAGGACGCCTTCGACGGGTTCGCAGACCTCGAGGTAGCACTTGACCTTCGGCTCGGTCCCCGAGGGGCGAATGACCACGCGGTCGCCCGCCTGAGTGTGCCACACGATCGCATCCGTGGGAGGAAGATCCTCCGTCCCTCCGCTCAGGTCGAGGGCGCCGACCACGGGCGAGCCCGCGAGCGAGGAGGGAGGCTCGCTGCGCACCTTCTCCATCGTGCGTCCTATGATGGACAGGTCATCGACCCGGACGGTGACCGGCGCCGTGAGGAAAACCCCGTGAAGCGCATATAGGCGGTCAAGCTCGCCGAGGAGCGAGGAGCCGGAGGCGGCGAGCCCCGCGGCGACCGACGCCAGGAGGATCCCGGCCGACATGCCGTCCTTGTCCCTGACAGCCGCCGGATTGACGCAAAAGCCGATGGCTTCCTCGTACCCGTAGGCGATGTCGTGAACTCGCGCTATCCATTTGAAGCCGGTGAGGGTCTCGCGGTGCTTCGCCCCGTGCGCGGCGGCGATGCGCCCGAGCAGCCTCGAAGAGACGATGGAGTTGGCCAGCACGCCGCCCGGGTTCTCCGGAGCGCCGCCCGGGTGCGCGGCAGCGGGCCTTTCCAGCTTCTGCGCCGCCTGTTCGCCCAGAATCGAGCCGATCTCGTCGCCCGAAAGCTGGCGCCATTCGTCCCCGTCCGGGACGGCCGCCGAGCACCTGTCGGCGTCGGGGTCGGAGGCGACGACGAGGTCCGCCCCGACCCTGCGGGCCGTTGCGATCGCGAGGTCGAGCGCGCCCGTCTCCTCGGGATTCGGAAAGGCGACGGTGGGGAAGTCGGGGTCCGGCTCGCACTGTTCGGCGACCTCGACGACGTCGTGAAAGCCCGCGGCCGCCAAGACGCGGCGCATAATCTGCGCGCCGACTCCGTGCATCGCCGTGTAGACGATTCTCAGGTCGCGCGGCCCGGCGGGCGCGAGCGCAGCGCATTCGGCCACGTAGGAATCGACGAGCTCCTCGCCGACCGTCGCGTAGCCGCTTGCGAGGGGGATGCCGGCGGCGGGCCCCGTCGCCTCGATCTCTCGCGCGATCTCCGCGTCGGCCGGGGGGACCAGCTGGACGCCCCGGCCGTCCTCGTCGGCGCTCCTGCCGCCGAGGTACACCTTGTAGCCGTTGTCGCGGGCCGGGTTGTGCGACGCCGTGACCATCACCCCGGCGTCGGCGCCGAGCGCGCGCACCGCGTAGGCGAGGATCGGCGTCGGCAGCGCCCGCGGAAGAATCGCCGCGCGCAGACCGGCCGCCGTTGCGATCGCGGCGGTGTCTTCGGCGAACTTCCGCGAGTTGCGGCGCGCGTCGTAGCCGACGACGACGAAGGCGCCCCCGCCGGCCTTCTTGCGAAGATATGATGAAAGTCCGGCGGCCGCCTTGCGGACGACGGCCGTGTTCATTCGGAAGGGACCCGCCGCCATCGTCCCGCGCAACCCCGCGGTGCCGAACTGCAGGAAGGAGGAGAACCGGTCGTCCAGCTCGGCGCGAGCCTCGGCCTCGCCTTCCTCGGCCCGCCTGAGAAGCTCGGCGAGCTCGGCTTTGTCGTCTTCGTCGGGGTCCGCCGCGATCCACTCGCGGACGGCGCTGGCGTTGACCATTGTTTTCCTCTCGTCGGTGAGGCTGTGAAGTTTGCTGTGCGAGGCTTGCCGTGCGGGAGCCTTCCGCGCCGAGTCGGGCGCCTGAGCCGCCCGGCGCCGACAGGCCGGATTGCGCGTCGCCGAGCCGTTCCGCGTCGGTTCAGCAGACGTCGGTCAGCCGGCGCCGGACAAAGGACGGTCGGCGCCGAAGCCGGCTCGGTCGATGGTCCGCACGATGTCCGCGAGCAGCCGGGAGATGCGCGGGCCTGCGGCTTTTCCGGCTTCGAGGACCTCGCCGTGGCTGAGCGTGCCCGGGGCGACTCCGGCGGCGTGGTTCGTCACGAGGGAGATGCCCAGCACCTCCATTCCCGCCGCCCGGGCGGCGATCGCCTCGAGCGCCGTCGACATCCCCACAAGGTCCGCGCCCAAGGCCCTGGCCATGCGCACCTCGGCCGGCGTTTCGTAGTGCGGCCCGGGGAATTGGGCGTAGACGCCCTCGGGAAGGCCGGGGTCGACGCCCCGGGCGATCTCGCGAAGCCGCGGCGAGTACAGGTCGGTCAGATCGACGAAATTCGCCCCCCGCAGAGGCGACGCCGCGGTGAGGTTGATGTGGTCGCCGATGAGGGCCACGGTTCCCGGGCCCCATTCGGGGACGGTCGATCCGCACCCGTTGGTCAGGATGCACACTTTTGCGCCCGTCGCCGCGGCGGTTCGGACTCCGTGGGCGACGGCGTCGACCCCCTTGCCCTCGTAGAAGTGGGTCCGTGCGCCCAGCACCAGGGCGCGGCCCGATTCGAGCACGACGGACCTCACAGTGCCGCGGTGCCCGGCGACGCCGCTGGCCGAGAAACCGGGCACCTTCTCAGCCGGCACTTCGGCGACGGTCTCTCCGATGAGGTCGGCCGCGCCGCCCCAGCCCGATCCGAGGGTGAGCGCGCAGTCGTGGGAGGCGACGCCGGTGAGGTCGGCGATGACCCGCGCCGCTTCTGCGGCGAGTTCGTCTGTCATAGGCAATACGTTACAGGCAGTAGGCTCGGTCTATGAAGCAGTAGGCTTGGCCTTATGGATACGAACGAGGCTCAGCCTTTGAACGCGAACGACGTCGTGGCTCTGACGGCGCAGCTTGTGGACATTCCGTCCGTCTCGGGGGACGAGGGCGGGATCGCCGACGAAATCGAAGCGGCCTTGAGGAGGCACGGGCATCTTGAAGTCCTCAGGGACGGCGACGCCGTGGTGGCGCGCACGAACCTCGGAAGGCCCGTGCGGATACTCCTGGCCGGGCACACGGACACCGTCCCCGTCGCGGGCAACGTTCCCGGAAGGCTCGAGGGCGGGGTCCTATGGGGCAGGGGGTCGGTCGACATGAAGGGCGGGGACGCCGTCCTCCTCCATCTCGCCACGGCCCTGCGTGAGCCGCGAACGGACATCACGTGGGTCTTCTACGACCACGAAGAGGTCGAGGCCAGCCTCAACGGCCTCGGCCGCCTCTCGCGCAACCATCCCGACTGGCTCGCAGCCGACCTCGCCGTCCTCGCCGAGCCCACCGACGGCGGCATCGAGGGCGGATGCAACGGAACGCTGCGCGTGAAGGTGAAAGCCAGCGGGGTCGCCGCCCACTCGGCGCGCCCGTGGACCGGGGAGAACGCCGTGCACAAGCTCCTCGACGCCCTGGCCTTCTTGGCGAATTGGCAGGCCGAGGTTCACGAGGTCGGCGGTCTGGAGTACCGCGAGTCTCTCCTGGCGGTCGGCGTTTCGGGGGGTGGCGGGCGCAACTCCGTGCCCGACGAGGCGCACGTCGTCGTCAACTTCCGGTACGCGCCGGACAGGACGGAGGAGGAGGCCCAGGCCTACGTCCGCTCGGCTTTCTCCGGGTACGACATCGAAGTGCTCGACAGCGCCCCGCCCGCGGCGCCCGGAATGGACCATCCCGAGTTCGTGCGCTTGGCTGAGCTGCTGCGGGAGGCCGGCGCCGGCGAGCCCGCGGCCAAGCTCGGGTGGACCGACGTCGCCCGGTTCTCCGCCTTGGGCATCCCGGCGATCAACTGCGGGCCGGGAGATCCGCTCCTGGCGCACAAGGACGACGAGGCGTGCCCCGTCGAACAGATCGAGCGCCTGGCCGGCGTGCTTGGAAGGTGGCTTCAAGCGTAGTCTTGGCCCATGACAGACGACCGATTTCACCGCCAAGGCCCCGTGATACTGCGCGGTGCGCGCATCCCCGACGCCACGGCCGACGCCGCCTTGTTGAGCAACGAGCGCTCCTCGGATTGGATGCACACCGACCCGTGGCGCGTCATGCGCATCCAATCCGAGTTCGTCGAAGGCTTCGGCGCGCTTGCCGACCTTCCGCCGTCGATCTCGATCTTCGGCTCGGCGCGCGCCCGGCCCGGCGACCCCTCCTACGAGACCGCGAGGGAGATCGCGCGAAGGCTCGCCGCGGCGGGATTCGGGGTCATCACCGGCGGCGGGCCGGGAGTCATGGAGGCGGGGAACCGGGGCGCACGCGAAGGCGACGGGCTGTCCGTGGGCCTGGGGATCGAGCTTCCGTTCGAGCAGGGGATGAACGAGTACGTCGACCTCGGCGTCAACTTCCGATACTTTTTCGCCCGCAAAACCATGTTCCTCAAGTATTCTTTGGGCTTTGTGGTCATGCCCGGCGGCTTCGGCACCCTGGACGAGCTCTTCGAGGCCGTGACGCTCGTGCAGACGAAGAAGGTCTCCTCGTTCCCGATCGTCCTTGTGGGGCGCGGCCACTGGGGCGGGCTCGACCTGTGGATTCGCGGCACGCTGCGGGAATCGGGGATGATCGGCGAGGCCGACGCCGACCTGCTGACGGTGGTCGACACGGCCGAGGAGGCCATTGACGCCGTCCGCTCCGGGATTCATCGGCTGGCGGCGGAGAAAAAAGCGGAGACTCCCGAGTGAAGAAGGCGGAGATTCAGAAGGCGGAGATTCCCAAGTGAAGAAGGCGGAAACTCCAAAGTAAAGTAGACAGAAACTCCAGCATGAGGCCGAAAATCGGCAAAACGGACGGTGAGAAACGAGTAGACTGAGAGTGCGATAGGTAACAACTGTCGAGGCGAAAGGAGATTCGCATGGCAGCGTTGAAACCTCGCACTGGCGACGGCCCGTTGGAAGTCGAACGGGAGGGCCGCGGAATCGTCGTCCGCATCCCCGTCGACGGAGGAGGCCGCCTTGTCTTGGAATTGAAGGACGCCGAGGCATCCGAACTGAAGGAGGCTTTGGCGGCCGTCGAACGATAGGCGTGCATCCGCGAAACAGACCCACCGCTTTCTGGGAGCGCGTGGGTCTTTTCGTTGCGCTTGAGCCCGCTAGATGAGATGGGCGATGAGCAAGCCCTCGCCGACGGGGACGACGGAGGTTTCCAGGTCGGGCGAGGAGACGAGCTCGCGGCCGAGGTTGCGGATGGCGACGACGTCGTCTTCCCTGCGGGCCGGATCCGCCACGCGCCCTCCCGCGAGGGCCCGCGCCACTGCGAGAATGCCGCCGGGACGAAGGAGCCGCAGTGCCTCCTCGGCGTCCTCCGGCGTCTCCAAGGGGTCGCCGTCAAGGAAGACGAGGTCGTAGGAGTTCGCGGCCAGCCGCGGCAGAAGGTCGGCGCTGCGCCCGTTGATCAGCCGGGTGCGCCCGCTGCGCACGCCCGCCTTCGAAAAGGCCTCCCGCGCGGCGTGCTGGGCCTCGCGTTCGGCGTCGATCGATGTGAGTGTGACGTCGCCGTTGGCGAGAAGGTAAAGGCCGGACACTCCGGTGCCCGTTCCCACCTCGACGATGGAGGCGACGCCCGTCGAGCTCACAAGGAGCCGAAGGAGGGCCCCGGTTGCCGGACTCACGCACGAGATGCCGAATTCGCCGGCGAGGCGGCGAGCTTGCGTTACGACGTCGCTCTCGACGTAGAGGTCCTCAGTGTAGGCCCATGCGAGCGTCTGATCTGTTGCCATGGTGTGAGATTATCAGACCGGCGTCACGCTGAGGCTCAGGCCGGCGAGCCCCCGGGCGCGGCGGGCCAGGGCGCCCGCGATTTCGCGGAGGCTCTCCTGCGCCTCGGACGAGCCCTCGGCCAAGACGACGGGCACGCCCTCGTCGCCGCCTTCGCGCAGCGACACCTCGATCGGGACAGTGCCGAGAAGGGGAACTTCGTAGCCCAGGTTCGCGGTGAGCTGCTCGGCTACCGTCGCGCCGCCGCCCCGGCCGAAGATCTCGTTCCTCGATCCGTCCGGCATGGCCAGGTAGGACATGTTCTCGACGACCCCGACGACGCGCTGGTGCGTCTGGCTGGCCATCTGGCCGGCGCGCTCGGCCACCTCCGCCGCGGCGACCTGCGGCGTCGTCACCACGACGATCTCGGAGTTGGGGATGAGCTGGGCCACGGAGATGGCGATGTCCCCGGTGCCCGGGGGCAGGTCGAGGAGAAGCACGTCGAGGTCGCCCCAGAAGACGTCCGAAAAGAACTGCTCGAGAGCGCGGTGCAGCCGGGGGCCGCGCCACAGGATGGGGGAGTTGTCGGGAAGGAACATCCCGATCGAGATGACCTTCACGTCGTGGGCGACGGGGGGGATGATCATTCCGTCGAGGGCGGTGGGAGGCTGGTCCACGCCCATCATCCGCGGCACGGAAAAGCCGAAGATGTCGGCGTCCACGAGCCCGACTTTGAGGCCGGAGGCGGCCATGGCGGCCGCGAGATTGACGGTGACGGAGGATTTGCCCACGCCGCCCTTGCCGGATGTGACGGCGAGGACCCGCGTGAGGCTGCCCTTCTGGGCGAAGGGGACGACGCGGTCGGCCGCGCTCCCGCGCAGCTTCGCCTGCAGCTCGGCGCGCTGCTCGGAGTTCATGGCGCCCATCTTGACGAAGACGCGCTCGACGCCTTCGAGCGCGCCGACGACGTTCTTCACGTCGGCGGAGATGGTCTCGCGCAAGGGACAGCCCGCGGTGGTCAGGAGGATCGAGACCATGACCGTGCCGTCGTCTTCAATCTGGACGTCGTCGACCATGTTGAGGTCGGTGATCGGTCGGCGGATCTCGGGGTCGATGACGCGTTCGAGCGCGCCGCACACTTCGTCGAGGCTAACCATGGCAACCATCGTACCCGCCTGGTCAATGCCCCGGCCCGGCCGAGTGGCTCGAGTCACGGCTCTTCGCGTTTCGGCCTACGGCTCTTCGCGTTCGGCTTTGAGTTCGTCGAGCTCGGCCTGCAATTCCGCGATGCGCTGATCGCGCTCGGCCAAACGGCCTTCGCGGTCGCGGTCGAACTCTTCGAGCGCCACGCGCAGCTCGGAGCGCACGAAGTCGCGCGTGGCGACGTCGCCCATGCTCATGCGCAGGCCCGCGATCTCCCGGGTGAGGTACTCGGTGTCGGCCAGGTTGCGTTCGGCGCGCTGCCGGTCCTGCTCGGCCGTCACCCGGTCGCGGTCGTCCTGCCTGTTCTGGGCCAGCAGGATGAGCGGCGCCGAATACGAGGCCTGCGTGGAGAAGGCCAGGTTGAGCAAAATGAACGGGTAGGGGTCCCACGACTTCCCGGCGAGGCTGACGAGCACGACGTTGGCGACCACCCATGTCACAACGAAAATCGTCATGTAGAGGATGAACTTGGGGCTTCCCATGAACCTCGCCGTCGATTCGGCGAAGCGGCCGAAGGCGTCGGAGTCCTTCTTTCGCCGCAGGTGCATCCTGGAGCGGCCGGTCCGCTCCAGCGGCTTGTCGAAATCAGACATGCTGGGCCTCCACCGCCTCGTCGGTCACGTCGTCGTCGGCGTCGCGCCAGTCCTCGGGCAGCAGATGGTCGAGGACGTCGTCGACGGAGACGGCGCCGATGAGCGAATCGTCGTCGACGACGGGCAGCGCCGTCAGGTTGTAGGTCGCCAGAAGCCTCGTCACCGTGCCGATTCCCGCGGAGGCCGAGATGGCCTCGATGTCGGTGTCGAGGATCGTCCCGATCATCGCCGAGGGGGCTTCGCGCAGGGCGCGCTGGATGTGCACGACGCCGAGGAACCGGCCCGTCGGGGTCTCCAAGGGCGGGCGGCAGACGAACATGATCGCCGCCAGCGCGGGCGGGATGTCGGCGCGCCGCGCCGAGGCGAGGGCCGTGGCGATCGTCGCCTCGGGCGGAAGGACGATCGGCTCGGTGGTCATGAGGCCGCCGGCGGTCCGCTCCTCGTAGGCCAGCAGGCGCCTGACGTCCTGGGCCTCCTCCGGCTCCATGCGCTCGAGCAGCTCGGCGGCCTGGTCCGTCGGCAGTTCGGCGACGAGGTCGGCGGCGTCGTCGGGCTGCATGACGTCGAGGACGTCGGCCGCACGCTCCATGTCGAGGCTGGAGAGGATCTCGATCCTGTCCTCGTCGCCGAGCTCCTCCAGGATGTCCGCCAGGCGCTCGTCCGTCAGCTCGCTGGCCACCGCCTGCATGCGCCCGGCGGGAAGCTCGCGCAGCACGTCGGCGACGTCGGCGGGCTTGAGCTCGTTGATCTGGGCGAGGATTGAGACGTTGCCCTGGACCGCCGCGGGATTCATGAGCCCGGTGACCTCGCGGACGGGCACGGTGAAGGACCGCTGGCCGCCCACGGCGCGCTTGCCCGTGCGCACGTACAGCGAGGTCAGCTGCCATTCGCGGGGCTTCGTCTGGGTGATGGCGACGTCGATGACGACGGCCTCCTCGTTCGTCTCGCGCAGGTGGACGTGGCGTTCAATGAGCTGGGCGAGCACGAGCGTCTCGGCCGGACGCTGGGAGAAGCGGCGGATGTTGACGATTCCGGTGGTGATGACTTGGCCGTTGGCTATCGAGGTGACGCGGGTGAGCGGGAGGAAGACGCGGCGCTTTCCCACCACCTCGACGACGAGGCCGACGGCCAGCGGATCGCCCTTCAGGCGGAAAAGGGCGACGACGTCGTAGACCGTGCCCACCTGGTCTCCTATGGGGTCGAAGACGGGCGTGCCGATGAGCCTTGCCGCATATACGGTCTGAGCGTGCCGCTTCATAGATTCCTCCTATCGCGCGACGGACGCCATCCAGGCCTCGATTTCGGGGACGGTCCGCGGAATTCCCTCGGAGATGCGAACGGCGCCGGAGCCGGTCACCACGACGTCGTCTTCGATGCGGACCCCGATGCCGCGGAACCGCTCGGGCACAAGAAGGTCGTCCTCGCGGAAGTACAGGCCCGGCTCGATCGTGAAGACCATGCCCGGGGCGAGCTCGGCCTCGACGTACATTTCGCGGCGGGCTTGGGCGCAGTCGTGGACGTCCAGGCCCAGGTGGTGGCTGGTGCCGTGCGGCATCCAGCGGCGGTGGAAGCCGCCGTCTTCGGCGAGCGATTCGGCCGCGGTCCCCGGGAGCATGCCCCACCCCTCCAGCCTTGCGGCGATGACCTCCATGGCCGCGTCGTGGACGTCGGAGAACTTGCAGCCGGGCTCCTGCGCGCGGGCGAAGGCGGCGTCGGCCGCGTCCAGGACGGCCTGGTAGACCTCGGCCTGGGCGGGGGAGAAGACGCCGTTGACGGGCAGAGTCCTTGTGATGTCGGCCGTGTAAAGGGAGTCCATTTCGACGCCGGCGTCCACCAGGATGAGCTCGCCGTCGCGCACCGCGCCGTCGTTGTCGATCCAATGGAGCGTGTTGGCGTGGTTGCCCGAAGCGGCGATCGTGTCGTAGCCCAGGCCGTTGCCCTCCTCGCGGGCCTTGGCCTGGAAGGCGCCTTCGACGACGCGCTCGCCGCGCCTGTGCCCCTTGGCCCGGCCGAGCGAGGCGATGATCGCCTCGAAGCCCTCGCGGGTGGCGGCGACCGCCTTGCGCATCTCCCCGATCTCAAAATCGTCCTTGACGAGGCGCAGCTCGGCGAGGGCCTCCGCCAGCTCTGTGTCGAGCTTCGCGCAGCTCTCGGCGATTCCCGCGCTTTCGCGCAGATCGATCACCTGGGCCTCGACGCCGGCGTCGACGCCGGAGACGACCGCCATCTGCACCTGGCCGAGGTCTTTGGCCAGGGCGTCCCCGAGGGTGTCGATCGCGGCGCATTTGAGGCCGGTGAGCGTGGACATCTCCTCGAGCGAGGGGCGTGCGCCCACCCAGAATTCGCCGTAGCGCGCGTCGGCGTAGAACTCCTCCGACGATCGCGAGGCGCGCGGATGGAAGTAGAGAGTCGCCTCGTGTTCGTCCCCGACCGGGTTGAGGACGAGCACCGAGTCCGGTTCGAGCTCGCCGCCGAGCCCCGTCATGTGGGCGAAGGCCGAGTGCGCTCGAAAACGATAGTCGCAGTCGTTGTTGCGCACCTTGTAGCCGCCCGCGGGCACCACGAGGCGGACCCCGCGGAACCGTTCGCCCAGCTTCGCGTGGCGCGCCGGGAGGAAGTCGGCCGAGGCCGAACGCTCCGGCCCTTGCGGGCGGGGGCCCCAGTTCGAGCCGATGAATTCGCGGAAAGCTTGGTTGCGCGGCTGTCGTGAGCGGTTCGCCCCGCGCTCGGAGGCGTTCTCTTCTTTGGTCATGCATCCATTGTTCCAGAGTTGCCGGGGCTCGGGCGCGAGGATCGGCAGCCGAGCGGAGAATGGCGGCGTAGTGTTGTCTGCCGTGATCGATCTGCACACTCACTCCACGGCCTCCGACGGCCGCTCGACCCCCGCCGAGCTCATGCGGGAGGCGGCCCGCGCCGGAATCGAGGTCCTCGGGCTGACCGACCATGACACGGTCGCCGGATGGGCGGAAGCCGCCGGACAGGTCGAAGCCACGGGGACCGCGCTCGTCAGGGGCATGGAGCTCTCCGCGAAAATCGACGGAATCTCGGTCCACATCCTCGGCTACCTCTTCGACCCCGACGACGAACGGCTGGCCGCCCACGTCGCGAGGATGCTCGCCGAGCGCCGCGACAGGGCCGTGCAGATGGTCGCCAGGCTCGCCCGGGACGTCCCCGTCACGTGGGAGGCCGTCGAGGCGCACGCCGGGGCCGAGACGCCGGTGGGGCGGCCGCACATCGCCGACGCGCTCATCGACTCCGGCGTCGTCGCCGACCGCCAGGAGGCCTTCGCGGTCTACCTGCGGCCCGGCAGCCCGTATTACATCCATCACTATGCGCCGCCCGCGGCGGAGGCGGTCGAGTGGATTTCGGGCGCCGGGGGGAAGGCGGTCATGGCCCATCCCGCTGCCTCGCGGCGCGGAAAAACCGTCGGCCTGAGCAAAATCGAGGAGCTGGCCGACGCCGGACTCTTCGGCCTGGAAGTGGACCATCGCGACAACGTAGAGCGCGAAGAGCTCGCAAAACTGGCCGAACGCCGGGGACTCGTACGCACGGGCTCCAGCGATTACCATGGGACGGGCAAACCGAACCGATTGGGCGAAAATACCACTGCTCGGGAGGTGCTGGACGCCATTTCATCTGGAACTTACCTGGAGGTGCTCAAGCCGTGACGGCATTCGACGCCAGCCTTTTCTTCACGACGTTCACGACCGTCTTCGTCATCGCCGACCCGGCTGGAAATCTGCCGGTCTTCATGTCGCTGACGGCGAGAATGACGCCGAACGAGCGAAAGAGGGCAGCGTGGCAGGCCGCCCTCACGTCCCTCGTCGTCCTCGCGGTGTTCGCCTTCTTCGGCCAGCAGATCCTCCGCCTGCTCGGCATTTCGGTGGCGTCGATGCAGATTTCGGGCGGCCTGCTTCTGCTCATCGTCGCCATGCAGCTGCTTTCGGGCCGCGAGGAGGACCCCGGCAAGCCAGGGGCGACCAACGTCGCCCTCGTTCCCCTCGGGATTCCGCTTTTGGCGGGCCCCGGCGCGATCGCCGCGGTGATGCTCGCCGCCGACCAGGCGGCGGGAAAGGGCGTCGGCGGCGTCTTGGCGTGCGTGGCCGCCGTGCTTCTCGTCCACATCATCGAGTGGCTGACGATGCGCTTCGCCAACCCGCTCAACAGGATCCTGGGCGAGGGCGGAACGATCTTCCTCACGAGGATCTCGGGCATGCTGCTGGCTGCCATCGCCGTCCAGCTCATCATCAGCGGCGTCACGAGCGTCGTCAAAGGCTAGGCGAGGCCGAGGCGCCCTCCGCGCCGGGCGATTGAGCGATTAAGCCGGCCCGCGGCGGCGGGACATCGGCGTGGGCTTCGCGGGCCGGCGCCAGAGGGCCTGGGCCGCGAGGGTCGCCGGGGTCCGCGTCAGGACTCGTCCGTGCGGCGAATCCGCTTGCGCTGCCTGTTGCGGCGCGGGGCCGCCTGCGGGTTTTCCTTGACCGGCTTCTTGCGCTGAGACTGCCCCCGGCGCTGGGATTGCTCGTGCTGGCGCTGCCCCGAGGGGCGTTTGCCGGATCCGGAGGACGAGCCGCGCCCCCGCCTCCCGTGCGAGCCGCGTCCTTTGCCGCTGCGCCTGCCCGTTTCGCCCAGGTCTTCGATGTATTCGGCCGCCAGGCCCGCCCGCGTGCGCTTGTCGCGGGGCAGCTTTCCCGTGGCCCCCTCCGGAATGTCGAGGTCCGAGTACAGGTGCTCGGATGTGTGGTAGGTCTCCAGCGGCTCGGGCTGGCGCAGGTTGAGGGCCTTGTCGATGAGGGTCCAGCGCGGGAGGTCGTCCCAATCGACAAAGGTGACGGCGGTCCCCGACTGCCCGGCGCGCCCGGTGCGGCCGATGCGGTGGATATACGTTTTTTCGTCTTCGGGGCACTGGTAGTTGATGACGTGGGTGACGTCGTCGACGTCGATGCCTCTGGCCGCAACGTCGGTGGCGACGAGGACGTCGACCTTGCCGTTGCGGAAGGCCCTCAACGCCTGCTCGCGCGCGCCCTGGCCGAGGTCGCCGTGGAGCGCGCCGGCGGCGAAGCCCCTCTCGGTCAGCTCTTCGGCGAGGCGTGCGGCCGTGCGTTTCGTCCGTGTGAAGACGATCGTCAGGCCGCGGCCTTTCGCCTGGAGGATGCGGGCGAGGACCTCGGACTTGTTGAGGGCGTGGCAGCGGTAGACCACTTGGCGCACCGATTTGACTGTCACGCCGGTGTCCGCGGGGTCCGCCGCGCGGACGTGGGTGGGCCGGGACATGTACCGCCGCGCCATCGCGACGACGGGCCCGGGCATCGTCGCGGAAAAGAGCATCGTGTGGCGGTTGGAGGGCGTGGAGGCCAAGATTTTCTCGACGTCCTCGAGGAAGCCCAGGTCGAGCATTTCGTCGGCCTCGTCGAGGACGACGGTGCGAACGCAGGCCAGGTCGAGGAAGCGATGCTTCATCAGGTCGACGAGCCTGCCGGGGGTTCCCACGACGATCTCGGCGCCCTCTTTCAGCGCCTCCTGCTGGGGCTCGTACGCGCGCCCTCCGTACACTTCGACGATCCGCAGGCACCGTCTGGCCGCGGCCGCGCGCAGCTCTTCGGCCACCTGCTTTGCGAGCTCGCGCGTGGGCAGAATGACCAGGCCCTGCGGTTTGCCGCGGGCCTGAACGGGGACGGACTCCCACCCCTCCTCGTCGATTCCGGCGGTGTTTTCCAGCATCGGAATGCCGAAGCCGAGCGTTTTGCCCGTTCCGGTTTTGGCCTGCCCGATGATGTCGTTTCCCCTGAGGGCGACGGGCAGCGTGAGCGCCTGTATGGGGAAGGGGTGGGTGATGCCCTTGTCTTTCAGCGCTTCGACGATGGGCGTCGAGACGCCGAAATCGGCGAAAACGGTCGTGGACGGAAGATCGGACCCCGCGGCGGAGACGTCGGCGGCGGGTTCGTTTGTTGCGGGTATGTGCACCCCGGAAGAATCGATGATGCCGGAGCCCTTGCTCATGCTTTTCCTTTCAGTGCGCGCCTCGAAGCGCTCAGTGCCGTCAGCCGATAGACGCAGCGCGCGGGAGCGTCCGCGCGTTCGTGGATGTGCGAATGGCGAGAAGTTCGGTCAACACTTGGCTTTTTGAGTTTACGGCAACCGGGAGGCACTGGAAACCGCCGACGCTTTTCGCGAACGTGCGCACGCCCGCGTAACGCGTCAGAAAGCATCAAACGTCAAGCTCGTTTCAGTGATTTTAGTCACGAATCTTCGTGCATATCAGGCTTTTCTTAATGGACACGCCTTTTCCCGGTTGTATGACCACTGCTACATGGGTATGGTTACCCACTCGGAAGGGTCGAGACAGGTCCTCCCGAAGGATAAATTGAGATCAATCCTTCCACTCACTCCTCACCAAAATTGCACGTCATCGCGGGCAAAACTGAATGGAAACCTTATGCACTACCTACCTTTAGCCTCCGGTACGGGACTGCTCGTCCTGGGCAACGGACTGCCGACGGGGTCGCTCCCCCTGTTGCTTGCGCGTCTGTTCGTCGACCTCGCCGGGTTGGTATTCATCGCATTGTCCCTCATCTTCCTCTTCTCGGACTTCCTCGCCCGCGTCAGGGGGGCGTCGTCCGTGAAGCGGCCCCACGCCCCCCTCGGCCGGCACTTCGCCGACGGCGCGACGGCGGAAGAATTCGAGTGACCGCCGCACCCCCGCGCTTCATAGAAGCGCTCGACGCAATCGGGTGGTGGGGCGCGCTCCTCATGGTCTTCGTGACGGTCGTCTACGGGCTCGTCCTCCTCGTGCTTTCGCGCTCCGCCCCGCGCAAGCGCGCGGCGCGCAGGAGGGCGGTGCTCAAAGCGGCCGAAACCACCGAGGGCTCGACGCAGCTCGCCAGGCCGAGGATGGTCATTCTCATACCTTGCCTGAACGAGGCCGAGGTCATCGTCGCCAGCGTCAAAGCCCTTCTGGCTTCCCCGGCTCCGGACGTCCACATCCTCGTCATCGACGACGGCTCGGAAGACGGCACCGCCGATCTGGTCGAGGGCATCGGCGATCCGCGAGTCTCCGTCATGCGGCGCGTCCTGCCCAACGCTCGCCTGGGCAAGGGCGAAGCCCTCAACGCAGCGCTCGACCTCGTGCGTCAGCGCTATGTCACGGGTTCGGCGAACGACGTCGTCGTCGGCGTCGTCGACGCCGACGGGCGGCTCGATCCCCATGCCATCACCGAGGCCAGGATCTCCTTCGCCGACCCTGAGGTGGGCGCCGTCCAGATGGGCGTGCGGATCAACAACCGCAGGCGCTCGCTCCTGGCGAGGATGCAGGACATGGAGTTCGTCATCTTCATCGAGGTCTTCCAGAGGGGGCGGCGCCACCTCGGGAGCGTCGGAATGGGCGGAAACGGCCAGTTCGTCAGGCTCTCCGCGCTTGACGCCCTCGGACCGAACCCGTGGTCGGAGTCGCTCACCGAAGACTTCGACCTCGGAATCCGGCTCAACGCCAGCGGGTGGGTCAACGAGTTCTGCCGGGAGGCGGCCGTCCACCAGCAGGGCGTCACCCACCTCGGGCGCCTCATGCGCCAGAGGACTCGGTGGTTCCAGGGAAACCTGCAGGCCATGTCGCTGTACAAGTCCGTCGTCCGCGGACATCGCGGGCGGGCGCGCACCGACACCCTTTTCCAGATTCTCACGCCCTATCTGGTTCTGACGGCGTCCCTATTGACCGTCTCCTTCATCATCGCCTTGGGAATGTCGATTTACTGGGCGATCCAGGGGGTGCCGCAGCATTGGGAGTGGCTTATACTCGCCTACGTTCTCGCCTTCGGCCCTGCTCAAGCGTACGGATACATATATTGGCGTATTGAGCGGGTAAATAAATTTTCAATTTTCAAGGCGATTTGGTGTTCGCACATATTCGTTTTTTACGGCATGCTCGGCTACATTCCCGGTTGGTGGGCTGTGGGCAGAGCGGTGTCCAATCGTACGAATTGGGCGAAGACCGCGCGCGAGGCTGAAGAGCCTCAAGACGCCGCCGCTCCGGCTGTGGCGGTTGGGCAGGCTACGTGAAACAGTCCAAAGACAACTCGAAGAAGGCCTCGAGGGCGTGGTCCCTCAGCCCGGCGATTCTCAACGACCTCTTCCTGGCTCAAAAGAGCTCGGAGGCGGAGGAGACGGGCGGGCAGGCCGACGCCGAGGCTTCGGCCTCCGCGAGCCGAGCCGGCTCGGCGCAGGAGGCCGGGGCCCCGAGATTCCCCGTGAACGCCCGCGTTCCTTCGCTCGGCGCGAACGTGGCCAACGCCCGCGTTCGGGCCGAGAAGACGAACGCCCGGCCGCCCGTCGAAGGGCGGGACGCCGCCGGAAGCGAGTCCCCGGCCGCCCTCGGCGGCGAGACGGACCCTTCCGCCCCGATTGTGCGCGGCGGGAGGGCTCGCCGCCGCCCGGTCGTCTTCTTCCTTGGCCTGCTCATGGGCGCAGGCCTCGTTCTGGCGGGAATCCTGTTCTTCCGCAGCGGGGAGGAATGCGGCGGGTGGAAAGTGGTCTACACTGGCTACGGAAAGGTTGTCTGCGACGGGGGCGCCGTTCACCTCAGCCCGACGGCGGCCGCGCAGAAGAAGGACACCCATGCAGCGCTCGTGGTGGCCGAGGCGGGCGGGTCGGGCACCGTCGGCGCGACCGTCAAGACCACGTCTCAAGTGCGCAAAGGCAAGCCCAACCCGTGGGAGGTCGGCTGGTTCCTTTTCAGGTATCAGGACCCCAGCCACTTCTACGCCGTCGTCCTCAAGCCCAACGGATGGGAGATATCCAAGCAGGACCCGGCCTACAAGGGGAGCCAACGGTTCCTCGCCAGCGGGGACGCGCGAAAGTTCCCCGTGGGAAGAAGCTACAAGGTGACCGTCGAGCAGAAGGGGCCCGCCCAGTTCACGGTTTCGGTGGACGGCGAGCATCTGGCCGACGTCACCGACTCCGAGAGGCCCTACCCTTCGGGGAACGTCGCCCTCTACACGGAAGACGCCGCAGTCACTTTCACAAACATCGTCAAAGGATCGTAAAGCCTGAAAGGGCAACACAACCATGAATTCTCCTGCCGACCCCATCGACGTCATGCTCGTCTACGGGACGCGCCCCGAGGCCATCAAAATGGCCCCGCTCGTCCACGCCCTCAACCACGACGCGCGCTTCCGCCCGATCGTCGCGGTGACGGGCCAGCATCGGGAGATGCTCGACCAGGTCAACACTTTCTTCGGCATTTCCGCCGACGTCGATCTGGACATCCACAGCCCAGGCCAGACGCTCACGCAGGTGACCACGCGCACTCTCGAAGGGGTGGGCCGCGCCATCGAGGATCGCAAGCCGGACGCGGTCTTCGTCCAAGGCGACACGACCTCGGCCTTCGCCGCCGCGCTGTCGGGCTTCTACCACGAGCTTCCCGTCGTCCACGTCGAGGCGGGCCTTCGCACGGGAGACATATGGTCTCCCTTCCCGGAGGAGGGAAACCGACGGCTCATCGGCCAGCTTGCCGCCCTCCACCTTCCGCCCACGCCCGCGAGCAAGGAGAACCTCCTTCGCGAAGACTTCGCGCCCGAGACCATCCACGTGACCGGAAACACCGTCATCGACGCCCTGCTCGACGCCGTCAAACGGTACGTTCCCAGCGGGGACGCAGCTCTCGACGCCGCCGTATCCGACCCCTCGCGCAGGCTCGTGCTGGTGACGGCCCACCGCCGCGAATCCTGGGGCGCGCCGATGGAGCGCATAGGGGAGGCCGTGGCGCGCTTGGCCCGGGAGCACCCCGACGTCGTCTTCGCCCTTCCCGTCCATCGCAACCCCAAGGTGCGCGAGGCCCTCCTGCCCCACGTGAGCGTGCTGTCGAACGTCATCGTCACCGAGCCTCTTGCCTACGGAGCGTTCTGCACGGTGATGAACAGGGCGGACATCGTCCTCACGGATTCGGGCGGCGTCCAAGAGGAGGCGCCCGCGCTTTCCAAGCCCGTCCTAGTTTTGCGGGAGAACACCGAACGGCCCGAAGCGGTCGAATTCGGCGTCGCCCGCCTCGTCGGAACCGATTCCGACCGAATCTTTGCCGAAGCCTCTCGTCTTCTCGACGACGCCGACGCTTACGCCGCCATGGCACACGCGGTCAATCCATACGGCGACGGACGCGCCTGCGAGCGCGTCATCGCCGCGACCGCGGAGCTGTTCGGGCGGGGCGAGGCCGTCGCCGACTTCGACCCGGCTCGGCAATAGGCCGTCGGCCAGGCACTCCCTGATTCAACCGCTCGGCCGACGTTGACAGTCCACGATGCCCTCCCTCACCGGTGGGCGCGCTGAAAGGGAAACAAACTATGCAAATCAAAATCATGTCCGCTTCGCGCGGCTCGAGAAAGCGGCGGCTGAGCGCCGCGCTTGTGGCGATGGGCGTTGGTTCGTCCATGTTCGTCCTGGGCCCCGCCTATGCCGACGACCCGGACGGATCGCCTTCCGCCCCAGCCAGCCTCTTGGAGGGCGGCGGAGGAAAGCAGACTCCCGCCTCGGCCAAGGCCGCGAAGGACGGCGGCGACGGCTCCGCCTCGGTGACGGGCGACAATCCCGTTCCCAGTGTGCCTGAGCCAGCGGCCGCCAAGAAGCGGGCGCTTCCGCTTTCGCTTGACTCCGGTGCGAAGGTCAACCTCAAGGAGTCGCCGCAGGCAGTCGCCAAGAGGGCCAAGCAACCGGCCAAGCGCCAGCTTGCCCGCAAGGTTCCGGCCGTTCCGGCTTCCGCCAAGGTGTGGGGGAACAGGCGCGCCTCCGCCAAGGCGCTCGTGCTTTACGACACCCACGGAGAGTACAAGCAGCTCGGCGAATACTACGCGCTGGGCACCGGGATGCTCGCCAGCCACGAAGGCAGCGTGACCGCCCTTCCCGTCTCGGAGTACAAGTCCGGCCTGGCGGGCCGCTACACGGCGGTCATGTACGTCGGATCGAACTACGACGAGCCGCTCCCGCGCGACTTCATCGAGGATGTCCTCACCGGCGACGCCAAGGTGCTGTGGTCCGGCTTCAACATCTGGCAGCTCGCCAAGAACGACGAGGACCGCCAGGCGTTCATCGCGAGGTTCGGATGGGATCCTTCGACGTCGTACATCGACTCCCTCGACAAGGTCTCGACCGTGAACTACAAGTCGCAGGAGCTCACCCGGTCCGCCGACAACACCAGCGGCATCATCGCCCCGAACATCGTCGACAAGGACAAGGTCGAGGTGCTGGCGCAGGCCAATTGCAAGGACCAGGCCGGCAAGGCCGCAAACTGCCAGTCCATCGCCCAGACGACCGGCTCGCAGTTCCCGTGGGCCGTCCGCTCCTCGGGCTTGACCTACATCGGCGAGATTGCGCTGACCTACATCGACGAGACGGATCGCTACCTCGCCTACGCCGACATCGTCGACGGCCTCCTGAGCCGCGACGGCCGGGCTCCCTCGCGCAAGGCGGCGATTCGCATCGAGGACGTCAACCCGAACACCGAGGTCGATGACCTCAAGCCGCTCATCGACTACCTGGTCTCGGAGAAGGTTCCCTTCCAGATCGCGGCCATTCCGTACTACGTCGATTCCAACGGGGTCTACAACAACGGCCAGCCCATGACGAAGACCTTCGACCAGAACCCCGAGCTGCTCAACCTGCTCAAGTACGCCCAGCGGCACGGCGGAACCATCGTCCAGCACGGAACCACTCACCAGTACGGCAAGCTGAACAACCCGTACAACGGGGTCAGCGGCGACGACTTCGAGTTCTACCGCTCGTGGTGCACGGTCGAGCAGGGCGGCGGAACGCCGGTCGAATGCAAGACCGACACGTGGGTTCAGCTGGCCGGGCCGGTCCCCTCTGACTCCGTCAACTGGGCGGCCAACCGCGTCTCCCTCGGCAAGTCCGAGCTCAAGCGAGTCGGCCTGGGCAGGACGAAGCTCTTCGAGACGCCCCACTATGCCGCCTCGTGGAACTCCTACCTCGGCATGAAGAAGGTCTACTCCACCCGTTACGAGCGCGAGCTCTTCTTCCCGGGGATGCTCAACAAGGACAACGCGGGGAACAAGGGCAACTTCGGCCTCTTCTACCCCTACACCGTGAAGAACATTTACGGCACCAAGGTTCTGCCCGAGAATCTCGGCAACTACGAGCCTGAGTCCTACAACAACCACCCGCCGCGTTCCGGGGCCGACCTCGTGAACAACGCCAAGAAGAACCTCGTCGTGACCGACGGCAACGCCAGCTTCTTCTTCCACCCCGACTACCCGCTCAGTGAGCTGAAGGTCGCGGTCAAGGGGATCAAGGAGCTCGGCTACACCTTCACCCCGGCGACCGGACTCAACTGACAGCCTTTCGGCCGGCAAGCCCTCGGGCAAGACAACCCGGGCTTTTTGTCCAAGGCGAAAAGCAGGCCCACGCCCCAATGCGGCGTGGGCCTGCTTTCATCGTTCCGGGCCGTCTGCCCGCCGTCTTGACACTTCGACGCCGCCTTGACGCCTGTCCCTCGCGACCGGCGGCTGCCCCTTTTGAGTCGGCCGCCCGTCGCTCGCGACGGACAGTTTCGCGGAGCCGGGCCGGTCAGTCTGTGAAGCCGAAGCCTACGCGGCGCGTCTCGCCGGTGGATGTGCTGATGTATCCCACGGCGTCGGCCGGGATGAAAACGGTCCGGCCGTCTTTGTCCGAGAGGATGAGGGGCTTGTCCGTCTCCACGGCGTCGGTGAACGCCTTTTTCAGGTCCTCAAGGGTCAGATCGACGTCGATCTCCACTTCGCTTTGGACGTTGCGCACGGCTATTTGGACTTTCATAGAGACTCCTCGGGTTTGGGATGAAACCAAGCATAATGCGCAATCGCCCCGCCTTTCCCGGCGTGTTCGTCGAGGGCCTAACGCGGAGGGGCTGAGCCGCTCGCCGGGCGCGGGGCGGCGTTCGCCGGGCCGTCTGCGCCCAGCTCGGGGCGAACGCGGGGGAGTCGGGCAGCATGCGTCGGTTTGGAACCGTACCCTTGTGTTGGACTTCGTATGGACGTCGGACCTCGTACGGGCCTGCGGGCGCTTCCGCCGCCGAACGGGGAGGTTGGGCAGCCGCGGCGAATCGCGGGCGCGCAGGCGCGTCTTCGCAGGCTTGCCCCCGCGGGAGGCCGCGCGGTCCGATTCGGCGCCGAGCCGGATGCTTTGCGAAACAGGGCCTTCGGGCCGGAAGGAGGCGAGAGGGTGAGCGACGTGCAGCTCGACCGGTGGCAGAGCGCCGCCCTCGAGGCGTGCCGGGCGCCGTGCCGCGTCAGCGTCCTGGGCGCCCCGGGCACGGGCAAATCCGCCGTCGTCGCCGCGCTCGTCGCACGCGAGGCGGCGCTTGGCCGCCGCATCGCCGTCCTCACCCTCGACAGGAGGGCCGCCTCCTCGCTGCAATCGGCCGTGTCGCTGACGAACGGCTCCCTCTCGGAGCGGGTGAGCGTCCGCTCGCTCGTCTCCTTCTGCTACGGGATCGTCCAAAGCTACGCGCAGGCGGTGGGAAGGCGCGAGCCCGAGCTCATCTCCGGCCCGGAGGAGGACGCGCTGCTGTCCGACATACTCGCCGACCCCGAAACTGGCGTCGAGTTCCCCGATTTCGTCGACGACGGCCTCAGGCGGCAGCGAGGCTTCCGCGCTCAGATGCGCGACCTTCTCACCCGCGCATGCGAGCTGGGGCTCTCGCCTCGGCGGCTCGAGGCGCTGGGGCGAGAGCGCGGCGAACCGATGTGGGTCGCGGGGGGCCAGCTTCTGGGCCTGTACGAAGGCGTGACGACGGCGCGCGACGCGCTCGCCGGGGCCGCCGACGCCCCCGACCGGCTCGACCACGCCCACCTCGTCGGGGCGGCGACCGCGATCCTGCGGGACTGGGAGGCCAACGTCCCCGGGCCGCACCCCCGGCCGCGGTGGGATTGGGCGATCGTCGAGGACATCCACAACGCGCCGCGGTCGGTGCTCGGCTTGCTCGCGGAGCTGGCCGCCGACGGGGCCTCCGTCGTCACCACGGGCGACCCCGACTGCGCGGTGCAAGGCTTCAGGGGCGGCGTCGCCTCGCTCCCCGGCGACGTCGCCGCCCCGGCTCCGCGCGGGCTCGGCAGCCGAACGGTCGCTCTGCGGCAGCGGCATCGCGGGGGCCCGAAGATCGCCGGGGTCGCCGACGCCCTCGCCGAGGCCGTTCGCGTCGGCGGAGGAGCGATCCGCCAGCGCAACCCGAGGGCGGCCGAGCGGCGCGACAGCGTGAGCGCGCGGCGCTTCGTCCACCAGGAGGAAGAGGCGGCGGCCATAGCCCGGGCCGTGCGCGAGGCGCGCCTTTTGCGGGGAATCCCCTATTCCGAGATGGCCGTGGTCACGAGGTCGCGTTCGACGCACCCCGGACTGCGCGCCTCCCTCGTGCGCCGCGGGGTCCCCGTGGGGCAGACAGGAACCGACCGACCGTTGCGCGAAGAGCCCGCCGTGGACGCCCTTGTGGCGCTCGTTCGCCTCGCCCTCGAGGGAGCGTCCGGCAACGCCGAGCTGGTCCGCGTGCTGACCGGCCCGCTCGTGGGAATCGACCCCCTCCGCCTGCGCCAGATCGGCAGGATTCTGCGCGGCGGGGAGCTCGCACGCGGGGGAAGCCGCAGCGAATCCGAGCTCCTGTGCCTCGCGGCCGAAGGCCCCTCGCGTCTGAGGGAGGCCGCGCCCCGGGGAATCGGCGATCTGCTGCGCGCGGCCAGAATGCTCGAAACCGTGCGCGAGACGGCCGAGCGTTCGAACCGCCAGGCCGAGGAAGTGCTGTGGGCGGCGTGGGAAAGCAGCGGCAAGGCCGAGGAGTGGCGCGAGGCGGCACTGCGCGGGGGGACCGCCGGGGACGCGGCCGACTCGGCGCTCGATTCGGTCATCCAGCTTTTCCGCGTGGCCCAGCGTATGGCGGACAGGGACGTCGACGTCCCCGTCGACGTCGTCCTCGACGAACTTCAGACGCACAATCTGCCCGAGGACTCGATAGCCCGGGCAGGAGCCGCCGCCCAAACGGTGACGCTGACCACTCCGAACGCCTCCATCGGCAGGCAGTGGGAGTTCGTCGTCGTCGCGGGGCTCCAGGACGGCCTGTGGCCGAATATGCGGCTGCGAGACACGTACACGGCGACCGGGAGGCTGGCCCAGATCGTCACGGGGCGCGATCCCGGCGCGGACGGGCTCGCCGGGCGCCGCCAGGCCTACGAGGAGATCCTCGACGACGAACTGCGCCAGCTCCACCACGCGGTCACCCGCGCCGACGGCGAGCTTCTGCTCACCTGCGTGGATTCGGAGGAGGCGCGCCCCTCGCGTTTCTTCGAGCTCATGGGCTTTGTGCCCGAGGAGCTCCGGGACGCCGCCTCCGCGGGCCGGCAAGGTTCGGGCGACGCCCGTCAATCCGACGGCCCGCCCGATTTCGGCGGCGCACGCCGCTCTTCCGCCGCGCCCGATTCCGACGGCGTCCGCGACGCTGCCCCAGCATCGGGCCGGCTCGTCTTGGAAAGCCCGCGCGCGGCCGAGGGGGAGCTCGACGTCGTCGGCCTGGTGGCGGACATACGCCGGTCCGGGGCCGACGGACCGGCGGCCGAGGACGTCCTCGCCCGCCTGCGCGAGGCCGGATTCCGGCAGGCCGATCGGAGCACATGGGCCGAGGCCCTTGAGCCGACGCCGTCGAGGGGGGTCGAGGAGGGCAAAGCCGTCGTCGTCTCGCCGTCGCGCGTCGAAACGATGCTCGACTGCCCCCTGAGAGGCTTTCTTTCGCTCGTGGGAGCCGAGGATTCGGACGACAGGAGGACGGCCGACATCGGAACGCTCGTCCACGCGATCGCCGAAAGGTCGGCGAATTCGAGCCGCGAGGAGATCATGGGCGATTTCGAAGCCAGCTGGGCGGCTTTCGACAAGCCGGAGGACCCCGTGGCCGCGCAGGCCGAATACGCCCGGGCGCGCCTCCTCGTCGAGGGGCTTGCCTCCTATCTTGAGGACTTCGCCCGCGGCGGCGGCAGCGCGGAGGTTGAGCGGCGAATATCGGTCGACGTCGAGGACGGCGTCGTGCTCAGCGGCAAGATCGACAGGGTCGAGCACGACGGCGCCGCGAGGCGGATCGTCGATTTCAAAACGGGCAAGCGCGCGGTCTCGGCCAAGCAGGCGGAGGACAACGTCCAACTTCAGCTCTACCAGTGGGCGATGGGCGAGTCCGGCCTCCCCGCGGACGGCGGGGCGGCGCTCGTCTACCTCGGGCAGACGCTGAAGAAAACGAATCTGCCCGCGCAGCGCGAACAGCGGCCTCTCGACCCGGAAGGCAGGGCGCTCGCGGAGGAGCGCCTGAGGCAGGCCGGCCGCTTGCTGCGGGGCGGGGAGTTTCCCGCGCGCCCGTCGGAGGCCTGCCGCACGTGCCGTTTTCTCTCGCTGTGCCCTGCCAAATCCCAGGGAAGGCTTGCCTCGTGAGCGAAGCGACGTACGAGCGGGTCATGCGCCGGCTCGCGGGCGACCGAATGCCGACGCCGGAGCAGCGCGAAGTCATCGAGTCCGAGGACGCCGCGATCCTCGTGACGGCGGGCGCCGGGTCGGGGAAGACGGCGACAATGGCCAATCGAATCGCCTATCACGTGGCTGCGGGCCGCGTCTCGCCCGAGGAAGTGCTCGGCTTGACGTTCACCCGCAAGGCGGCGGGCGAACTGAGCCAGCGCGTGGACCGCGCCCTCGGGCGCCTGCGGGCCGCCGGGATGCTGCCGCATACGGCGCAGGCCTCGCGGTCGTCCCTCGCCCGGCCGACGATCTCCACCTACAACGCCTTCGCGTCCGACATCGCCGCCTCGTACGGAATGCTCGTGGGCGCCGATCCGACGGCGCGGCTCGTCACCGACGCCGAGCGCTTCCAGCTCATGGACTCCGTCGTCGCCGAAGGCGCCGTCGACCCCGACGTCGCCTCCCGCCACAGCCGTGCGCGCATCGTCGAGGTCGCCCTGTGCCTCGCCGCCGGGGGGATCGACAACGGGGTTTCCGTCGAGCGGATGCGCGAGTTCTTCGAGGGCGAGGCCGCCGCCCTCGAACGCCTCGGGAAGGACCCCAGGAAGTTCACGAAGGGCGACATGGCCGACGCCGGCATGGAGACGGCCGAATGGGAACGGCTCAAAAGGGACTGGAGGGCCCTGGCGAAGGCGGACTTCGCCCTCCAATTGGCGTGCCTTCCCGCCGTCGAGGCCTACATGGAGCGCAAGAGGAGCCTCGGACTGGTCGAGTTCGCCGACCAGGTCGCAACCGCCTCCGAGGTGCTCGGGCGGCACGGGCGGATCGGCGAGGAAACGGCCTCGAGGCACCGCCTCGTGCTGCTCGACGAGTACCAGGACACCTCCGTCAATCAGGCCGTCTTCCTCCGCCGCGCGCTCGGCGGGGCGGGCGAGGGCAGGTCCGTGTGCGCGGTGGGCGACCCCAACCAGGCGATTTACGGCTGGCGCGGGGCGAGCGCGAACGCGCTGGCGGACTTCGCGGCCGCCTTCGCGGGCGAGGCGCCGGTCCGCCGCCTGACGCTCTCGACCTCCTTCCGCTCCGACGCGGCGATCCTCGACGCGGCGAACGCCGTGGCCGCGCCCCTCAATGAGGCCGCCGCGGGCGTGCGCAAGCTCGAAGCGAGGCCGGGCTGCGGCCCCGGGCGCGTCGTCGAGGCCCGCCCGCTGTTCGCCGAGGACTCCTACCGGGCGATCGCCCGGAGGGTCGAGGACGTTCAGGCCGAGGTCGCCCGCACGCGGGGCGCTCAGCCGGAGATCGCCGTCCTTTGCAGGAAGCGCTCCTCGATCGAGCGGGTCGCGGACGCGCTGCGCGAGAGGGGGCTCGCCTACGAGATCGTGGGAGGCGAGAGCCTCATCGAACGCCCGGAAATCGTCACGGTGCGCGCCGCGCTCGGCGTCCTCGTCCGCCCCTCCCACGGCGGGCTGCTCGTGCGGCTGCTTCTCCACTGGGGCGCAGGCAGCGACGCCATAAGGGCCCTCCGCGCATGGTCTCGGGAGCTGGCGCGGAGGGCTGTGGGCGACGCGCCGCTCGACCCTCGCGCCGAGGCCAGCCTCGTCGAGGCGGTCAGCCGCCTTCCCGACCCGGAGCAGGCCGGCGCTCGGCGCCTGGCCTTGGACTCGGCGGCTTTCGACCGCCTGAGCCTCGTTTCGAAATCGCTGGCGTCGCTGCGGTCCTCCGTCCACCTTCCCCTCGCCGACCTCGTCGAAAAATGCATCTCGGAGCTGGGGCTCGACTTGGCCGCGGCCTGTCGAACCGAAGGGTCCCAGCGGGTGCGGACGTCCCTCGATTCGTTCGTCGCACTGGCGCGGGGATATTCGGCCGCCCATCCGGGGGCCTCGGTCCGAGACTTCGTCGACTGGCTCGACCTCGTCGAACGCCACGAGCACGGGGGAGAGGAGGAAGCGGGAATCGACGCCTCGGAGGAGGTCGAGGTGCACGCCGGAGTGGTCCAAATCTTGACGGTCCACGCTGCCAAAGGCCTCGAATGGCGGGATCTGGTGGCCGTCCCGGAAATGGTCTCCACCCAGTTCTCCGAAAAGAAGTCCGGCAAGTCATGGACCACGGACCCATCCGTCTTCCCGTTCCCCCTCAGGGCCGACCGCGCGCACCTTCCCCGATTTCGCCCGAGCGACTTCTCCGAGAGGCTCGACGCCGCTCTGGCCTACAGCCGATTCCTGCGCACCGACATCCCCGCGCACGAAAACGCCGAAGCCCGCCGCCTCGCCTACGTCGCCTTCACGCGGCCCCAGGCGGAGCTTTTCCTGGCGGGATACGGACTGGCCGCCAAGGAGATCCCCCCGTCCTTCGTCGAGGACGACGCCGTCAGCCTCCTGCCGCGCTCGGTTTTCCTCGACGACGTTCGCAAGGGCGCGGGCGTCCTCCCCGCGGCCGACGTCGCCGGCCCCGAATGGCCGTCGGAGCTGACCGAGGAGTGCCCCGCGACGATGCCCCTTGCGGAGGCGACCGAGCGGACCGGAGGCCCGCCCGAGCCCGTCATCGACTACGCGAACGCCAATCTGCCCCTGTGGCCGGCCGACGTCGTCCGCGCCGGCCCCGGCGCCGGGCCTGTCTCCGAACCCGGCGGCTCCGGGGAAGGCTCCGGCGATTCCGAGGAAAGCCCTGTTGCGCCCGAGCGCATCGCGATGTGGCGGCGGAGCGCCGACCTTCTCATCCGCGAGCGCGAGGAGGCGTCCCGCCCGGCAGTGCCGGAGCGTCCGTACGTCACGGCCACCGACGTCGTCCGCCTCAGCGAGGACCCCGCGGCCTTTCTCGCCCAATGGCGCCGGCCGACGCCGCAGCGGCCGAGCCGGGCGGCGCGCACCGGAACCGAGGTGCATTCGCGCATCGCCGAGTTCTATGAGCGCCCCGCCAGGCTTGACATCGACTCGGTCATGGCGCAGGGGGAGCAGCCCGTCGACATGGACGTCCTCACGCGCGAGGAGGAGGCCCGCCTGCTCGAGGCGTTCAAGGCCAGCAGATGGGCGCGCATGCCGGCGATCGCCGTCGAGGAGAGCGTTTCGGCGGTGATCGGCGGGCGCGTCGTGCGGTGCACGATCGACGCCGTCCTCGACACCTCCGCCGAGCCGGGCCTTTCAGCGGCGACGATCGTCGACTGGAAGACGGGGCGGCGCCCCGACGGGGAAGCCTTGGCCTCCCGGGAGCTGCAGCTCGCGATCTACCGGCTCGCGTGGGCCCGCGCCCACGGGCGCGACATAGCGGACGTCGGCGCGTGCTTCGTCTATCTGCGAGAGCCCGAAGGCAGGCAGACGCTCGCCGCGGCCAAACTGACGGAAGAGGAGGTTGCCCGGCGCATCGAGGATTCGCTCGCCGCGGGGTTGGAAGCGGGAGCCGGCCTGCAGCGTCCCGCCGGAAAGTGAGCCTGCGGCGGCCTGTTTGAAATCGGCCCGCGGCGCCTGCCTGGGAAGCCGGTCCTCCTGGGAAGCCGATCCCTGCCGAGCCCTTCTGGAACGTCGCCCGCGTTTAAGATTCGGCCTCGGCGACCTGCTTGGACAGGTCGTCGAGCATGCTTCGCGCCTCCTTCTGGATCGAGGCGCTGTTCGTGCGCACACCGTGCATGAGCCACCTGGGGATCGCCAGTTCCGACATGAGCAGCATGCGCGAGTACATCGCGTCGTCGATGCCGGCGCCGCGGGTGTGCTCGTAGGCGTCGATGACGGCGGCGTAGACGTTCTCTTCCAGGGAGAGGAAGGGGGCGAGGTCCATCGCCGGGTCGGCCACCTTCGCCTCGCCGAAGCCGGTGACGGTGGCGATTCCGCCGTCGGACCACAGGAAGTTCTCGGCGTCGATGTCGCCGTGGACGACGGTCGGCTCGAACTTCCAATTCGACGACTTTTCCAGAGCGTCCTCCCAGCGCTCGAGGAGGTTGAGGGGGAGGGAGCTCGCCTCGTCGGCGTCGGTGAGCTCGGTGAACAGCCGCATGCGCCAGTCGGTCGCGCTGTAGACGGGAAGGCCGGCGTCGGCGACGACGTCGTGCGAAAGCGAGTGGATGGACGCGATGACCCGCCCGATTTCGCGCGCCTGGTCGCGCCCGATGTCCTCCCAGTCGATCGCCGTTCCGAAAGGCTGCGGGCACACGACGGCCCTCCCTCCCGTCGCCGCGTGGACGAAGCCGGCGGGGCGGAGGATGTCGAAGGGAAGGTTGCCGCGCCGCAGCTCCTGAAGGAGGTTGGGCGCGAGGGCCGCCTCGGCTTCGATGATCGTCGCAGCGTGCGAATTCTTCGGGCATTTGACCATCCAGTGGCGTCCGTGTGCGTCGAGCACTCCGCCTGAGACGTAGTCGTCCGTGTTGATGAAGGGCGGCCGCGTGCTCACGGCTTCCAAGCCGTCGATCGCCGCGACGGCGAGGGCTGCGAGATACAGAGAATTGCTCACGTTGTTAACCTACGTCGTTTCGATGGCCTATGCCTCTTTACACACCGCTTTGAGTACCGTACCTTCTCAGCAAGCGGATTTATCCACATGCGAGGAGCGTTTATCCACAGGGTGTGAATGGCGGCCGACGGCCTGTCGCCGCCGCGTCTAGTCTACGAATCATGAAGACGATCCGCGATGTCGAAGCGAAAGTCCGCGAGATGGTTCGGCGCGAAGGCCTCGATCCACAACGGGAGGCCGAAGGCCTGAATCGGATCATCGGCGAGGCGATCGCCGAGCACGAACGGCTCGCCGTGCGCGGCGCGGCCGAGGCCATCGACGACGTCGTCCCGGTCGAGCGCGCCCTGCGCGACGCGATCGGCGGATACGGCAAGCTCCAGCGGTTCTTCGACGACCCGCTCGTCGAAGAGATCTGGATCGACGGCCCGGGCGCGGTCTTCGTCTCGCGCGAGGGAAAGAGCGAGCTCACGTCCGTCATCCTGGGCGACGGCGAAGTGCGCGACCTCGTCGAGAAGATGCTCCGCGCATCGGGGCGGCGCCTGGACCTGTCGAGCCCGTTCGTGGACGCCTCCCTGGAATCGGGCGAGCGTCTGCACGTCGTCATCCCCGACGTCACCCGGAGGCACTGGGCGGTCAACGTCCGCAAGTACGTCCTGCGCGCCCGCACGCTGGGGGAGCTGGTCGACGCCGGCGCCCTTTCCGGCGAGGCCGCGGCCTTTCTCGACGCCTCGATGCGGGCCGGCCTCAACGTCCTCGTCTCGGGCGCCACGCAGGCGGGCAAGACGACGCTGCTGCGCGCCCTGCTCGGGTCCGTTCCCGCTGCGGAAAGGGTTATCACGGTCGAGGAGGTCTTCGAGCTCGGCCTGGAGCGCCGCGACGTCGTCGCCATGCAGACCCGGCCCCCGTCGATCGAGGGTAGGGGCGAGGTGACGCTGCGCCGCCTCGTGAAGGAGGCCCTGAGGATGCGCCCGGAGAGGATCGTCGTCGGGGAGGTGCGGTCTTCGGAGGCCTTCGACCTGCTCGTCGCCCTCAACGCCGGCGTTCCGGGGGCGTGCACGATTCACGCGAACTCCGCCCGGGAGGCCGTCCTCAAGCTCACGACTCTTCCGCTCTTGGCCGGGGAGAACGTGACGTCGGCCTTCGTCGTGCCGACGGTGGCCGGCGCGGTCGATCTCGTCGTCCACGTCGCCCGGGACGCCTCGGGGGAGCGCAGAGTCGCGGAAATATCGTCGGTCACCGGGAGAGTCGAAGGAATGGCCGTTGAAATGGCGGGTCTGTTCGCCGAGAGGGAAGGGCGGCTCGTTCGCCTGCCGGGAGAGGTTCCCCGCCCCGAGCGCTTCGAGCGGGCCGGCCTGTCCTTGGCCGAAGTTCTGGGAGGATCGCCATGGGAGCGATAGTCGGCATGACGGCGGGGCTTGGCCTCGCCTTGGTCCTCGGCGCGCTGTCCGGGGCCCTTCCCGAGCGCAAGCCTCGCCGGCGCCGCCGCGTGCGCCCGGCGCTCAATCCCGCTGCGGCAAGGTCCGTCGCGGTCAACACGGCGACGGCGTCGGCAAGCGCGACTCTCGCCCTGCTCGTCGCCCGCAACGTCTGGTTTGCCCTCGCCGTCGCCCCGGTCGGGGCGTGGCTTCCCGCGGCGGCGGCGAAAGGGAGGGCCCGCCGCCGCCTTGAGCGCGCCCGCGAGGCTTGGCCGGACGCGCTCGACGGCGTCGTCTCCGGGTTGCGAGCCGGCTTGGGCGTGGGGGAGTCTCTCGCGGGCCTTGCCGAGCACGGGCCGGACGCAATGCGCGCCCCTTTCGCCCGCTTCGCCGATCGGCTTCGGGCCACGGGGCGGCTCGATCCCGCCCTCGACGGCCTCAAAAGGGAGATGGCCGATCCCGTGGCCGACCGGGTGGCCGAGGCGATGCGGCTCGCCAGCCGTCTGGGAGGCCACGACCTCGCAGGGATGATGGAGGCCCTTTCGCGCAGCCTGCGGATGGAGAACAGAGCGAGAGGCGAGCTTTTGGCCCGCCAGTCGTGGACGGTCAACGGCGCCCGCGTCGCTGCGGCCGCGCCCTGGGCCGTCCTCGCGCTCCTTTCCACGCGTCCGCGCACCGTCGAGGCGTTCTCGACGAGCGCCGGAACCTTCGTCCTCCTCGGCGGCTTGGCGGCGACGGCCGTTGCTTACGCGCTCATGGCCAGGCTGGGAAGGCTGCCTTCCGAACCGCGAGTCTTGGCCGGCGATTCCCGATGATCGGCGCGGTTTTGGGGGCTGTGGCCGGCCTCGGCTTCGTTCTCGCGGCCGTCGGATTGTTTGCCGGGCCGAGCTTCGCCGGGCGAGTCCTTCCCTATCTCGATGAGGAGTGGAGGCCTCCGCGCGCTCGCTGGCGCGACGCCGGGACGTCGTTCATGAGGGCCTGCGCCGAGGCGATCGGCTCGACGGCGGCGACCGTCGCCGCGCGATGCGAGGCCCTGGGAACGTTGACGCCCCTGCAGTTCAGGGCCCGCCAGCTTCAATGGGCGGCCGGAGGGGCGATCCTCGCCCTTGTCTGCGTCCTCGCATCGGGCGGAGCGGGCGGCCTCGCGCTTGCCCTCGTCCTGCCCGCGCTCGCTTGCCTCGGCGGCGCCGTCGCGGCCGACGTCGGCCTCAAGCGCCAGGTTGAGGGAAAGGAAAGGCGCCTCGCCCAGGAGCTGCCGGACGTCGCGGAGTTCCTGGCCCTTTCGGTGGGGGCGGGCGAGTCGGTGCGCGCGGGGCTCGAACGAGTGGCCGGGATGGGGACAGGGTTTTTTGTCGGCGAGATCGACAGGATTCTTCGCGACGTGCGAGCGGGCGCCGCTCTGACGGACGCGCTCGCGCGCTTCCAAGGCCGATGCGGCTCTCAACCGGTTCTGCGGTTCGTGGACGCGCTCATCGCCTCGCTTGACCGCGGCACGAGCCTCGCCGGGGTTCTCCACGCTCAGGCGGCTGACGCTCGGTCCTCCGCCCGCCGCGAGCTTCTCGAGGCCGGCGGGCGAAAGGAGATCGCGATGATGGTTCCCGTCGTCTTCGTCATCCTTCCGACGACCGTTGTCTTCACACTGTTTCCCGGCCTTGCGGCCATGTCTGTTTTCACATGAAAGAGGTACCAAACATGAAAAGGCTCCGCCACATGAAAGGGCTCCATTGCATGAAAGAGGTTCAAACGGCCCCGGACGTTTCCGCGATCCGCAGGGCTCGCCTTGAAAGCGTCAAGCTTCCCGCCGCCGAGGCCGAACGCGGAGACGTGCCCGGCTGGGTTCTCGTCACCCTCATGACGGCCGGGCTGGTCGTCGCCTTATGGACGATCGCCGGCCCCGCGCTCGTCGACATCTTCACCAATGCGCTCGAGCGGGTGAAGAACCTTTGATGGCTGAACAAGTGACTGCGTCTGTCTCGGCCGCGAAGCCGGATTCGTTTCCGCCGGCCGCCTGTTTCAGCGAAGACGCCGGATTTGAAGCCAGCGTAAGCTGTGACGCGAGCGCCGGTTCCGATGCAAACGCCGGTTCTAAAGGGAAGGCCGGTTTTGCCGGGAGCGCAAACCTCGACGGGCGCTCGGTCTCAGACGCAAACGCCGCTTTCCGCGAGAACGCAGGGTTCGACGGCAACGAGAGGGGCAGCGCCGTCGTCGGCTTTGCCCTGACCGCTCCGCTGCTGGTGGCCGGCTTCGTCGCGCTCCTCGGACTCATCCTCGCCCTTTCCGTCCGCGCGGTCGCCGCGGACGCGGCCGCCCAAGGGGCCCGATACGGCGCGCAGTCCGGTGCGGGGGCGGAGGCGGCCGAAAGACGCACGCGAGACCTTTTGCAATCGAGCCTCGCAGCTGATTGCGCCGTCTCCGCCCGCGTCGACAGACGCGCAGGCGTTCCCGTCGTGGAAGTCGAAGTCGAAGTGCCGATTCCCCTGTATCCGGGTTCGACGAAGATGAAAGTCAAAGGCCATGCCCCGCTCGAATGACCCCGCCGGAACTCGCCGTCCCCCAAACGGCGAACGCGGAAACGCGATCGTCGAGTCCATCGGCGTGCTCGTCGTCCTTGTTCTGCCTGCGATCGTCGCGGCACTTGCCCTGGCCGCCGCTTTCTCCGCCAAATCGGCGGCCGGCTCGGCTGCGAGGGACGCCGCGCGCGCCTATGTTCGGGCGACGTCTTCCAGCGAGGGCCGGGAACGCGCGACTGCACTCGCCCGGCTGGCCTTTGCCGACCGCGGCATCCACGCCGAACCGCGACTGGCTTTTGCGTGCACCCGCGACCCCTGCCTTAGCCCCGGAGGCCACGTCGACGTCGTGATGACGGTCGACGTCGCGCTTCCGATCGTCGACGCCCCCGTCGAAGTGACGGAGAAACGGAGGTTCGCCGTCGATGCGCTGAGGAGGACGCGCCGATGACCACTGACGGCAACGCGCCGATGACCACTGACGGCAACGCGCCGATGACCGCCGCTGCTCGAACGAATGCGGCTGCGCCGCTCGACGGCCGCCCGCCCCTTGGAGCGACGCGCGGCCTCTCCTCCGGCGAGGCGCCCGCCGCCAGCGGCGAACGCGGAAACATCCTCGTTCTGGGAACGGCGATGTGGTTGGCGGCGGTTGTCGCCCTCGCCGTCGTTGTGAATGTGACGTCGCTGTACATTCAGCGACGCGAGCTCATGGCGGCGGCCGATTCGATCGCCCTCGAAGCCGCACAGGAGGTCGATGAAAACGCCTACTACGGCGGCGCGGGGGAAAACGGTTCAGGGCCCAGCGGCGCCGCCAGCCCCGGAGTTTCGGCTTTTTCGAGCCGATTGTACGGGCAAAGTCAAATGTACGGGCAAGACGGACGGCGCGTGCGCTCGCGTGCGGAGCGGCTCGCCGGAGCGGGAATCCGAGTCGGCGAACCCACGGGGGTGCGCGGCGGCAGCGTCGTCGTGACGCTCGAAACGGAGGCCCGCCTGCCCCTGTCCATCGACGGCTTCGGGCCGATGTTCGTGCGAATCGGCGCGACGAGCTCGGCCAAACTGCGGGCAATCGACGCGCCATGAGGTAGCCTTGGGCCGTGGCAACCGATCATCAGGCAGAAATCGAAGCTCTGCGAAAGACGTTCCAGCAGATCTCCTCCGTGTCGAATCCGGAGGGGCTGCGCGAGCGCATCGCCGAGCTGACGGAGGCGTCGGCAGACCCCGATCTTTGGGACGACCAAGACAAGGCTCAGGCCGTCACGTCCAAGCTTTCGCACGCCCAGGCCGAACTGGACAAAATCAATGCCATGTCCTCCGCGCTGGACGACCTCGAGGCGCTCAAAGAGATGGCCGACGAGGAGGCCGACTCGGACCCCGAGACGGCCTCGGAGCTCTACTCGGACCTTGAGCGCGAGCTCGGACAAGTCGGCGCAGACATGTCCGAGCTGGAGATCCGCACGCTGCTGTCGGGCAAGTACGACGAGCGCGAGGCCGTCGTGACGATACGTTCGGGGGCCGGAGGGGTCGACGCCGCAGATTTCGCCCAGATCCTCCAGCGCATGTACCTGCGCTGGGCCGAGCGCCGCGGCTACAGCGCCAAAGTGCTCGACACGTCGTACGCCGAAGAGGCCGGGATCAAATCGACGACCTTTGAGATCGGCGCGCCCTATGCTTACGGAACTCTCTCCGTTGAAGCCGGAACGCACCGCCTGGTGCGCATCAGCCCCTTCGACAACCAGGGGAGGCGCCAAACCTCCTTCGCCGCCGTCGAGGTCATACCCCTCATTGAGCAGACCGACCACATCGACGTTTCCGAAGCCGACATCCGCGTCGACGTCTTTCGCTCGTCGGGGCCTGGCGGGCAGTCCGTCAACACCACGGACTCCGCAGTTCGCATCACACACATTCCAACCGGGATCGTCGTCTCGATGCAGGATGAGAAGTCCCAAATCCAAAACAGGGCCGCGGCGATGCGAGTGCTCCAATCGCGGCTCCTGCTCCTGAAACAGGAAGAGGAAGCCCGCGAGAAGAAGGAGCTCGCCGGAGACATCAAGGCCTCGTGGGGAGACCAGATGCGTTCGTACGTGCTCCAGCCTTACCAGATGGTTAAAGACCTGCGGACGGGATACGAGGCGGGCAACCCCGAGGCGGTGTTCGACGGCGACATCGACGGCTTCATCGACGCCGGCATCCGATGGCGCGCCACCGGCGTCAAGGCCGGCGAAGGAGAATGACGACGGGAGCCGGCCCGCAAGCAGCCGGCTTCCGTGAGCGGCCGGCCCCCGCAGGCAGCTCGGCAGGCGAGCGGTCTTCGTCCAGATTTCGACGTCGTCGGCGCGCCTAGGAGAGAAACCGCCTGTTGACGCGTAAGGTCTATGCGACCCATGGCGTTATCAATCCGGCGGTTTTTATGATCACATTCGACAAGGTGACGAAGCTCTACCAAAGAGGCGCTCACCCTGCCCTCGACGATGTCAGCATCGACGTCGAGCGCGGAGAGTTCGTTTTCCTCGTGGGCCCCTCCGGCTCCGGAAAGTCCACGATGCTTTCGCTCATCCTCGCGGAGGAGCGCCCCACGTCCGGCCGCGTCCACGTTCTCGGAAAAGACCTGTCGAAAGTCTCCCAGCGCCGCGTGCCGCTGCTGCGCCGTCAGATTGGAACCGTTTTTCAAGACTTCCGCCTGCTCGACGACAAGAACGCCTACGAGAACGTCATGCTTGCGCTTCAGGTCATCGGCGCGCCGCGCCACAGGATCAAAACCGAGGTGCCCGAGGTCATCGAGATGGTCGGCCTTGAAGGCAAGGAGAAGCGTTACATGACCGAGCTTTCGGGCGGCGAGCGTCAGCGCGTCGCAATCGCCCGGGCCATGGTCAACAGGCCGCAGGTGCTCCTGGCCGACGAGCCCACCGGAAACCTCGACCTCGAAACGGGCATGTCCATTATGCGTCTGCTTGACCGCATCAACCGCTCGGGCACGACGGTCGTCATGGCCACCCACGATCAGAGCATCGTCAACCAGCTCCGCAAGCGCGTCGTCGAACTCAAAGACGGAACGGTCGTCAGGGACGAGGCGCGCGGCGTCTACGGAGGTGAAAAGCAGTGAGGCTGCGCTTTGTCAGCACCCAAACCCTCAAGGGGCTGTGGTCGAATCGGGCCATGGCGGTCTCCGTCATGCTCGTCACCTTCGTCTCCCTTCTGTTCATCGGGTCGGCGTCGCTGCTGCAGAAGCAGATCGGCGTGGTCCGCGACCAGTGGCTTTCCGACCTCGAAATCTCCGTCTTCATGTGCCCGGCCAACTCCAACAAGGCCGGCTGCGCCGACGGAGAGGCGACCGACAAGCAGATCGCGGCCATCCGCAAGGAGCTCACGGAAGGCCAGCTGTCCAAGTACGTTGAGAAGTTCAGGTTCGAAACGAAAGACCAGGCGCTCGAAAACTACCGCAAGCAGATGAGGGGCTCGGGCTTCGAGGACGGCGTGACGAAGGAGGACATGCAGGTCTCCTTCCGCATCAAGCTCACCGACCCGAGCGACTACAAGAAAGTCACCGAGACCCTGACCGGGCGCCCGGGAGTGGAGACGGTCGAAGACCAGTCTCAGCAGGTCGATCCGCTCATCAGGGTCCTTGACAGGCTCAGCTATGTCTCCGCGGGCCTCGCGGTGGTCATGGTGGTCATAGCTCTGCTCCTCATACCCACGACCATCCGCCTGTCGGCTATGTCCAGACGCGACGAAACCGAGATCATGCGGTACGTCGGCGCATCGAATTTCTTTATAGAGCTGCCGTTCATATTGGAGGGAGCGGCAGCCGCACTCGTAGGATCGCTTTTGGCGGTAGGAGGCCTGTGGGCGGCCGTCGTCTACTTCATTCAGGAGTGGCTGTCGGACACCGTCACATGGATCCGTCAAATCCAAACCAGCGATCTGTTCGTCATCGCCCCATGGCTCGTCGCGGGGGCGGTGCTCGTGGCCGCTTCGGCTTCATGGATCACACTGCGTCGCTATGCAAAGGTCTGATTATGTCAATTAAAAGCTCCCGCTTCCTGTGCGCCTTCGCGGCGGCCGCTCTGGCCATCGCCGCGACGTCCCCGTCCCAGGCGGACGAGCGCGACGATCTGCTGAAGAAAAAGCAAGAGCAGGAGCGCCAGATCGAGAACTACAAGTCCTCGCTCGAAGGCGTGAACACGAATCTGCAAAAGGTCTACCTCGACCTCCAGCAGACCCAGGCTCGGATTCCCGTTGCCGAAGCCGAGTTGAAAACCGCGAAATCGGAGCTGGCGGCCGCAACCCGCCAGCAGGAAGTCGTGGCCGGCCAGCTCCAGGCCGCGCAGTCTGAGCTCAACTCGATCGAAAAAGAAGTCCGTTCGGGCGAGAAGGCCATCGCCGTCACCCGCAAGGATCTGGGGACGGTCGCCCGCGCCGAGTACCGCGGAGACACGCTCCCGAGCACGTGGGACCTCATGGTCGGCTCGCGGTCCTCAGAGGACTTCTACAACTCGGTTTCGGCCACTCGCGCCGCATTCCGCAAGCAGACCGCGGCGCTCCAGAAGGTCCAGCAGAAGACGGCGACGGCGCGAAATCGCCAGGCCCGCCAGAGCGCCGTGCGCAAGAGAGTCGCCCAGCTGAAGTCGGAGGCGGACGCGCTCGTGGCTGACAAGGCGAGCAAGCAGGCCGCCGCGGAGTCGAAGGCCAAGCAGCTGTCTGCCCTTAAAACGACGTACACCACGCAGTCCCAGCAGCTGGAGGCTCAAAAGGGCCAGTTCCAGGCCTCGATCCAAGAGGTCAACACCGCCCGCGACGCCACGGCGTCTCAGATCGCCGCGATCGACGCCGAGAACCGCCGCAAGGCGCAGGCCGCCGCTGCCGCGGCTCAGGCCGAGGCCAGGAAGAACAGCGCAAAGAACGCCCCCGCGGCGCCCGCGCAGCCCCAGCAGCCTGCGGGCGGCGGGGGAGGCGCGGGCCAGTCCGTCGTCGGCGGAGGCTTCCTCATTCCCGTCATTCCGCGGCCTCTTCAGGTGACCTCGCCTTTCGGCATGCGCTACTACCCCTTCGGCGGGTACTACATGCACAACGGCGTCGACCTCAGATCTCGCTGCGGCCAGGCGCAGGTCGCGGCGGGCGACGGAGTCGTCGCAAAGACGGTTCCCGCCCCCGGCAACTCCACGCACGGAAATCAGGTGTTTCTCAACCTCGGAGTCGTCAACGGGCATTCGTGGGTGGTCGTGACGAACCACATGTCCGGCTTCGCCGTCTCCGCCGGCCAGACGGTCAAAAAGGGCCAGCTCATCGGGTGGACCGGCCAGACCGGCCAGGTCACCGGATGCCACGTCCACATGGAGGTGTGGCGCGACGGAAAGGTTGTCAACCCGATGTCGCTTCCCGGTTTCTGACGGTTTCGCCGTTCGGCCGAATCCCCGCGCCGCTGGCCAGACGCCGGCGAAGGCGGTAGGATGGACGCCTTGTCGCCAGGGCTAGCGAAGGAGGATCCCGTGGCTAAGAAGAAAGACGGGAAGCCGACGGCGGCCCAGAAGGCGAAGGCGCAAGCCGACGCAAAGCAGGTGATCGCGCGCAACAAGAAGGCGCGGCACGAGTATTCCATCCTTGACACTTACGAGGCGGGAATGTCGCTGACAGGCACCGAGGTCAAGGCACTTCGGCTGGGGCGCGCCTCGCTCGTCGATGCCTGGGTCGAAATCGACCGCTACGGCGAGGCTTGGCTTCACGGCGCGAACATCCCGGTCTACGCGATGGGGACGTGGACGAATCACGCGCCCACCCGCAAGCGCAAGCTTCTGCTCCACAAACAGGAGATCGGCAAGCTCATGCAGAAGGTTCAGTCAAAGGGGCTGACCGTCGTTCCGCTCGAGCTCTATTTCCTGCGCGGGAGGGCGAAGGTCGAGATCGCTTTGGCCGAGGGCAAGCAGGAGTGGGACAAGCGCGAGACCATTCGACGTCGCGACGCCGACAGGTACGCGGAGCGCGCGATGGCCGCCGCCCGCCGCCGTTCGCGGTGAAGATTTAGAAGATGGGTCGCTAGCGATTCGCTTCCCTGGCGCAGCTTGCCCGCCTGCCTCGGTGTCGTTCGCGTCGCCTGCAAAGGTGCCGCACAAACTTGCCTCCAATGTAAGCGATAAGAAGCCTGACAGACCATCGTTTCAGTTGAACTTCCTGCGATAGTTTTAGATCTCTTCAGTTTTAGTTCTCTTTCAACATTTCAGCTGAGCTGCTTAGTGCATACAACTGGCCGTGATAGAGCTTCGGTGAGGCCTCTTGCTCCTTTAAGTGCAGTACCGCAAATGGCCGGGGCCTGCGTGCCGAGCGAAAGGACCGGTTGAATCTGACGTGCAGTTGCCCTCCAAAAACAAAACTCCGACATTGCGTAAGCCATTTCGAAGCAACTGTTTGAGGAGAAAGGAAGTGTAGCGCTCTAGAAAGTCACAGCATCGTTGACCAGCGGACATAAACTAAAGAATGTAGACGTTCGCAAAACCTAACTTCTGCTTTTCCGGCTACACGATGTATTCTGATTTGTTGCCGGAATCGTAGAGGGAAGAATCGTGACGGAAACGAGGAGGTTTCTGTGACGCGAACGATGACGCTCGCCATGCTGCGCGTTGGTCAACGTCTGCGCGGTTTGCTGCCGGACCGCACGGTCACGTTGCTTGCCGTCGACCCGATCGACGCCGAGCTGGTTGAGATCTACTACCGTGATGACTCGGGCCGTTCTGGCGCACGGACAGTCAGCAAAGCAGAGGCTGCACGCTTTGAGATCGCAACTGCCGCCGATTCGGCTCCCGTATATGATGCGGATGCGGACGAATTCCGTCTTGCCGCGGAAGCGCTGCGCATCAAGTACGCTGCTCTCTACGATCCGATGGCTGCGGTCAACAGTTCTGACGTCGATCCTTTGCCCCACCAAATCCGGGCTGTTTATGAGGAAATGCTGCCTCGCATCCCGCTGCGTTTCCTGTTGGCGGACGACCCCGGTGCAGGCAAGACGGTCATGGCGGGACTCTACCTCAAAGAGCTCATCCTGCGTTCGGACTGCGAACGGGCGATTGTCGTCGCCCCGGGCGGGTTGGTCGAACAGTGGAGCGAGGAGCTGGCTGCCAAGTTCGACCTGCGCTTCGAAACCTTTGACTACCGCATGGTCGATATTGCTCAGGGCGCGAATGTTTTCGCCGATCATCCCTTCCTCATCGCGCGCATGGACCAACTTGCCCGGAACGAAGGGCTCATGGAGCAACTCAGCGAGGTGGCGTGGGACGTCGCCGTCGTCGACGAGGCACATCGAATGTCCGCCCACTATTCCTCCTGGGCGGGCGAAGTTGACGAAACCAAACGGTTTCGGCTTGGGCGTCTGCTTTCCCAAACAGCGCACAACTTCCTGCTCATGACGGCGACCCCTCATGCGGGCAAGGAGGAGGATTTCCAGCTGTTCATGTCGCTGTTGGATCGTGACCGCTTCGAAGGCCCATACCGACAAGGAATCCACCGCACCGACACACGCGGGCTCATGCGCCGCATGGTCAAGGAGGACCTTCTCACCTTCGAAGGAAAGCCTCTGTTTCCCGAACGCAAGGCTTACACGGTGGCTTATGAGCTGAGCTCGGCGGAACGCGAACTCTATGAAATGGTCACCGACTACGTGCGCAAGGAGATGGGGCGGGCCGAGCGTATCGCTAGAGCAGGCGACAAGAAGCGCGGCAACAATGTCGGATTCGCCCTGACCGTTCTCCAGCGTCGCCTGGCGTCCAGCCCCGCAGCGATCGTCAAGTCTCTCGAACGGCGCCGAGCAAGGCTCGATTCTCGCCTGAAGGAAATGCGGCTTGTGGCTGGCAAGACGCATCCTCAGGCCCCCTTCAGGACGTTAGGGGCTGAGGACTTCTATGACGTCGATAGTCCGCAGGGCCTGTATGACGTGGACTTTCGGCGTTTGGACGAGGATCCGCTGGAAAGCGAGAGCTCTTGGTTCGAACGGAAAGTGGATGAGGTCGTCGATCTGGCGACGGCGGCCCAGACGATACCCGAGCTTCGAGCGGAGATCGCCATTCTCGACGATCTTGTTCTGGCGGCGCGGCGTGTGCGCGAGCAAGGAGAGGACCGCAAATGGGTGCAGCTGCGGACAATTCTCGACGAGCAGCTTCTCGCCCGCAGCGGTTCCGACGAGGCACGCAAGATCATAGTTTTCACTGAGCACCGCGACACCCTCGATTATTTGGCAGACAAGATCGCCACTCAGTTTGGGCGGGCCGATTCCATTGTGACGATCCATGGGGGCACCAGCCGCGAAGATCGGAAGATTGCCCGCGAACGTTTCGCCCATGATCCCAACACGGTGGTGCTGCTCGCTACAGACGCCGCAGGCGAGGGCATGAATCTTCAACGTGCGCATCTGATGGTCAACTATGACCTGCCGTGGAATCCCAATCGCATAGAGCAGCGTTTCGGCCGCATTCACCGAATAGGTCAGCGGGAAGTGTGCCACCTGTGGAACATGGTTGCCAAGGGCACGCGCGAAGGTGATGTGTTCACGCGCCTGCTAGAGAAGGTCGACCAGATGTCGATCGCCTATAACGGCAATCTTTTCAACGTTCTTGGCGATGGCAACGCCTTCGATGAACGATCCCTGCGCGATCTGCTCATTGAGGCGATCCGCTACGGCGACGAGCCGCGAGTCAGAGCCAAGCTCGACCGAGTCATCGACGCGGGGGTCGCCGAGGGTCTCCGCGGGATGCTAGCCGAGCGAGCGCTCCACCCCGAAATGTTCAGCTCTCTCGATCTCGCAGAGGTTCGTGACCGCATGGAGCTGGCCCGCGAACGTCGCCTTCAGCCCGGCTACGTGGCCGCGTTCTTTGTGTCGGCCTTCGAGCGCCTTGGCGGGCAGATTCGACGGCGGGAGGAGGGCCGGTATGAGATCACCCGTGTTCCGCCGCGAGTGATCGATATGGCCAGGCGCCTCAACCGGTTGGCTCCCGTTGCCGAGCGTTACGAGCGGGTGACTTTCGACGTTGCGCGTATGCGCCCGGATGGATTCGCCGAGGCGTCTCTTATCGCTCCCGGGCATCCGCTGCTGCATGCCGTCATCGAGGCAACCATCGACGATGCGGGGTCCGCCTTGACGCGGGGAACCGTGTTCGTCGACCGTCGGGAAAAGCAGAGTGCGGCGCCGATGTTGATGTTCGACGTCGAACAGCGCATCGAGAACTCGGCAGCGGTGACGGTTTCGCGGCACTTCGACTATCCGCTCCTTGAACAAGACGGCAATGTCACCGGTTCCCCTACGCCGTCGTACTTGGACTACGACAGGCCCACGGCGGCCGAGGCTGACGCGCTTGCCACGTTCGTTCGAGACGAGTGGTTTCGACAGAACCATGAAAAGAGGGTGCGCGCGTGGGCCTACCGCGAAGGGCTCAAGCCCCGTATGGAAGAGATCACGGCCCGACTCACCGCCGACGTGGCACGCACCCGCGCTCAGGTGGAGAATCGGCTTCTAGCCGAGATCAACCATTGGGACGGCGAGTACAACCGGCTCGAAGCCTTGGAGCGGGGAGGCGCCTTCGGCAGAATTCGAGCCGAGGCGGCCTCGGCTAAAGTTCACGAACTCGACGAGCGCCTGAACCGCAGGCTCGACGAGCTCGCCAAAGCCACGGAATTAGCCGCTGTGCCAGCGGTGATCCGCGGAATCGCGCTCGTCATCCCCGCCGATCTCATTGACGCGACCAGTGACGGCGAGGAAGAGCAGTCAGCATTCGCCTGCGAGACGGCAGTCGTCGAACGCCGGGCTGTCGACGCAGTGCTGATCGCCGAGAGAGCTCTGGGCCGGGATCCTGTCGAGATGCCGCGAAACAATCCGGGCTATGACGTCCGGTCAGCCGATGGCACAGGACGCATCTATTACATCGAGGTTAAAGGCAGGATAGCGGGCTCCACGACGTTCACGGTCACGGCGAATGAGGTTTCGTTCGCCCAAACACAAGGGGACAGGCACCGTCTCGCCCTCGTGGAAGTGTCGCCCGACGGCGCTAAAAACGACGGCTTGCGGTATGTCACCGATGCCTTCGGACATATTGAGCCCTCCGCGACTACCCGTTCATACAACGAAGTATGGCGGGACTATTGGCAACGAGGAGGTCCGCCAAACTAACCCCAACCTCGCCATCCACACGCTCCATTCATCCTTCTCAGAGTCTCACCACTCGCTTCTCACCACTCGCTTCTCACCACTCAAAATCTCACCACCTAACTCACCAATAACTCACCAAGAAAGAGAAAAATGAATAGTGCACCAAAGAGGAAGCTTATCGAAACGTCTCTCCCTTTGGAGGCGATCAATGACGCCTCTGTCCGGGAAAAGTCGATTCGCCACGGTCATCCCTCCACACTTCACCTGTACTGGTCGCGCAAGCCTCTGGCGACGGCACGCGCCGTCCTCTTCGCCCAACTTGTGGACGATCCCGCGTCGCGGCCCGAGGAGTTTCCCACCGCCCAGGCGCAGGACGCCGAGCGCGCCAGGCTCCACGAACTCATTGAAAAGCTTGTAAAGTGGGAGAACAGCAACGACGCCGAGCTCTTCAACCAAGCCCGTGAAGAAATCCGCAAGAGCAACGGGGGCGAGCTTCCCGCCGTTCTCGATCCCTTTGCCGGAGGCGGATCTATCCCGCTCGAAGCTCAACGCCTGGGCCTGGAAGCCCACGCCAGCGATCTCAACCCGCTTGCCATGCTCATCGACAAGGCTCTCATCGAAATACCGCCGAAATTCTTCTCTCGCCCGCCGGTTTATCCAGGCGCCGCGGAAGAAAGAACAGAGTGGGTTCGGGCCGAGGGCCTGGCCGCCGACGTCCGCGAATACGGCCGGTGGATTCGCGACGAAGCCGAGCGGCGCATCGGCCACCTTTACCCGAAGATCACAGCGCCCGGAGGAACAGAACACACCGTCATCGCTTGGAAATGGGCGCGGACGGTCCGCAGCCCCAATCCCGCCAACCCCATCGAAACGCCACTGGTCAATTCTTGGTGGCTGAGCAAAAAGAAAGGCAAGGAAGCCTGGGTGCGCGCCGCCGTCGAGAACGGAAAAATACGCTACGAAGTTGTACACAGCGCCGACGGGCCGATAGGCGACGACGATGGGACGGTTGGCAGGAAAGGAGCAATTTCATTAGTTGACGGGACTCCAATTGACTTCGCCTATATGCGTTCTGAAGCTTGTTCTGGCCAAATGGGTGCGCATCTCATTGCGGTGGTTGCCGAAAGTGATAAGGGCAGAGTCTATATTTCTCCTGATGCGCAACAAGAGAATATAGCCTTGGTCAATAGTCCAGATAATCTACCTGATTCGGCGCTGCCGCAGAAAGCTCTCGGATTCCGTGTTCAAGCCTACGGCTACACGCGATGGTCCGACTTGTTTACGAATCGGCAGCTCGTTGCGTTGACGACGTTGAGTGATCTCGTAGGGGAGGCGCGCGAGAAAGTTTTCGCCGATGCCCTTGCCGCAGGCATGCCGGAGGGTGAACGGTTGGAGAAGGGGGACACCGGTGCCGCCTCCTATGCCGACGCTGTCGCCACATACCTGGCTCTCGCCGTCAGCCGAACTACTGATTACTCAAATGCTAATGCAACATGGGATTCGACTCGAGATTCCGCAACACATATGTTCACTCGGCAAGCTATACCAATGATTTGGTCGTTTGTAGAAGTGAATCCTTTTTCAGATTCTTCTGGTAATTTTTTAGGGCAGTTGAGATGGATCGTCAAAGTGCTAAATAAGTTGCTGGTGAGTCCTCCGGGTTATGCCGATCAAGTAAGCGCGTCTGCGCGCAATTATGAGAGCCTCGTCGTCTCCACCGATCCGCCCTATTACGACAACATCGGCTACTCGGATCTGTCGGACTACTTCTACGTGTGGCTTCGCCGATGCCTCAAGAACATCCATCCGAGCGTCGTCGGAACGATGCTCACACCTAAAACCGATGAACTTGTCGCCAACCCCTATCGCCACGACGGCAAGGAAGGCGCCCAAAAGTTCTTCGTCGAGGGATTCAATTCCGTTTTCCAGCGGATCAGAAGCGGCGCCAATCCCGATGTGCCGATGACCGTCTACTACGCCTACAAGCAGCAAGATTCCGGGAAAGAAGGAACCTCCTCGACAGGATGGCACACTCTGCTCGATGGCCTCATCGAAGCCGGATGGTCCATCACCGCCACGTGGCCCATGCGCAGTGAATTGACGAATCGGATGCTTTCGCAGGGCACGAACGCTCTGGCATCCTCCATCGTCCTCGCCTGCCGCCCGCGCCCCACCGATGCGCCGTCGATCAACCGGCGCGCTTTTGTCGCCACGCTCAAGGCCGAGCTTCCCGAAGCTCTGCGCACCCTCATGCAAGGCGCCGTCGCCCCGGTCGACCTGGCTCAGGCGGCGATCGGACCGGGCATCTCCGTTTTCTCCCGCTATTCGCGGGTGCGCGACGCCGATGGCACGACCATGTCCGTCAAGGACGCCCTGCGTCTGATCAATGCGACGCTCGATGAAGTGCTCGGCGAACAGGAGTCCGATTTCGATCCCGAAACCCGCTTCGCCGTCCGCTGGTACCGGCAGTACGGGTGGGACCTTGCGCTTTCTGGTGAAGCCGACCAACTCGCCCGCAGCAGCGACACGTCCTTTGCCGCTTTGGAACGCGGTGGCATCTTCGAAGCAAGAGGCGGAAAGGCTCGCCTTCTGTCGCCAGTGGAGCTCAGCGGGCACTGGAATCCGGAGACCGACGAACACGTAAGCATCTGGGAAACCACCGTTCGCCTATCCGGAGCGATGAGAGAACGCGGCGCCGATGACGTCTCCGAACTGCTCGCGGGCCTCCACGGCAGGGTGAGCGAGACTGCCGTGAAAGAACTCGGCTTTCTCCTCTTTCACGAGGCCGAAAAGAAGGATGACGCTCCCGACGCCCTCCTCTTCAACAGCCTCGTCACCGCTTGGGGAGACGTGAGCGAGCGCGCTCGCCGCATCGCCTCGCTGCCGCGTGCTGCCCAGCAAACCTTCGACCTGAACGAAGTGTGACAGAAGCAATGGACATCGCACTTCTGCCACCCCATCGCAGCTTTCCACAGCACTTTAGCCAGTGCCTCACCTCATCAACAGACAGCATCTTCTAGGAGAAACAAATCATGGGAATAAACAATCGCGACAGGGTGAGCAGGGCGTTTGACCTGCTCTCGGAGGGCCTGATCGACGTCGTCGATCCGGTCATGACCCGCGCCTTCGCAACGAACGCATGGACCGAAGTTTGGGCCAGCGAAGACGCCGCCAAACGCGGCGGCAAGTCATACATTATGGAGAAGGAGGACGTTCAAACCCAGCTTCGCGCGATCACCGAGAAAGGCCGCGAGTTCAGCGGCGTCCTTTCCCGAGCGCAGCAGAGCTTCGCCTCCGAACTGCGAGAAACCAGAAACCAGTGGGCGCACGGACACCAGTTCAGTTCGGATGACACCGCGCGCTTTGGACACCATCGAGCGGCTCCTCCGGGCAGTCGACGCCGTCGATTCCGCGGACGACGTGCGCAAATTGCGTCTCGACTTACAACGCACGGTGTACGAGGAACAGAAACGCAAGCAGGCCAAACGCGTGGAGCACATCGCCATCGAAGGCGACGGGATGAAACCCTGGCGCGAGGTCATCCGCCCCCACGAAGATGTGGCCCGCGGCGAATTTACCGCCTCCGAGTTCGCCGCCGACCTTCACACAGTTCACGCCGGTCTAGCCTCGGGAACGGAATACGCCGATCCCGTGGAGTTCTTCTCCCGCACCTACATCACCGACGGTCTGCGTGATCTCCTCACGCGTGCCCTCCGCCGCTTGACCGGTGACATGAACGCCAGCCCGGTGGTCAATCTGCAAACCAATTTCGGAGGCGGCAAAACGCATTCGATGCTCGCCCTCTACCACCTGTTCAGCGGCATCGAACGCGATCGGTTTCCCCAGGAGATTCAGGACCTCGTGGCCGAGGCAGGCAACCCTGAGCTCGAATCTTTGAGGGTCAAGCGAGTTGCCCTGGTCGGCACGGATCTTCAGGCGGGCTCTCCGCAGATCAAAGACGACGGCACCGAGGTGCGCACTCTGTGGGGTGAGCTCGCCTGGCAGCTTGGCGGACGCGAGGCCTATGCGATCGTGGCAGAAGCAGACGAGACCGGAACCAACCCGGGGGATGCCCTTCGCACACTCATCTCGCAATACTCGCCCACGCTCATCCTCATCGACGAATGGGTCGCCTACGCTCGTCAGCTCGTCACAGAGAGGGAGCTTCCCGCAGGCTCATTCGAAACCCAGTTTACCTTCGCTCAGTCGCTCACCGAGATCGTTCGCTCGATTCCCGGTGCGATGCTCGTCGTCTCGATACCGGCGTCGGACAGGGGAACGAAAGACTACGGATCGCAGATCGAGATCGGCGGAGAGAACGGCCGGCTCGCCCTCGAACGTCTCCAGAACGTGATCCGCCGTGTTGCCGACCAATGGCGTCCATCCAGCAAGGACGAGTCCTTCGAAATCGTGCGCCGGCGGCTCTTCCAACCTCCGGATGCAAACGGGCTTGCCGCGATTGCCGCAGTTGCTCGCAGCTTCACGAACATGTACCGCAAAAACTCAGGCCATTTTCCGCGCGCTGCGGCCAATCCCAACGACGACTACGAGCGGCGGATTCGCGCCTCATACCCGCTGCATCCCGAGCTGCTCGACAGGCTGTACGAGGATTGGTCTGCCCTCGAGCGCTTCCAGCGCACGCGCGGCGTACTCAAACTGGTTTCCTCGATCGTTCACGAACTGTGGGCATCCAACGACACGTCTCCGCTCATCCTTCCCGGCAACGTTCCCTTAGCCGCTGCTTCCGTCAACACTGACCTCACCCAGTACCTCGAGGACCGCTGGAAACCGATCATCGACTCGGACATCGACGGCGCCGACTCCACTGCTTCGCGCATCGACAAGGAAAAGACGAGCCTTGGCGCTCGTTTCATCACCCAACGTTTGGCGCGCACTATTTTTATGGGTGCGGCTCCCAGGACGTCACGCAAGGGCTTGGACAAGCAATACGTGTGGCTTGGAACCGCGATACCGGGGGATGCCTTGGGGAACTTCGCCATGGCGATCGAGCAATTGACCCAACGCTCAACCTACTTCTACGAGGAGCAAGGTCACTACTGGTTCGATACTCAGCCTTCGGTGACGAAGACGGCCAATGACCATGCCGAACGTCTGCGAGAGGACCCGGAGACGGTATGGAACGAAATCGTCGATCGCCTGCGTTCGCAGGAACGGAAACGGGGCGTTTTCGCAAGAGTGCACGCGGCTCCCGAGACGACCGCCGACATTCCCGACGTCGACGAGGCGCGGCTTGTGATCGTCCACCCGCGCCGTTCTCATCGCAAGCAGGAGGGAGAAAGCTCTCCTGCTCTCAAATGGGTCCGTGAAGCCGTCGAATCCAAGGGGACGAGCCAGCGCGTGCATCGAAACATGCTTGTATTTGCGGTGGCCGACGCCAATGAGCTGGAGCGCTTGGAATCCGCGACGCGCAGCTATCTGGGCTGGAAGAAAGTTCGGGACACCTCCGATGAGCTCAACCTGACGGCGCAGCAGAGGAAACAGGCAGAGGAATCGGTTACGCGCTGTGAACAGACAGTGGAGGACAGGCTAGGTTCGACGTATACGTGGACCGCGTACCCAGAACAGCCTGACCCGACTGGGCCATTTCGCATAACCGCTGACAGGGTGTCCGATTCAAGCGATGCCTCGGTGGCAGAGCGAATCGGCGTCAAGCTCGTGCGTGAAGACCAGATCGTCACTGAACTTGGCCCGTCTATACTCGGTGCCGTCTTCCACGAGGAACTGGCCACCCTATGGAAGGCGAAGGGCGAGATCGGTGTAGGGGAGCTGTGGGGTTATTTCACCCGCTACCCGTATATGCATAGGCTCGCCGGGCGTTCGGTGCTCGATCGTGCGATCGAAACGGCGGCCTCGGCCGTTCTGGTGGAAGAGGAGCGGTTCGCCATCGCCGCCGACCGCGACGAAAAGACCGGCCGCTACCGGGAACTCACTCTCCCGCCGTCGGCCAATGCGAGTGCACGCGTCACGGATCGCACCCTCCTCGTCGAATGGGAACGCGCCAAGGCCCAGCACGAGGCCGATCGTCTGCGAGCCCAGCAGGAATCCTCACAAGTCGCCTGGATCGCGGACAGTCCGAGCGATGGGGCCGCAGCCGACTTCGCGGCAGGCTACGTGCCGAGTTCAGCGGCGACGTCGGCCGCCCTCGTGTCTTCCCACCGCATCGATCGTCTTGACGTCGGCATCGATAAAGCGATTGTGACCGATCCCGATGCTTCCGCCGCAGAGAAGGTCCTTGCTCGCTTTTTCGGGTCGGTGAGAATCGACCCCGATCGCTATGTTCGCGACATCGGCAATGTCACCCGCGAAGTCATAGACTGGCTTGCGGGCGCTGGGGCAAAGCTCGACATAAGGATCGACATCCAGGCGACCAAACTTGAGGGCTTCGATGAATCCGAGGTGCGCACCATCGGCGAGAACGCCCGCACTCTTAAGTTCGACCCGGGTTTCGGTTTCGAAAAAGGGTGAACTTCGTGAGCTTCGGAAGGACGTGAACGGTAATGGGGCGAGGCAGAGTGTGAATGGTCTCGTATGGCCTGTCTCGCCCCTGTGCCCGCCGGAGTCCTCGCCCCTGTGCCCGCCGAGTACAGCTGCGGTGCTTGCAGGGCGTTGTGGTCCTCGCACCGTTTAGTAGACTTGAGCTAGTCGACCCCCGGCTAGGCCTCGAGCGTGTTTCCACGCAATGCCTAAATGTCCGGGTCCTGTATTCCAATGAGGTGTGACATGCGGTAGTTGAGTTTTGACGAACCGGTCTAGAAGTTCTGTCAAGAGGTTGACGGGCGTTGCGGATCTTGCAGGTCGCTCAATCCACCGCGCCGATCATGTATGAGGGCTGGCTTCACGCGATTTCTTGTACTCGTCTGCCCACTGGCTGAATTTGCTCTTTGCCTCATCGAGGCGCTGCGATCCGATGATCTCTAGTGCGGCCCTGTAGGCCGGATCGAAATTGTCGGTGGCGCTCCCGGAGGCCCCCGTCACCTTCCATCCCATAGTGGGGCCGCCAACTTTGGGATTCAATTCTCCGGGAATGTCTCGGAGAGCCTTGCACAGTTCCCCGGACTTTCGCGCGTCGACGGAAAAATCCTTCGCTTCGAACGTCGGCTTCTCGCCGTAGCTCGGGCCATGCGAAAACGACGCTTTGGCGCCGTCGGCGGAAAGCACGAGGGTCCATCGCGAAGAATACGGCGGGGGAGTCGAGCCGCTGTTCCAACTAATCGATCCGACGCACGGTTTTGTGACGTCGGTGTTTGAGGAGCCGTTGCCGCTCGATGACTTCGAATCCGGGTCAGGCGTCAATCCGCAAGCGGCGAGCAGCCCAAGAGCCGCTGAAATCGTCAGGAACTTCTTCATGGCTTCCACTTTCTGTTGTCGCAACTCAATCTGCTGACGCAACTCGATCTGCCGTGGCAACCTGACCGGTTGTCGCAACCCGATTCATGTTGTCGTCCTTCGATGAAGGAATCCTTCTCTTTCTAGCATACATCTCAACAGCCGCGTATGCCACCGCGAAGGGCCTCTGGTGAAATCGACGTCAGCGCTGTCCGCATCTAAACGACGCCCTTTGCGCTGAACGCCTTATTTCGATCAAAACGCTATTTTCATCGTTAAAACACCACTATCGCATTACAACGGCTCCAAGAGCGGCCGTAGGGCGGGTAAGAGGAGCGATGAAACTATTTGTATTCGCATGCTCACAGTACGCTTGCTTATGGGGTGAAAGCGGCTGCGCGTTAGAATCAAACCTATGGAAAACGCTGGTTTGGAAGGCGGCAGATGTTCTGCCTGAATTGCAACGCGGCTCTTCCGGGAAACGCCGGTGTCTGCGGCAGATGCGGGATGCCGGTCAACAATGCCTCGCCCAGTCACCCCTTCAGCCAGATCAACCAAGCGCCGTTCCCTTATCAGGACGTCCCGATGGGCCATCCCGGAGGCCCGGCATGTCGGCAAGATTTTCCCGGTTACTCGCAGGGTCCAACTTATCCGGGGCCGACAGACCCTCCTGGACCGTCGACGGCGCAGGGAGGCCCCGCCCTCCCTTACGGCCCGGTTCAGCCTTTTCCTTCGCACCAGGGCCCTATGCACCGGGGCCCATTCCCACGGGAGGCGACGCCTCACGGCGACTCTGGCTTTCAGCCGGATCCGAGCGGAGGCCATTCCTCTGCGCCCCAGTCCGACCTCGGTCGCTTTCAGCCCAGGCTTGGCTTCGGCCCAGCTCCGCAGCAGCCCGATCCCGGCTTCGCCCAATCCCGGCCGGACTTTAGGCCGGGCGTGCCGCACTCTCAGCATTCTTTCGACCCCGCCCATTCCAGGCCGGAATTTGGCTCCGGGCAGCCTCCGTCCGATTTTGACTCCGCGCAGCCCCGGCGTGACTTTACCACTGCGCCCCGGCGTGACTTTGCCGCTGCGCAGCCTTCGTCCGATTTCGGCACTGCTTCATCGCAGTCCGCCGCCCATCACGCTTCTTCTGCGCCGCAATTCGGCAGCCGTCCGGCCGCTCCCTTCGACGCCTACCTCAGGAGGGTGTCGTCGCGTCTTCAGACGCCGTTCGCCTACTTGCCGGAGCTCTCGAGCTATTTGATGGTGACGGAACGCCTGTCGGCGGCGTTGGCCAATATGCACCAGTTCTTCTTCCTCACCCAGAACGACGCCTGCAACTGCGCGCTGATGCATCAGTTCACGAGTGCCTGCGTCTCCTGGGCCCTCCACAATTACCAGGGTGCGCCGCGGGGCATGATGAAAGGCGTGGTCGTCTATCCCGTGATGTGCCAGACCGTCGCCAGCCCCGAAGTGATCGCCTTCGCCAAGCAAAAGCCGGAGACACACTACTCGGCTTTCACTCTGGCTTGCTCGATGGAGCTGTCGACGGGACGAATTGAGTGGCTGGAGAAAACGCCGGTCTACGGGCTGGCCATGTGGAATGGAGTCAAGAAGGTCGCCGAATTGGCGCTGACGTAGCCGCTTCGGACGTATACGGAAGTTCAACCGTTCAGCGGGTACGATTGCGTTTCTCATTGAACATAGTGGCGTCTCGCACCATGTGGCAATGTCGTGGTTGAGTTTCGACGAGCAAGTCGAGAAACTGACGAGAGCCGGTCTGCAAGTCAGCGACAAAGCCGAGCTGCATCGTTTCCTGTCTCGTGTCAATTACTTTCGTTTTCTACCGATTCTTTGGCGTCCCTTCTGAGGGGCAGTCTGGTTCAGCTGTCTCGACGATTCCGGCTGCTTCCTATGCTCGTCCTTCTGCCTTGGGCGTTCGTTTTCGTTGGCATTCTCGAGAACCGTGCACGACGTCGCGCTTTTGCGCCCGCCGACGGCGATCGCTAGCAACTTCTTTACTGTCGAATGCCACATGGTCCCGGCTTTGGTCTGATGCGATAATCTACTACAATCGTCTTGTTCCAACAATAGCTTAAGGTGAAACATGTTCTGTGCAAATTGCAACACAGCCCTTCCGAACGACGCGAGTATTTGCGGCAACTGCGGAATGCCCGTCAATCGCGCCTACTCTATGCAGAGCAGCGTCGTTTCCGGTCCTCAATCGCCGATGCAGCAGCCGGGGGCGATTCAAGCTCCGCCCGTCATGCAGCAGCCCCAGCCCGTCATGCAGCAGCCTCAGCAGCCGATGCCGCAGGCTCCGGCTTCCGATACGCCGTTCGGCGCGTATCTTGGAAAGGTGTCAGCGCGTCTTCAGGCGCCGCCGACCTACATACCTGAGCTTTCGAGCTATCTCATGGTGAACAAGCGCTTTTCCGGGGCGTTGGCCAACATCCATCAGTTCTTTTTCCTCACCCAAAACGACGCCTGCAACGGGGCGATGATGCAGCAGTTCACAGAAGGTTGCGTTTCCTTTGCGCTCAACAATTACAAGGGCGCACCTCGAGGCCTGCAGAAGGGCGTTGGAATCTACCCGGTAATGTGCCAGACGGCGCCGAACCCCGAAGTCATTTCTTATACGAAGCGCAAGCCAGACGCTCATTTTTCCGCCTTCGCGCTGCCGTGCTCCGTGAATCTATCTACGGGAGGGCTCGAGTACCTCGACAAGACGCCCGTGTGGGGGATGGCAATGTGGCGCGGAATCAAGAACGTGGCCAAGAAAACGTTGCAATACTGACGTCAAAGACGGCAATCTGTCAGGCTCCTCGAACGGGGCGGATCGCCGTCAAGCGGACGTCCCCGCATACCCCTCACAGCATGGCGCCGCCCTGCTTAGAGGACTCAGCGGGCGCCGCCCTGCTTGGAGGAATTGCCCTGCTTGGAGGCGTCGCCTTGTCCGGGGGCTTTCCTCTTCGCAAGCGACCTCTCGAAGCCCGCAGACTTCAACTTGTCCCGGAGCGCCGCGGCGTACTGGCGGTATCCCGCGGCATTTGGGTGATACCAGCCGATGAAGTTGCCGATCGCGAAGTAATTTATCGGATGGATCCACAGATCGTCGCCGTCGTCCTTGCTTCGATCGGCGTGCGGCTGGTGCCCTTCGAAACGATCGGCGACATCGCTGACGAACACCGTCTGTCCGGGATGGGATGCGTTGTCCGCTTTGACGATCTCGGCCATCTTTTTGTTGCCCTCCCGGCTCAGCGCCCGGATTTCGTCGCTGACATGCACCGTGGCGCCCGAACTGTCGCGCAGCGTGAAGGAATCGTCGCGGACGAGCATGGGGTAGGCCATGACCGCGATCGTGGCGTCCGAGCGCAGGCCGCGTTGACGGAGAGCGCTGAAAATGCGCCGGTACTTGCCTTCGATGCCGTCAAGGGACTGCCTGGCTTCAGCGATGCTGTTCCGACACTCATCCGCCTGGCTCTTAGACATGAGGCACGTTTTGAGAAGGCCGCCGAAGCCCATGTCGTTGCCTCCAATCGTCATGACGACGAGGTCTGTGCCGCTCGAAACGCCGTCCGCCTGCGGCCCGTTGATCACCGCACTGCCGAGCACGGCGCTTTTCTGACTCATCGTGACCTGCTCGATTCGCGAGTTTGCGCACGAGACGTCGCGAACCTCGACGTCGGCGCCTCGTTTGCGAAGGCTCCCCGCATAGAGATTTCCCGTGCTGTTCGGGCTTCGGAAGCACCTTCCGTCCGAATAGGAGCCGCCGCCGACGCCCGAGGAGTACGAGTCGCCCATGATGGTGATGGAGAGTTTGGCGCCTTTGAGGTTGTTGAGATCCTTTCGAGACGAGACCGACGACGGCGATTGCCCCGAAGCCCCGCGAGCGTTGGAGGCCCCGCGGGCCTTAGCCGAAGCAGACGGGCGAGACGTTCCCCGAGCGGCTGCGTTCTCTTTAGACGTCGAGGCCGCTTGGGGTTCAGAGGCGGAAGGGGCGTTGCAGCCGATCATTCCGCCTATTGCAAAAGCAGCCAGTCCCGCAAGGGTCAGTCTTTTGCGCGTCGAGCTCTTGCGCGTCGAGCTCTTGCGTGCCGAGCTCTTGCGTGCCGAGCTTTTCTTCATCGCATGTCCCTCTCGTTCTTGCATCCTATATTCATTGTCCTCGTTCTATTCTCGACTGTCCGCGACGCTCGTCTCTTTTCGCCGCCCGCAATCCTATGTCGGCGGTCACGCGTGCATGCCGCCGGTGTGCGCGAACGGCGAATTGCCCCTGGAATTTCGCGAGGAATCGATATAGAATGGCTGAGCCTCAACAGAGGCGTGTTCAGTGAGAACAGAATACGGGGATGATCGGTTTCGACGGCGACTGTGCGCCGAAGGGAAGCGGGTCGAGGATGTAGAGTCATCTCGTTAACGATTCTCTGCAAACCAATAGGTGCCAAGAACAAGAGCACCGATTTCGCCCTCGCCGCCTGAGCGAGCTCCGAAATCCGTCAGCCTAGGAGTGCTTTCCTCTTAGAACCTGGCGTCGACTTTGAAAGCCACTGCCGAGCGGGTATGCAGCGGGCCCGCTCGGAACTCTTACGCTGCTAGGTCTGTCAGCGACTTGTTCGCGTGAGCGCTGGGGCCGAAAACAACGCATTGCGAACTGCACCCGGAGAATACTTGGGCAAGCATCGTCGGACGCGGGTTCAATTCCCGCCATCTCCACACTTGAGGCCCTGCGACGTCGTTTTTGCCGTCGTAGGGCCTTTTCTATGTCGTTTCGGCGTTGCAGGGTCTTTTATGTCTGTCTGCAAGGTTCAGCGTCCGTTTGCCGGATCGGCGTCGTTCCGCGAGCTTAAGCTTCCTTTTCCGGGCTTTCGCCTGGCGGGGAAGGGCGGAATCCGGACAGGCTTCCCCTTCCCTCAGGTCGCCTGAGCTCTCGCCTGGCGGGGGCTCGCATCGCGGAAGGCCGTCGTCGCAGGCGCATGAAGCGGGGCGGCAAAACAGGAGGCAGCCCCCGGATCCCAACGCGCGATCCGGGGGCTGCCTCCGAGAGCTGTTTCGACGGGGATTATCGTGGGTTACCGAAGCGAAGTCAGCCTAGCTCCTCGACCTCGGATCCCGTCGGGGCCTCATCGGTTTCGGCTTTGGACGCCGGCCTGGCTTCAGTTGCCGAATCGGCGTCGGCCATGCGCATCGACCCAGCTTCGGGTACGGGCGCCGACCCCGCTTCAGGCTTGGGCGTTGACCCTGCTTCGGGTGCGGGCGCCGACCCCGCTTTAGGCTTGGGCGTTGATCCTGCTTCGGGTGCCGCTTCGGGCTTGGCTTTGGACGCCGGCCCGGACTTCTTTGCCGGCTCCGCCTGGGTTTTCGCCTCGGCGGCAATGGGAGTCTTTGGCGTGATCGCGCGGCCCTTTTGCTTGTGGACCTTGCTCTTCTTCGGCGCCGCGGCGTCGTCTCTCTTCGTCGAATGCTTCGCGGCGGGGGAGGGCGCGCCCCTGCGCGGACCCTCGAAATCGGGGCGGCCGGTGCCGTGATCGACCGTTGGGCGTCCGAGCCCCTTCGCGAGGAGGGAGGAACGCCCGGCTTGGAAGTCTGCGAGAACGTCCCGAACGCCGATCGCGCTCGCCTGGGGAGGCCGGTGGATGACGTCGAGAACCGACAGGAGCGTGGAGACGAGCACTCCGGCGTTGCGATAGACGAGGTAGCGGCTGGTCCACTCCGGCCGGAACTTCTCTTTGTAGGAGCGCAGGCCCTTGAAGTTGTACGCGCGGTTGCCGAAGTCGTAGATGTAGCGCACGACTTTCTGTTTGCTTCCCGAATAGACGGCTCGCCCGGTGTTCGACAGCGGCGCCATTCCGAGGTTGTAGTACTCGTACCCGGCGTCGCGCGCCCATTCGATGAGGGAAATGAAGATTCCGTCCATCGTGCCTCCGGGCGCGTCCGGACGAATGCGCATGAGATCGATAGACGCGACGTTCGGGCTGGCCGGCATGATTGAGGCGAAACCCTCGATCCGTTTCTCGTTGCGCACGACGGCGATGGGGGCTCGCCCAAGATAGGCCGGATCGAAGCGTCCTAGCGAGAATCCCATCTCTTCGCGTTTGCCGATCCAGGCGTCGGAGACGAATCGAACTTCTTCGAGGAACTCTTGCGTGAATGGAGGTTCGATGAGCTCGAAATGAGTTCCCTTTTCCTCCATGCGGTTGCGCATGCGCCGGAAGATTTTGCCCTTGTTTCCGACGTTCGAATAGGTTCCCAAATTGAGCATCGCGTCTTCGCCGATCTTCACGAAGGTGAAGCCCTGATCGGCGCACGTGGCCAGGTACTTCGCCGAAAGCTCGTAGATCGCGACGTTCATTCGGTGCTCTTCCGCCAATCGGACGAACTCGTCGATGGCCGCCTCAAAGGACTTCTCGTTGCCGATTGGATCGCCCAAAATGATGAGATTGTTGCGATGAGGGCGGTACAGGAGTGCGACGTCGCCCTTGGAGGAATAGAAGACGTGCTTGTCTCCGAGGAAAAAGAGATGCGAGTACTCGTTGCCGCCGTACTTGGCCAAAAACTCCTCGTAGCGGGCCACGTCTTCTTCCGTCGGCGGGGTGAATTCCAGGCGTCCCCCCCTGGAAAAGAGAATCGCCAGGGTCAGGATGACGCACAGGGCGCCGTAGAAGAAGGTGTGCCTCAGGGCCGTGCCGTGGTCCGGGAAGGGCCGCTCAATCTGGTGGTCGTGGTAGAGCCGCCACAGAAAGATCCCCAGCGGAATGCCCACGATCGTCAGAGCGGAGACGACGAAACCCCTGACCGTGAGCTTCAGGGGCGCTCGGTTGAAGGCGTTGCGCACCGAGAAGAGGATTGTGGAGAGCACCAAAAGGATAAGCGCCTCTTCCCAATCGAGGCCCTTTGCGATGGATGTGGCCGCCCCCGCCACCATGATCGTTAGGGAGATTCCCCAGATTCTGGCGACTCGGGCGCGAATGCCCCGGGAAAGGATGATGAGCATGATCCCGATGAGCAGCGTCGTCATTCGCGACGCCTCAATGACGCCGTGGGGGACGATGTTGTTGAGTATGTCGAATCGTTTCGAAATGGCCGGGCTGAAAACCGAGATGATGAGGACGACGCCGGCGAGGAGCATCCCGATCCACAGGACGGTCACGAGGGTGTCCTCGCGCCTGCGCTTGTCTCCCAAACCGATCTTCGGCGCCAGCAGCTCGCTCGCACCGTAGAGGCTGGCGAGAATCCAGGGAATTGCGTAATAGCAAACGCGATAGACGATGATCGCCAGAAGAAGGCGCGTGGTGTCGTATCCGACGCCTTTGAAAAGGGTCGCCACCGTCAGATCGAAGGTTCCCAGCCCGCCCGGGATGAAGGATATGAGGCCCACCAGGGTGCCCGTCGAGTAAACGAACAGGGAAAGCCACAGATCCGCTTCGGGAATGAAGAGGAGAACGCACGCCCAGAAATACACGCCGGCGATGACCCAGTCGAAGAGCGAGGCGAAGGTCATCTCCGTTTTCTGCTTGAAGTTTTGCAGTGCGAAGGGGGAACGGCTCAAGTCGATTTTGCCGATTTTGAGTTTCCCGCCCCAGAAGTAGAGCGGGATATAGAGGCTCATGACGAGCGGGACGATCCACAGGCCCCCGCGGTCGTATTTGATCGCAAAGGGAAGCGTGGCGACGAGCATGACGAACAGGCCGATGAGGTTGGACGCCCACACCGCCAGGGTGATCTTCAGCGCCGTGTCTTTGTCTGCGCCCGCCTTCGCGTAGTACTTTGCGCGAATCGTCCCTCCGGTCAAGCCTCCCAATCCCGCGAAGTTGTTGAAGGCCTGGGCCACCCACCCGATTTTCAGGGAGGTCCGAATCGGTATCTTCACACCGAAATGACGCGAGGCGAAGATGTCGTAGGCGCCCGTCGCCGTGAAGGCCAGAGTCCCGCCGACGACGATCGCAAGCAGGGTGGGGCGCGGAACCTCGGTGAAAAGCTCGGCCATGTTGGGGCCCGAGATCGTTTCGAATTCGCCGCGGGCAACGAGGAAAACGCCGATCGCCATAAGCGTGTAGAACGTGTACCTCGCTACGCGCGGATGCGCTTTGACAACGTCAACGATCTTCTTCATACGGCCTTTCCGTCCGTCTACACTCGAGTTTTCCGTTTTTCGGCGCCCGAGTCTTGCATCTGTCGTCGCCCGAGGGCTGTGGGCGGGCACGCCGCCCACAAGGCCAATGCCGCCCAAAAAGCCAATGCTACCCGAGAGCGCCGAGTACGCCATTCGATTTGGGCTCGCACCGACGGGCTTGGCGTCTGCCGTGCCTGTGGTGGAGGCGGGGCGCTCGGCGGTGGCCTTGGCGCCCGTGGTCTTGGTGTCTGTGCCCGTAGCGGCTTTGGCGCCCGTGGTGGCTTCCGTGTGTTTCAAACTCAAACGAGGCGGCTTCGACGGGTGACGGAAATCGCGCCTGTTGCCGCTGCCGGATTGCGTCCCGCGGTTGCTGGGTTGCGTGCTGCGGTCGGCGTCGGACGGCGTTCGATTAAGCCTGCGTTCGTTAGCAGGCCGCGTTCGGGTAGGTGACGGTTCCAATCCTTCGCTCGCTTGTCATCGCTCTGCGCATCTGGGTTATGGCTCTGCTTACTATGACGGCAGATCCTGGGAGCTTTCTGATGGTTGTGCTGCGATCGGCAGTCGATGAGGACGGCTGCGTTGAGAGCGGCTGCGTTGAGATTGGCTGTATTGCGAGCGGCTGCGTTGAGAGCTGCCGTGTTGCACTCGGCGCAAAAATACGGTGATCCGGCACGCCCAATTTCGGTTCGGCGTCGTCGGAGTTCGACGTCGTCGGGCGGACGCGGCGGACGGACTGCGACCGCTTTGCCGGCGTCGTCCTTTCCTTTGTTGAGAATGCTGCACAGCGTTGGAGGTCCTCCTGGGAGCGGGGCGCTAGCACGTTGTGTGGAGTTTGGCCAATAGCGTGATCGCGGGTCTGTAGGAGCCCAAATGCCTTGCAATTACTCATACCGTAGATGGACTTTGAGGCCTAAAAGTTACGCATCTCACTTAAAACGCGCCACTTAATGCCCGAATTTACGCCAGTTTGCCGTGAAATCCGCTAGATTACTGAAGTAGTGGCCCATCCGGGCCCTTCACTTCAACGAAAGGTATGGGTATGTCCATCAACCGTACTGAACTTATTGCCAAAATTGCCGAGAAGGCGAATCTGTCGAAGACGGACGCCGACAAGGCCGTTGCCGCGCTCCAGGACGTCTTGGTCGATTCGCTCTCGAAGGGCGAGGCGGTCAAGATTACGGGCCTTCTGGCTGTGGAGCGCACCGAGCGCGCCGCCCGCAAGGGACGCAACCCCCGCACCGGCGAGGAAATTCAGATTCCGGCAGGTTACGGCGTCAAGCTGACCGCCGGCTCGGCCCTGAAGAAGGCCGTGACGGAAGAATGATCGCGGGCTAGGCTTGCGGTCTCGCAGGCTGGACTTGCGATCCCGCGAGTTTGGGTCGCAGTCTCATAGCTTGGCTTGCGATCCCGCGAGCTCGGGTTGTAAAGCCGATTTTTCCACCGCGAGTAGAGGCCTCGAGCGTCGGCTGGCGATCTTGCGCGTTGATTGAGAATGCCGTCGGCGTAGAGGCCGTTGCCACGAAACCATTGACGTGGCCGTGAATAAAAGCCGCCGTTGAGCGGCATTGCTCTGAAAGGAGCCAATGGGGTCCGGGTCTGGTCCGGGCCCCATTTTAATTTTGGGGGCCTTTTGTCGGCGGGTTTTGGTTTGGGGGCGGGGCGGGGCGCCTGCTTGGGCGGTGCTCGGGGCGGTCGCTGATTAATTTCTTCCTAAAGTTCAACTTTTACTTTATATTTAGCGGAAAATCGTTCGAACAAAAACTTGACATCGTCTCTGTTCTATTCTAGAATAGAGACGAAAGATGAAAGCCTGAGACAGAAGGAGGCTGCTGGCATGAACGCCGACGTCGGCATTCTTGGCGTTGCGCCCGCTCGGGGCGGAGCGCCTGCGCCTGCCTTCGGCCTGCGCGATGGAAGAAGGGGTCGCGTCTCGGTTGTCGAAGAGGGGCGAGGATTTGCCGAGTGCCTTGCGGGGTTGGAAGCGCTTGTCTCTGAACTGGGGGAGAAGGACGCTTCCGGATTGCCCGACGGGCAACTTCTGTCGGGTGCGCAGGCGCTGGCCAAACTCGCCTCTCGCTTAAGCGCTGTGCGCGGACAGATGCTCGTTGCCATCGACGAGAGGCGCAGCTGGCGATCTTCGGGGATGCGTACGCTCATTCAATGGAACGAGAGGTCGTCTGGCCAGTCGCCGAAGGCCGCCACGAGGGAAATCAAGCGAGCCCGCGCTTTGGAAGAGGATTTGCCCGTCCTGTCGAGAGCGCTTAAATCCGGCGAGATTTTTGCTGAGCACGTCGACGTCGTCCGCAAGGTCTTTTCCACTCCGCCCCTGAAGGAGGCCGTGAACGACGAAGGAGTTCAAAAGGAATTCGTTTCCTGGGCGAAACAATGCGGAACCCGGGAATTCGAGCGGCGGGTCAGGGCCCGTGCCTTGAGGAACGATCCAGCTTTGGGCGTCAAGCTTGAAAAGTCGGAGGCGAAAGACGAGCGGGTCGCTTTCGCTCCCGAGGGGTTCGGCATGCGTGTCACCGGGTGGCTTTCGAGCGAGACGTCCGCAATCTTGGACACCGCGTTGAGTGCCCTAATGGGGCGCAAGGGTGTGGACGATACGAGAACCTTGCCTCAGCGTCGCGCCGGGGCGTTGGTTGAGATGGCCAGCCTCAAGCTTGACGAGGGCAGCCTGGGCAGGGGCGCAAGAATTCGCCCGCACCTGTCCGTTCACGTGCCTTTGGCAACGCTTGTGGGGGCGGAAAGGGCCGCTCGACCGTGCGCATCTCTGGACGTCGGCCTTTCTTCGGGCGAGCCCGACGCCGAAAACAGGGGTGGCGCCGAGAAGAGGCCCATAGGGGAAATCGGAGAGGGGTCGGGCCCTGTGCGCCCCGAGCTTGAAATTGGATCGATCGAAAGAGTCGAGTTGCTCGAAGGGCGGAAACGCGATAGACGTTGCGAAAACGGCAGCGGGCAGGGGCGCATCGGCCGTTGCCTCGATCGGGTTAGTGAAGAAAGCCGGGAGTTTGGAAAACTTCTGGCGGTGATGCCCGCCGCCATGGACTTAACCGCTTTGAAGGGGCTTGAACCGGCGACGCTGGACGACGGCTCCGCTTTGTCGATGACCCAGTTGGCGAGGTTGATGTGCGACTCGGCGGTCTCCCGCGTCGTGTTCTCGTCAAACGGCGAAGTGATCGACGTCGGACGCGAAAAACGTCTGTTCACACCGGCGCAGACCAGAGCCGTCATCGCCAGAGATCGAACCTGTCGATACCCGGGGTGCTCGGACACGATTGCCCACGGTCAGATCCATCACGCCCTGCCCTGGCAAGCGGGAGGCGGCACCGATCTCGCCAACGCCGTTCTGCTGTGCTGGCATCATCACAGCCTTGTCCACCGTGAGATGGTCACGATCTCCCACCACGACGGAGGGTTCGTGTTCAGCAGAAAAGACGGGACGGTGATAGGCGTGCGTCGCAACGGAACGTGAATGGAAACGGAAGGTGAATGGAATATGTCGGCGGCAAGTTTGAGGGGCAGGCTTGGTGTGTGGGACACGTCCCGGCGGAGGGGTGAGCGTGCCGTGGCGGGCGGGGTTAAGATCGTCCCTATGAGTACACTGCCTCCCGAACCGCCGCGCGGCCCAGAAAGCCCGGAGACCGCGGGTTCCCCAAGCGTCGACGTCCTCGAACGCGAGCAGGAGCAGCACAGCCCCGGCGACGACGAGCGCTATGCGCACTACGTTCGCAAAGAGAAGATCACCGAATCGGCCCTGTCCGGCCAGCCGGTGGTGGCGCTGTGCGGGAAAGTGTGGACTCCCTCCCGGGACCCCGAGAGATACCCCGTGTGTCCGACATGCAAGGCCATTCGCGACGAGCTTGGCAAACAGGGCTCGTCGTGGCCTTTCGGCCCCGACGTCCCCGGGAACGGGAAGTGAGCAGTCACCCCCTGCCGAAAACCGCTTCCGTCCACGCCGCAGAGACGCTCTCGCCCGCCTTCCCGCAACGCGCGGCCTGGGGCACGGCGTCGTCCCTACGGGCATGGCAGGCCGAGGCGCTCCAGGCGTACATGGCAAGCCAGCCGCGGGACTTCCTTGCAGTGGCGACGCCCGGAGCGGGGAAGACGACCTTCGCCCTGCGCATTGCGACAGAGCTCATGGCCAAAGGCGGAGTCCGGCGGGTCACCGTCGTGTGCCCCACAGAGCATCTGAAGACGCAGTGGTCGGAGTCGGCCGCGCGCGTCGGGCTCACGCTCGACCCCGACTTCACGAACGCGCAAGGCGAAGAAGGCAGCTTCTTCGACGGAGTGTGCGTCACGTACGCGCAAGTCGCGGCGAACCCGGGGCTTCACAGGCGCCGCACCGCTGCCCGGCCGACCCTCGTCATCCTCGACGAGATCCACCACGGCGGCGACGCCCTCTCCTGGGGCGACGGCATACGCGAGGCCTTCCAAGGAGCGGCCCGGCGGCTCTCGCTCACAGGCACGCCCTTCAGGTCGGACGATTCGCCGATCCCGTTCGTCGAGTACGCCGACGACGGCGACGGCGTGCTCCGCTCCCGCGCCGACTACACGTACGGGTACGCCGAGGCGCTGCGCGACGGCGTGGTGCGGCCCGTCATGTTCCTCAGCTACTCGGGGCAGATGCGGTGGCAGACGAAGCAGGGCGACGTCGTCGAAGCGACCCTCGGCGAGCCCCTGACCAAAGACATGACCGGGCAGGCCTGGCGGACCGCGCTCAATCCCGCGGGCGACTGGATCCAGGCGGTCCTCGCCGCAGCCGACGAACGCCTGACCGCCGTGCGCAAATCGATCCCCGACGCCGGGGGCCTCGTCATCGCCACCGATCAGAAGGCCGCCCGTGCGTATGCGGAGAGGCTGGAGGGCATCAGCGGGCAGCGGCCCACGGTGGTGCTTTCCGACGACGCCGGCGCCTCCGACCGGATCGCCGAGTTCTCCGCCGGAGACGGGCGATGGATGATCGCCGTGCGGATGGTCTCCGAGGGGGTGGACGTGCCCAGGCTCGCCGTCGGAGTGTATGCGACGTCGGCCTCGACCCCGCTGTTCTTCGCCCAGGCGATCGGGCGCTTCGTGCGCGCGCGCAAGCGCGGGGAGACCGCGACGGTGTTCCTCCCCTCCGTCCCGCAGCTTCTCGGGCTGGCCGCCGAGATGGAGGTCGAACGCGACCATGCGCTGGGGGAGAAACGAGACGACGGCGAGCTGCTTCTCGAGCGCGCCAATTCAGAGGAGCAGGCCAGCGACCAGCTCGCGTTCCCCGGCTTCGAGGCGCTGGAATCGGATGCGTCGTTCGACAGGGCGCTCTTCGACGGCGGCGAATTCGGGCTGGGCGCCGAGGCCGGATCCGACGAGGAAGCCGATTTCCTCGGGATTCCCGGGCTTTTGGAGCCCGAGCAGGTCACCACTCTTCTGCGCAAGCGCCAGGCGGCGCAATCGGCCCAGCCGAAAAAGGCGGCAGTCAGCGATCCGCGGCGGCGGCGAGAGGTGCGCAAGGAGCTGACCTCGCTAGTCGCTGCTTGGGCGCAGAAATCGGGCCAGCCGCACGCCTTCGTCCACGCCGAACTCCGCCGAATCTGCGGCGGGCCGGAGGTGGCGCGGGCCTCCGTCGAACAGATCGAATCCCGAATCGGGCAGGTGCGCCGATGGTTCGTGGGGCGGACGTAGAGCTCTCAGATCCGGCGTAAAATGCGGAGAGAAGCAGTCTTTTCGCGGGCTTTACGGGGTTCCTCGAAGTTCGCCTTCTTTGAACGGGAGCGTTGCCGAAGTTGTTTTGCCGTCGAATTCGCGCGTATCGAGGAGCCTATCGACGTCCGCGTTTCTGGTTTTCACCGTCGGAGCCGGTGCCCAGGAGCCGATCGATAGATTCTCCTAAGATTCGAGTGGTGCGATGAGCGCGATGCCAGTGCGGAGTGCAGGCCTTCCAGAGCCGGGACAGGTGGTTCAGGTCAGGGGTGCCGCTTGGGCGGTGACCGACATCGTCGAACAAGGGCTTCCTCGCAGTTCCGCCGACGACGGGCAGCCGCGCCTCGACCACGTCGTTACGCTCCAATCTCTTGACGAGGACCGCATGGGCGAGGAACTGCGGGTAATTTGGGAGCTTGAGGTCGGGAATTCTGTGGTGCCCGATCGCGGCCTGCCTGAGAACATCGAAGCTGTAGATTTTGACAGTCCCGAAACGTTGGGGGCATTTGTTGACGCCGTGCGCTGGGGCGCGGTTGCGTCCGCGAAGCCTGGAGATTTCCAGTCGCCCTTCCGTTCAGGGGCGACCCTGGAGCCTTACCAGCTTGAGCCTCTGCGACGGGCACTAGAGGCTCCGCGCACCAACCTCCTGTTGGCTGACGATGTCGGCCTCGGTAAAACCATCGAGGCGGGGCTTGTCATTGAAGAGCTTCTCCTGCGCCACCGGGCCCGTTCGGTCATAATCGTCTGTCCGCCGAGCCTTTCCTTGAAGTGGCGCGACGAGATGCGTGAGAAATTCGGTTTGGACTTCGTCATCGTCGATTCCGACCGAATGGCCGAAGACCGACGCACCTATGGTTTGGCGGCCAATCCTCTCAGACTTCACCCACGCGTCATCGTCTCCATGGCGTGGCTGCCGGGCGTCCGCGCTCAACGACTCCTTCGCGAGGTCCTTGCGGACGCCGAGAGGTCCCAGACCGCCCGACGCTACGCTTTCGATGTGCTTGTCGTCGACGAAGCCCACCATGTTGCGCCGGCGGCACCTTCGGCTGTCGGCGGAGGGAGGGGCTATGCTGTCGATTCGCAAAGGACACGCGCCCTGCGCCGGCTGGCTGAAAAATGCGAGCATCGCCTGTTCTTGTCTGCCACGCCACACAATGGCTATACCGAGTCGTTTTCAGCTCTGCTCGAGATGATCGATCCGCGGCGCTTCGCCAGAGGAGCCCGAATCGACGAGAGGGCGCTTGGGGCTGTGACAGTGCGGCGCTTGAAATCGCAAATCGTCGACAAGGACTTTCAAAAGCGCCGGATCTTACCGATCCCGTATGAGGCGTCGCCCGATGAGGAGGAGGCTTACGCCAAGCTCGACAGGCTTCTGCGGGACTCGGGCAAAGAACAGGGGCGCCGCTACCTCGACATTGCCGCGCTGCTGCTCAAAAAGCGCTTCTTGTCTAGCCCGTGGGCTTTCGCCAAGACTCTTGAGGGATACCTCGATCAGACGCTGCCTGGCGTTGGGCTGGATGACTACGACGACTATTACACGGAGGTCATGGGGTCGAGGCAGTCAGACGAAGAAGAGGGCCTCCTCGCCCAACCGGAGCTGGACACGCTGCTGGCGACTCGGAGATCGGATCCGCTTAGCGCCGCCACGCGCAGTGACCTTGAGGAACTTGCCAGCTGGGCAAGCGGCTATCAATCCCGTCCCGACTCGCGACTTGATGCGCTGGTTGGCATGCTTGATGCCGTTTGCCGCCCCGACGGAAAAACGTGGGCGGGCGAACGGGTGGTGGTCTTCACCGAGTATGCGGACACTCTGGAGTGGATCGTTTCCGTGTTGCGGCAGAGGGGCTACAGCCAGCGTTTGGCGGTGATCCGTGGCTCGACCTCGGCCGACGAGCGGGAAGACATCCGAGCGCGATTCAATGCCGCTCCCTCGCAGGAGGATGTGCGCGTGCTCGTGGCCACCGATGCCGCGGGGGAGGGAATCGATCTTCAAACCTATTGCCATCGCTTGGTTAATTTCGACGTTCCTTTCAACCCTTCACGGTTGGAACAGCGGGTGGGGCGCATCGACCGTTATGGCCAGCGAGAAGAACCTGAGGTCTATTACCTCAAGCCCGATGGCGGGAACGGCCTGTACGCCGGACACCACGATTTTCTTGAGCGACTGGCACGGAAGATCGCCCACGAAAAACGGGACCTCGGATCCGTCAACCCCCTCATTGACGAGGAAATCACGGCGCATTTTCTGGGCCGCAGCCCACGCAAAGCCTCAGCTCGTGGACACGATGAGAAAGCTATCGATGCCGCGCTGGCCGGAAGCAGCCAGCTCAGCAGAGATTTAACCGCTTTAGCTCGCGGCTATGAAGATCGGAAGATCGCTATGCATCTCACCTCCGAGGCGGCCAGGCGTGTGGTGGATGAGGCACTGCGCATGACCCACCAACCGCTTCTTGAAAATGTCGGATCTGAGGACACCGACGCGGACGTGTTCTCCATTCCGGATCTCAACCGCTCGTGGCAGGATGCGCTGGTCGGCCTCGATACGCGATTGCGCCCCGGCGTGCTCAGACATGTCACCTTCGACGAGGAAGCCGGACGCTTTCCGGGCATTGTCCACGTTCACCTTGGGCATTCGCTCATGCGCAAGGCGACTCGCATTCTTCGGGCAAACCTCTTCAGCCCGCAGTCCCAAGTCAGCCGAGTGACGGCGGTGGTTCTGCCGGGCCTCGAGCACTCCTGCGCCGCCTCCATGTCCCGGCTGGTGCTCGTGGGGCGTGGAGGTTTGCGCCTTCACGAGGAAGTTTTCGTTACCGGGGTGCGGTTGCGCGGGGACCGCGTCGCCGAAGGAACGCTTCTCGATGTACTCGATCGTGCCCTTGACCAAGGAAGCTATCAGCTCGCAGAAGAGACGGTGCTCAAACGTCTTGTCGAGCTGTGGAACGACGGCGGGCATTTGCGTACCCGTCTCGTAAAAGAGACCAATAGTCGTGCGTTGAACCGTCAAAATGCTGTTGCGAAAGAACTTGACAAGCGGCTTGACGCGGATGTCGCTCGCGTCCGCGGCATTTTCGCAGCTTTTCGAGACAACCTCAAGGACTCGTTGACGAATTTGCGCGAGGAGGAACGCGAGCATGCGGCGATGCTTGACTTGTGGGCGGAGGAACAGCGCTATCAACGGGCTCAAGACATTCGTGCTATGGAGGACAGGCTGCGAGCGCTGGATGACGAGGAGGCTCGCGAGGAGGCATCGGTCTGTTCGCGCTACGAAGATGTGAAGCCTTATGTCTCGCCTGTGGCCCTAGTGCTGGCAGTCACCGAGGAGGACGCCGAGGAATGGAAGGGACAGTCATGAGCCGGAATGCCTCCGCGACGAAAGGCCGTGGCAAAAGTCCAAGGGGTCGAGCCTCCGGGCGCGGTGCCCCGGGTGGAAGCAGCGCCGCTCAGCAGCATCGCCAGTGGCTGGAACTGGTCGACACCGAGGGCCCCTTCCTGTCAGTACCGGCGGTCACCGAGATTTACCCGCAGGGCATGCCGGGGCTGAAGCGAGATTGCCGCGAAGCGTTGCGGGCCGCCAAGCCCGCCTTCGACCGTGCCTGGGACGCATGGGACAAGGATCGTGAAGCGCTTGTAGGCTACCGTGAGGCTCGGGACGCATGGGTGGCCGTCGTGCTTACCGAGGTCCTGGGCTGGGGCGACCTTTGGGCGGAGGCGCAGGCCCGTCCGGCGTTGACGGAGGTATATCGCGCCGCCTCCGACGGCATCGAGGAGGTGGTGACGACTCCGACGGGTGTGCTCATGCGTGGGGAGCAGGTCGGCGCCTTGGTGTCGGTCACCGATCCGGTCGACTCTCTGCGAAACTTGGCGAACGATGGATGGGCTACGAGCCCCATCGACCGCATGGCTGCCATGCTTCGCGCCCCTGGATCTGACTGCTCCATCGGCGTAGTGACCGACGGGCGCTGGTGGGCCGTGGTGAGCGCCCCGCGGGAGGGGAGCGCGGCCTCCGGCGTCGTGGACTGCCAGACCTGGGTGGAGGAGCCGGCCACCCGCGACGCCTTCTGCGAGCTCCTGAGCGTGCGCCGCTTGGTGGGCGGCACCGCGGCGCAGCGCCTGCCCCACTTGTTCGAGGACTCGGTCCTGGCCGCGGAGGAGGTCACCGAGGCCCTGGGCACCCAGGTGCGCAGCGCGGTCGAGCTCATCGTCTCTGCCCTGTCCGACGCTCTCCTCGAAGCCGCCGAGCGCGAGGCCCCGGTGAGCCTGGAGAATACTGAGAGCACCGAGCCGGGCAACGACATGGGTGGAGAGACGGACTGCGATCCGCTGGGCGCCGAGCCCCGGGAAGTCTACGAGGCAGTCGTCACCGTCATGATGCGTTGCGTCTTCCTCCTCTTCGCCGAGGAACGCGGGCTCCTGCCCACCGACTCCCTCTACACCGGCGGCTACGGCCTGGCCACGGTCCTGGACGCCCTGGAGGCGCGCGCCCGCGACGAGG